>Ga0068869_100003004_pt1 | contig 10256 bp, 9 predicted proteins | sample KBSMisM52_FD_64676 | JGI IMG/M metagenome (GOLD analysis project Ga0068869, IMG submission 64676) | Miscanthus rhizosphere microbial communities from Kellogg Biological Station, Michigan, USA - KBS Miscanthus M5-2 | ecosystem: Host-associated > Plants > Roots > Rhizosphere > Soil ... | reverse complement strand
GGCCTTCTCGGCGAGCGTCAGCGCCAGGTAGCGGCGTATGCGATCCACCGGGGCGCCGAGCGCCTGCGCCGCACCAGGGCCCTGTGGCCGCTCCTTACCCGCGGTTTCGAGCACGAAGAGCGGGTGCACCGGCAGATACGCTTCGTCGGCGTGGAACCGGAAGCGGGGGAGCAAAACGGATGGCGATAGCGCGCGCCTGATCGTCCGCGAGCCGTTGAACGTGCGCGCCGCCCCGACGCCCGGCGCCCGCGACCGGCATCGTGGTGCGTCCTTGTGCTTGTCCGACGATCGGGCCGCCCGCGGCGAGCGCGACGAGGAACGGGATGACAAAAGTGGCCACACGTCGGTTCACAGCTCCACCACTTGTGTCTGCTCTCCGAAGTCAAACTCTCCAACCGATCTGAAAACGCCCGGGTATGGCGGCATGGTCGTGCGCGCGTTGTTGTTCTCGACCTTCATCAGCTTGCAGTTCGAGCTCGGGCCGCTCAGCGAAGCCTCCATCGGCAATGTCGGGATGCGCGATCCGAACAAGATGGCATGGGGGACCTGGTGATTACGCCGGCGCTCGGGGTCGCGTGGATGGTCAGTGAGGATGTGATCGACGCGCAGATCCTGAAGCGAATGGACGGCCAGCAGATCGTCCTGCGCAATACGTTGCGGTTCCTTCTCAATCCCTCGCGCGGCCCTAGAGGGGGAACTGGCCCCGGTATCGCACTCGAGACGTCGATCCGGGTCGTCGCGGTCCTGGCGCGCCTTGAGTATCGAGTCCTGAGTTCTTCTGTCCCGGCTCCCGGAGTGCTGTTTGTCCAAGGAGAGTGGGCATGCTTCTCATTCGCGACATCATCTACTGCAGGCCCGGCAAAGTGCCGACCCATGTCGAGAAGCTCCTCGGCGTATCGAAGCTCGCCCCAGAAGAAGGGGGAAGGGCCCGAACCTCACGCTACCTTCCGCACGCGCAGAACACCCAGCAGCGCGATCACGACGAGCACTCCCAGTGTGACCACCGACATTCGGATCAGCGCATAGTAAGCAGTGCGGCCGACGAGATCGAAGAGATGCAAACCGATGGCAGCGATCGCTGCGACCGACAGCAGCCGCAGCGCGCTCGGAAGCCGGTCGATGTAATTGGCGAGACAGACGACGGCCGGCGTGCAGACGACAAGGACGTAGTCCCACCCCTGCGGCGACAGGAGCGGCGTCAGCGCGATCAGGATCCCAGCCTCGAGCCCGTCCGGTTGGGGCACACGTCTTCTGCCAAGGAAGACTGCCGCCGCGAGGCCGAGCAGTGCCACGGCCGTGACGACAGTGAACGTGCTCGCGGTCGCGGTCGCGCCGAACCACTTCACGTACATCGCGGCCAGCGACACGTTGTCGGGATGCGTCGCCACCCTGGCGGTGGTCGCGCTGACGGTTCTCCACCAGTCCAGATGCAGCGCCACGCTTCCCGCCAGGCCGTAAATCGTCGCAGGCAACAGAAACGCCACGGCCATGCCCGCGGCAACGGCCAAAACTGATCGCGTCTGTCCTCGGGCGATGAGCCACGGCACGAGGATGAGGCCGTACGGCTTCACCATGACGGTCAGCGCCACCAGCCATCCGGCCCGAGCCTCGCGGCCCGCCTTCAAGGCAAGCATCGCGCTGATAACGATGAGAACGAGCAGCAGGTCGATCTGTCCGAGGACCAGTTCCCTCGCGTAGTACTTGCCGAGGCTCACGATCAGCACGACGAGCAGCACCGCCTCGGGCTTGCGTCGCTCGGGCAGCGTCCTCACGCTCAACCTGAGAACCGCGACGAGTGCCCCCAGCAGGGCGCCAAACCAGACGCCTCTCGCGACGGGGTGCGGCAGTGCGCCGATAGGAATCGCCAGCACCGCGGCTGCAGGGAAATACTTGAACTGATATTCGCCGTCCGTGACGCGGTAGAGCGGCTCCGCGTGCGCGGCCCGCGCCCCCGTCCGCCAGTAGACCTCGAAGTCGGGCATCTTCGCCTTGAAGGTGAACACCCAGACGCCGGCGACGACGATGAGGCCTACGAGAGCGATGCGACGAATCGCCGACGGTCTTCCGAGTTCTTGCCGGTCGACAACGAGCACTTCAGACATCAGTTCGCAGTCGGACTGCGTACGAAGCGGGCAGACACCTCAGTGGGTTGGCCGGTTCTTCAGAGTTCAGTGACTATCCCGGCAGCCGGGAGATGGATGCCACGAAGTATGTCACCGCTTGAAAGGCTGAGATGGAAGGGATGGATGGCGTTCATGCGAGCGCGCGGTACCGCAACCGGACCAGGCTCGCGGCAATCAGCACGGCACCGACGCTCCCGGCGCCCCAGTTCAGCAGGAAGAAGTACAGCGGACGCCGCATGAGATCGTAAACGACAAAACTCGTCAGGATGAATCCGACCATCGCCACGGCCCGCCACGCATGAGACGTTTCGCGCCACCGATCGACCAGGCACATGTACGCGGGTATCGCCAGCAGCAGCAGGTAGTCCCAACCTTGCGGCGAGAGCAGCGGAATGAGGACGAAGAAGTAGGCACCCTCGAGGTAATTCGGCTCGGCGACCACCGCTCGGCGCTGGATCACGAAAAGGCCGGCGCCGACCGTCGCGACCGCCGACCCGAGCGCGAGCAGCGATGCCAACGGACCAGGGTGAAGCCACTTGGCCCACATCGACGCAAGCGAGATGTTCTCGTGAGCCAGCAGGTTCGGAGCTGTCGTGTCCGTGACCGTTCGATACCAGCCCTGAAGCAGCGCGATATTTCCTTCCCACCCGTACGAAACGGCGGGGAGCGCGAGGCCCGCGGTGACCACGATGGCGAACGGCATCAACGGCCGCCACCCCTGGGTCCAGACGAGCCACGGCAGCAGGACCAGCGCGTACGGCTTGATGAATACGCCTGCGGCGGTGAGACCGCCGGCTGCAAGTCCGCGCCCGTGCCGCACCGCGATCACGGCGCCCAGAAGCAGCAGGCCGAGCGGCAGGTTGAATTGACCGAACGCCAGTTCCTTGACCAGAAACTTGCCATTCAGGAGCAGGATCAGCCACAACAACGCTGACATCGACATCCGCCGCTCCGGAAGCGTGTGGAGGGCGAGTCGCAGAAATGCCCATGTCATGGCCACTGTCAGGGTGAACCAGGCTGCCTCGGCCACCTGCTTGGGTGGCCACGTGAACGGCACCATGAGGGCCGCGAACGCAGGGAAGTACTTGAACTGGTAGTGACCGTCCTCCGGTCGATACAGCCGCTCGTGGGCCAGAAATCGCATGGCCGCGACGCGCGGGACGGCGAAGTCGATGAGCTCCGCGCGATCGAGTCGCACCGCGGTGTAGCCGGCGGCGCCGGCGGCGAGAATGGCAACGAGTGTCCAGAGGACGGGGTTCAGTCGGAACCGCACCGAGGAAGAGTACCGTAATCGGCTCGAGGCCTTGGCTTCTCTCGCGATCAGGCATTCACCGCCTGTTACGTCGCCTCGCACTCGAGGGCCTGATGCGTGTGGCGAACGAACGAACTGCACCTGGGCTCGACGTGGTCGACGGTCTTCCGAGTTCTTGCCTGAAGGTGGACGGCAGGTACATGTCTTGCTCGTGCTCAGAATCGGCCGCACTCAGATCGCAAGTTTCTCAAGAATCTGTGCGCGAGCCGACGTGTCCCCGCCGGCGCATCACTACATGTCGTGGCGGGTTCCAACGTAACGGCACTTAGTCGACCTGCAGTCTCTGACATCGCCGCGTGAATGGGGTTTTCGGTCCTTCACGGAGAAACACATGACACTTACCTGGCTCCTGGCCACAACTTGCAGCATCCTCGCGCTGGGGGGATGTGGGAGAACCGAGTCACCGCCGCCAGCTGGAGGTAACCCGCCGGCTGATACGGCGGGCGCGAAGCCGGCCACCGAAGCGACCCGACCCGCCGACGACGTGTTGAAGAGCCCGCCGCCCTCCGACAAGGCCGACGTCAAGGATGCCGAGCCAGGCCCCGTCGCTACATCCGAAACACCGACCATCAAGGACACCAGCGGACCTCTGCTGGTAACTGCAAATGAACGCCTGTCGGATGAAGAGCTCAAGGCGCTACTCGAGAGTATCGAGAAGAAGCGCTCGGCGTTCGAAGCCGCTCTTGACGACAAGCTGAAGAACTCGACTATTAAGGGCGCACGCGGTGAGGTCAACACCAACGAGTTCTTTGACGATTTGCAGGATCAGGTTCGGCGTGCCCGTGAGAGATTCTCTCCGAACTACTCGGCCAGCAGTGAGGTGCTGTCGCTTCTACAGTACGCCACGCGGCTCGAATCGTGGGCATCCACGCAACCAGCGGGGTTCCGAGGATCCCGGGAGTGGGGCGTGCTCGCGACCGACTTTCGGCGCCTCTCGGCGGCGTACAACTCGTCCCTGCTCAGGCCCGGACAGAAAGCGCTGGGCGAACAAGCCAGGCGGCTCAACGACGACGAGCTCGTGACCGTCGCAGCAAATGTCGAAAAAAACATGGATGCCTTTCGAAACGCCTACGACAGCGCGCTGGCCGCAAACACCAACCTCACACCCGCGAGCCGTAAGACTGCGATTCAGAACGTCGACACAATGAAGAGCAGCGCGCGGGCGCTCAACGCCGCGCTGGGAAAAAAGCAGAAGGGCGTAGCGGAGGCGAACGCGCTGTTGAAGGGGAGCTCGGTTATGATCGACGCGACGTTGAAGCTCCCACCGAATTCCTCGGCGGCTGCGGCGTGGGCTCCGGTTCGCGAGGAGCTGACAAAAGTCGCGTTGGCCTATGAGGCCACCCCATCGCGTTGACAAAGAGACGACAGGACACGTAGAGCTGTTTCGTGGTCTTCGTAGTCGACTGAATCGTCGTTATGCGATCAATGACACCACTCCGGCGGTCAGTGTCGCTCCCGGCGTCAGCCTCGTACACGGAAAATGACATGAGTTATGCCTCCGGCGCAGGGGCACGGCTTTGAGCGAACTGGGCCGAGCTCGGGACAAGGCGTCATGGCGCGACACCTTGCTGAGCGTGCTGGCGGCGTGGAACCGCCACCAAGTCTGGAAAATCCTGACCGGCATCGTGGTGATCTGGATCGTCAGCGGCACAGCACTCCACTTCGCGGAGCGTGCCACGAATCCAGAGTACGAGACGATGGGCGAGTCCCTCTGGAACGTCTGGGTCACCCTCTTCAGCGGACTGAACAACGCGCCCAACTCTCCTGTTGGGCGACTCGTGGTTTCCGCCGTGCTTGTCGTCGGTGTCGCCTTGGCCGGTTTGTTCACGGCCAGCGTGGCGTCGATCCTGATCGAACGCGCACTAAGGAGTCGTGAGGTGTCTAATCTTGAAATGTCTGACCATCTAGTGCTGTGCAACTGGTCGCCGCGAGCACTGGACTGGATACGCGAAGTGCACAGCGGTATCGTCACCGACAAGCGGCCAGTCGTGATCATTCACGACACACCCGACGAAGTCGTGCTGCCTGACAAACTGGATGACGCGGCCTTCAACGACGTCTATATCGTCAAAGGTGACCCCGCTAACGAAGTGATCCTGCGCCGCGCCAAGGTTGCGCAAGCGCATTCCGTCGTCATCTTGTCGGATGACCGCCAGGACCAGCACGCCGACGGAAAAACCATCGTGTGCTGCATTGCCGTCAAGAGCGTTTTCGTGCAAGAGCGCCAGCCAAACATCGTGGCCGAGTGCCAGGATCCGAAATATCGGGCGCACATGCGCAAGGCGGGTGCCGATGAAGTCATCTCGTCCGCCGACTTCGGATTGCGGCTGATGGCACGTGCCTCGCTCTTTCATGGCATGACACGCGTTTATCAAGAGCTGTTGTCGGTCCGGCGCGACGCCAACGAGATGTACCTGGTGAAGGCGCCTGCCCAACTTGTCGGGATGGATTTCGTTGCAGCGGCAAACGTGTTCCTGCCCGATCGCACGGATATGAAGGCGTGCCTTCTCATCGGGCTCTATCGCGGTGAAACAATGATGCTCAACCCGGTTGGCGGGGAAGCGGGACCGTTGCGCGAAGGCGATGAGCTGATCTTGCTGAGCCAGACTCTGCCGGATCTGTCGCGGCTGCAGCCGCCCGACGCTGCATAATTTCCGCACGTCGCCGTCAATTCATGGGAGGGGGGCGGCACTGATCCGTCAAAGTCAGGTCGCTGCCGGTAGCGAAACAGGACGCGGTCGTCGTGTCCGTTGAAGCGCCGGGACGGGGTTCGGCAGGTTTGCACCATCCGCAACACCCGTCGGGATCCTCAAGCAGTCGTTTCGGCATTGCGTCTCGAAGAGCGCTTCTCTCCTCTCATTGCTGCCACGAGCTCTTTCGACCCTGCTCCCCACCGCGAGACGGATTGGATAGCCTGGGTGAACGGAATGTCGACGAGATGTACGCGTTCGCGGCTGAGAATGTAGACAGCTCCGGCGAACGGTGTTGGTACTGACGGCACGAACACTGTGAAGCGGCCGTCGTCGAGTTCCTCGACGATGAACGCGGGGACGAGAGCATCCTCGATTTCGGCGAGCGCCGGCTTCCACATGTTCTGGTCACCTCCTCCTGCCAGCCGCTGTGTAAAGCCGCGAAACAGAGCGTAGCCGGGGAGTCTTCCAAAGAACGACGTCTCCACACGCTCTCGGACTACTCGTCCTGCCCGCGTACGCACGGCAGCGCCGACGACAAAGCAGATAAACAGCACTGCCAACAGAGCCAAGGCGTTTTCAGCCGGCACTGTTTCCGGGAACAACGCCGCGAGCGGCCGCACCAGGACCACGACCGACTGCATTCCCTTGAGCATCACCAATACGGCCAGGTACAACGGCAGCAGGACGAGGACGCCACCGACCACGGCGTTGACAGCGAATTCGCGTGCATATCTACCTGGGGCAGCTACACGCATCGCGTCGCACTCAGCAACCACCGCTTGATCGACTACGACGGCGAGCGAGTCACCTTTCGCTGGAAGGACCACGCGCACGGAATCAGCGGCGCACGATGACGCTGACCGCCAGGGAGTGTTTCCGGCGCTCCGTGCTGCACACCCTGCCGCGTGGCGTTGTCCGTAGCCGCGCTGCGTTGCCTTGGCGCCCGCACGACTGCCTGGCGACCACGAGTTGACTGCTGCTGCTGATCGTCTGCTCGCCGGCTCGATCGACGCAGCAATCGCATGAACGACCTTCCCGATCGCCTCCAGGTCGCCTGCGATCACCCTGTAGTGGCGGACCTCGCCGTCTCGCCCCTCTTCGGCGAGCGAGATGTCGATCCACCAACCGGATCAGCTCGTCTCGTCAGGAGAGCGAGCCCCAGAACGATTCGTCACTTGACTTCATCGCGCCGTCGATCCTGCCGCCGGTCCTGGCTGCGATCGGTCCCGGGGCCATCGACGACCTTGTCCTTGTCGTCCACCGCATCCGCAGCCTTGTCCTTCGCCTCGTCCTTTTTCTCCTCCGCTTCTTTCTTCTTCTCTTCGCGCTTCTTCTCGGCGTCCTCCTTCTTCTCTCCCTCCTGCGCACGGGCGATCAGCGGGACGATCAGCATCCCCAACCCTGTCACGAATGCTCGTCGACTGAAGGTCTGCACAACCTCCCCCTTTCGCGCTCGTGAACCACCGCGAGCGCCAAAACAGAATCTCCCGCCACGGAGGCGGCGTGGCCACTTCAAACGCCCGCCCCGCTCACAGGCGCCTCTTGAAAAGCCAGTCCGGCGCGCTTGAGACCATCAGGTCCTGGAGCCTCGCTTCCCAACCATCGATAAGTCACACCTGCCAGTGCCGCGCCGATGAGCGGTGCGACCCAGAACATCCACAGTTGGGCCACTGCCCACCCTCCCACCAGCAGGGCGGGGCCGGTGCTTCGCGCGGGGTTCACCGATGTGTTGGTCACAGGAATCGAGATCAGGTGAATCAGGGTCAGGCCGAGGCCGATCGCAATCGGCGCGAACCCGGCGGGGACCCGCTTGTCCGTTGCACCGAGGATGACGATCAGGAACATGAACGTCATCACGACCTCCATCACGAAGCCGGAGGCGGCAGAGTAGCTCCCCGGCGAATGCTCGGCGTAGCCATTCGACGCCAGGCCAGCGGCCAGATCGAATCCGGGCTTCCCGCTGGCAATGAAATACAGGACGGCGGCCCCGACAATCGCCCCCACCACCTGCGCCACGACATAAGGAAGCAACTCCGACGACTTGAAGCGTCCGCCCACGACGAGCCCCACCGACACGGCCGGGTTGAGGTGGCAGCCGGACACGTGCCCGATCGCGTACGCCATGGTCAGAACCGTCAACCCGAAGGCCAGAGACACTCCCACGAGCCCAATCCCCACCTCAGGAAATGCCGCCGCGAGAACGGCACTCCCACAACCGCCCAGTACGAGCCAGAAGGTCCCGAGTGCTTCCGCGGCAAGCCGCTTGGACATAGCCATGGTCTTTCCTTCCTGTTCAAGTTGAGAGACGACGCCACGAGAATCGCAGCGCCGACTGGGCGCGCCCATCCTGCTTTGTGTAAGCGCCTTCGTTAATCGGCGCGCAGCTGGCTGATGTTGCTGTTTGCCGCGTCCGTCGTCTTGTCGATCGCGGAGTACAGCTCTTTCGCCTGGGCGTTGAGCTTGTCGGCCTCCGGTTTCAGACTCGTCACCGCGCCGGGGTTGAGATCGTGACCGAGATAGGTGACTTGATCCTGTAGTGCCTTCATGAACGGCGTGTATAGCCTGGCCGCGCCCTGACCGTTCGCCTGAATCTCGCTGTAACGTTTCTTCGCCTGTGCCAGGCGATCCTGGCTACGTTTGCGCAGCTCGGGATCTTGTATCGCGGCTGTTGATGCTTCCCAATTCTTGAAGAGGTTACCAGCCTCGACGTTCATTTCACCGTTGCGCGTCGCGACCACCGCGCGCTTCTTCTCGGATTCAGTCACTTCTTTCTGCAGCTTCTTGTAGGCATCGCGGCGATCCTTCACGTCTGGCGCGAGCACGGCGTTGTAGGCGTCCATCGTTTTCTGGAGTTGCAGCTTGGTGTCGTTGATTGATTCGACCCCGGCGTTTGCTTTCTTAATGAGTTGCTCGACCTGTTTGACACCTTCATCCTGGGCGAAGCCGACACCTGTGGTGCCGAAGATGATCAGAGCAATACCCGAGACCGTTCTCGCTAATGAGTGAGGCTGATTCATGATCCACTTCCTTACTTTCCATGCCGCACCGATGGGTGCGACGATCAAAACTGTGCGCGAATGTTTAGACACATTGCACGCCTTGGCTCGATTCACCGACTCGCGCCTGTCCAAAGGAGCACGAGCTCAGCCCGTTAGCTTCCTACTGGTGACTGACGCGCCACAAGAAGTCGTAACGAAAGCCGATCGTGAATACGCTGTCACCTGAAGCTCCCGTCGCCGTCACGCTGTCGAGATCGATCTTGCTCTCCGTATAGATCTTCGCGGTCCGGGCAACGAACCACTCACCTCCCAGGATCAGATACCCGGTTTTGAAGTCGGGATCGAGCAAGGGGTCTTTGACGTCCGGCTCCAGGAAAGTAAACCCGCCAATCACTCCAAACTGTCGCACTCCTGCACGGACATACAATTCGACGCCGTTCGCATCGAATGCAACGGGCGTGTTCACATTCCCGATCGGGACCTGCACCATGTCCCCATCGTTCTGGTGAGAGTAGACCAGCCCCAGTTCCAGGATCCGCCAGTCGATGCGAGCACCAATGGCCGTGTAGTCGGCATTGCCGCCCAAGCCTCGTACCAGGCCCTGGGTCGTCGCGGACCAGTTGGTGTGAGTCACTGCTCCGCCAATCTTCACTCCAGGCAGGATTGTGACCTGGAGCGAACCGCCGACGCCATTGGAGTCAGTGCCGCGGAACTGCCCCTGGAACCCGACTTCGAATATCTTGAAAATGGTGTTCCGGTAGTTCACGACACGGTCGGCACGGCCGGTTGCCGAGGCTCCACCGTCAGTATCCGCCACGTAGGTCGATGTTCCCTGGCCGCCGAACACGTTGAATCGGTCGGTCGTGTAGCTGGTGACATCGTAGTGGACGGCGTTCTGCTTCCCAATGGCCACCCGACCCAGTGGTCCAAAATCGATGCCGACAAAACCTAGCCGCGCGTTGAACACTTGATTGGTTTCAGTCTCGACGACACCGAAGTCTCCAGGCCCCGACGCGGAGAGATTGAACTGAGTCGTGCTTTGAACGAGATTCACTCCCCACTCGGTGCCGGCGAACAACTTGATTGCGCCCCGGGTTCGGAAATTGATGCCGACGCGAGTGGCGTTGTC
>Ga0068869_100002996_pt1 | contig 10263 bp, 10 predicted proteins | sample KBSMisM52_FD_64676 | JGI IMG/M metagenome (GOLD analysis project Ga0068869, IMG submission 64676) | Miscanthus rhizosphere microbial communities from Kellogg Biological Station, Michigan, USA - KBS Miscanthus M5-2 | ecosystem: Host-associated > Plants > Roots > Rhizosphere > Soil ... | reverse complement strand
GGTCGATCGCTTCCCGCCACCGTGGGCTTCAACTACGCCAGTTTTCTCCTGGGCTCGCCCAATACTGGTTACGACAGCGTTCCGGCCGCGATGAGATCCGGAAACCATTCCCTTGCCGGGTTTGTTCAGGATAGCTGGAAAGTGACTCGCAAGCTAACTATCGATTACGGCCTGCGCTACGATTTTCAGACCTATCTGAAAGAGCACAACGGGTACATGTTCAATGTCTCCATGGCCACGCCCAATCCTACCGCCGGCGGGCGGCTGGGCGCGATCATCTTTGAAGGATACGGCGGGGGCCGCTGTAACTGCGCTTTCGCGAAGAACTATCCGTGGGCTTACCAGCCCCGGCTCGGGGTGGCGTATCAGATCAATTCCAAGACGGTATTTCGCGCTGGGGGCGGGATCTCCTACTCCAAGACCAGCAATGATGCGTCCAAGGCGAGCAACTTCGGCTCCACCAAGCCCTTCGCTCCACCGGAGTACGCGACTCCTCCCTTCACTCTGCGCGGCGGCATGCCCTACAAGATCTCTTTCCCCGACTTCAATCCGGGGCAGCAGCCGCTGCCGGGTACGGTCGGCAATCCCACCAACATGGTGGATCAGAACGCTGGCCGGCCCGCCAGAATATGGCAGTGGACGATCGGCTTGCAACGGGAGCTTTCAAAGAACCTGGTGGTGGAAGCGTCTTATGTAGGGAATCGCGGCGTATGGTGGGCCGCGCAGACATTGAGCCCATGGGCCTCTAACGCCATTCCGTTTTCGACTCTGGCCGCGTACGGACTCAGTTTGGATAGTGCGGCCGACCGCAATTTATTGGCGTCGCCGTTGAATTCCGCTCTGGCCGCCTCGCGCGGGTTCAACAAACCGCCGTACCCCGGTTTCCCTCTGGGACTCACCGTCGCCCAATCGCTGCGACCTGCGCCCCAGTTCACCGGCATCGTTCAAACCTGGAATCCATTGGGGGACACTTGGTACGACGCGCTGCAAGCGAAAGCGACCAAGCGATTCTCACACGGCCTGGATGCCGTGGTCACCTACACTTATTCCAAGAGCCTGGCCCTGGGCGCCGAGGAAAACAACAATTACGGTTCGACGACAACGCCCGTGATCAATGACGTATTCAACCGGCAGAACAACAAAACCCTGTCGGGTTTCGATCAGCCCCAGGCATTGATTGTCGCCGGGAATTACACCACGCCCAAAGTATTGGGAACGGCGCCTGGATTACTGAATAGACTGGTCTCCTGGGCAGTGCGCGACTGGACTGCCGGCACCGTGCTGCGATATGCGAGCGGATTCCCCTTCAAGGTTCCAACAGCCACCACCAACCTCAGCTCCTTCATCTTTCAGGGTACGAACGTGGACCGGGTGCCGGGAGAACCGTTCTACACGGTGGATCTGGATTGCCACTGTTTCGATCCCAATACGAACTTCGTGCTGAACCCTAAGGCCTGGGCCAATCCGGCATTGGGACACGTCGGCTCAGCGAATGCGCATTACGGCGATTACCGGATGCAGCGGCGGCCCCAGGAAAGCGTTAGCCTGGCGCGCAACTTCCGGTTTAAGGAGAGGGCTAGCGTCCAAATCCGCGCTGAGTTCAGCAATATCTTTAACCGCGCGGGCATTAACGTTCCGACTGCCACAAATGCATTCGCTACGCAGACCAGGATCAATGGCCAAACCTCTGGAGGTTTCGGGTATATCCCCTCGGCGGCAGTGGGTGGCGCGGCCTCCAATCCCGCGGCTGCGTCCACGGCTACGTTCGCGACGCCACAGCCGCGGCAGGGCACGCTGGTAGTGCGCTTACAGTTCTGAGCCAGCGTCACCGCTTGAGATGCAGCCGCTATACACTTAGTGTCTATGCGGAGCTGTGTTCTTACAACATTCGTTCTGACGGTTCTTCCCGGGCTTCTCTTGGCCCAACAGCCGGGAATCTCCAAAGACACCAACTTCTATAGCGGGACACCCGAACTCAAGGCGCGGGTCGCGCGATTCACCGCGCAGCCTGCAACCTCAAAAGCAGGGCAACCAGTACGGCTTGAGTGGGTGGTCGAAAACCCGATCGGCGTCTCGATCGAGCCCGAAATTGGGGCAGTCCTGGCTCGGGGAAGTAAAGAGGTGACCCCGCGGCAGACCACGACGTATGTCCTGATGGTCCATGGACCCCGTGACCAGATGCTCACTCGGGAAGTGACGGTCACGATTCCGGGCACCGCCCCGCTGAAAACAGCGACCCCCGTGAAGAGGGAAATTCCCAAGATGCGGGACGGGAAGGCGAACCTCTCCGGAGTCTCCGAACGGACTTGCAACGGGTGGAAGAAGTCATCTGCAAGAACAATCGGGATTATTCGGGCTTGTTCAAGAAGTGAATGGCGACGAACGGGCAATCGCAACCCGATTGTCATGCTAAGAATCAATGTCGCGATCAATTCTGGGAACGAAAATCGGCATGACTACAAGGTGCGCCAGAAACTCCTTCCAGGGGGTCCTCATCAGCAACCAACTCTCGGGGGGAGAGTCCAGGATACGTGTGCGCTTGACCTCTATTTCTGCGCCGGCTTCGTCCACCGAGAATAATCGGATTTCAGCAGGTTCCTGGGATCGGACGGGGAGATATGATGGCGGACGCCGTTCGCATCCTCAAGGCACTCATCCTCAATGATTCGCGCACCAGGTTGCTTTACCCGGTATAAAACGGTCCGGAGCGTCCACGGCATCGAGTAAACAACCGGGTCTTCGATACGCGCTTCATATTCCAGTGCATCCCGACCAATCAGGCGGTAGCGCTCGACGATGTGAGCCTCTGTACTATGAAAGTTTCCCGCTTGGTCCAGCCACGCCTGATCGGTGATCGCGACCACGTCGGCAACCAGTGCGTCTCCCTCCCAGCGATAGCGTGTGTCGCCCATCCACCAGTCGGTGCTGTCGAAGTGAGGCCGCGTGTCCTGATGGAATACGCGGAAGGCGTGATTCTCCTGATAGACGATGGCAAAGTTGCCGGGACTTTGCAGAATCTGTAGAGGAATCGCAAGATACGTCGCGCGGGGAACGCCCGCCTGATAGCACTTGAGAGATGGATCGGCTGTCGCTCGAGTTCTGTAGTTCTCCTGCCGTTGCTTGAGCGCCTCAGGTTTGTAAGGGATCTTCCCGTCAGACGGCTCCACGATAATGCTCTTGCTGGCGGCGATGCCCTTTCCCGCCGGATGGCCTTCGATGTTGACGTAGGCCGTGTCAAGGACCTGCCAGATGCCGCGAAAGTCTGGCGTCTGGCCGTCCCATAAGCGCGCTGGGGAGAACGCCGTCTGTCGCGCCGGCGTCTGGGCGCCGGTGCCAGGAATGAAGGTCGCCATCATCACACCGGCCAGTGCGGCCCGCACCGCCAGTCGTGTCGAGGCACTGCTCATCTCGCCCTCTGCTTCCTGCCACCGTCTTCTTCCGTGTAGTGCTGCAAGCTGCGCTCGCCTTCCAGACAACTGTATTCCAAGATCTGCTGCTCCGCGGGCACTCTTTTTAGAGTGAAGCTCATCTGAACCGGTTTCACGAACACGGTTGGGTCGGTGATGGTTGCTTCGTACAGAATCGTATCGGGATCGGTCAGCGTGAATCGCTCCACCACGTGCTCATTCTCGTCGACGAAGTTTCCCGCCATATCCAGCCACGTCCGCCCGTTGAAGTTGCTCACGTCCACGACCAGCGTGTCGCCTTCCCAGCGGCCGCGGGAGTCCCCGTCCCACGCCCAGTAGTTCCGCGGATGTTTGCTGTTGTCCGTGGGAATAATGCGAACGTCGTGCATGGCTTCGTGGAGCAACGCTACATATCGCTCGTCCTGAATGATCTGTACCGGATAGAGGCCGCCTGGCTGGTCGAGCGCCCGCGGGACGCCGGGTAGATGACAACCGGCCTCCGGATCCTCATGTCCCCGCCGAACCCGGTCCTTTCGCTCCGCTTCGGCCGCGGGCGTATATTCGTAGGTCGTTCCTCCGCCTCGGCCTGCGGGGCCGGCGCCCCTTCCGCGGCCTAGGGCCGCAAAATTCGTCCCATCCAGCGAGCCCACGAACAGGCCTTGAAATCCGCCGGTGCTCTTCATCCACAGGCCCTGCAGGTCGGGGTATCCGTCCGGCAATCTGCGTACAGCTGACTGGGACTTCTTCAGCGAAGTGTCTGTGGTCTGGGCCCAAACCGGACCCGCACCCGGAACACTCATCAGTAAGCAAATGGTTGCCGGCAGCATCGTCCGGCCATGGTATGCACGTAAGATCTTCACGGCAGCCTTACTTTTCTTTCGGTATTGTGTCCGTCGCTACCGGAGGTGTGCCGGAAGAACCCGCAAATACCTGGCGGCCATCGGCGAGAGTAACTCGCGCGGCGTTAGCCGTGTTTGACCCGTCCTTTGCCAGAAACCCCTCAACGGTAATCTGGTCGCCCGGCTTCAGGGAACGTTTCGTCCAACCGAGCCTCATCAGACCGTTCGGATTGGACATCTCCACCATCCATTGCAGCGGCTTGCCGTCCGGCCCGGGAACATCCATCGTGATCCATCCATGAGGATTGATCATCTCCCATTTCACGACAGTACCTTTCAGCGTCACCGGCTTTTCCGCATCGAACTCCGCGGCAAACGAATGATGAGCCAGCGCTCTGTTTACCAAAAGAATCCCAGCCAGAAAGACACGCCGTTCCACCGTTCCACCCCCCTTAATCTCTCGTTGTGGTGCGCGCGGAGCAAAGCCCGCTCGCGGAGCACTTCTTTCCACAACGTGGGACATTATACACCCCGGTCCTCTCGGCGTGGAGGGCATCCACGCGAAGAATCGATAAGCAAGTTTTCTGGAACCGGACCCCTGTCGTGTTTTATCTAATCGTGACCTCCTGATGGGTGTGCTCTGAGCCACGAAAAACATTGTGCACCGGTCATTCCTGTCTGTAACCCATGTGGTTTCCTGCGCGTGACCTGACCGGGGTTCTCTGTACCAGTCGAATAGAGAGACTGAAAGACAGAAAGGAACTCTGGAAATGCCAAAGAAGATGTTTACCCCAGAGCAGATCGTAGCGAAGCTGCGCCAGATTGAAGTGCTGGTGAGCCAGGGCAAAACATGCCACTGGCCTGCAAGGACGCCGGGATCGTCGAGCAGACGTTTTACCGCTGGCGGAGAGAATATGGCGGCCTGCAACTGGAACAAGCCAAGAAACTCAAGGACCTGCAAAAAGAGAACGCGCAACTGCGGCGTGCGGTGGCCGATCTCACTGTCGAGAAGCAGGTCCTGAAGGACATCGCCCAGGGAAACTTTTGAGTCCCGAGCGGCGCCGCATCGCCGTCCAACACGCTCGGGACAAGGGATTGAGTGAACGGCACGCCTGCCGGCTGGTGGGGCAGCCGCGGGGAACCCAACGCTATCTGCCAACGCGACGGGACGATGAAGACCAGTTGACCAACGCGATCATCACCTTGGCCAGTGAGTATGGCCGCTACGGCTACCGCCGGATCACGGCCCTGCTGCAGCAGGCTGGCTGGAACGTGGGCAGAGACCGAGTCCAGCGCATCTGGCGGCGTGAAGGATTGAAGGTTCCGGTCAAACAAAAACCGCGCCGCCGTTTGTGGCTCAACGACGGGTCGTGTATCCGGCTGCGGCCCCAGAAGGCGAATCACGTCTGGAGCTACGACTTTGTGGAAGCGCGCACGCACGACGGCCGCAGTTTGCGACTGCTAACCATGATCGACGAGTATACCCGGCAGTGCCTGGCGATCCGGGTGGCCCGGAGGCTGAACAGCTATCACGTAATCGAGACACTGGGTGACTGCATGCTCGAGCACGGAGTTCCTGAGCACGTGCGGTCGGACAACGGCGCGGAGATGACCGCGGAACGAGTGAGGAAGTGGCTGCAGACGCTAGGAGCAAAGCCGTTGTTTATCGAGCCGGGCAGCCCTTGGGAGAACGGATACTGCGAATCCTTCAACGGCAAGTTGCGGGACGAGTGCCTGAACGGGGAAATCTTTTATTCGCTCCGCGAAGCGAAGGTCATCGTCGAGATGTGGAGAACTCACTACAACACCAGGCGTCCGCACAGCTCGCTAGGGTATGGACCGCCAGCACCACTTACCTGGGTTACCGCAGCTTAACGGTCAATGCTCGCCTCCCTTCGCCTGGAGAACCTCTCCATGCAGCCGGACTGCGGACGGCGTCCAGGCTCTGTCGATGAACTCGCTTCGCTCGGCCTGGACTCCGGTCCTCGCCGACCTGCCTCACCCTTAGATCCAGGCGAAGGAAGGCTCCGAAGGTCCGTCCGACCGCGCGTTTCGCCCCGAGCTATACTCTCTATCGGACTGGCACAAAACACCGGTCAGGCCACTTCCACCGCGATCGCTGAGTGCGCAGGAAGCCGCGCTAGAAACTTGCGGTAGATATCCCGATCGTGCGCCATCCGCATTGCTTCGCCGGCCTGCCCTTTTTCGTTCACTGCGACGACGACTGAAAACTTCTTGTGTGCATCGCATCCGATAAAGTGTTCCATATTGCTGCCGCACCTCCTTGTGCTTGAGGTTTCGCTCGCAGTCTACGCGAAACCCCGCTGCAGCGCTTTCATAGCATCATTGTCGCTAGCTATGTTAGTTTCGACGGAATCTCGGATGCGACGTTAGTCAAGAGTTGACGGCGAGCGTTTGGCAGGACAGCTACTTCGACGAGCTGGCGACAAAACCACCAAGTGGTCCGAGATAGTCTCGGGTAACGCCGTTTCACAATCGCGAGTGCGCCGCTGAACCTAGGGTACGTTCGATCTGTACCGGTTGTTGGCCACCAGGGGGGCTGTTACCTGGTTGTACGCCTTCTGGCGAGCCTTGCTGCTGTCGCGCGCCTCCCTCCAGCATATCGGCCCGATCGTGAACCATGGAATCAGCGCGGCGCCCACTAAAACAACGGAGCCGATCCATCTTCGCCTGGATAGGAGAGTCACGAGTCCGGAGGAGGCGGAGGCCGCAAAGAGGAAGCCAACGAATCCGTAGCGGATATTGTGCATGGTATGCGGCCAGAGCGTAGGAACGTACAGGTCCGTTCCTCCGGTATGTAGGCTCAACATGAAGAAAACTGGGGGAATCAACAACAGAAGCACTGGTTTTGCGGCGGCCCGAAAGAACAAAGCCACGAAACCTCCGGCCGCGCCGGCAACGAGCAGCGTCGTACCGCCCACCAGCCGGGCGGCTTCGACGTAGTAGCCGATTGAGGCGCTCCAGTTGTGGTAAGTCGGACTCCCACCCATTGCCAATGCGCCCTGGTGCAGCGCGATAGACGAAGAGGGGCCGTTGTAAAATTCAAGCGCATTGTTGTAATAGAGCTGATTATAGAGAAGCCAGGCGAAAGGCCCGAGGGCCGCAAGCGCGCCAAATAGAAGCGTGTGCGCCGCACGCCGGGCGAAGAACCACGCTGGGAAAGCGATAAACGGGATCAGCAGCCAGCCCTCGTAGCGGGTGAGTGCGGCCGCGCTCGATACGGCTCCGAGTAACAACACTGCCCATACGGATCGCGAATCGCGATACCACAAGACAGCCCAGAGTAAGCAGGCCAATTCCGCAGCAAACAGCATCTCGGTCATGGGCACTGCTGCCAAGTAGAGAGCATTTGGATTAACGGCGAAGATGAGCGCGGCTGTCCAGCCAGCGGCTGCAGATTCAAAAAGGCGCCGGGTCGAGACAAACAGGAACGAGCCCGCGATCGCGAAATATAGAGCGGAAGGGAGCGCACCGGCAAGGCCGCTGCGCCACCAGGAGTCGACCGCGGCAAACGGCGCAATCAGCACATGCGGAAGCGGTAGCCAGCCAGTGCCGCTCTCTTCCGGTCCCGCTGTGAGCGGATTGAGCAGGCGCCGGGCGATATTCAGATGCATTTCTGCGTCGATGTCGTAGAGTGTGTAGCTTTGTCGCCAGCACCACAGCGCAGCGGTTAGTCCGGCTGCCAGCAGCAGCAAGAAGGCCGCAACAGAACTTTGTAATTCTTTATTTGCGAGTGTTCGCGCCATCGCTCCAGAGCGCCATTGTAAGGCATGAGCCGATGGAGTAGCTACGGAGGATACACCCTTTACCGGAAAACTGGTTCACTTGCCTCGCGGCCGTATCGCGCGCCACCGTTTGAAGTGGCGCCTCAGGGATAGTGGTAGGGATAGTTGTTGCCTTGATGGCCACCCCGGTAATCGACACGTTATGACGTAATAAAGCTCTCTTTCCTGTATTTTGCGCATTATTGCACCAATCTCTCCGGCTCGACGGCCCTTCCGAAAAGCAAAAAAGGACCGGTTGCATCAACACGCGGCATTACCACCATTCCGTGGACGCTACCGCGCGGAGAGTTCGCCGGGGATACAGTCCGGCGCAACCGGCCCCGCAGAATAGAGCACTCGGAAGGGCCTAGCATTTCCGGCCTGGTCGCCTATCTTTCGATACTTTGACGGTTCGCTGGGGAACGTTTAACGGGGGCTTTCGACCTTCGCAGTCGATACTGAATCCTCGATCACTGTTAACGGGATTCGCAGTAAGCTCACTCTTTTCCAAGGGGGGCGCGGCTTTCACAGGATGCCCGCAGCAAACGTTGAATCCTGCGGTTAGTCGGAACCCCCGACGCGACGGGCCGGTGCTGCGAAAAGCGGAGCGGTAAACCGACCCTGGACGGCGGCCTACTGAGAATCACCACCCAGCGCCGATTTACCACCCACGCTCTGCTAAAAAGGGGGACAGAACCGCTTAATTGACGATCTTGCGACGCAGCAGGCCGATACCGACGAGACCAAGACCCATGAGGGAAAGCGACATAGGCTCAGGAACGACGGTGAAGCTAAAGTTCGCGGAATAAGTGGAGGCAAGTCCGCCAGCGCCGGCTCCGGCAAACAGGGCCAGCACTTGCTGGGGTGACTGACCGCTGAATTGGGCAGTGTAAATTCCGCTGATCGGCGCGCTGGAACCGGAGCTATCGCGTATCGTCCCCATGACGCCGAAGCTCGCTGAGGTCCCGGTGCCATTCTGATCCAGATTGAATGACGATAGTCCTAACGGGTTGGCGGCTGTGACCAATGGAGCCAGCGTGGGAGTGCAATGGGCGAGACCTGCGCAATTCGCCGACGCGGTGTCCGTTCCCAACGGAATGAACGTGAGGTCGATCTGTTCATTCGTATTCAGAACGAACGTTATGAAATTAGAAAGCAGGAACGGCGTGTTGAGGGGCTGCGATGCGTTGCTAAGGTTCTTGACGAAACCGAACGTGCCATTATATTGGGCAAACGTACCCGTGGAACTCGATACACCAAAATCTCCGCTGCCTGCGGGACAGGATACTGGACCGCCTGGTGCATTACAGGACCAGTTCAAGAAAGTCGCTCCCACACTCCCTTCACCGGTAATGCTCAACTGGCTTCCCGAGATTAATGCGGCATCGGATCGAGCCGGAACGAGCAACATCAGGCCGGCACCTAGGGCCGCCAGTCCAATTTTCCTGCCACCCGCGAGTCTACTTCTCAACATACGTATCCTCCTTTTTCTTAGGTCCTCGAGGTAACTGACTTTGTGCAGAGCCTCGGTGAATAGATCAAGGCGCACAAAAGCTGTTACCTTTTTTTTGCACCTTCGGACGTTTCATTCGGACTGTAAGTCATTGGCAAACTGATAGTACTCCTTACCAGTACCCTACGCAACCCCACCTGCGCACCCCTCCACCAACCTAAAGAATTTGCTGACCGGTGTCGACAGTACTCCATAGACCCGAAAATGTGGCTGACCTACCTACAACTGGTTGTTGCCACTGGAGAAAAAAAGTGTTACGCTACCTCTTATTTCAATCAGCGTCCTTGGCAAACTCGTCTGTCGATCGCTTTCCCAGGCGGAGTAAGCGAACAGAAGTGTCCGCGGTTCATCGTTCGATTCCTGAGTAGTCTCTCCTGATCCGCCAAACATCCGGCCGTAGTATCTGCGGTCTTAGACGGCACATGTGTATCCGAACGGATGGTGAGTAATGAAGCTTATTCCAGGCTCTTTTGCCTCGTCCCATCAACAACTTATCCTTCTGGCCCCCCGCAACGCGCGCATCCCGGCGAGGTTCCGAAACATAAGGGTTGACCCGTTACGCCATGCAGAGATCCTCGCGGACATGCAAAAAATGCGCGGCCGGATCTACCTTGACGACGGAGCCATCGCACAATGGCAACTGGAGAGAGATGATCGGCATTGCAGCCCTGTCGACAGCGAAAGTTGGCACCTCCTGACGCTTGACGGCTATGGAGCTG
>Ga0068869_100002990_pt1 | contig 10271 bp, 13 predicted proteins | sample KBSMisM52_FD_64676 | JGI IMG/M metagenome (GOLD analysis project Ga0068869, IMG submission 64676) | Miscanthus rhizosphere microbial communities from Kellogg Biological Station, Michigan, USA - KBS Miscanthus M5-2 | ecosystem: Host-associated > Plants > Roots > Rhizosphere > Soil ... | reverse complement strand
CAGACAACGTGTCGATACAAACACTCAAGTACTTGATAGTTTTTCCTGGAAGCTGAACCAGCATGATTTCCGTCTGGGTGGCGAATTCCATCGCACCAGTGTTCATCAACGATTTGATAAGTATTCCCGCGGGAGGGTGAGGTTCGATGACTTGGATAGTCTTCTACAGATGATGCCACAGACATCGCCAACTGGGACTTTTAGCTACACCGGCGACACTCGCCGACACACCTTCCAGAATGGATTCGGTTTCTATGCACAAGACTCCTTCCGCATGACTCCCCGACTCACCTTGAACTATGGGCTGCGTTGGGATTACTACGCGGTAGTACAGGAGAAAGATCACCTTTTCTCGGACTTCATTCCCACCTCGGCGACAACCGGCAATTTGATTCCAGTTGGTCCGGGCGGCTTGCCTAGTCTGTATAAGCCAGACCGGAAGAATTTCTCACCGCGCGCCAGCATCGCATGGGACGTGACGGGGCGGGGGAAGACTGTCGTTCGCGCCGGTTACGGACTTTTCTTTGATGCCTTCTCGCAGGACATGATGCTTGGCCATCTGCCTTATCCCACGTTCTATGCGCCAGGACCGGCCTACAATCCCATCGGCCCAAACCCGATTCAGATGGCCCAAATCAATCCTGCAGCACTCGACGTGAATAACGCCTATATTCCTGGCACACCGCTCTACGGCGTGCCAGATTGCAGTTTCGAGTGCGACATCTTCTCCTTCGACCGCAACATCAAGACTCCTTATATCGAGAACTATAACCTCAACCTTCAGCAGCAGTTCAATCGCAACGTTGTCCTTCAGGTTGGATATGTCGGTTCTCAAGGACACCGCCTGTTCCGCTTCTTCGACATCAATCAACCAAGCCAGGCGACAATTACGGCGGAAGACCTTGCCTGTAACTGCATCAACAGCGTAAGCGTCTCGCGCAACTACGGGTTCCCCAACGGAGCCTTCTACATCTTCCAAGAGAACTCAACCGGAGCGTCGAACTACCATTCTTTGCAAACAAGCTTGCATCTCACGAATTATCACGGGTTGATGTCGGTGGTGAACTACGTCTGGTCGAAATCGCTGGACAACTCTAGCGACGGAGAAGATTTCGTAGTCAACGCGGCGCAACCGCAAGACAGTAACAGTCCCCAGAAGGAGTACGGTTTATCAAATTTTGATATTCGCAACCGATTCACATGGATTCTCAGCTTCGAGTTGCCGAAATTTTCCGGCAGCTGGCCGAAGCTGAAAAACGGGTGGGGCATGGATAGCACGGTTACGCTGCAGAGCGGACAACCGTTCACTTTGAATTACAACTTTGAGGACGACTTCAGTGGTGGCGGGGACGGATTCGATCGGCCCGATGTGGTGGGACCGATTGTTTATCACAAACGCGACCCGCGGAACTACCTGGATCTAAGTTCGTTCGCCATGCCATGTTTATTGGCTCCGGGAATTGATCAGACGAACCTATCCGGTTTTGCATCCGATTGCCAGCCCGGAACCCGGCACTATGGAAATCTGGGGAGAAACTCGCTTGCCGGTCCGACGTATAAGCAATGGGATGTAGCCCTCTACAAAAACACTGCGCTCACGGAACGGCTCACCATGCAGCTAAGGGCTGATTTTTTCAATCTACTGAACCACCCGAATTTCTCGAACCCCGTGCTGCCGGCGTTCATCGCTGACCCTGCTTCGAATTTGGCTCCCGGTTGTGGCTGCGGGTTTCACGTCGCAGGCAATCGTGAGGTTGGCAATGGTGGATACCAGATCACTGCCACGGGCGACGTGGGCATTGGCAACCCGTTCCTCGGTGGTGGTGCGCCTCGAGGCATTCAACTGGCAGCAAAGTTCACCTTCTAGCAGTAGACGGGAAGCACCGGACTCCGATTGCGACCAGAACGCGGCCCTTCAGGCCGCGTTCCGTTTGTAAGTAGAAGCAATCAGGCAGCTCGGCTAACTGCAGGACGATAACCCGATTCAGTTGCTTTCCGCATTGCTTTGACAGCTTCCTCGGTTGACATCAACGGGGTAGTCTGGACGGACCTGCAAGCTCCTCCTCCCGCGAAAGCGATGGCGATGGCAGCGGCGCTGACGTTATCGGGCATTTCTGTGATCAGCAGGATGTCGTATTCGCCGAAGGCAAACCATGCGTCTTTGATTCGGCCGCCCAGTTTCTCAACCGCTGGACGGACCGCTTCCACCCGGTCTTGCGGCTGGGTCAGCAGGGCCTGCCAGCCCTCGCGTGAGTAGGCGACTTGATGTAGGTAAACCGGCATAGAACCTCCTCGAAGTTTCGATATTTCAGACCCGCGGCATTCTACACCTACTGCAGTCCGCCGCCGGCTCTATTTCTTGGTCAGATTGCGCTTCTCTGCTCGTCCCAAGCAGCCAGCACGGAAGGAGCGATCATCAAGCCGGTGCAGGCGGTCGATCATGGCAGGCTTCAGCAACGGAAAATGTCGAACTGTGCACAGGTATTCCGCGATAAACCACACCGGACCCTCGGTGGTCATCCAATTCCGTTTGTCGAAGCGCACAAGGTTCACAGGGTTGGAAAATGTTCTCAGGGATCGTTCGCGGCGCAGGTTGAAATATACCTCGAAATAACTCAAGGCTAGTTCCCGAAGGGTGCGATACACCGGCTCGCGATACCGGCAGCCGGTATAGTTGGACTTCCCTAATGCTCCCCAATGTCCCTGCTGCTTGAAAACCGCAATCACGTGGTCGGTATCATGATCAGCTTCGAGGTCGATAATCAGGGGAGGATAGTCATTGGCCCGCAACGCTGCGGCGGCGAAAAGAGCCCCCTCGTAGCAGTGGGATGTATTTTCTCGCAGCACGCGGCGCGGCGACCAAGCGGTGTCCCCCAGATGATAGGGTTGCGCATCCAGAAAGCGCTGGATTCCGTAGGGATCTCTTAGACTGCGGAGTTTGCGAAGTTCGGCGGGCGTCCAATCCCCCAGCGAGTGGCTCATTTCATCCAGTGTACCGGACGCGGCGACGGCAGCCCGTTTACCACCGTGGAGACGGAGCAGCATCGAGAAAAACAGCGCATTGGAGAAAAACGCTACTGAAACAGCTCGCGTAGTTCTTGTGGGGTATCCACCACGACATCGGGCTCCACTTCTCCGAACGTGTGGGGCGCAAATCCATAGGTCACACCACAGGTCGCGAGACCCGCGTTGCGGCCGGTGAGCACGTCGATGGACGAGTCTCCTACCATCACCGCGGCGGCAGCGGAGACGCCGGTTTCGTTCAAGATCGCGCGGATCCCCAGCGGATCGGGCTTCTTTGTGCGGAAACTATTCCCCCCGTAAACGTGTGTGAAGAATGGTGCCAGCCCCAAGGCTTCGACGATCGCACGCGACGGATTCACCGGTTTGTTGGAGAGGACCGCCATCTGACGTCGTTTGCCATTCGAACGGATCTGCCGAAGGGCTTCCGGAATTCCCGCGTACACCGTCGTGTGGTCCAGCTTGTGCTCTTTGTAGTAGGCGAGAAAGAACTCGAGAGCATCCTTGAAGAGCTTTTCATCTTTGGAATCGCCGAGAGCGCGGCGAATGAGCATGGGCGCGCCATCGCCCACGTAGGAGGCAACCACTTCCCCGGGAAGATCAGGGCGCCCTAGATGCCGCAACATCGCATTGACCGAGTGCATCAGATCAAGGCGCGAGTCGATCAAGGTTCCGTCCAAATCGAAGATAACCAGCTTGGTGGAATGAGGATCAAATCGGCGATGGAAACGGACCATACAAGAAGCATAGCACTCGAATGAAGCAGGCTAAGCTACTCAAGGGGCTGCAGAGGGCGCTACATCAATAACTCATTGCTTCGCCGCAGAATGGGATGCTGCAGCTCCTGCAATTCATTCTTGACGCAATTCAATCCGTACACACATTGCTCAAATTGGTTGGAAAGCTTCTGGAACAGCGGTGCGACCTTGGTGTACTCGAAGCAGTCGAACTTGGAAACGATGTAGTAGCTTTCCTTGCCCGCTTTGACCCAATCGATGAAGTTTTCGATGCGATCACGGCGCAGGCGCAAATGATTGATGCTCTCCGGGAACATGCCGGTGAAGAACAACGCATAATCGCCGATGTGCTTGCGCACCTGGCGCTCGCGATCGAACGAAGGTGCAGGCCCAAACACCGGGTTCGATTCAATCAGCATCTCGCCGACATCCAGCAGCGGCTTCCCGGCTGAATTGCGAATCTTGAACAACTGTTCGGCGTCACAAAATTCGGTCAGCAGGTGGGCAACGTAGCCGATCAGTTCGGGGTCGCGAATTCCAATCTCCTCGGCATAGTGACGTGCCACCAACTCCATGAACAGCTTCTGCAAAGGATGATCGTCCGGAATCATGTGCGTCCTCCCTAGTCGGCCATTTGCGATGTCTTACCCTAAGCCGTAACCGGAAGCAAGTGACTTTGGTTAGTCGATCGCTTCCTTGGCCCCACCTTATTAGAAACCCGAATTCTTTGGAAGGTTTCCACCTGTTCGTTGTTGGCAAATCAGCATCAACGCTGCTAAAGTCACGCGTTACGACCCAAGTCCAAATGGCTGATGATCTTAATGGCGGATCGACCTTCATGCGCCAACCGAAAACGGAGAAAACAGACATGTATTTGCGGGTGGAAGGATACGCAGAGGAAGAAACAAATCTGATGGGGCAGATAGAAATTTCGAGTGACCGATGGGGCGGGAGCAAAGGGCAGCGAATCGCGGGGCTGATATGCGCGATTTCGCTTGCCATAAGCGCATTTGGGCAACAGCCCCCAAAGCGTACCGTGATCCACGCGGGCAAGTTGCTTGACGTGCGAACCGGAGACACTCTCTCTGACCGGGCGATCGTGATCGAGGGCGACAAGATTGTGAGCGTCGGACCGATGTCAGCAGCCAAGCTGTCAGGCGGCGAGACTCGAATTGAACTCGGCAACGCCACGGTGCTGCCGGGGATGATCGATGCACACACGCATCTCACGTCCGATCCCCAGTTCGGCTACGAGACTCTTGCTATTTCGGTGCCGCGTGAGGCGTTGATCGGTGCGAAGAACGCGCGGGTCACCTTGGAAGCCGGGTTCACTACCGTGCGCAACGTCGCCGCCAACGGATATGCCGATGTGGCGCTGCGGGACGCGATTAACGCCGGCGATGTCCCAGGACCGCGCATGCTGGTGAGCGGCCCTCCCCTGGGCATTACTGGCGGGCATTGCGATAACAATCTCTTGCCCTTCGAATATCACGCGAGCGAAGCCGGGGTTGCCGACGGCGTCGAACAGGTACAGCACAAAGTGCGAGAGGTCATCAAATACGGCGCCGATCTTATCAAGGTTTGCGCCACTGGAGGGGTGCTCTCTAAGGGAGATGATCCCAGGGCATCGCAATACACCTTGGAAGAGATGAAGGCCATCGTCGCCGACGCGCACCGACTCGGTAGAAAGGTTGCGGCGCACGCGCATGGCGCGCAAGGCGTGATCTGGGCCTCCGAAGCCGGAGTGGACTCGGTTGAGCACGGGCACCTCATGAACGATGAATCTATTGCGGTGCTGAAGAAAAACGGCACCTACCTTGTTCCGACGTTGTATCTCATGGATTGGCAGCGCGCCCATGCTGCTCAGACAAACTTGCCAACGTTTCTAAAAGCAAAGATGGAACTGGTGTCGAGCCAGGGCAAGCAAAACGTGCAGAAGGCAATCAGGGCGGGAGTAAAAATTGGCATGGGAACCGATGCGGCGGTTTATCCCCACGGATTGAACGCTCACGAGCTTGAAGTTTACGTTCAGCTGGGGATGACACCGCTGCAGGCGATTCAGAGCGCTACCATCAACGACGCGGAACTGCTTGGCTGGAAAGACAAGATCGGCGCCCTGGAAAGCGAGAAGTGGGCCGATATCATTGCCGTGGATGGGGATCCGCTGCATGACATCGCGACGCTTCAGCGGGTGAAGTTCGTCATGAAAGGCGGCGAGGTGGTGAAGAACGACTACGCGAAGTAGGTCCATCGCGTAGTCGTAATCCCGCTTCGCTCAGTGTGTGGCGGCGTGGATCTGATTGAGCAGTCCATTTCTGCGCGGTTCCCGGCTCACCCGAATGATGCGATAAACGTCGAATAGCAGAATAACCAGGCACGCTGCGATGGCAAAAGGAAACATCTTCTCTGCCCACCAGTTGATGGCGCTCGCGACCCTTGCCGTTTTCTCGGGGGCAACTTCCTTCACGCTAATGGACAAGAAAACATTGGCTTTCAGCAGCCAGCAAAACAAGGCGGAACCGATGCAATCGCTCACTAGGCGTACCAGCGCGCGGGTCTTGGTCCAATAAGGTCGAAACAAGTTCGCGCCCGAGGCAAGGATGTTCGCGGCCGTGAGTGAAAAGAAACTCCAGAATAGGTATGGCCATACCGGGGCGAGGGTGATGCTGACTCCGGAGAAGTGCAGCGAAGTCTGGTACCACATTCCTGCGACCAGCCAAATCGCGAACACGAGGTTGAAGGTCACTTCGGTGAAGGTGGCTGAAACAGGTATCCGATTGGGGTCGCGGACCGGCGGTAGCTTGCGCGGGTCCCACTGGTCTAGGAATTTCGACTTCGCTTCGACTCTTTCGAGCACCGCAAATACTACTGTGATCGCGCCAACGATGAAGAACGCCATCGGCCAGAACGCAGTCCAGAGCGAAGCCAAGGCTTCCATCAGACTCTTGCCCGAATGTGCAGCGCGAGATACGTTGAGGCCGATCCATACCAAAACCCAGGGCAGCAAGTAGAACGCAGCGACCACCTTCAGCACGAAACCGTAGATGGGAAACAACACGGGGCCAATCAGGTGTTGCTGCGGCCGGAAGCGGTTAGCCACCAGAAAAGGACGTCCGTGCTGCTTCAGGATCCCCGCGACTTCGCTGTCATTGAGCGGCCTTGCCAAGGCCGATTCGCGTTCCTCGATCTGCGAACGAATGTCTTCTGACAATTCGGCGGCAATGTCGTCGCGTTGCGCCTTGGGCAACCAAAATCGGACAGCCTGTAGGTAACGATCCAACAGTTCCATCGTCATGACTCCTTTAGTACAGACTCGAGAGAGCGCCCGATGCTCTGCCATTCCGAGAGCAACTGCTTGAGTATTACTTTCCCCTCCCGAGAAATGCGATAAAAGCGTTTGTTGCGCTTATCCTCTTCCCTCCACTCGCTGACCAACAGGCCCTGGCTCTCCAGCCTGCGCAATAGCGGGTATAACGTGCCTTCATCAATTTCTACACCCTGTTCTGCCAGGGACTTGCGCAGTGTGTAGCCGTATTGTTCATTGCGCAGCTCCGCCAGGACAGCAAGCACCAGGCACCCTCGGCGCAACTCCCCTCGCAGATTCTCGAGCAATCCGTTGCTTTCTGGGCTGGGCGTCATACAGTGTACGATACACACTGTGTCATACACAGTATTAGTTGTCAAGAGTTATTGTTTCTGCACCTCAGCTAGGCGGGGAGCGTCAACTCACCTCTCCTGGCACCCGCTGTGCGGATCGCTCACGACCATTCAGTTTCGATCAGCTGGAGCCACCGGCAGTCGCGAAGGACTTGGGCGAAGGACCTGGCGCGCCGAGCAAGCGATGGAGAACGCGGCTTGCAGCACCGGACGGTTGGGCCAGTCGACACCTCCGCTCGGGCGGGTGGATCACAAGGAAAAAGGCCGGCATGGGCGCCGGCCTCTTCGACCACTGAAACTCACCTACTTCTTGGGAGCGATCGCGTCTTTCGCGGCCTTGGCCACGCGGAATTTCACGACGGTCTTGGCCTTGATCTGGATCGCTTCGCCGGTCTGCGGATTGCGTCCGATGCGGGCCTTGCGGTGCGCCTTTACCAGGCGGCCAATACCCGGAACGACAAACACGCCGTTCTTCTTGGTCTCTTTGATTGCTGTGTCGGCCAGGTTCTCGAGGAATGCTGCTGCGGTCTTGTTGTTCGCTCCCACCTTCTCTGCCAGGTGACGAACGAGTTGGGTCTTGGTCATACCTGCTGCCATGAATCCTCTCCTTTTAGGTAAAGATGTTCTGCGAGATCGCGGGAGTTATCTTAATCCCGCAGCCTGTGGAAAAGAAGCACAAAACCCAATATTTATGCGGGTTTTGGTTAGCAGGTACCAAAAAGAGCCATGAAAGACGCGGGTGGGACGCATGCGAGGACCATTTTGCATCGCTGTGACTCGGTCTTCGATGGTTCGCGAGTGCTAGGCTGCTCCGATTTTTGGCAGCTTCAATGTTCGGCAAAGGTTGCGCGCTCAAACTCCAGGAAGCGCTCGAAGGAGCGAGCTCGAACCGTAGGTCATTCATACCCAGTCGGCGATCGAGGGCCTCTAAGGATTCCGCCATGCCATAATGGCCTGAGGAGCTTCGATTGGCCTGCGCCATTTGCGAAAAACGCAAGGCAAAGCGCTTCTGCCCAGCCGTCCACGGGCGGATATGCCCGCAATGTTGCGGCGAACAGCGTGAAATCACGCTGGATTGCCCGGCGGAGTGTGTGTATCTGCAGCAGGCACATGCTCATGAAAAACCGCGTTCGGTCGAAGAGCTCGACCCGGCGACGCTATTTCCGAAAGTCCAGATCGGGGACCGATTCCTCTACGAGCAGGAACATTTGCTTCTCGGCCTCAGCTATGCGCTCGCAAAAAGCGCGCGGGCGGACCATGGGGTTCGAGATGCGGACTTGATCGGCGCACTTACTTCCCTGGCGAAAAGCTACGAGACACTGGCCAGCTCTGGGCTACACTACGAAACCCCTATGACGAGTCTTACCCAGCAGGCGATTGCCGCGGAAGTTCAGCAGATGCTGAAAGAGTACCGCGAAGCGGAGCAAAAGCACCTGGGCTACACCCGACTGCGCGAGTCGGACGTTTTGCGAGCGCTGGTATTTCTGTTGAGGATGGGAATGGCCAGAACCTCAGGACGACCCAAATCAAAGGGGTTTGTTGCGTTTTTGTTTCGCCAATTCCCCGAGCAGGCTACAAGCGCTGCGGCGCCCACCCAGTCCAGCATTATCATGCCATAGGGTCCAAAGCCTGAACTCGAGAAGCCAACTCCCGCGAGCGACCTGCTGGCAAGCCCGCAACTCATCTAGCCCGAAACTCGACTTGCCCATCACCCATTCCACTCATTCTCCGAACTCAGGTCGACGGAACGAAGCGGCGCACAGTCTGCCCCGAGGGCAGCGCGTCGCGGAGTTCACGGACTGTGCGCTTAAAGATCGGGTGACGAACGTCCGGTGCGACCTCGGCTAGAGGTTCCAGGACGAAACGCCGTTCGTGAAGTCTTGGATGAGGCACCGTCAGCAAGTGGGTGTCGATCACCGATGTACCGAAGAGAAGGATGTCGATGTCAATGATTCTGGGCCCATCCTTCTGCTTGCGTTGGCGGCCCATGCCTTGCTCGAGGTTCAAAATCCCTGAAATCAGCTGACGGGGCATCTTTTCGGTGTTGAGCTTGGCGGCGCAGTTCAGGAACCAAGGCTGCGACGTGAGCCCGACAGGCTCGGTCTCGTAGAACGCCGAGACGGCTTCGACCGTGCCCAGTTCCCCCAGCTTCTCGAGCGCAAGGCGCAGGTTTCCCGCCCGGTCACCCAGGTTCGATCCAAGGGAAAGATAGACGATCTTGTGCACTCTTACCTGATTTTCTGTGTACCGGTTTAGATGGGGCGAATGGAACCCAGGTTCCGAGAGAGCATACAGGAACCCAGGTTGAAACTTGCGCGCATTTTAGCGGTTCGCCACCCTTGAGGAATGAACCAGCTCCCGATTGACCTAAGAATCGACCGCGCGCAGCGTCTTTTGCGGATGATCGAGCAGGATGCACCTTTGCTGGAAATGCGAGTGGCACGGCTTTCCCGCGAACAGCAGGAGTCAGCCAAGTCCCATGCCCAGTTTTTGGCTGAGCTTACCCGGGCGGAAATTCAAAAGCTTCACCGAGAAAAGGCGGAAGCATCCGCCACAGCCGCTTAGTCCTCTATTGCAGAGATGCGGAAGGACGCTCGGGCTCGGACATGATCTTAACGTCCTCGTCCTTCTGCTCTGCCAGGGTCACCTCTTCCCACGATGCCTGGTCGCGCAGTAAGCGGGACACCAGCGCAGTATGCATGGCGTGGCCAGCACGATCCGCAACCACGTTGGCTAGAATTCTCCGCCCGATCAATGCCAGATCTCCAATCAAGTCGAGAATTTTGTGCCGTACGAACTCGTCTGGAAAACGCAAGGGCGGATTTACCACGCCATCGCGTGTAAGGACGATCACGT
>Ga0068869_100002987_pt1 | contig 10272 bp, 10 predicted proteins | sample KBSMisM52_FD_64676 | JGI IMG/M metagenome (GOLD analysis project Ga0068869, IMG submission 64676) | Miscanthus rhizosphere microbial communities from Kellogg Biological Station, Michigan, USA - KBS Miscanthus M5-2 | ecosystem: Host-associated > Plants > Roots > Rhizosphere > Soil ... | reverse complement strand
ATGCCGGAGAAGTCTTTGTCGGGAAGGTAGTCGAAGACGCGGTTCGCGATCAGATGGGTGCCGGAAAACATCAGCGCCTCGCCCGTCCCTCTGCCGAAGCCGGTGATGCGGCCGTCGTCAACGTACACCGGCGTGAAGCGATCGCCTTGCGGCGGATGGCGCAGCGTCAGCGCGGCAAGCGCGTCGTTGCGCGCTCCGCGCAGAGCGTCGTAGGGCGGGAACTGGATCGTGTCCCCATTGACCAGGAGGAACTCGTCTGCGCCTTCGAGCAACGGCCGCACCTTGCGTAAGCCGCCGCCGGTGCCGAGGATTTCGCGCTCGTGCGAAAACTGGAAGCGCGCATCCGGAAAATGCGCAAGAAGGAATCGCTCAATCGGTTCGGGCAGATGGTGCAGGTTGACGATGAAGTCGCGGATGCCGAACGCGAGAAGTGATTCAATGGCCCAGGCGATCAGCGGTTGTCCGCACAACGGCACGACCGGCTTCGGCAGCGTGTAGGTCACCGGCCGGAGGCGCGTGCCGTAGCCGGCGGCGAGGATCATGGCCTTCATGAGAGGCGGAATGTTGAATGTTCAATGTTGAATGTTGAATGTTGAATGAGAGACCAAGAGCTTGCCGGCCATTCAACATTGAACATTGAACATTCAACATTCAACATTTCAGAGCTGCTCCGGCGGAAAAATCATGTTCTCGCCCAGATCCGGCCGCGTTCGCCGCGCCAGGCGATACAGATCCGCGTACGTCTGCCGGATGGCCTGCTCCATGGTCATTCCCAGCTCGGCGGCGATGCTGCGGATGACGTCGATCGGGCCTTCGATCTCGAAGTAGTCGCCGATGGGGGTGCGATCGAGGACCACTTCGACGTCCTTGATGCGCCAGACCTCGCGGAACTTCTGGTAGCGGAAGACCGGCTTGTACCCGAGGGCGTCGAAGAGCTGGATGGCCAGCTCGAAACTCTCGACTCCCGTCTGCACCTCCTCGCGCGACTTCACGCCTCCTTCGATCGACATCGGCCCTTTGTACGTGGCGATCGAGTATTTGCCGAACTTGCGCACGCGCAGCAGCGAGCCTTTCGTGCGCAGCTCGCCGCGGCGATCGAGAACGATGTTGTCCTCGAAGGTCTCGGGATAAAGCCGCTGCCCTCCGATGTCGTGCAGTTTGCGCAGCAGATCGGCGCGGTCTTTGAGGGCGAACTTGACTTCGATTTCCTGGGCCATGGTTAAAGGCAGAAAGCAGAAGGCAGAAAGCAGAAGTCGAAGAGATTCATCCTTCTGCCTTCTGCTTTCTGCTTTCTGACCTCAATACCTCCACTCCCGGCAGCGTCTTTCCCGAGATGAACTCCAGCGACGCGCCGCCGCCGGTGGAGATGTGGCTGATTCGGTTGGCGTATCCGGAGGCTTTCACCGCTTCGACTGATTCGCCTCCGCCGACGACGGTCGTGCCCTCGGCTTCGGCGACCGATTGCGCCATCGCCATCGTCCCTTTCGCGAACGCTTCCTTCTCGAACACGCCCATCGGTCCGTTCCAGAAGATCGTGCGCGCGGCTTTCAGAACGGCGTCGTAGGCGGCGATGGTCTTCGGACCGATGTCGAACGCTTTCTGGCTGGCGGTCAAGCCGTTCGACACGTCGACCGTTTCAATCGTCGTCGGCTGTTCGAGATCGTCGGCGACGACGAGATCGACCGGCAGGGTGACGTTCGTGATCCGCTTGGCGACCTCGATCGAATCCTTATCGACCAGCGAGCCGCCCATGGCCGTGCCGCGAGCGGCGAGGAAGGTGTTGGCCATGCCGCCGCCGACGAGGACGGTGTCGGCCAACTTCACCAGCGCCTCCAGCGGCTCGATCTTGCCGGCGATCTTGGCGCCGCCGAGGAGGGCGACGAAAGGGCGGTCGGAAACGTTGGTGATCTTCTGCAGGAACTCGATCTCCTTCGCCAGCAGAAGTCCGCCGGCGGTTTGCGTTTTGTCGAAGAGGCGCGGAAGGGCATCGATCGACGCATGCGCTCTGTGACAGGCGCCGAAGGCGTCGTTGACGTAGTAGTCGGCGAGCTTGCGCAGCTGTTCCGCGAAGCCGCGGTCGTTCGCTTCTTCGCCGGCGTGAAAACGTAGATTCTCGAGCAGAAGAACGTGACCCGGCTGGAGCGCGGACGCCTTCGCTTCGGCATCCTCCCCAACGCAGTCATCGGCCCACTGCACCTCGACGCCGAGCAGTTCGGCCAGCTTCGCGCGGATCGGCTCCAACGAGTACTTCGTCTTTTTCTCGCCCTTCGGCCTGCCGAGGTGGCTGGCGATGACGACCGCGGCCCCGGCGTCGCGGAGGCGTCGCAGCGTCGGCAACGTCTCCTCGATGCGGGTGGCGTCGGTGATCCGCGCGCCATCGAGCGGCACGTTGTAGTCGACGCGATAGAAGACACGCGCGCCTCGGGGGAAAAAGAGGTCGTCGAGGGTGCGGATCGTGATCATTCAGTTGGCTCTGTCATCCAGAGGCCGGCGGAGCGCGGCCGAAGGATCTGCACTACGCTGCATTGGCCACAGGCGCTGCCACTGCAGATCCTTCGCCGTCCTCCGGCGACGTAGCCATGCGGCTACGCGCCTCCGGCAGTCTCAGGATGACATCGTAAGCGACTCCTTCTTCACTTTCGCCACGTGCGCGATCAGATCGAGGATGCGGTTCGAGTAGCCCCACTCGTTGTCGTACCACGCCAGCACCTTGTGCATGTGCGGGTCGACCGAGCGGGTGAAGGTGGTGTCTACGATCGCCGAGTAGGGGTTGTGGTTGAAGTCGACGGAGACCAGCTGCTCGTCGGAGTAGGTCAGGATGCCCTTCAGCGCGCCGTTCGCGGACTCGCGCAGCACCTGGTTGATCTCGTCGGCATTGGTGGCCTTTTCGGTGCGGAAGGTCAGATCGACCAGCGAAACGTTCGGCGTGGGGACGCGTACGGAGATGCCGTCGAACTTTCCCTTCAACTCGGGGAGCACCAGGCCGACCGCCTTCGCCGCGCCGGTCGTCGTCGGAATCATCGACATCGCCGCCGCGCGGCCGCGCCGCACGTCCTTGTGCGGCAGGTCGAGGATCTCCTGATCGTTCGTGTAGGAGTGGATCGTGGTCATGATCCCCATCTCGATGCCGAACTTTGCGTGCAGCACCTTGGCCACTGGCGCCAGGCAGTTGGTCGTGCACGAAGCGTTCGAGACGATTTTGTGCGCGGCGGGATCGAGATCCTGCTCGTTCACGCCCATGCAGATGGTGACGTCGGCGTCTTTCGACGGCGCGGAGATGATCACGTGCTCGACCGACTTTTTGAGATGGAGCGACGCCTTCGCCTTTGAAGTGAAGCGGCCCGACGACTCCACCACGATCTCCACGCCGAGGTCGCCCCACGGAATCTCCGAGGGATCGGGAGACGAGAAAACGCGCAGCGCTTTCCCGTCGATGGTGATGCTGTTTTCGGTGTGGCTGACGTCGTTCGGGATGGTGTGATGCACCGAGTCGTACTTCAGCAGATACGCCAGCGTGGCCGCGTCGGTGAGATCGTTGACGGCGACGAATTCGATATCGAGATTGCGCTCGAGCGCGGCGCGGAGCACGTTGCGTCCGATGCGCCCGAAACCATTGACTCCTACCCTGACCATTGATCCTCCGGAAGCTGGCCGTAGTATAACGACCGCCTTTCACTGCGAACCTCATGCACGTCGAACCTATTCGCTGGCGCGGCAATGCGCTGGACCTTCTCGATCAACGACTCTTGCCCCGCGAAGTCCGCTGGGTCTCCTGCGGCGACGCCCATGAGGTCGCCGTGGCCATCCGCGACATGATCGTGCGCGGCGCTCCGGCGATCGGCGTTTCGGCCGCGTTCGGTGTGGCTCTGGCGGCGCAACGCGGCGATGACGTCGATGCAGCTGCCGCGGAGTTGCGGGCCTCGCGGCCGACGGCGGTCAATCTGATGTGGGCGCTCGACCGGATGCTGGCCGCGCGGGATGCCGGCCGCGATCTGACCGCCGAGGCCGAGGCGATGTTTCGCGAGGACGTCGAAGCGAACATGCGGATCGGTCAATACGGCGCCGAGCTTCTCGGTGAATCGGTCACCGTCCTCACGCACTGCAACGCCGGCGCGCTTGCAACCGCCGGCTACGGCACGGCCCTCGGCGTGATCCGCGCGGCGGTCGAAGGCGGCAAGCGGGTGGCCGTCTTTGCGGACGAGACGCGGCCGTATCTGCAGGGGGCCCGGCTGACGGCGTGGGAACTGAAGCAGGAAAACATCGACGTCACGCTGATCACCGACAGCATGGCCGGACACTTTTTCCAGCAGGGTAAATTCGACGCGGTCATCGTCGGCGCCGATCGCATCGCCGCCAACGGCGATACCGCGAACAAGATCGGCACGTATACGGTGGCAGTGCTGGCGAACGCGCATGGTGTTCCGTTTTACGTTGCCGCGCCGCTGTCGACGATCGATGTGAACTGCCCGAGCGGCGCGTCGATCCCGATCGAGGAGCGAAGCGCGGCCGAGGTGACGTCGATGAATGGCGTGTCGATCGCGCCGGAGGGGATCGGCGTTCGCCACCCGGCGTTCGACGTCACGCCGGCGCGGCTGATCAGCGCCATCATCACCGACCGCGGCGTGTTGCGGGCGCCGTATGACGAATCGATCCAGGGAGTGTTTCGATGACCGAGGAACATGTCGAGCCTAGCGCGCCGGAACCTGAAGCCGGTCATTCCGAGCCCGGCGGCGCCCCGGAGGGGGCACAGCACAGCGAGGAATCCCCGGCCACAGGCGTATCCGAACCGATCGCGCAAGTAGCCGGGGATTCCTCACCGCGCTCTGCCCCTCCGGGGCGCCGCCGGCTCGGAATGACAAGGCTCATCCAGGCCCTCTGGCTCGGCAGCGGCGTCTTCCTCATGCTCTCCGCCTCCGCCGCCTTCAGCGCGGCCAGCAACACAACGGACGCCGCCAACGTCGTCGGCGCGATCCTCACCCGCTGGCACTACATCGCCCTGCTCGCGCCGCTGCTGCTGATGTTCCTGGAATGGCGACGCAGCCGGCCCGTCATGCTGGTCATCCTCTTCATCGCCATCCTCCTGGCCTCGTTCCAGGCGCTGCTGGACACACGCATCCGGATCATGCGTGCCGAGTCGTTCGTCCCGATCAGCAGCCTTCCGCACGACGATCCGGTGCGCCGCCAGTTCGGAATGCTGCACGGCATCTCGCAGCTCTTCCTCCTCGGCCAGGTGATTGCGGCGGGCGTTGCAGTGGCCACTCGAGAGTAATCCTCGTGCCACATCTATAATCGCCCGCCGTGAACCTGCTGATCGTCGACGACGAGGCTTCGCTGCGCGACTTTCTCTCGATTGTCTTTGAAGAGGAAGGGTGGCGCGTGGAGACGGCCGGATCGCTGGCCGAGTCGCGGATCGCGTTGGCGAAGCACGAGCCCGAGCTCATCCTCTGCGACCTCATGCTGCCCGACGGCTCCGGCATCGACCTGCTGCGTGAAGTGAAAGCAGCGACGCCGTCGGTGGCCGTGGTCATGATCACCGCGCACACCTCCACGAAATCGGCGGTCGAGGCGCTCAAGGCCGGCGCCTTCGACTACATCGCCAAACCGTTCGACATCGACGAGCTGAAGATCATCGTCCGCAACGCCGTGGAGCGGAAAGAGCTGGAGGACGAGAACCTCCACCTGCGCACGGCGCTCGAGGAGCGCTTCACCTTCTCCAACATCATCGGCCGCAGCGCGCGCATGCAGGAGATCTTCTCCATCGTCCAGCGCATCGCCAAGACCACGTCGACCGTGCTGATCTCCGGCGACTCCGGTACCGGCAAGGAGCTGATCGCCCGGGCCATCCACTACAACTCCGGCCGCCGCGGCAAGTTCGTCTCCATCAACTGCGGCGCGCTGCCGGAGACGCTGCTGGAATCGGAGCTCTTCGGTCACGAGCGCGGCGCGTTCACGGGGGCGATCCGCGAGAAGAAGGGACTCTTCACCGAGGCCGACCGCGGAACGATCTTTCTCGACGAGATCGGCGAGACGTCGACCGCGATGCAGATCAAGCTGCTGCGCGTGCTGCAGGACCACGTCGTCCGCCGCGTCGGCTCGAACAGCGAGACGCAGGTCGAGGTTCGCGTCATCGCCGCCACCAATCGCGATCTCGCTGAATCGATCCGCGCCGGCACGTTCCGCGAGGATCTCTTCTATCGGATCAACGTCATCCCAATCGCCTTACCGCCGCTGCGGCAGCGGCGTGAAGACATTGCCCTGCTCGTCGAGCACTTCATCGCCAAGTACTCCAAGTCGATGGGTGTGCCGCAGAAGCGGATCTCGTCCGACGCCATGCGCTCGATCGAGAAGTACTCCTGGCCCGGCAACGTTCGCGAGCTGGAAAACGTGATCGAGCGGATGATCGCGCTCGAGGCCTCCGATGTGCTGACCACGAAGTCCCTCCCCGAGCACGTGCTCCTCGGCGGCTCGATTCCGGACGTGACGTTCGATCTGCCGGCCGAGGGGATCTCGCTGCAGGATCATCTCGAGGGGATCGGGAAAATCTTCATGTTGAAGGCGCTGGAGCGCACCGGCGGCGTGCAGACCCAGGCCGCGGAGCTGCTGCGCATGTCGTTCCGATCGTTCCGCTACTACGCGAAAAAATATGACCTCATCTCCCGCGAACGGCCGGAAGAGGTGGTGGAGGTTGAGAATGAAAGTTAGCGTTCTGTTGATGCTGGCCTTCGCCTGCGCGCAGCGAACTCCGGCGCCGAGCCCGGCCACGACGACGTCCGCGGCGAGCGCGCAGCGCATCATCCTGCCCGACAATTTCGTCGTTTCGGTCGAGGTGGCCGCGGACGAAGAGCTCCGGTCGCAGGGCCTGATGTATCGCGATCAGCTGGCCGAAAACCGCGGGATGATTTTTCTTTTCCCGCAGCCAGGCGAGTTTCCGTTCTGGATGAAGAACACGCTCATCCCGCTGGACATGATCTGGATGGACGGCCAGCACCGCATCGTCCACATCGCCCACGACGTCCAGCCGTGCAAGACGGACCCATGTCCGAACTACCCGCCGCACGCGCAGGCGTCGTCGGTGCTCGAGTTGGCGGCGGGGGTGGCGGCGAAGCATCACCTGGCCGACGGCAACGTGTTGCGGTTCGAGGGGATGGATAACGTCGTCGTTCATTAACTTCGCGGCTGGCGCAAACGGATTCAACGCTTGCCCGTCCGATGCGTAACCAAATCGCATCCGGGAGTGTTGAATTATTCAATCGAGAGGCTACGTTCGGACCGTCATGTTCCGAAGCCGCGGTGAAAATCTGCGCTCGACGTACATTCTCCTTTTCCTGAATGTGGCGTTCTTTTTTCTCCAATATCAGGACAGCGAGAAGTTCGCGCGCCTCTTCGGATTCGACCGCAACGCCGTCGCCGCCGGCCAGATCTGGCGGCTCTTCACTTACCAGTTCGCGCAGGCCAGTCACGTCGGCCTGATCACCATCCCGCCGGTCCTGACCCTGTTTCTCAACCTCGTGCTGCTCTCGCTGATGGGCTTCGCGGTCGAGGAGCAGTGGGGAACCGGAAACTTCCTTCGTTTCTATTTGATGTCGACGCTGGCGACGGCACTGGTCGCGGCCTGGTACAGCACCCCGCTTCTGGGATCGTTTTTCATCAACTTCACGCTGCTGTTCGTCTATGCGGCGCTCAATCGCGATCAGACGTTCTACCTCTCCACCATCCTGCCGATCCGCGTCACCTTCCTGGCCTGGCTGGCGCTGGCGGCGCTGCTGACCGGCGTCTTCTTCGGCAGCAAGTCCAATCTCGCGGCGCTCGTGGGCGCGGCGGTCGGATTCGGCTACTACGTCTCGCAACGCGTGCGGGTGCTGGCCATCGCCTCGCAGGAGGCCGGAGCGCCGCGACTCGACGCCGAGGATGCCGCGGTCATCGCGGCGACGCGAAACATAACTCGGGTCGCGGCGATGAAGCGCGCCCTGACCACCGGCTCCACCTCCGACATCGATCGCCTGATCGACCTCGCCGAGCGGGAGAAAGTCAGCGGCGTGAACATCTGCGAGCCGATCGATTTCAAGCCCGAGCACTCCGACCGCTACTGCATCCGCTGCGAGGGATTCGCCGAGTGCACCGCGCGGCATCTCCGGATCAACCGGCCGAAGGTAGTCCCGCAGGCGACTACGACTCTCGAGACGATCTAATCCCTGGGAGCGCCCTACGTGGACGGCGGACCGCTCTCCGGTCCACCCGCTCCACCCCCGCCCCCTCGCCGGCGACGGAAACGTCTCCGGCGTTTCGGTCCATCCCCCTCGGGACGCGGGGCTCCGCCCTCTTCGCGTGGCTGTGGCGGATTCGGACGCGCGGCCTGCGGCGGACGGGGCGGACGCGGCTCGCGCGGAGGCCGGGGCTGCTGTGGCGCGGCGTTCTGATTCGGAGCGGCGGCTTCTTCCGACCTGCCTCCGCCCCGACGACGCCTGCGACGGCGTCCCGTCCTCTCACCCTCGACTTGCGGAGCCGAGCTCTGTTGCTGCGCCGGCCGCTGCTGCTGAGGAGGACGCTGCTGCTGCGGTCCTCCACCTCGACCCGGACGTTGCGGCCGGCCATCGCGGCCGCGCTCGCGCTGCTGCTGTTGCGGCCGCGCATCGGGGCGCGGAGGACGTCCGCCGGGACCGCCGCGGCGCTCATCCTTCTTCCCGGTCCGCTGCTCGAACTCCTGCAGCTTCCGCTGCATGAACTTGCGGATTGGTCCATCCTGACGGGCCCGCATCTCGTCGAAACCGCAGTATGGGCAGCGTTTCCAACCTTCGGGATAGGTCTTCCTGCAGGAGCTGCAAAGGATGCTTTTGGGCAGCGGCATTGTCGGGCGGGGCGCATTGTACACTTCCGGCAATGGAGCCTCGGGACGATGCCGCGCGCCGCAAAACATTGCAGACGCTGATCGAACTGGCCGAAGGCTCGAGCCCCTCCGACTGTTGGGACGATACCCGCGCCGAAGATTTGCTCCGATCGCAATCGACGCCGGACGAAGTGCGCGAGCTGGGGATGAGCGAAGAGATGATCGAGCGAATCTTCCGCGCTCCCGACAACCCGCAACCGACAACCGATCACCGCTTCACCGTCCGCGTCTCCGCCCGCTTCGAAGCCGCTCACTTCCTCCGCGAATATCGCGGCATCTCCGAGCCGCTGCACGGTCACTCGTACAAAGTCGAAGCCGACCTCGCCGCGCGCGGCGGCGGCGTCGACTCTGACGCCATCGCTGTCGATTTCGTCAGCGCCCGTCGCAAGCTCGAGGCTCTGGCGAAGAAGCTTGACTACGGCTGCATCAACGACGTTCCCCCTTTCGACAAGATCAACCCCTCGGCGGAAAACATCGCCCAATGGTTCGCCCGCGAGCTTGGCCAGGCCGTAGCCGGCGAAGATGCCGTCGTTTCCGCGGTGACGATCTGGGAAGGACCGGTCAACTCGGTCACGTTTCGTCCCTGAGCATGAACAATTGGTTATGAACAAGATCCCGAACCACACCGCGCTGAAAGAGTGGGCGTCCATCATCGAGGCCCTCGGGCGTGGTGATCAGGTGGTCCTCATCCGCAAAGGCGGTCTGGCCGATCAGAACTTCGGCGTCGAAGCGTCGCGCTTCTACCTCTTCCCGACCAACTACCACGACGCCGGCGGCAACGAGCCGGCGCACGTTCGCATTACGCATTGGGCCGAGGCGGTGAAGACGTGGCAGATCCGCGAGGTGGAGATGCTGCAGCGGCTGGAGACGCTCACCATCCTCGACCGCGAGGTGATCGACACCCGCTACCGCTTCCGGCCCGATCAGGCCATCAACGTCATCGCCGTCCGCGCGTACAAGCTGGCCACGCCGGCAGACGTGGTCATGAAGCCGGAGTACTCGGGATGTAAGAGCTGGGTCAGCGTCGACGAAGAGATCGGCATCGACGGCTCCCTCCCCGCGCTGCGCGACGACGAAATGCAATCGCGGATCGACGCCATCGACGCGTTACTCACGCCTGTTCCGGCATGGAACTGACGGTCGTCATCATCATGCTCGCGGTCGGCGTCGGCGTGGCGGCGTCGGTCATCATCACCTTCGCCGCGGCACAGCGCGAAGCCGAGATGAGCGGGGCCACGCGGGCGAATGTCGCGCCGGACCGCAATCACATCGCCGCGTCGCTTCTATTCAACCTGCTGCTCGCCGGCGGCACACCGCCCGACGCCGCCAAACGTGCCATCCGCCAGGGAGCGGGGATCGCCGCGCCGGTCACCTCATCGATCGACATC
>Ga0068869_100002986_pt1 | contig 10276 bp, 8 predicted proteins | sample KBSMisM52_FD_64676 | JGI IMG/M metagenome (GOLD analysis project Ga0068869, IMG submission 64676) | Miscanthus rhizosphere microbial communities from Kellogg Biological Station, Michigan, USA - KBS Miscanthus M5-2 | ecosystem: Host-associated > Plants > Roots > Rhizosphere > Soil ... | reverse complement strand
AAGCATCGCATCCGCTGGAGGTCGTCTACAATTTGTATTCGATTTCCCGAAACGAACGCGTCCGTCTAAGGGCGTCGATAGCGGAAGGTGCGAGCATTGATAGCGTGACCGAGGTTTGGCCCGCGGCTAATTGGATGGAGCGCGAGGTCTACGATTTATTTGGCGTGGCCTTTCGAAATCATCCGGACCTGCGTCGAATATTGTTGCCGCCCGACTGGGAAGGACACCCGCTCAGAAAAGATTACCCGCTCGAGTTCATCGAAAACGAATGGACAAAGAGACACTTGCCGGAGATGACTGACGTGCAGCGGGAACAGTTGGATCAGAGGCGAGCCTATGGACTGGAAATACTTTCGGTGCCACAGGAACGCATGATGCGCGAGATTCTGCAGAGTGGTAAAGAAGTGATGCCGAAGGACAAGTGAAGAGTGAACGTGAAAGGTGAAAAGCAAAGAGCGACTTTTCATTTTTCACTATTGACGATTCACTGCTTTTAGATGACTCCCAAAGAGATTGCCGCGCAGTATGAAGCCAAGGTATTCGACGCGCCTGAGGCGGCGAAAGTGGCGGGCTTCGTTTTGACCGAGACAATGGAGCCCCGGAACGTTTGGAATAAGGCGAGTGCCGCATTGGCGATAGTTACTAAACTCGCGCAAAAACGCGCCACTGGCGAAGCGTCAGAGATTGGTTTGATTATTGAGCCGTGGAGCGTAACCGGTTGTTATGTTCCGAGTGAACCCGAGCCGGCGGCAGCCTAGTTTTTGGAGTGCGGTGACCTGTCACCGCTTTAGCCATGGGCGGCTTGACGCCCGTTCTTCCAAGAACCTTGAACTTACGCAGGTCGCGACAGGTCGCGACCGACCAAAGCGGTGACAGGTCACCGCACTCCAAAGAGTTTGTGAACTCATGCATCAAGTAGAGATCGCCACAACCAAGGAAACGCTGCTCGATAGTCCCGAGATGATTCTCAACATGGGGCCGCAGCACCCTTCAACGCATGGCGTGCTGCGCGTGATCCTGAAACTGGACGGCGAGACGGTCATGGATCTCGACTGCGACATCGGCTATCTCCATCGCGGGATGGAGAAGATCGCCGAGAATCGTATGTACACCATGATTGCCCCCTATTGGGATCGACTCGACTACATCGCTGCGGTCTCAAACGGCCTGGTTTGGGTCGAGACCGTGGAACAGATGATGGGTCTGGTGGTGCCACCTCGAGCTCATTACATCCGAACCATTCTTACCGAACTAAATCGCATCGCTTCTCACTTGCTTTGGCTTGCAACGCACGCGCTCGATATCGGGGCGGTGACAGTTTTGCTCTGGGCGTTGCGCGAGCGAGAAGAGATTCTCAAGATTTTTGAGCGCCAGTTTGGCGCGCGCTTAACTTGTCATGCCTGGCGTGTCGGCGGAATGCCCAACGACGCTTACGACGACTTCGACGCCGATGTCCGCCGCTTCGTCAGCAACTTTCCCAAGCGCCTTGATGAGTATGAAACAGTGCTGTCGGAGAATCGCATTTGGTTGAGCCGTACGGTTGGAATCGGCGTGATCTCGGGAGAAGAGGCTGTCGCTATAGGGTTGTCCGGCCCGGCATTGCGTGGTTCGGGAGTGGCCTGGGACATCCGCAAATCGCGGCCTTATGCAGCCTATGCCGATATGGACTTCGATATTCCGCTCGGTGAAAACGGCGACACCTATGATCGCTATCTGGTGCGACTGGAAGAAATGCGACAGTCGCGTCGCATCGTCGTGCAAGCATTAGACAATTTGCCTGACGGTCCGGTTAACGCGAAGTTGCCGAAGATTGTTAAGCCTCCAGTGGGCGATTACTATCATTCCATCGAAGGGCCGAAGGGCGAGATTGGCTGCTACCTTGTTTCTGATGGAACTGCGCAGCCCTGGCGCATGCGTGTGCGACCGCCGTCTTTGATCAATCTGCAGGCATTAAAAAACCTTTGCCTTGGTCACCTCGTGGCGGACGTAGTTGCGATAATCGGAACGCTGGATATTGTTCTGGGTGAGATCGACCGGTAGTTGAAACGACATGGAACTACTCCTGGCTCCAATCAACTTTATCGATCAGTTTCTGCTGAAGTTTTTCAGCGCTGAGACGATCAATCACTTCGTATGGCCATTTATTCAGATTGGCCTGGTTGTGACCCTGGTCGCGGGTTGGGTTGCCTACGCCACTTACCTTGAACGAAAAATTTCGGCGTTCATGCAGGCGCGCCTGGGCCCAATGCGCGTAGGGCCGTGGGGGTTACTTCAGCCGATAGCTGACGGTATCAAACTACTCACCAAGGAAGACTTTATTCCCGAGAAGGCTGATCGCTGGATTTTCTTTTGCGCGCCTTATATCGCGGTGGCAGCGGCCTTTATAACCTTTGCCGTGATTCCGTTTGCGCCTGACTGGGGCGTGATCACCGACGTAAATATCGGTTTGCTGTTTGTGCTGGCGGTCTCCAGCGTCGGCGTGCTGGCGTTGATTCTCGCCGGCTGGTCGTCGAATTCGAAATACTCTCTGCTCGGCGCTTTGCGTTCGAGCGCGCAGATGATTTCGTACGAAGTAGCGATGGGCCTGTCGCTCATTGGCGCCTTAATGTTTGCGCGCACGCTTTCGCTTTCCGGCATCGTGAGCGCGCAGCAGGGGGATTCAGTTTGGTATTTCGTTTACCAGCCACTCGGGTTTCTCATCTTCCTGGTCAGCGGCATTGCTGAAAACAATCGGGCGCCGTTTGATCTGCCGGAAGCGGAATCGGAATTGGTGGCGGGATTCCATACTGAATATTCCGGCTTTCGCTGGTCGCTCTTTTTTATGGCTGAATATGCCGCCATGGTGATTGTGTCGGCGGTGGCAGTGACAGTCTATCTTGGTGGCTGGTATGCGCCTTTCGTTTACCGGCTGACCGAAGCGAATGGTTATCACAACCTCTATGTTATAGTCAGCCTTCTGGTGTTTCTCGCGAAGTTAGGCGCAATTCTTTATTTGTATTTCTGGTTGCGCTGGACGCTGCCACGCTTCCGTTACGATCAGTTGATGGACATCGGTTGGAAGTGGTTGATACCGTCGGCGCTGATTAATATCACTCTATCAGCGTTGGCAATTTTTGTGGTCCAGGCACTGGACGGCTGGCGCGGCATCAAGACCATTCAATCGCTGGCCTCGGGACTCGATCTGACAGCGACCGGCAAAGCAGTGATGATCGTGTTCGGACTATTAGGTCTCGGAATTACGGGTTTGTTACTGGCCCGACTTAACTGGCGCTCGCGCGATTTCAATTTGAAGAGCCAGCGGCGAAATATCAGGCTGGTGAATTTGCCACAAGGCAAGCCGGCTGTTCCGGCAGTGGCGCCGGCGGAATGAACAGATCAACCGCCCAGACGCCAAGAGCGCCAAGCGAGTCCACCACAGCAAAGAATATGATGGCACCCCATTTTTGATTTTGTCCGGTTTCACTTGGCGCGCTTGGCGTCTCGGCGGTGAGTTACTCGGAATAGCAATATGCCACTAGTTAAAGTTCCAAAACCAAAGTTCATCGAAAAGCTGCAGCGCTTTTTCATGGTCGATCTTTTGAAGGGGCTGCAGTTGACGCTCAAGTACAACCTCGGGGCTATCACTGATAAGGACAGTGTTGGCGGCAAGGGGATTTATACCGAGCAGTATCCAAAGGTGCGCCCGGACGTGGCGCCGCGTTTTCATGGAGCGCCTCGTCTCAACATGGATCCTGAGACCCATGACACGCTCTGCATCGCCTGCAACCTCTGCGCGATCGCTTGTCCGGAGGATTGCATCGACGTATTGGCGATGGACGTGGAAATCATCGTCGCCGGCAAGCCGCGCAAAAAGAAAGTGCTGGATGAGTTTATCTTCGACACATCGCGTTGCATGTTTTGCGCGCTCTGCCAGGAAGCCTGCCCGACTTCGTGCCTCGAACTGACGCAGGATTTTGAGTTAGCCACCTACTCGCGCGCGGGCTTCGTTTGGAATCGCGAGATGCTTGAACAGGGCAGGGAAACGGTCAAGTACACACGCTGAACAGCAGTAATGAGTGCTGAGTAATGGGTGCTGAGTAAGAAAATGAAACCGAGTCCTAACGACATCATTTACTCAGCACTCATTACTCAGTACTCATCACTTTTCTTATGATTCTATCCGGTTGGGAATCGGTATTTTTCTGGATCTTCTCTATCGCGGCCATCTTCGCAGGACTCTTGACTGTGATGGCCCGCAATACTATTCACAGCGCTCTCTTCCTGATTTCTTCGCTCGTTTCCGTCGCCGCACTCTTCATTCTACTGCAGGCTGAATTCATCGCCGGTGTACAAATACTTGTCTACGTCGGTGGCGTGATGGTTCTGTTTCTGTTCGTGATCATGCTGGTGAACGTGGGGTCGGAAGAGCGTGGCAATGAAGAGATCTTCAACCGCCCACGGCAGGTGACGGCCAGCGTTATCTTTTGCGGGTTGCTGGTAGCGGTGTTGATCGGCGCACTCAATACTGGTTACGCCGGTTTTGAGCGGAGAGATGAGGCGAAACTTCAGGCGTCGGCGGCAGCTCGTAGCACCAGGGACCAGGACCTGGCAACATCCGCGACTGGCGCTTCCAGGATTACCAACGACACTTCACGGATCGGCAATAGTCTCTATCGCTTTGCCTCGTTGCCTTTTGAAATAGCCAGTGTGCTTTTGTTGGTCGCCATCATTGGCTCCGTGATGCTGGCGCGGACGCTGAAGCAGGAAGCTTCGGTCGATGACGTCGATCCGGAGGTCCTGCGCAAAGAGGCTGCAATTGATCCGGAGTTGGCGGAAGTCCAATCGGAACCGGCAGCCTAAGGCAGACATTATGTTCACACCATTCATACCGGCGTTCGCGTTGCTATTTCAGGAAGCCGGAAGATTCGCAGTAGCCTGGCAAAAAGCCGAGCACCCGGATTTATCCAAGTTTCTAATTATTGGCGCCTTACTTTTTATCATTGGCGTTGCCGGCGTGCTGACCCGCCGTAACATCATCGTCATTTTCATGTCGATCGAATTGATTCTAAACGCCGCGAATCTTAACTTCGTGGCCATGTCGCGGTACTTGCAGGATACCGGCAACGTGAATGCCGTGGCGGGGCAGATTTTTACGGTGTTCGTCATCGTGGTTGCGGCTGCTGAGGCGGCAATTGGATTAGGTATCGTCATCGCGCTCTACCGAAACAAGGAAACTATTCTGATCGATGAGATTGATATTTTGAAGTGGTAAAGATGGGTTTTGGACTTTGGTCTTAGGTCTTTGTACTTTGAGCTTTGAACTTTGTGCTTTGAGTTTCTTCTTGGATCGACAAGCTCGAACGAGAACCAAATACAAAGCTCAAAGTACAAAGCTCAAAGCTCAAAGCACCAAGTACAAAGACGAAAAACCAGAGACCAAAGACCAAAGTCCCAGGACCGCTCTTAGCTTTTATGCATCGTTACATCTGGCTAGTTCCACTCTTACCGCTTGCCGGTGCGGCCATCAATGGCTTGTTCGGGCGGAAGTTCCGTTTTTCGGAGAAGCTGATCGGCGGTATCGCCGCCGGTTCAATTGCCCTTTCATTCCTCATCACCGTAGCGGCAGTTTATTCCTACGCCTTCGGTAGCCAGGCTATGTGGCCGCAGACCTATGTCACCAGCCAGGACGGCAATTCGTTTACCTGGATTCCCGGCGGCGCGGTCCGAATCACACAGGGTTCCGAAGAACGAACGTCTGTCGCTGCTGAAGAGGGACAACATAGTCCCGCGCAAGCAACCAACCCCCAGCAGGGAAGAGTCGTAGGCCGCGAAGGACAGAGCGGTTCGTTGCTCAATGTCGAGTGGAGCTATCAGCTCGACGCGCTTTCATCGATCTTCATGCTAATCGTGACGGGGGTTGGTCTCTGCATCTTTGTATTCGCCACCGGCTACATGCACGGCGACGCCGGGTTCTATCGTTTCTTTGCTTACATGGGCCTCTTCATGTTTTCGATGCTCGTGCTGGTGATGGGTTCGAATTTCCTGATGATGTTCGTCGGCTGGGAAGGAGTCGGACTCTGTTCGTACCTGCTCATCGGCTACTACTTTGATCGACAGGAAGCGGCCAACGCTTCTCGCAAGGCTTTCATTACAAATCGTATCGGCGATTTCGGTTTCGCTCTGGCCATCTTCGCGGTGATTGCCACGTTCGGCACTTCGCAGTACACCGACGTTTTTGCACAGGCCAGAAATTATCCGCTGGAGACCTTTGGACACTGGGGACTCCTGTCCTGGATCGCGCTGGGACTTTTTATCGGCGCCTGTGGCAAGTCTGCACAACTTCCGCTGCACGTCTGGTTGCCGGATGCGATGGCTGGTCCGACGCCAGTGTCCGCACTGATCCACGCCGCGACCATGGTGACCGCGGGTCTGTATATGGTGACGCGCACCAACGTCATCTTCCAGCATTCGCAGACGATGATGATGGTTGTTGCGCTGGTCGGCGCGGCTACGGCGTTGTTTGCTGCAACCATCGGCATCACGCAAAACGACATCAAGAAAGTGCTGGCGTATTCAACAGTCTCGCAGCTCGGCTTCATGTTCATGGCCTGCGGCGTGGGCGCGTTTGCGATCGGTATCTTTCATGTGATGACTCACGCCTTTTTCAAGGCCTTGATGTTCCTCGGAGCCGGCAGTGTCATCCACGGGATGCACCACGAGCAGGACATGCGACGAATGGGCGGCCTGAAAAAATACATGCCCATCACCTACTGGACTTTCATGGCGGGCTGGCTGGCAATCTGCGGAATCATTCCGTTCAGCGGTTTCTGGTCCAAAGATGAAATACTCTGGAACGCCGCCGCGACACGACATATTCCGGTGGGCTGGATAGTTTGGATCGTGGGAGTCATTGCCGCGACCTGCACGGCCTTCTACATGACGCGGTTAATGGCGATGACTTTCTGGGGCAAAGAGAAATTTCTCGCACCCCCCGCCGGTGGTGAAGCCGATGAAGCACACGCTTCAGCGTTCGACAAAGGTCTGAGTGGCCATGATGCTAAATCAAAGTCCGCGGGCGATCGACCACGTCATGAGCCTGGCGAGCATGTGGGGGAGGTCGATCATCATCACGTTCACATTCCACACGAGTCGCCACGATCCATGTGGGTACCGCTGGCAGTGCTGGCGGTGTTAGCTACGGTTGGCGGCTTTGTCGGAATCAGCACAGCCTTTACCGGCGGCAAGCATGTCGGCGGCCGTATGAATATCGTTACCTTCCTCGATCCAATCATTTGGAATCCCACCACTCATTACTTCGGCACTCATGAGGTAGTTGATAGCTATGGTAAGCCGCTACCGAGCGTTGCCGAGTCGCATGCTGTGTTGGTGGCGGGAGAACTTGAGCCTGCAGAACCGCCGCCCCCGTATGGTAGTGAAGGTTTCAATCTCGCTCATGCGGTTGAGTCGAAGGTTCATAGCGAAACCCTTACGGAGTGGGTTTTCATTGTCATATCGCTTTTGGTCGCGGGGTTAGGCATTGGACTTGGTTTCCTCTTCTACTGGAAAGATACGAGCTTGCCGGATATCTGGGCTGCGCGGCTGCGCCCGATTTACCAGGCCAGTTACAACAAGTATTGGGTCGATGAATTTTACGGCTGGGCGGTTACGAGGCGAGTGATGGATGCGGCCCGCGGCGTCTTCGCCTTTGACTCGAAAGTAGTTGATGGCGCCGTTAACGGCAGCGCCTGGCTCACCAGATTTTCGAGCCGCGTAACGGGTCTTACCGATCAATATTTCGTCGACGGGATTGTTAACGCCGTCGCCGCTTTTGTGATGCGTCTGATGTCGCCGCTGTTCCGCGCCGCGCAGACGGGCTTTGTGCAAAACTACGCGTTCGTGATGGTGTTGGGATTAGTAGCCGCCCTGGGGGTGATTTTTGGCGCCGACATTCTCGGCTGGTTTAAGCGTTGAGGTAGCGGTGCATTTTCGGACTACTGACTATGGATAATTTATGAAAAGTCTGCACATCCTTTCAATCATCACCTGGCTGCCCACGCTTGGGGCCATTGTCATTCTTTTCCTTTTCAAGAAGGACCAGGCAGCGCTGATCAAGAAATTTGCGACCGCGTGGTTCGGACTCGCCTTTGTGGCCTCCCTGGTTCTGCTTAAGTATGACTCCGCCGTCGGCGGCATGCAGTTCCTTGAAGATCACCAATGGATCCCGGTGATCGGTGCCCGCTACCAGATGGGCGTTGACGGTGTGGCGGTGCTGCTGATTGTCCTTACCACTCTGCTTGGTGTTATCGCTGCCTTGTCTTCATGGAAGTACATAGAAAAGCGTGAGAAGGAATACTACGTGCTGCTGCTCCTGCTGCAGACCGCCGTTGTTGGCGTATTCACGTCGATGGATCTTTTCCTCTTCTACCTTTTCTTCGAAGTTTCACTGGTCCCAATGTACTTCCTGATTGGCATCTGGGGTGGCGAGAACCGCCTTTATGCGGCAATCAAATTTTTTCTCTACACCCTGGTGGGCTCGGTTGTCATGCTGCTCGGCGTCCTGAAGATGTACTTCTTAACTCAGGACACTGGATTGACCGCGCAGATTGCTCCAGCCACGCTGAGTCTTCTAGCGGGAAACCAGGACGCGGCCGCGATGGTGTCGAGCTCCGTGCAGGCGGCTGCCGCGAATGGAACCGGCACCTTCAACATTCTTTACATGCAGGCGATCGGATCAGTAATGCCGATGGGTGCGATGCAGGTACTCTTGTTCTTTGCGTTCGCGCTCGGCTTTGCGATCAAGGTGCCGATGTTTCCATTTCACACCTGGCTGCCCGATGCGCACGTCGAAGCGCCTACGGCCGGTTCGGTAATCCTTGCCGGAATTCTGCTTAAACTGGGGACCTACGGTTTCTTTCGTTTCAATATTCCAATGTTTCCGGCCGCCTCGGCTGATGAAGTCTATTTCGGCTCGTTTGGCGTGCGGAGTGTGATGGTGTTCCTGGCCATTGTGGGAATCATTTATGGCGCCCTGGCTGCGATGTATTTCGTAGTCAAGAAAGACGGGGACGTAAAGAAACTGGTGGCCTATTCATCGGTGTCGTCGATGGGTATCGTTATGTTGGGACTGTTCGCGTTGAATCCCAACGGGCTAAACGGCGCAGTGCTGCACATGATCAATCACGGTATCTATTCAGCGGCGCTCTTCCTGCTGGTAGGAATCATTTATGAACGCCGGCATACGCGCAACGTCGCTGAGTTTGGCGGCTTGTCGCACGTCATGCCGGGATACGCAGCAGTATTTTTGGGGATGGTCATGACGGCAATTGGGCTGCCGCTGTTGTGCGTTTTCATTTCCGAATTTCTTTCACTGCGCGGCGCCTTCGAGGCTAACCCGATCTGGTCGGCGTGGGGCGCGCTGGGAATTATCCTGAACGCCGCCTACATGCTCTGGCTCTATCAGCGAATGTTTTTCGGCACTATCGATAATCCGAAGAACGAAAAGTTAACCGACCTTAGCGGACGCGAGTGGGCCTATATGACGCCACTCCTCATTTTGTCGCTTTGGATTGGCGTCTATTCACAGCCGTTTCTGAACTACATTGCACGGCCGGTGAATGCGGTGGTGCGCCACGTGCGCCCAAGTTATCCGATTCCCGGGATGCCGTCTTCGGCTGTTCAAACTCCGCAACGCGCGGCGGTCGTCAATCAAAAGTGATGAGTTAGCTAGTGATGAGTAATGAGTACTGAGTGATGAGTTCTGAACCTCTTGAATGTGAACTTTTATTTCCGTAACGAGTGACTTAATTCGGACTACTGACTGCTGAATTCTGACTACTATCTTAATGTTCCTACTCCAAGCCAACAGCACCGGGTTATTCAACCTCATCGACCTTCAGCTAATCGTCCCGGAGCTGATTTTGACAACCTGCGCTTGCCTCGCATTGGTGATGGAAGTTGTACTGCCATATCGCAAGAGCAAACTCATCGCTTACTTTTCACTGGCTGGCATCGCCCTCGCAGCTATTTCCCTGGTCGCTCAGTACGAGTCCGGCACTGGCGCTGCGATCGACGGCTTCTACGGGATGATCCGTCTCGACGGTTTCGCTTTCGTCTTCCAGGGTATTTTCCTGGTTGGTGCCGCACTTGCCATCGCCATTTCCACACGTTATCTCGACATTGAAGGTGAACAACATGGCGAATACTACGCTCTGGTGTTGTTCGCCACCGTCGGCATGATGTTCCTGGCCTGCGGCTTCGACCTGATCACGCTTTACATCAGCCTGGAGTTGATGGCGCT
>Ga0068869_100002981_pt1 | contig 10284 bp, 8 predicted proteins | sample KBSMisM52_FD_64676 | JGI IMG/M metagenome (GOLD analysis project Ga0068869, IMG submission 64676) | Miscanthus rhizosphere microbial communities from Kellogg Biological Station, Michigan, USA - KBS Miscanthus M5-2 | ecosystem: Host-associated > Plants > Roots > Rhizosphere > Soil ... | reverse complement strand
CGCGGCTTCGACATGGACTACTGCGTGCAGCTCTCGTTCGACAACGTGAATGCTCCCGAGATCAACGGCTACGGCGTCGATCACGTCGCGGTCGCCGAAGGTCTCGGCTGCAAGGCGATCCGCGTGCACCGGCAGGAGGAGATCGACCCCGCGATCGCGCAGGCGGAGAAGTGGATGGCCGAGCACAAGGTACCCGTCGTCATCGAGATCATGCTGGAGCGGGTGACCAACATCGCGATGGGCACGGAGATCGACAAGGTCGTCGAGTTCGAGGAGCTCGCCGGGAGCATCGCGGACGCTCCGACGGCGATCGCGGCGATGCTCGATTGAGATGCCGACTGGTAACGCCGGACTCGACGCCATGCCCAAATTTGCCGCCAATCTGACGATGCTCTACAACGAGCTCGGCTTTCTCGAGCGCTTCGAGGCCGCGGCCGCCGCGGGCTTTCGCGGCGTCGAGTTCCTGTTTCCGTACGCATTTCCCGCGGCCGAGATTGCCGAGCGCCTCGCGCGCAACCGCCTCGCCCTGGTGCTGCACAACCTTCCGGCGGGCAAGTGGGAAGCCGGAGAGCGCGGCATCGCCTGTCATCCCGACCGCGTCGGCGAGTTCCAGGACGGCGTGGGCAAGGCGATCGAATACGCGAAAGCGCTCGGCGTGCCGCAGCTCAATTGCCTCGCCGGCATCGTGCCGCAAGGGGTGACGCGCGAGGCGGCGCGGACGACGTTCGTCGCGAACCTGAAGTTCGCCGCCGCCAATCTGGGCGCCGAGGGACTGCGCCTCCTGATCGAGCCCATCAACACCTACGACATCCCGGGATTCTTTCTCGCGGGAACGCGGCAGGCGCTCGAGATCATCGATCAGACCGGCGCAGCCAACCTCTTCCTGCAATACGACATCTATCACATGCAGCGGATGGAAGGCGAGCTCGCGAACACGATCAAGACTCACCTGGCGCGCATCGGTCATCTGCAGCTCGCGGACAATCCCGGCAGGAACGAGCCGGGAACCGGGGAGATCAACTACCCCTACCTGTTCCGCACCATCGATGCCCTGGGCTACGATGGCTGGATCGGCTGCGAATACAAGCCCGCGACCACGACGGCCGCCGGCCTCGCGTGGATCGCGCCGCACCGCTGAAGCTGCTGGGCGCCGACCGCGCGCCAACCTGGAGGGCACAGCATGGCTAAGATCGGCTTCATCGGCCTCGGCATCATGGGCGCGCCGATGGCAGGACACCTCGTCGCGGGCGGGCATTCGCTCTTCGCGTACGGCCGCCGCGAGCTTCCCGCGGCGCTCAGGGAACGAGGCACGGTGTCGTGCAAGTCGAGCGAGGAGGTCGCGAAGGAGAGCGACATCGTCATCCTGATGGTTCCCGATACGCCGAACGTCGAGGAGATCCTGTTCGGCCCGAACGGCGTCGCGCGGGGACTCTCGCCGGGCAAGATCGTCGTCGACATGAGCTCGATCTCACCGCTCGCCACGAAGGATTTCGCGAAGCGCATCAACGCGCTCGGCTGCGAGTATCTGGATGCGCCGGTGTCGGGCGGCGAAGTCGGCGCCAAAGCGGCGACGCTCACGATCATGGTGGGCGGCTCTGAAGCGACCTTCGCCAAGGTGAAGCCGCTCTTCGATTTGATGGGCAAGAACGTCACGCTCGTGGGCGGCAACGGCGACGGCCAGACGTGCAAGGTCGCGAACCAGATCATCGTGGCGCTCAACATCGAGGCGGTGGCCGAGGCTCTGCTGTTCGCCTCCAAGGCCGGGGCGGACCCCGCCAAGGTGCGGCAGGCGCTGATGGGCGGCTTCGCGTCGTCGCGCATCCTCGAAGTGCACGGCGAGCGGATGATCAAGCGCACGTTCGATCCTGGCTTTCGCATCGAATTGCACCAGAAGGACTTGAATCTCGCGCTTGCGAACGCGCGACACCTGGGCGTTGCCCTGCCCAATACCGCGACCGCCCAGGAACTCTTCAACACCTGTGTCGCCCACGGCGGCGCGAAATGGGATCATTCGGCGCTGGTCCGGGCGCTCGAGACGATGGCCAACCACGAGGTCGGTCAACGCCCGTAGTCCCGGATAGGGCAAAATCCGCCCTTCACTCTTTTTTCGGAGGGCACTGGATGCGCCGCCAACGCAACGCAAAAATCGTCGCGACACTCGGACCGGCAAGTTCCACGCCGGCGATGATCCATGCGCTGTTTCACCGCGGCGTCGACGTCTTCCGCCTCAATTTCAGCCACGGCACGCCGGCCGACCACAGCAAGCGGATGCAGGCGATCCGCGCAGTCGAGGCGAAAGCCGGCCGTCCGATCGGCGTGCTCATAGACCTGCAGGGCCCGAAGCTGCGCATCGGCACGTTCGCCAAAGGTCCCGTCCTGCTCGAGGAGGGCGCCACGCTGCGGCTCGACCTCGATCCCAAGCCGGGCACTTCGAAGCGCGTGTGCCTGCCCCATCCCGAAGTCTTCGCCGTCCTGAAGCCCGGCTTGCAGCTCCTGCTCGACGACGGCAAGCTCCGCCTCGAAGTCGAGCGCTGCGGCGACAGCTACGCGATGACCCGCGTCAAGGTGGCGGGCAGGCTTTCGGAGCGCAAGGGCGTCAACATCCCCGACGAGGTCATCCCGCTCTCCCCTTTGACCGCGAAGGACCGCCGCGATCTCGACTACGGGCTCGAGCTCGGCGCCGACTGGGTCGCGCTGTCGTTCGTGCAGCGGCCAGAAGACATCGACGAAGCCCGCGCCCTGATCGGCGACCGCGCGGGAATCATGGCCAAGCTCGAGAAGCCGACGGCGATCACCAGGCTCGACGCCATCGTCGCCAAGGCGGACAGCATCATGGTGGCGCGGGGCGACCTGGGTGTGGAAATGCGCCCCGAGCAGGTGCCCACCGTCCAGCGGCGCATCCTCCGGGCCTGCCGCCGCGCCGGCAAGCCGGTGATCGTCGCCACCCAGATGCTGGAGTCGATGATCACTGCGCCGGTCCCTACCCGCGCCGAAGCGTCGGACGTGGCGACCGCGGTCTACGACGGCGCGGATGCGGTGATGCTCTCGGCCGAATCGGCCTCGGGCCAGCATCCGCTCGAAGCGGTCGAGATCATGGACCGCATCATCCGCGAGGTCGAGCACGACGATCACTACCGTGCATTGACGGATGCGCAACACTCGGAGCCCCAGGCCACCGCCGCCGACGCCATCATGCATTCGCTGCGCGCGGCCGCGCACATCGTTTCGGCGGCCTCGACCGTCATCTACACGCATTCGGGCTCGTCCAGCATTCGCGCGTCGCGCGAGCGTCCGGAGGCGCCGCTCTTGAGCCTCACGCCGAAGCTCTCGACCGCGCGGCGGCTCGCGCTCGTCTGGGGCGTGCATTCGGTGCTGACGCACGAGATCTCCGATGTCGACACGATGACCGATCTCGCCTGCCAGACGGCGCTCGACGAAGGCTTCGCGAAAGTGGGCGACAGCGTCGTGATCGCCGCCGGCGTGCCGTTCGGCCGCGCCGGCACCACGAACATGCTCCGCCTCGCAACGGTGTGGGACCCGGGGCGGAAAAAGACGCGCACTCGCAAAAAGCGCTGATCGCGCCGCCTCAGCGGGTCCGGCACTTCGGCGACTTCAGCTTTTCTCGCCTTTGCGCTTCCACAGCCGCTCGCCGGTCGCGGTGAGCAGGCCGCGAAACCAGCGATGTCCGGCGGAATGGTGCGTGCGGTCGTGCCAGAGCTGATAGAAGCGCATCCGCGGAAACGGCACCGGCGCGGGCACGATGGCGAGCGGCAGGAATTTGGCGTAGTGCTCCGCGAAATGCCGCGTCGTCGTGAACAGGAGATCCGTGCCCGGCAGGAGGTGGGGCGCCATCGAGAAGAAAGGCAGCACGACGCGCACGTTGCGCGACGCGCATCGCGGCGAGATGGGTGTCGACGACGCCGCGGTGCGACGGCGAGTACGGCATCGGCACGACGTGCGGCGCAGCGAGGTACTGCGCCACCGTCATGGGCTTGCGCGCGAGCGGATTCGCCTCGGCCATCACGCAGACGAGCTCGTCGTCCAGGAGCGGCGACAGGTGGAGCTGGCCGGGCGGGTCGGGCCAGTTGCCGATGACGATGTCGAGGCCACCTTCAGCCAGCGCACGCTCGTAGTCGTACTCCGGCCCGAGCGCATGCAGCGTGAGACGCGCGTGCGGGGCGCTCTTGCGCAGCGTCTCGACCATGCCCGACAGGAACGACACGACGATGTAGTCGGGACAGCCGACCTTGAATGCCTGCTGCGTCGTCGCCGGCGAGAACTTGTCGCCTTCGACGAACAGCTTGTCGATTTCCTCGAGCGCGACGCGCGCCGCGGCGTAGATCTCCAGCGCCCGCTCGGTCGGGACCATCCCGCCCTTCTCCCGCACCAGCAGCGGATCGTGGAAGATGGTGCGCAATCTCTTCAATGCGACGCTGATCGCCGGCTGCGACTGATTGAGCTTGATCGCAGTGCGCGACACGCTGCGCTCGGACAGCACGGTGCACAGCACGCGCAAGAGATACGTGTCGAACGGATCTCCGGCGCGGCTCACGGACGATCCCCCGCGCAATGCGCGATTCCGTGGAAAACGACCGGGTAACCGCCGATCGAAGGACTCATCCGCGGATACTACACAATGAGCTCCCGCGCGATGCGGTTGTGGCGCTCGACATGCGCGCCGAGATCGAGTCCCTTAGCTCTCGTCCCGGGCGTGCTCGCGCGTCCCGAGGATGTGCGTGGCGAACACAGCGCGGTCGTCACCCATGATCATGAACGCGAACAGTCGCTCGGCGAGCGTCGTGGCGCGCTCGATGCGCCGCGCGAGATGGGGCGTGGCCTTCGGATCGAGGACGACGAAGTCCGCTTCCTTGCCGGCATTGAAGTTGCCGATCTTCGCATCGAGATAGAGCGAAGCGGCTCCGCCCAGCGTGGCGAGATAGAACGCCTGCATCGGCGACAGCGACTGGCCGCCGAGCTGGCAGACCTTGTACGACTCCTGCATCGTGCGCAGCATCGAAAGCGTCGTTCCCGCCCCGACGTCGGTTCCCAGGCCAACGCGGACTCCCGCAGTGCGGGCCGCCCCCAGGTCGAAGAGCCCGCTGCCGAGAAAGAGGTTCGACGTCGCACAGAACGACATCGCCGTGCCGGTGGTCGCCATCCGCTCCCGATCCTCGGTGTCGAGATGGATGCAGTGCGCGTACACGGCGCGCTCTCGCAGCAGGCCATAGTGGTCATAGACGTCGAGATAGCTGCGGCTCCACGGGTAGACTTCCGCCACCCAGGCGACTTCCCCGCGATTTTCCGCGACGTGCGATTGCAGGTACACGCCGGGATTCTCGTCCAGCAGCCGCCCGCAAAGGTCCAGCTGTTGCTCGGTCGACGTGGGGGCGAAGCGCGGGGTCACCGCATAGTCGAGCCGGTCGCGACCGTGCCACGCCTCGATCAGCGCCGTGCTGTCTTCGTAGCCGGACTTGGCGGTGTCGCGGACGGCTTTCGGCACATTGCGGTCCATCAGCACCTTGCCGGCGATAAGGCGCATCGAGCGCCGGCGCGCCGCGTCGAAGATAGCGTCGACGGACTGCCGGTGCGTGGTCGCAAAGGCCATCGCCGTCGTCGTGCCGTTGCGCAAGAGCTCGGCCACGAAGAATTCGGCGACTTCCCGCGCGTGATCCGGATCGCTGAAGAGGCGTTCCGCGGGAAACGTGTATTTTTCGAGCCACTCCAGAAGCTGCGCGCCGTAGGACGCGATGATGTCCGTCTGCGCGAAATGGACGTGCGTGTCGACGAAGCCCGGCAGGATCAGCTTGCCGCGATAGTCGGTGACCGCAGTGCCGGCCGGGAGCGAGCGCAGCGTCGCAGCCGCCGGACCGGCGGCGGCGACGTGGCCATCCCGTACGACCAGCAGCCCGTCGGGAAAGTGGCGATGCGCGGCGTCGCCCAGCGTCGCCGGATCGCCGACAAAGTCGAGAATCTCGCCGCGAAAGGCGCGGACGTCGGCAGCGCGGCTCGCGGGTTCCGGTGGCATCGGCAAGCGGTCTTCCGGCCTCAGCGCTTCGCGCCCTGGGCAAACCAGCCGGTGACGATAGTGCGCTCTTCGTCGGTCATCTGCGTCAAGTTGCCGATCGGCATGTAGCGATTGCCGACGGTCTCGGCGATCTTCGCGGCATTCTGGCCGATTTGCTCCGGCGTCTCCAGCACGATCCCTTTCGGCGGCTGCGCGAATCCCGGCTGCGTCGGCTGTGTCGCATGACAGGAGATGCAGCGAGTATCGAGCACCGTCTTCACTTGCGCGAACGAGATGGTTTCTGCGCTGGCCCCCTTGGCTGCGCTCGCCGAAGGCGCCGCCGGCGCAAGAGCGACGGCGAGGCCGACGAGCAGCACGACGGCGACCGAAGGCAACATCCACATCGTCCGGCCCTTGTGCCGCAGCACGAAGAACTGGCGGATCAGGACGCCGGCCAGCATGATCACGCCGAGCACCAGCCAGCCGTAAGGGTGGCTGTACGTCATCGGGTAGTGGTTGCTGATCATCACGAACAGCACCGGCAGCGTGAAGTAGGTGTTGTGCACCGAGCGCTGCTTGCCGACGATCCCCGGAGTCGGATCGGGCTCGCGGCCGGCGCGGATGTCCGCCACCATCCGCTTCTGCCCCGGAATGATGTGAAAGAACACGTTTGCCACCATCATGGTGCCGATCATCGCGCCGACGTGGACGAATGCCGCGCGGGCGCCGAAGACATGGAACAGCGCCCACGCGGAAACCATCACGAGCGCCAGCATCACTCCGGCAAGCAGGTTCTCGTTTCCGGCAAGGACCCGGCATGCGAAGTCGTAGGCGAACCAACCGCCGGTGATGAACGCGATGCTGATGGCCACGCCCGCGAGCGGCGTGAGCGCCATCACGTTGCGGTCGATGAGATAGGAGCTCGCGCCGTACCAGTAGATGAGGCCGAGCAATCCCATGCCGGAGAGCCACGTCGTGTACGCCTCCCACTTCGACCAGTGGAGGTTTTCCGACAACGGCTCGCCCTTCGGGCCGGTCAAATACTTCTGGCTGTTGTAGAAGCCTCCGCCGTGCACTGCCCAGAGTTCGCCGAAGACGCCCCGCTTCGCGTCCTCCGGCTTCTTCGGAGGCGTGAGCGAGTTGTCGAGCATCACGAAATAGAAGGACGCGCCGATCCACGCAATGCCCGTGATGAGATGCAGCCAGCGGACGAGCAGGTTCAGCCAGTCGACGACGTACGCTTCCATCCAACGCCCTTACGAGAAGATGCTCGGCCTTCGCCGTGTGCGCTCAGCCGACCGTGGTGTGCCCAACCCTGCGGGCTTCATACCCCAGGCGCCCGCAGGCTTGGGACACACCCGATCGGCGGACAATCCGGCGAGCGCCTACGTCGGCAGCCGACGCGAGGAGCCCGATTGACGCGTCGTTTGCCACCGTCCTGCCCATGGAAGGCACAAGCCTGCGGGCGCCCCTGGGGTACGAAGCCCGAAGGCTTGTGCCTTCCGTGGGCGAGCCTACGTACCCACGGGAGCGAGGTGCACGCGCTATTTCTTCGGCAGCTTGCTCGCGACGCCTTCGACGTAGTAGTCCATCTTGCCCATCTCGTCGTCGGTCATCGTCTTGCCCGCGGCGACGCGCTCCTTGCCGTCCTGGTCCTTGACCGGTCCTGCGAACGGATGGAACGTACCGGCCTTGAGCTGACCTTCCAGCTTCGCGACCTGGTCCTTCACGTCGGCGGGGATCGCCGGGTTGAGCGGCGCGAGCTTGATCATGCCGTCCTTGTAGCCACCCCACACGGCGCTCGGCTTCCACGTGCCCGCGGCCACGTCCTGCACGGCCTTCGTGTAGTAGTCGCCCCACTGGTGCGTCGTGGCGGTGAGGTGCGCCTTGGGCCCGTACTTCGACATGTCGGAGTGATAGCCGAACGCGTACTTGCCCTTTTCCTCGGCGGCCTGGACGACGGCAGTCGAGTCGGTGTGATGCGTGACGACGTCGGCGCCCTGCGACAAGAGCGTAAGGGCCGCTTCGCGCTCCTTGCCCGGGTCGTACCACGAGTTCACCCAGATCACGCGCACTTCAGCCTTCGGATTGACACTGCGGGCGCCGCGCGCGAACGCATTGATCCCCTGCAGGACTTCGGGGATCGGGAAAGCCGCGACGTAGCCGAGAACGTTGGTCTTCGTCATCTTGCCGGCGATCACGCCGGTGAGATAGCGGCCTTCGTAGAAGCGCGCGTTGTAGTTCGCGAAGTTGGGTCCGGTCTTGTAGCCCGTCGCGTGCGCGAACTTGACCTTCGGGAACTGCTTCGACACCTTCTCGGTCGGGTTCATGTACCCGAAGCTCGTCGTGAAGATGATGTCGTTGCCGCTTTGCGCCAGCTCGCGGATCACCCGCTCCGCGTCCGGTCCCTCGGCCACGTTCTCGACGAACTTCGTCTGCACCTTGGTGCCGAGCGCCTGCTCCATCTGCTTCCTGCCCTGGTCGTGCTGGAACGTCCAGCCGGCGTCCCCGATCGGGCTCACGTACACGAAGCCTGCTTTCACCGGCGCACCCGCAGCCGGCGCCTGCGCCGCAACCGTCCCCGTCAATCCTGCCAGCGCCAATGCACCGGCCACCCGCCACAATCCTCTGCGATCCAACATTGCTGCTCTCCTCGATCTTGTGATGAAACTCCCGGCCACCCGCCGCATGGAACTCCCTGAACCACCTCCGCCACCTCCGCCGCGCCCGCGACCGGTGAACGCTCCGGTGCGCACGCGCTGCTTATACCGCGATACTGCCTCCCGTTTTCGCCTCGCGACCTTGCGCTACTCTGGCCGATACGACTGGCCGAGCGAAACCGGCGAATTGAGCCGGATCGTCTGCAGGTTGCGCGAAATCAGCACGAGCACGATGATCGTCGCCCAGTATGGCAGCGACGTCAGGAATTGCGAGGGGATGTCGATCTGCGCACCCGAGCCCTGGAGGAACAGCTGGGTGATCATGACGCCGCCGAAGAGATACGCGCCGACGAGCACGCGCAACGGCCGCCACGTCGCGAATACGACGAGCGCGAGCGCGATCCAGCCGCGTCCCGCCACCATTCCCTCGACCCATAACGGCGTGTAGAACACCGACAGGAAGGCGCCGCCCACACCCGCCATCGCGCCGCCGAAGATTGTCGCGAGGTAGCGAATCCGGATGACCGGGTAGCCGATCGAGTGCGCGGAGGTGGGCGATTCGCCGACGGCGCGCAACACGAGGCCGGCGCGCGAGCGATACAGGAACCAGATGACCCCCGCCAACAGCAGCCAGGATGCGTAGACCAGCGATTGCTGGTCGAACAGCGCGGGGCCGACGATCGGAATGTCCGCGAGCAGCGGAATCCTGATCGCCGGCACGGCAAGCATCGTCTCGGACTCGTACGGCTTGCCGATGAAGGCCGAGAGTCCCACGCCGAAGATCGAGAGCGCGAGCCCCGACGCGACTTGATTGGCCATCAGTGTCAGCGTCACGACCGCGAAGATGAGCGACATCGCGGCTCCCGCGGCCATGCCCGCGGCAACGCCCGCCATCGTGCTTCCGCTGTCGTGAGCGACCGCAAAACCGGCCACGGCACCGACGGCCATGATGCCTTCGGCGCCGAGATTCAGGACGCCCGACTTCTCGGTGACCAGCTCGCCCAGCGCCGTGATGATGAGCGGTGTCCCGGCGACGATCGTCGCGAAGAGCATCGAGGTGATGATTTGCTCCATCGCCGTCGCCTAGCGTATCGGCGCCACGCGCCGGACGCGGTACTGGATCAGCACGTCGGAACCCAGCAGGAAGAAGAGCAGCATGCCCTGGAACACCTTCGAGATCGACGACGGCAGGCTCAAGTACTGCTGCGCCTGCTCGCCGCCGATGAAGAGCAGCGCCATCAGGAGACTCGCGAAGAAGATGCCGATCGGGTTCAACCGTCCGACGAAGGCCACGATGATGGCCGCGAAGCCGTACCCGGCCGACAGCTTGTCGGTGAGCTGCCCCGCGGGTCCGGACACTTCCGCCATGCCGGCGACGCCCGCGGCCGCGCCGCCCACCAGCATGCCGATCCAGACCATGCCCGCGGCCGAGAATCCGGCGTAGCGCGCCGCCGCCCCCGACTCGCCCGCGACGCGCATCTTGAAGCCGACGAAGCTCTTCTCCATGAAGACGTAGCCCACCGCGAGCGCCGCCAGCGCGATGACAAAGGCGAAGTTGAGGCGGGTCCCTTCGATCAGCATCGGCAGGAGGGCTGCGTCCTCGAACGTCTCGGTCTGCGG
>Ga0068869_100002979_pt1 | contig 10287 bp, 10 predicted proteins | sample KBSMisM52_FD_64676 | JGI IMG/M metagenome (GOLD analysis project Ga0068869, IMG submission 64676) | Miscanthus rhizosphere microbial communities from Kellogg Biological Station, Michigan, USA - KBS Miscanthus M5-2 | ecosystem: Host-associated > Plants > Roots > Rhizosphere > Soil ... | reverse complement strand
CTGCGTGCAGGCGCTCGATCTGGCCGATGAGCCGTCGATCGATCGCCTCGGCGGGGCGGTGCAGGCGGCGCTCGGCCGGCTCGACGTCTGGATCAACAACGCCGGTGCCGACATTCTCACCGGCGAGGGCGCGTCGCTCTCGACCGTCGAGAAGCTCGACCTGCTTCTGGCCGTGGACCTGCGCGGCACGATTCTGGCGTCCTGGTCTGCCGCGCGCTTCTTCGAAACGCGGCCGGAGGGCGGCGCCATCATCAACATGAGCTGGGACCACGTGGTGAGCGGCATGCCGGGCACGAATCCGCAGATGTTTGCGGCGGTGAAGGGCGGCGTCGCGGCGTTCAGTCGTGGGCTGGCCCGCACGGTGGCGCCGCGAGTGCGCGTCAACGTGCTGGCGCCGGGCTGGATCGAGACGTCGTTCGGCGAGGGGCTCGACAGCGAGGTGCACCGGTCCGTCGCCGACTCCACGCCGCTGCGCCGCTGGGGCACGCCCGACGACGTGGCCGGAGCCGCCGTGTTTCTCGCCTCGCCGGCGGCCGGGTTCATCACCGGGCAGACGATCAACGTCGGCGGCGGCGTCGTGATGGGATGAGGAGGTTCTGATGGCCACGAAGGAAACCGTCTACGACGAAACGCAGATCGCCGAGAAGCTGAAGGCGCTGCCCGGCTGGTACTACGAGGACAAGTGGATCCGCCGCGTCTACAAGACCGACGGCTGGCCCACGACGCTGATGCTCGTCAACGCCGTCGGCTACTTTGCCCAGGCCGCCGACCATCACCCCGATCTCGCGGTGACGTGGGGCCGCGTGACGGTGAAGCTGGCGACGCACAGCGCGGGCGGCATCACCGACAAGGACTTCGAGCTGGCGCGCCGCATCGAAGACGCGGCGCTATGGCGTCCGGCCGAGGGGAGCGCGCTGCGCGGGATCCAGGACAAGTGGGTGCGCGGGGGCGATCCGCGCTGATGAGCGACGCCGGACCGGCCGCGCCCCTGACCTCGGCGCGCCGGGTGTCCTTTGTCACCGGATCGCTGGCCGAGCCGTCGCTGCGGCGTGTGCTGGCCGAGATGGCGCCGCCGTTTGCCTACGACGTCGCCGTGCTCAAGATCACGGTGGCCGCGCTGATGACCACCGAATGGATCGGGCGCCGCCTCACAGTGCCCGAGGACACCGATCTCGTGCTGATTCCCGGGCTGTACGAGGGGGACGCCGAGGTGGTGGCGAACGCGCTCGGTGTGCCGGTGGAGAAGGGCCCGAAGGACCTGCGCGAGATCCCGGCGCACTTCGGCCGCGTGGCGTCGGCGCGCGACTACGGCGACTACGACATCGAGATCCTGGCCGAGATCAACAACGCGCCGAAGCTGTCCCGCCGCGAGCTGCGCGAAGCGGCCGAGGCCTTCCGCGCGGCGGGGGCCGACGTCATCGACATCGGCTGCACGCCCGGCCGGCCGTTTCCCGAGCTGGCCGACGCCGTGCGCGAGCTGGTGCGCGCGGGCATGCGCGTGAGCATCGACTCGTTCGATCCCAGCGAGATTCGAACCGCGGTGGGGGCGGGTGCCGAACTGGTGCTGAGCGTCAACCGCTCGAACCTGGAGGTGGTGCCCGACTTGGCCGGCAGCGGCGCGCGCGTCGTGGTCGTCCCCGATCTCGGCGGACCGCTCGAGAGCCTCGATCCCGCGCTGGAGGCGCTTTCAGCCGCTGGCATTTCGTATCTCATCGATCCGATTCTCGAGCCGATCGGCCACGGCTTCATGGCGTCGCTCGAGCGCTATGCGGAAACACGCCGCCGCTATCCCGATGCCGAGATGCTGATGGGCATCGGCAATCTCACCGAGCTGACGGCGGCCGACTCCACCGGCGTCAACGCCATCCTGATCGCGGTGTGTCAGGAGCTCGGCATCCGCAGCGTGCTCACCACCGAGGTCATTCCCTGGGCGCGCGGCTCGGTGCGCGAGATCGACGTCGCCCGGCGGCTGATGCACTACGCGGTGACCGGCAAAACGATCCCGAAGAACGTGGACGATCGGCTGGTGACGGTGAAGGACCCGTCCGTGCTCACTTACTCGGAGGCGGAGCTGCGCGCGCTGCAGGCGGCCATTACCGATCCCAACTACCGTATCTTTGCCGACCGCGACGCGATCACCGTGTTCAACCACGAGCGGTTCGTCCGCGGTACGAACATCCAGGAGATCTTCGCGCAGCTCGAGGTGCACGAGCCGACGCACGCGTTCTACCTGGGGAAGGAGCTGGCGCGAGCCAGCCTGGCGATGACGCTCGGCAAGACCTACCGCCAGGAGGGCGCGCTCTCCTGGGGCTACCTCACGCCGCCCGACGACGCGAAGTCCGAGCACGTGCAGCTGACGCAGCGCGCCACGCGGGCGCGGCGTGCGCACGAGCCCGCGGAGGGCTGACGCCGTGGCGCCGCTCATCGAAGAGCTCACCCCGGTGCCGGACCCGGTGCGGTGCTGCGAGCAGCTCGAAGGGCTGCCGTACCGCCTGTTCCTCGACAGCGCGTCGCCCGGCGCGCGGCTCGGGCGCTATTCGTTCGTGATGGCCGATCCCGTGGCCGTGGTCCGCACCCGCGGCGATGCCGGGGCGCTGGCGTCGGTGCGTCAGCTGGTGGCGCCGCACCGGACCGAATCGATCGACGGGCTGCCGCCATTTCAAGGCGGTGCGGCCGGCTATCTCGCCTACGACTGGGGGCTCACGCTCGAGCGTCTCCCGGCGCCGCGGTTCGACGACCTCGGCCTCGACGATGCCGTCGTCGGCCTGTATGACTGGGTGCTGGCCTGGGATCACACGGCGGCCAAGGCGTGGCTGATTTCCACCGGCATTCCGGCGGCGGCCGATCGCAGCGCAGCGCGCGCCGCCGAGCGCGCAGCGATGGTGAAGGAGTGCCTGGCACGTGGTCTCGTACGTAGAGGCGGACCTTCAGGTCCGCCTGCAGGCACAGGCGAACCTAAAGGTTCTCCTCTACGTACGGAAAACGAACGTCCGCCCTCGTATCCGGTCGAAGGAGAAGGGGCGCTGCGGTCGTCGTTCGCACGCGCGGACTATCTCGACGCCGTTTCGCGTGTGCGCGAGTACATCTACGCGGGCGACATCTTCCAGGCCAACCTGTCGCAACGCTTCGAGGCGCCGCTCGCGCTGCCGCCGTGGGAGTTCTATCGCACGCTGCGCCGCGTGAACCCGGCGCCCTTCGGCGCCTTTTTCGACGTGCCGGGCGCACCGGTGCTGAGCACGTCGCCGGAACGGTTCCTGCGCGTCAGCGCCGGGGGGCACGTGGAAACGCGCCCCATCAAAGGCACGCGCGCCCGCGGCGTCGGCCCCGAGCACGACGCGGCCCTGGGGCAGGCGCTCACCGAGAGCGCCAAGGACCGCGCCGAGAACCTGATGATCGTGGACCTGATGCGCAACGATCTCTCGCGCGTGTGCGCGCCCGGGTCGGTGCGTGCGTCGGAACTCTTCGCGCTCGAGCGCTACGCCACCGTCCATCACCTGGTCTCGACGGTCCTCGGCGACCTGGCGCCGGATCATGACGCCTTCGATCTGCTGCGTGCCGCCTTTCCGGGCGGGTCGATCACCGGCGCGCCCAAGCTCAGGGCGATGGAGATCATCGCCGAGCTGGAGCCGTCGAGACGCGGCGTGTACTGCGGCTCGCTCGGCTACTGGAGTACGACCGGCGAGATGGACACCAGCATTGCCATCCGCACGGCGGTCGTCCGCAACGGACGCATATACTTCAGTGCAGGAGGCGGCATCGTGGCCGACTCGGATCCCGAGCAGGAGTATCAGGAGACGCTCGACAAGGTCCGGGCGATTGTCGACGCCCTGCCGACCCCATGATCCTGGTGCTCGACAACCGCGACTCGTTCGTCTACAACCTCGCCCGCTACGTGCGCGAACGCGGGGAAGAGGCCGTGGTGTGCCGCAGCGACGAGCTGTCGCTCGACGAGGTGGCGGCGCTGGCGCCGAGCCACATCATCATCTCGCCGGGGCCGTGTACGCCGCACGAAGCGGGTATTTCCACCGACGTGGTCCGCCGGTTTGGACCGTCGACGCCGATCCTGGGCGTGTGCCTCGGCCATCAGTGCATCGGTGAAGCCTTCGGCGGCGACATCGTGCGCGCGGGGCGGCCGATGCACGGCAAGACCTCGCGTATCGAACACGATGGTACCGGCATCTTCGAAGGCGTACCGTCGCCACTTCGCGTTGCGCGCTACCACTCGCTGGTGATTCAACCGGACAGCCTGCCGGCGTCGTTGCGCGTGACGGCGCGGGCGCTCGACGACGGCGAGATCATGGCCGTCGTGCACCGCGAGTACCCAGTCGTCGGCGTGCAGTTCCATCCCGAATCGGCCGCCACGCACCACGGCTACGCGCTCATCGAGCGCTTCCTCCGAGGCGCGGCCGCGCGCCTGGAGGGGCTGCCCCCACGCGCCGACGGCGCCGCCGGCGATCTGGGCCGGCCGGTGTGGGGCGTCCCCGACGACGAGCGGGCGCCGTTCGTGCCGCCTTCCGTCGAGCACGTCCGCTGATCGCATGATTGTCGAATCGATCGTGACGACCGTGGCTGCCGACGGGGCGGTGAACTGCGCGCCGATGGGCGTGGAGTGGGGGGACGACCGGATCGTGCTGAAGCCGTTTCTCGAGACGGCTACCTATCGCAACGTCCTCGCGACCCGGGCGGCCGTCGTCAACCTGGTGGACGACGTGCGGATCTTCGCGCGGGCCGCGATCTCGAATCCCGTGTATCCGACGGTGCCCTCCGCGGTCGTGAAGGGGGTGCGCCTCACCGACTGCTGCTCCTGGCGCGAGCTGGAGGTGCAGGCCATCGACAGCACGCCGCCGCGCTCGCGCATCGACACCGCCGTCGTGCATCGCGGCTTCCAGCGCGAGTTCATCGGCTTCAATCGCGCCCGGCACGCCGTGCTCGAAGCCGCGATCTACGCCACCCGGCTGCACCTGCTGCCGCGCGAGTTCATCACCAGCGAGCTCGAGCGCCTGCAGGTGATCGTGGACAAGACCGCCGGACCGGAGGAGCGCGAGGCGATGGCGCTCTTGGCGGCATTCGTGCGCGATGCCACGCCCTCATCGCGAACGGAGCCGTCGCCGGCATGACCCGCCGGATCGAAGAGGCCGTTTTCGTGGAGGCGCCGGCGCGGCTGCATTTCGGCGTCCTGGACCTGCGCGGCGCGCTCGGCCGCTGGTTCGGCGGCATCGGGGCCGCGGCGCCGGCGCCGACGCTGCTGGTGTCGGCCGTGGACGCCGAGGCGCTCGACGTACAGGGCGATGACGCCGACCGCGCAGCCGCCTTTGCCCGGCAGGTGCTGCAGCACTACCGCCTGCCGCGCGGCGCCCGCCTCCGGGTGCACCGCGCGCTCCCCACGCACGTGGGTCTCGGCTCCGGCACGCAGCTGGCGCTGGCCGTCGCGCGCGCGGTCACCGAGTTGCACGGCATCGAGGCGGATGCGCAGGAGTTGGCGCGCGTGGTGGGGCGTGCGCAACGCTCGGCCATCGGGACATGGACATTTGGCGGCGGCGGTCTGGTGGTGGAGGGCGGGCGGAAGGTGGGGCAGGGCGATCCCGCGCCGCTGCTGGCGCGGCTGCCGTTTCCGCCGTCGTGGCGCTGCGTGGTGGCGGTGCCGGATGCGCCGGCCGGCGTGAGCGGCGCCGCCGAAGCGCAAGCGATGGCGCAGCTGCCGTCGCCCCCGGAAGGTGACGTGGAGCGCGTGGCCTACCTGGTGCTCATGGGGCTGCTGCCGGCGCTCGTCGAGGGCGACGTGGCGACCTTCGGGTCGTCGCTGAGCGAAATCCAGGAACGCACGGGTGAATGGTGGGCGCCAGCCCAGGGGGGCACCTTCGCGCCCGGGCCGTCGGCGGATCTCGTGCGCTGCATGCGCGAGTGGGGCATCCCCGGCGTGGGGCAGAGCTCGTGGGGGCCGGCGGTGTATGGCATCCTCGAAGGCGAAGCGTCGGCGGCGCGGCTCGCGGAACGCTTGCGCGAGTCGCTCGGTCCGCGCGGCGTGGTCTACGAAGGGCCGTTCCGCTCCGACGGCGCGCGCGTCTGGCGTGCGCAACTCGACGAGGCATCATGACCAGAACGCTCGCGTTCGTCGCGGTCGCGGCGGTCTCGATGGCGGCGCAGGAGTCGCGCTACACGGTGCCGCGCACGCCGTGGGGCGATCCCGATCTGCAGGGGTTGTGGCCGGGCACCGCGATGATGGGCGTGCCGATGGAGCGTCCGCCGGTGTCGCCGGGCGCGCTCGGTCGAGGCGGGCCGGGCCCCGGCATCGGCATCGGCCCGCCGGGCCACTGGGGCGAGCGCGGCACGCCACAGAAGCAGGCGGCGCTCGTGGTCGATCCGCCCGACGGCCGCATCCCGCCGATGTCCGAGGAAGGGAAGCGGCGCCTCGCGGCGGTGCCGAGAACCTGGTACTACGACAACAACGGCGGCGGTCCGTTTGCCGCCCCCACGGATCTCAGCGCCTACGACCGCTGCATCACGCGCGGCGTGGTCGGCTCCATGCTGCCGGTCGGCTACAACGCCGGCAACGAGATCGTGCAGGGCCCCGGCGTGGTGGCGCTGCGCAACGAGATGATCCACGAAGCGCGCGTGGTGATCCTCGACGGCCGCGCGCACCTGTCGCCAGTGCTCCGTCAGTACATGGGGGACACGCGGGGGCGGTGGGAGGGCGACACGCTGGTCCTCGACACGGTGAACGTCACCGACAAGACCGGCGTGGGCGCCAACGGCCGCGCGCTCTTTCACAGCGCGGCGCTGCATCTCGTTGAGCGCTTCACGCGCACGAGGTCGGACACGCTGCACTACACCGTGACCATCGACGATTCGCAGACGTGGACGCGGCCGTGGACGATGTCCTTCCCGCTGCAGCGTGACGACACCTACGGCATGTTCGAGTACGCCTGCCATGAAGGGAACTACGGCCTGCGCAACATCCTGAGCGCCTCGCGGGCCGACGAGAAGAGCCGATAAAAACCTGAGGGCCGCTTTGTACCGAAGTGGTCTTGGCGGCGTTTCCCACGGTGGACCGCCACTGCGTTCCGATTCACGCTCAGGAGGCCTCATGATTCGTTCGTTCGCTGCGGCCGCGCTCGCCCTGACGCTGGCGTCGGCCACCGTCGCCGCCCAAGGCAGCGCCACTCCCGAGGAACTCGACTCGAAGCTCGCGTACCAGACCGGCAAGGTGCAGCTGTCGGGCGGCATGGCCACCATCACGCTGCCACCGTCCTTCCGCTTCCTCGGACAGCAGGACAGCCGCAAGCTGCTGGTGGCGTGGGGCAACCCGCCCGAGTCGGCGCAAGGCGTGCTCGGCATGCTGGTGCCGTCGGACGTCAGCCCGCTCAGCGAGGACGGCTGGGCGATTGTCGTCACCTACGACGACGACGGCTACGTCAACGACGAGGACGCCAAGACGCTCAACTACGACAAGGTCCTCAACGAGATGCAGGAGCAGACGGTGGCCAGCAACGAGGCCCGTCAGAAGGAAGGCTTCGAGCCGATCACGCTCGTCGGGTGGGCCGAGCCGCCGCATTACGACGCCGCCACGCACAAGCTGTACTGGGCCAAGGAGCTGAAGTTCGGCTCCTCGACCGATCACACGCTGAACTACTCGATTCGCATCCTGGGCCGCCGCGGTGTGCTGGTGCTGAACGCGGTATCGAGCATCGGTCAGCTCGACGTGGTCAAGAAGGGGACGCCGGACGTGCTGGCGGCGGTGGAGTTCAACGAGGGGCATCGCTACGCGGACTACCTGCCGGGCACCGACAAGGCTGCGGCCTACGGCATCGGCGGTCTGATCGTCGGCGCGACGGCTGCCAAGGCCGGCCTATTCAAGTTGATCTGGGTGGCGATCCTGGCGTCGAAGAAGCTGATTCTCGCCGGCCTCGTGGCCGCGGGCGCAGCCATCAAGAAGCTGCTCGGCGGCCGGAACGAGGCTGAGGCCTAAGCACGTGGGCAGGTGGGCTGACCTGCCCACCTGCCCACGCTGCCTCGCATTACTTCGTGGGCGTCAAGCCACCCGCGATGGCGGTGGCCGCGGCGCTGCACGCCGGGTGGCCCCAGCCGCTCGCGCTCACGCCCGGCATCTGACCCGCCTGTGGGGCGATGTCGTACACGATGTTGTCCGGCCGCGCGGCATCCGGGCTCACGCCACCGGGCACGTAGTCCAGGCCGAGCGAGGTGCGCACGCGCCACGCGATGTTGTGGTCGGCGCACGACGAGTCGCCGCTGACGCCCACCGCGCCCACCAGCTTGCCGTCGCTGTTGTAGAGCGCCAGCCCGCCGCCGAACACGTTCACGCCACCGATCTTGAAGCCCACCATCGGATCGTTGGAGCGGCCGTTGTTCGACGAATTGCCGCCGTAGGCGACGTTCGTATCCACGGGATTGCTGGCTTGCAGACCGAAGAGGCTGCCACCCGGCTGCACCGCGGAGTAGAGCTGGGCGGTGGAGAGCGCCAGCCCCGGAAGGCTGAACGCGTTGGCCGTGTTCGCCTTCTGCGCGGAGATCACGCGGCTGCCCGGCCACTGATCACCACGGTTGCCGCCGGTGAACGCCACCGCGCACACCACGCCGTCGCGGTTCACGACGCTCGCCCACATCTCCAGCCCGAAGCCGCCGTTGGCCTGGGCCTGCGCCGCCGCCAGTGCGCCCCGCAGCGCGTCATGCGACGGCAGGTCCTTGCAGGCATTCTGGGCGCGCGCTTCGCTGGCGCTGATGACCAGGCATCCAGCCGCGATCAATCCGGGCACGAATCCAACGCTTCTCGTCATGACGATCTCCTCACGTGTGGGTTGAGCGATATCGGTGCGGGTCTTTCGACCCGCCTCGGGCAGAGTACTGACGGGAGATAACGTTCTAGCGACGCCGTCCGAACGAAGGATCTGCGGGCAGGATATCCGCGTCGCCTGGACGCGCGAGCGGCGGAGGCGGCAATCCTTTTCTGACGTACTCGTCGATCACTTTCTCCTCGGCGCGCGCCGCGCTCAGCATGTTGCGGAGCGCATTGTTACCCTCGTGGCATTCGTAGGGGAATACCTCGTACCCGGGTTGCGTCGAGAGCGGGACGCTTACGGAAAACGGCGCCGTCCATGTCTCAGAATCGGACACGGTCGCCTCGTAGGAGACCGTGTCGTCGCTCACGCGCGTGAGGCGTTCGACCACTTTCAGCTTGTCGCTGTGCCGCGCGCCGGCAATCGCCGTGCGATCGGTGAAGCCTGAGGTCTCGATCACCAGCGCGTCGCCGTCCCAGCGGCCGGTCGAATAGCCCATGTAGCTCTTGAGCGCGCTGCTCACCGGCGCGCGGCCGTCGAGCGGGATGATGCGCGCCTCGTGAATCATCTCGTGGCTGATCACGACGGCGTTCGGCGACTGGACGATGCGCAGGCCGTTGCCGTAGAGCGTGGGCAGCGCCGCCAGCGGACCGCGCGAGATGCAGCGCTCGAAGAGGCTGCGGTCTTCCCACGACCGCGGCAGCAGCGGGTTCACGCCCTTGGCGAGTGCCGCCATCCGCTGATCGGCCGCCGGGGTGCGCGCGGGCACGCGCCCGTTGGCTGGAGACACGACGAGCGACGTCTGGCGCAGGCTCCGCGTGCCGACCTCGCCGACGAACGTGCCGGCCGCCACCTTCACGTCACCGCGGGTTTCGTCGTCGCGCTGCCGTCGCGCCGCGAACTCCTCGTCGGTAAGCGTCCGCCGGTCGCCGAGTTCGGGCGGCCGCTGGAGCGGCACGGTCCGCGCGTCGTCGCTCGTCCACACGCCCTGCAGATCCGGATGTCCCCACGGTGTCCGCGGCGCGACGTAGCGCTTGTCCTGAGCGAATGCCGACCAGGCCACTGTCAACAGGATTGCGGTGACGACGCCGCGCCGCATCATTGCGGGCCTTCCTCGTGGCTGCAGGCCTTTAGGCCTGCCCCGCAGTTGCGGACCTTCAGGTCCGCCTGCTGGCCAGCGCCCCCCGCCGTGATCGCGGTGTTCACCAGAATGCGCTGCCCGTCCTTGGAGACGTCGAACGCGTGATAGGCGCCGTAGGGAAAGCGCATCGTGAACAGCGGCTCGATGCGATCCACCGTCACCTTGTTCTCGCCGAGCGTGACCGTGGCGGACATCAGTTGCCGGTCCGGCGCGACGTAGAGGATCTCTTTGCCGTCGCGGCGCCAGCGCGCCTGGGTGCCGCCGTCGGCGGAGATGCGCCATATCTGACCTGGGGTGGGGAAGCGCGTCACGTACACCTCGGGGTCGTCGGAATCGGCGGTGGAGCTGAACGCC
>Ga0068869_100002972_pt1 | contig 10300 bp, 10 predicted proteins | sample KBSMisM52_FD_64676 | JGI IMG/M metagenome (GOLD analysis project Ga0068869, IMG submission 64676) | Miscanthus rhizosphere microbial communities from Kellogg Biological Station, Michigan, USA - KBS Miscanthus M5-2 | ecosystem: Host-associated > Plants > Roots > Rhizosphere > Soil ... | reverse complement strand
ACTGACGGCAATGAATCCAAGCTTCTCAATTGCCGCGGCGGTTCGCGCGGATACCGATGCCTCTCTTCTCGAGCATTTCCAGGCGTGGCGAACATGGCTGACGCGCGGGCTCGTCGATCGCGTCGGATATCGAAGTCGATCGACCGGGACCGTGCTCCTGTCTGCCGATGGTGTGTTCGCCTCCACACCCGAGCGTCTTCCGCTAGCCCAGGCCGCCGGCACTGGCGGACCGCGATAGAGGCGCGCCGTGGCGCCACCATTCGCCGCGGCCCGTCAGTTGCTTGATCGCGCCATCGAGGACAAAGCATTTCCCGCCGCGGTTGCTGAAGTAGGAACCGCGCATCAACCGATTTGGCGGCAGGCGTTCGGCCAGCTCACCTTCGAATCAGCGGCTCCGCCAACGCGCGAGGATACCGTCTTCGATCTCGCGTCGCTGACCAAAGTCCTTGCCACGGCTTCGATCGTCATGCGGCTGGTAGAACGAGGTGGACTGGGTCTCGACGATCCGGTGGCGATGCACATCTCGCTCTGGCGTGACGTCAACGCCGGCGCACCAGTAACCATCCGCGATGCGCTCGCCCATTGCAGTGGTCTGCCAGCGCATTTGCCGCTCTTTCGCGAGCACGCCGGTCGCGCGCAATTCGAACAAGCCATCTGCGACACGACGTTGGCGTACGAGCCGCGAATGGCATCGATCTACAGCGACCTCGGATTCATCCTTCTCGGCTTCATCCTCGAGGACATCGCTCCGCTTCCCGTGCAATTCGACACGCTGCTGCAGCAGATGGGTGGGATTCAGGATCTGCAGTTTCATCCGCCGAAGGCGTGGCGCACGAAGGTCGCGCCGACGAGGTATGACGAGTGGCGACGCCGGCTACTGGTCGGAGAAGTCGACGATGACAATGCGTGGGCACTTGGCGGAGCGGCCGGGCACGCAGGCCTCTTCGGAACGGCGCAGGCGGTCGGCGAATGTGCGAGGCATTTCCTTCAGATTCTGGAAGGCAGGCAAGGCATCGTTCAGGAGCAGACCCTGCGCACGTTCATCGCGAAACGAAGCGAGATTCCCGGGAGTTCTCGAGCGCTCGGCTGGGACACGATGCTCCCAACGTCCTCTTGTGGGACGCGGATGTCTGCCCGCGCGTTTGGACACGTGGGCTTCACCGGAACGTCGTTATGGATCGATCCAGACGCAGCGATCTACGTCGTGCTGCTGACCAATCGCGTGCATCCAAGTCCTGACAACGACGCGATCAAACAGATTCGCCCGGCACTCCACGATGCCGTCATGGACGCGTTGAAGTCTTGAAGTGCGAGCCGAGTTTGGAATGGGGACGTTCTAGCGCCCGCCGATCGGTGAGAACCCACCGCGCCCACGAGGACCGACTGGCGGTGATGTGGGGCCGCCCCCGCCCGGCAACGGACCGCGCCCGCCCGGCCGCGCACCGCGGCCCCCTGGCAGCGTACCGCCGCGACCACCTGCTGCGCCCCCGCGCGCACCAGGAGCCTGGGCACCTCGTCCACCGGCCGCCGTCGTGGCAGACACGGCCATAAAAATCCACTCGTTGTATTTGCTCTTGCCGTTGTAGAGGCGGAACGACGTTTCGGTGCTCTTGCTCGCGACCGCCACGATGCCTCCGGCAGCTTGTGCCGCGGCGGCCTGGCCAGCGGCCGTCAATGGACCGCGGCCGCCCGGCATCGTCGTCGTGCCGGTAGACCCCCTGCCGCGACCGAACCCCTGAGTAGCGCCCTGAGTTGCGCCCTGTGCTCCTGTCCCTTGCGGCGTCACTCCCCTGCCGCCAGCGCCGCGACCCCTCGCAGCATCCAATGCCTGCTGCGGTGTCGTGCTGAGGGCTTGCGCTAACTCGGGACTGCCCGGTCCCATGAAGCGAAAGTCGTCGCCCGTGATCGGATCCTTGTACTTCTTGCGAAGAAACTTCTGGTCGATCAGAACGTTGACATCGGGCGGCAACGCGTTGCCGTACTTGCGCTGAAACATCGCGATGGCCCGTGCGTACTGCTCTCCCCGGAAGACCAGTTCGGCCTCGCGTTCGCGCCGTGCGACGGTCGAAAACACAGGCATCGCCGTGCTCAGCGCGATAGCCATCACGCTCATGGCGACCAACAAGGCCACCATGGCGTAGCCCGATTCGCACCGCCGCAGGTGCATCGTCATCCCATCGCTATTGAGTGACCGTGACTGTCACGACGGCAGAACTGGCTGCGCCTCCAACATTGTTTTGAGTGGCACGAACCACATAGGTGCCGGGCGTCCCGTAACGGTGGCCGACAGTCGATGTTGAAGTAATCGCACCAAGATCCTGACTACTTTGATCTCCAAAGTCCACCACAACATTCTGAGCGCCTTGAGCCGGCGTGACCGTGAAGTTGAACGTCGTGCCGATCGCTCCTGTGGTTGGGCTCACCGTGAGCGAAATAGCGCCGCCGGGGGTGATTTGCGCCGTGCCCGACACGGTGCCCGCTCGAGCGGTGACCGTCGTTGCGCCGTTGGTGACCAGTTCCACAGTGGCTTCACCGTTTGCATTCGTCGTCGCCTGTGTTGCCGACAACGTCCCGGCCGTGGTCGAGAAGCTCACTGGCACGTTGGCCAGTCTGTTGCCACTCGCATCCAGTACCACAGCAGTGAGTGTCACCGTCCCGCCACTCGGTGGCACTGTGGACGGATTTGCACTGAGCGCAACCGTCGCCGGAGCCTGAATGATGATCTTGAGCGTCGCGGACTTTGCTGCCGCGCGAGCCGTAACGTTGGCTTCGCGGTTCGTAGTCAGCTCGACTCTCGCTTCACCATTGGCATCCGTGTTCGCGACGGTCGCCGACAAGGTGCCCGCGTCTGATGAGAAGTTCACAGGTATATTGCGAAGCCTGTTGCCGTTGATGTCCAGGACCGACGCAATCAGGGTGACCGTTCCGCCTCCAACTGGCACCTGCGTTGGAGAGGCATTCAACACGACCGTTTCCGATGCCGCGGCTCCGACAGTGATCTTCACCGAATTACTGCCCGCCGCCGTAGGCGTAGTCCCTCCAGTGCCACCACCCGTCGACGGCGTGCCGGCACCGATCGAGCCGGAGGATGCCGTGACGTCTGCGACGCCTGAAACATCACCGGCCACGAACGTCGTGACGGCATAACCATTCTTCGTTTGCGCTTCGATCGGCTCCATTCGACCGAGGTTGGTTGTGAAACGGACCGTGGTGCCGTTCTGAACCGCCGTCCCACCCTGCTCGGAGACGAATGCCGTGACCTCCGTCGTCCCGCCCAGCGGCACGATGTTGTTTGCAACCGAGATCGTCACGGCAGAGCCCGAAGGCGCAGTCAACGGCACCGTGTCGCATGCGATAGCCACCCAGGCCAGCACGACCGCGCATCCGAAAATGATTCGACTCAGCATCTTCATTCCCACTCAGAGTAGGGCTTGCCATTGAGCCCTGTTTGATCGGAGCCGCTTTTCACGTCCGAGATCCCGGGCTCGGCCGCCGGATTCGCCGCGTTCGGCTCCGACGGTATCTGCTGCCAGGTATCGGCCGAATTGGTAAACGGATCGCGGGCGATGCTCCGCAAGTATTTCTCCGTCACGAGCGTTTCAAGATCGGTTGGGTACTTGCCCTTGTCGGCGTAGTACTCGTCGATAGCCTTTCGCATCTGGAAGAGATCCTCGGCGAGGGCGGCTTCTTTGCCACGCTGCACGCTGTTCCCGTACACGGCCAGGCTGATACCCGCCAGCAGAACGAGCAGGACCATCACGATCAACAGCTCGATCAGTGTGAAGCCGCGCGACTGTGTGCCAAGTCCTCTCACCATCGCTCTACCAGTCTCTGTACTTCGTCCCATCGAGCGCAGTGCCCTCGCTCTTCGTGTAGATATCGAAGACGTTCTGTCCACCCCATGACGTCGCGTCGGGATCGTCTTGATACGATCGCAGCCCCCACTCGTCCATCGTTATCGGATCGACAGGAATGCGTCGCAGGAACTTCAGCTTCCGCCCTGACGCGTCGTTGGCGACAGACACACCCTCGACCAGCGTTTCGAGCTTTGGTGGATATCCTTCGTTGGCCGGCTCGAGCTCAGTCGAGGGAATGAGCCCCTGATCGACTGCGTCCTTGAACTTGTCGAGCGCCGTGCGCATCTCGCGCAGGTCCCGGCGCAATTCCGCTTCGCGCTGACGCTGCGCTGTAACCTGGACGAGGGGCATCACGGTCGACGCGAGCACCAGCAGGATCGCCGTCACGACGACGAGCTCGATGAACGTGAACCCACTGTGATTCTTCACGGCACTCTCACGGGCGTCACCGCGGCAAACTGCAAACTGACGGGAGCACCATTCGGTCCGCTCGCCGATCCGGTTACGGAGAGGTTCGCCTGACCCGCTGCCACCGGCTCGAATAGGAGTCCGGCCAGCAAGCCCGTTCCCGCCACTCCGGTGACGTCACCGCGGCGGACGATGGCGATATCGACGCGACCGGCCACCGGGTCTGGTTGCTGACTGAACGACGCGCCGACGCCACCCGCACGCATGAAGCTGCCCTCTTGCACGTTCACGAGGCGGACCGCCGCGGGGTTGTACGTGATCGTCAACGTGATACCCGACAACTGAGATGCGCCCGTAATTGAGACGGGAACGAGATACGGGCCTCCACCCAGCCGGAATTCAGGACCGGGAACGGACATCACGATCTGTCCCGCCGAGACCGATGTTGGTCCTGGCACTGATGCACCTGCGGGCGGCGCCGGAACGGGCGACGGGTTCGCGCCTGCTTGCGGCGGCGCAGCGGGCGGATTCGCAGGGAACTGTGGAGCAGCCGGTGGCGCGAGCGGCGGAGCCGCAGGAGGCGCTGGTGCTGCAGGAGGCACTGCTGCCCCTCCCGCTGGCGCTGCTGCTGCCCCTGCCGGCGCCGCTACTGGCGCGGCGCCTTGCGCGGGCTCGGTGGCCGGCGCGGCTTGACCGATGAGCGGTGGTGGCCCACTCAGCCCGAGGTTCGACTGAGTGCCGATGTAGATTGGACCAAGATCGTTGGCGGTGAACTCTCGCGACCGTACGATTCTGGGTGTCAGCAGCATGACCACGTCGGACTGTTGGATCGACTGATCGTTGTTCGAGAAGAGCTGCTTGATCACCGGCAGGTGCATCACCCATGGGATCCCCGAGAGCTGGCGGCGCTGCTGCTCCTGAAGCAATCCGGCTAGCAGCGTGGACTCACCTTCTCGAAGACGAAGATCCGTCTCGACCTTCCGCGAACCGAACGACGGAAGCTCCTGGCCCGCGATGGTAATTCCAGCTCCAAGGTTGCTGCTTTCGATCATCAGCTTGAGCTGAATGTCGCCTTCGATGCTGACTCGCGGAGTCATCTGCACGGTGACGCCGACGGGGCGATAGGTAAAGGACGTCAGCGGATTGAAGTTCGCTCCACCTTGCGCCAACGGCGTGAACGTCGTCGACGGCACCGGAATATCTTCACCCAGATTCAGCTTGAGATCGGATCCTTCAGCGCCACGAAGCTGCGGCTTCGCGATCACCTTGGTTTCGGAATCGGTCTCGAGGAATCGAACGACAGCCGACGGAACGGCGAGGTAGAAATCGCTGGTGCTGACCCCTCGCGTGATGGTGTTCAAGTTGAACGGCCGCGGGTTCAATGTCGCGCCATTCTCGGTGGTGTTGTTACCACCGCCGGCAATGATGCGCGGGTCCACTTCGGGTGAGAACGCGATATTGATCGCGTAGTTACCGAGATCGAGACCGTACTGCTTCGCGCGCGTGCGACTCACCTCCAGGATTTGCACGTCGACGACGATCTCTGCTCGCGGCTTGTCGAGTGTCTCGATCATGCGCTCGATGATGGCCATCATCGCAGTCGTGGCGCGAATCGTGACCGTGTTGCTGCCCTTGTTCGCGGTCACGGCAGGCGCCAGCGCCTGGCCGACCGGCCGAATGACCTGGTTGATGGTCTGCGCGAGTTCCTGTGAGTCGATGTAGGAGAGCGGGAAGCTGACGATCACCTGCTCTTCGTACTGCGCGCGCTTCTGCGCGTTGTCCGGGATGATCATGATCGTCTTCGGATTCATGACCTTGTAGAACAACCCGTTGGCAGACACGATCTGCTGGAGTGCCTGCTCCAGCGTCACTTCCTGGAGATTGATCGTGTAGACACGGTCCTGGTAGGTGCTGTCGTACGTAATGTTGATCTGCGTCGCCTCGCCGATGAAGTTGAAAATGTCCCGCAGGCTCGCCTGCTGAAAGCGGATCGGCTGGACGATGCTGTCGAAATTGAACAGCGGCGGTGCGGCACCTGCGCGGACCTGATTACGGAGCTGCTGCGCGGACGGGCGCGGACGACTGGCTTCAATCTGATCGCGGATCTTGCGCTCGAGGTCGAGCACTTTCGAGGCAAGCGCTCGATTCGACGGGTCGAACTCACTGGAACGCCGGAACTCCCGCAACGCTTCGTCGAGCTGACCTCGCGCTTCGGCGAGACGCGCTGCGTCGATATGGATACCCGCAGCGCTCAGCATGGCTCGCTCGTACGAGATCTTGTACTGAACGTTCTCAGGATCTTCCTGGATGGCCTTGCGATACTGCTCTACCGCTGCATCCCAGTCTCCCAGGCGCGCAAGCGAGTCTCCTCGTTTAAACGCGCTCGAGCCCGCGGCACAGCCCATGGCCACAACGGCCACAACAACGATCGCAGCGATGCGTAAATGTGAGTGTCTCATTGTCCTGACAGCCGAATCGTTTGCCGCCCTCGTCCGTCGACGTAGATCAGGTCGGCTGAATCAGTGCCTATGCGGAGGACGCGATATCGGCCTTCGATGATGTCGCCCTCCTTTCCGTTGAAGACATTGCCACGGCCGTCACTAAGCACCGCGACCCTGGGGACTTCCCCGGGCTGATCGAGGTAACCGATGTATCGCAGCGGTATCGGAGGAGGGGGCGGCGGTCCCGTGGGTACCGGCGGCGCAATCACGGGCACCGGATCCACCGGAGGCCGAGGACCTGTTGGCGCCGACGCCGCACGCTTCGATTCGAATCGAAACAGATCCCGGCTCGGCGTCCCTTCTCCTTCACCGCGATGTTCGAGCGACTCGAGTTTGACATCTGCCACTGGATCGACTTGACGCGACCCTTGCGTACCCGCGGCGGCAGGAGTCGCCGCGCCGCCGCCACCCACAGTAACCGACGGAGAACGCCACACGACGAGCGCCACGACGATCAACACGAGGGCGAGCAGCAGCAGGAGCTGGCGGCTAGGGGGCGTCACTGCTCGCCCGTCCGGAAGTAAGTCGATAGTTGCAGCGTCAGGCGAAGCATCGAATCGCCCTGAGACCCTTCCGCCAGATTTATTTCGTCGATCACGACGAACTCCGGCGACGACTCGATCTCGTGAATGAAGTCACGGACGTCCGCGTAATTTCCCATCAGCTCCATGCTGACTTTGAGCCGGGTCAGGTTGCTGCCGCGCTCCACCACAGGCTCGTACCGGCGCCGCTCGAAGTCCAGGCTCGATTTCGCAGCCAGTTGCGCAAGGCGCGCGAACGTCAGCCGCCTGGCGCCGGTCAGATCCTTGGCCAGGACGCTGCGGTAAAAGGTGTCGAGCTCTTTGAGCGCGCGATCCTTGCCAGTGAGGGCGCCATTGGCGCGGCCGAACTCGGCTTGCGCGGCCGCCAGTGCGGATTCAGCCGCGCGAGTCCGCTGCTCGACGTTGGCAACGTCACTCTGCAGCGGGTACACGAGAAAGGCGAAAACAAGGATATTGATGACGATGCCGGCGGCAAGCGCGTACACGACGCGCCGGTGCTCCGCGAGAACGCGCTGAACGATGCTCTGGCCCGCGTCACTCACCGGCGGCTCCTTTCGCGGGTGCGACGGCTGCCGTCGTCTTGGGCGCTGGTGTCTCTGACGACGGCTCGTACAACGCCTCAACGAGGGCGTTGATCAAGCCTTCCTGGTTCGTCTGCTCCTCCGCCGCCAGAACGTCGTGAAACCTCCCAGTTTTCTCGAGGTTGTCAATGAAGGACGCCAGGTCCGGAACGCGCCTGGCCTGCACGCGAAGATTGACGATCAGCCTTCCCTGCCGATCTTCCACCGGGCGGAAGTTTGTCAGGCGCACGTTCTCGGGAAGGGTCGTCTCAATCTCCGAGAACAGCTTCGACCATGAGAAGGTCCGAAGATCGATGATGGCGTTGGCCTCCTGCGCCGCGGCTGCGACCTGGTTCAATTCCTTCGCGTCGATCTGCGAGCGGATCCGCCGAGCGTCGTCGCGCAACTGCTGGGCCTGTTGCTCATCCTGCTGCGCTCGCGCACCAAGCGTGCGTTCGCTGGTCGTCAGGCGCACCAATTGGACGATGTTGACGATCGTCATCGTCGCCACAACGAGCGCCAGCGCGCCCAATGCCAGGTGCACGGCGCGCATGTTGTAAAACGGGCGCGTCGAAAGATTCGTTCGTAGCATCAGGCTGCCTCACGTCTGGTTCGCAGCAGCATACCCACAAGCGGTGATAGCGTCGCCATCAGTTCGGGCGTTGCGTGGATGCGATCCGTCAACATCGCTCCACGCGTTGGATCGATGGGTTCGACGACGGTTCCCATGCGTGCCTCGAGGTTGCGCCTCGCCAGATCGACTTCTCCCTGAAGGCGACCGATTCCCCCCAGCAGAATCCGGCTGAACCCGCGGCCTTCGAGACGGTCCTGGTAGTACATCGCGGTCTGGTGAACGACGTCCTCCAGGGCTTCGGCATCGCCTTCAGCGCGATTCCGGAAGAAGAGCAAGTCGTCGCGGCGCAGAATCGCAATCGATGTGTACTCCGGCCGCATATGCACGACGAGCCAGTCCCCAGCGGTTCCCAGATTGGAGCTGAGAAACAGATTGATCACGCCGAAGGTGGAGATATCGATGAGCCCCGCCTCGATGCCGACCTGTTCGCAGACCGTCTCGTACTCTCGGACGATCTCCCGTCGCGCGATAACGACAACGAACTCGCTGCCGTTCGCACTGCGCGCGCCAGGCGTGTAGGTGAGACAGGCGTCGTCTACGGGGAACGGCGTCGATTTCTTCACCTGCCAACGAATCAATTGATTGAGATCCTCACGCCGCGACGGTGTCTGCTCGAACTTGACCAGCGACACCTTGGCCGCAACATCGGGAATCACCAACGCGATACGCTTCGGTTTCAGCCCCAGGCTCTGGCACGCGGCGGTCACCGCGCGCCCGACCGCATCACGATCGGAAATATTCGTTGACGTCAACGACGGCGTAACGGCGCCAGCGGGCAGCGGCTCAACGGCGTAACCCTGCACCACCGGGTTTCCGCTGCGGCCGCCGAGAACCGCGACCGACACCGCCGCCGGCGAGATCTCGAGCGCCGCTTCAAGGGGTGGACTTGCCAGCCAGGACGCGAGAATACTCATTCGACGAAAGTCACCTTGTTGATTTCGCGTAGCGTCGTCAGACCCGTAAGCACCTTTTCGATCGCCGACTCTCGCAGGAAGCGCATGCCCTCTTCGTGGGCCGCTTTCTTGACTTCCGAGGCGGGGCGACGCTCGAGGATCATTTCGCGAATGCGATCCGACAGATTGAGCAGTTCACAGATCGCGGTCCGTCCCTTGAACCCCGTGCCGCCGCATTCCACGCATCCCGTGCCTTCGTAGAACCGATGCGTCTGCGCAAGTTCCGGTGAAAGGCCCGCCTCCTGGAGGGCCTTCGCGTCGACGAGCGTCGGGCGCTTGCAGTGCGAGCAGATCAGCCGAACCAGCCGCTGCGCCATGACGCAGTTCAAGGCCGATACGAACTGGTACGGCTCCACACCCATATTCAGAAAACGGCCCAGCACGTCCACGACGTTGTTCGCGTGGACGGTGGTGAACACGAGGTGTCCGGTCAACGCCGACTGGATCGCGATCTGCGCCGTCTCGGGATCACGAATCTCGCCCACCATGATCTTGTCGGGATCGTGCCTGAGAATCGAACGCAGCCCGCGGGCAAACGTCAGCCCCTTCTTCTCGTTGATTGGAATCTGCGTGATACCGCGAAGCTGATACTCGACCGGGTCTTCGATCGTCACGATCTTGTCTTCGACCGACTTGATCTCTGAAAGGGCAGCGTAGAGCGTCGTCGTCTTGCCCGATCCGGTCGGTCCGGTCACGAGCACCATCCCATAAGGCTCGCGGATATATTTCCGGAATCGTCGAAGCTCCTGCTCGGGAAGCCCGAGGATATCGAGCTTGAGCTCGGTGAACTGCTCGCTGATCGACTCCTTGTCCAGAATGCGGATGACGGCGTCTTCACCATGGAC
>Ga0068869_100002957_pt1 | contig 10319 bp, 6 predicted proteins | sample KBSMisM52_FD_64676 | JGI IMG/M metagenome (GOLD analysis project Ga0068869, IMG submission 64676) | Miscanthus rhizosphere microbial communities from Kellogg Biological Station, Michigan, USA - KBS Miscanthus M5-2 | ecosystem: Host-associated > Plants > Roots > Rhizosphere > Soil ... | reverse complement strand
ACTGATACTTTGTAATAATTTATACTGGGAATTTTTATACGTTGGCGTTCCGAAACCTGCTGTGGATGCTGCCGAATGCCAGTTGGTAGCCTCCTGGGAAATTCCATCGGGATCAATTCTTTCTAATGCGACGCCGTTAGGATCAGCGAGTAAAGCAAATTGCCAATCATCTTTATATTTTGCTTCATCAACAACTGCACCCTGTGAATTTAATAAGATCACATCACCTTCATCATCAGGAAAAGAGGGCAATGATGAAACAACAAATACTGCGTCGGGATTTTGTACCATATAATCGAGTGAAAGATTAATGGCATCTTCTGTCACAACAATATAATCACCGGGAAAAATATAGTAAGGGATTGTTGATATTAATTTTGTTGAACTTATAACACCGCTGCTGTTCCGGTTTGCGACATATAATTTATTTGCATCAAAAATTTTATTGCTTCGGTTATAAAATTCCACATAATCATTGCCACCGCTTTTAGGATTAAATAAAATTTCATTGATCACCATTTCAGTAACAGTAGGATCAACTGGTAAACCTACTTTCACTTTATTTTTTGAACCAATGGAATTGTTCTTACAGTCTGTAACATTATTTACGGTGATATTATAAACCGTATTTGCTTGCATCACAGTTGTTAATTTCAATTGAACTCTATCAAATAGCGGAGAAATTGAAACTGCAGATTGAATATTCAAGCCACCATCGATAGAATAATTAGTAACAGTAGCTCCTTTCAAACTGTCAACTGGCTCATCAAAAACAATAACGATATTCAAATTATCAATAGCGTAAGCATTTTTTATTGAAGGCGCTGATTGATCATTGTTGACAGCATCGACAGCATTTTTTATTCCCGGACTTCCACCTCTTGCATCTGTACCTGCTTTCCAATTACTAATACCAGAACAAGGGTTTTTTGTATCGATCATTTCCAGCGTCCATCCTCCATCACTCTTTACTGCATTTTGATACCATGATAACGAATAACTGACAGCATGAATAGTTAAACCGGTATTACTTTTTAAATAAAGCTGATCGCCATCGTTATCAAGCGAAGGAAAACTGGTAACAGAGATAACTCTTCCATAAGCTTGCATGGCAGCAACAGCGCTGCCGGTACAAACGATGACAAAACTATCTGGCTGTAAGACGAAATTTGGCATCGGTCCGCTTTGGCCAGTTGCATCACCAATTCTCCAATTTTGAAGATTGATAGGATTAGCCGAAACATTTTTTAACTCGATCCATTCATTGTTCGGTAAGCTTATTTGGGGCGTAGGATCAGCCATTATCTCATCAATCACAACATCATATCGATTCTGTGCGAAAAGGTATAAAGGAGAGACAAACAGGAGAAGGAATAATGTTCTCAAAAGCATCTTTCAAATTAATAAATCCCTCGCAAATAAACGTTAGTAGCACAATTAAATTCATTTAATATTTGGGATGAAAAGTTTGCAAACCTATCTTTGCGATTCACTATGACAAATAAGAAATATACAAAATGCACAAAGAAACATTCCTGACGGAAGGTTTGCAGCATTATGTATGTAACTATATAAAAGCTTGACAGGCCTTCCAAACGGAAGGCCTTTTAATTTTAAAACTAAAAGCTCACAAAAAATGAAAGTTGCAGTTGTAGGTGCCACAGGATTGGTTGGCACCAAAATGTTACAAGTTCTTGCAGAAAGAAATTTCCCGGTAACGGAATTAATTCCCGTTGCCTCAGAAAGAAGTGTTGGTAAAGAAGTAGAATTTAAAGGAAAGAAATTTAAAGTGGTTAGTATGACTGATGGTATTGCAGCAAAGCCAGCTGTTGCAATTTTTTCTGCAGGTGGCAGCACTTCGTTGGAATGGGCGCCAAAATTTGCAGAGGCAGGTATTACTGTTATTGATAACTCAAGTGCCTGGAGAATGGATCCAACAAAACCATTAATTGTTCCGGAGATCAATGCAGATATTTTGACAAAGAATGATAAGATCATTGCAAATCCTAATTGTTCCACTATCCAGATGGTTGTTGCTTTGAATCCTTTACATAAAAAATATAAAGCAAACCGCATTGTTGTAAGCACCTATCAAAGTGTAACCGGTACTGGCAAAAAAGCTGTTGATCAGATGATGGGAGAAAGAGATAAAGCGGTGAAGGGTTTGAATGGAGAATTCGAAATGGCATATAAATATCGGATTGACTTGAATGTTATTCCGCAGATCGATGTGTTTTTGGATAACGGTTATACAAAAGAAGAAATGAAAATGGTGAATGAGACAAAGAAAATAATGCGTGACGATTCAATTCGTGTTACTGCAACTACAGTACGTATACCTGTAATGGGCGGCCATAGCGAAGCGGTGAATGTAGAATTTGAAAATGATTATGATCTTGCTGATATAAGAGCACTATTACAATCTGCCCCAGGAGTTGTTGTAGTCGATGATCCATCAACACAGCAATATCCTATGCCCATGGATGCACACGAGAGAGATGAAGTATTTGTCGGAAGATTGAGAAGAGATGAAACGCAGCCAAAAACTTTGAACATGTGGGTGGTTTCAGATAATCTTAGAAAAGGGGCAGCAACAAATGCGGTTCAAATAGCCGAATATTTACTTGCGAAAAATTTATTATAAAAATTAGCCCCGCATTTGCGGGGCTCTTAGTTATTTACGTTTCTTTCTTTTTTCTTTATAAGGAAAATTCTCACCAAAGTCATTGGTGATCCATTCGACGATGACATTTGGGTGTACCTCGTAATCTGTTGAACGTTTATAATTGTCATTCCATAATGTTTGATTATCGCTGAGCAAATTGCATGTTGCATAAATATCAAAAGTTTTACCAACAGAATTTGGTACCGGAACTTTGGAGCCGATCTTAGTGCTATATATTACTTGTTTCGCAACACCAACGCCATAAGATGCTTCATCACTCATATAACGTTGCTTTCGGATATTCATTCTAATAACTGCATCAACCCCTAATAGTTTTGCCAATTCTTCATCATCTTTTTTCCAACTGTCACGTACTGAAATATTATTCTGCTCCAGGATTTTTTGTGTTGTGTTAATATCCTGGAAGTTTACAGTCGTGATGTACTTTTTTGTATTTGCATGATTCAAAATGCTGTTCATTAACGCATATTGAAAATCGATACTTTCTCTTTCCTCTGCTTTTGCAATAGCTTCAGGTGATAAGTTCTTTGGTTGTTTACCAGAAAAGGTTACTTCAGCAGGAAGAATAGCCACCACTTTGTGTTTCTCTGTTTTTTCTTCAAAATTGCTTGCGGTGTAATACTTATTGCTACAGGAAAACAAGAAAAGAAGGAAAATGGCAATAAAGCCTGAGAGTAGATTTTTTTTCATAACGGGTCGGGTTTAGGACACAATATACAACAACGGTAATGGCTGTCTAAGTAGTATCGCAAGCGTTTAACTTTTCTCTTTGTTATTAAAAGTTAATGAGAAAAAACCCGAAGTAGAATTACCTTGTAAAGGGATATACTCTAACATAATCTATTTCCATTGAGGCAGGAAAAACAGAATCATCGACACCTTGTGCACCACCCCATGTGCCACCTACGGCTATGTTTAAAAGCATATGGAATTTTTTATCGTAAGGCCATGATGCATAACCTGAGTTTGGATTTGTATATTCAAAAACTTTTTCATTATCAAAATATCCTCTTATGCCATAAGGCGCCCAATCAAGACGATAAATATGAAAGTCATCGGTAGCAGTGGCAATCACTTTAGCACCACCTTTTCCATTACCACCAAAAAAAGCAGTTGCATGTAATGTAAAATGAACATTGTTCAGATCATAGCCAACATGTTCCATAATATCTATTTCACCACTGTTGGGCCATACGCCATATACACTTTCTGTTGGCAGCATCCATATTGCTGGCCATGTACCTCTTCCTTTTGGCAATTTTGCTTTTATTTCAAAGCTACCGTAAAGCCAATCAGCTTTGTTTTTGGTAACCATTCTGGCAGATGTATATAGCTTTCCTGAATAATTTTCTTTCTTAGCTGTAATTTTTAATATGCCCGCATTTATATTGGCATTTAATCCGTCTGTGTAGTATTGAAGTTCATTATTCCCCCAGCCATTACCACCAATATCATATCCCCATTTGCCGGCATCCGGAGTGCCGTCAGTTGAAAACTCATCTGTCCAAACAGGTGTGGTTCCAAAAACCCACTCGTAAGTAACTGGTGGAGGTGGTGGCGGAGGGGTTACACCGCCTCCTGAACTGCTTTTATTACTGCACGAAAATAAAAAGCAGGCAAATAAAAAATAAAAACTTCTTTCTATTATCAGTTTATTCATTTGTAACACGACTTAAGTTCAAAAACAAAGTTCTAAAGAAAAATCAATAGCGAAGAAAATTGTTTAACTAATTACGATTTAATTAAGCGATTCATTTATAAAATCAATAACCGGTTGCAAAGCTTCAAATGCTGTTGTTGTTTTTTTGACAAGATCTTTTGAAGTGAGATCCGAATCTTTTAAAGGTGTCATGGAAACAAAACTTTTCATTTTTAAATATTCAGCCGCAGGATTGGAAGGTTCATAACCCTTCGGCACACGGGTAAGAATATATTCTGCGTCATGCGAAAAATCTTTGTAAACAGCTTTGAATTTTTTAGATGTCACGATCTTTTTAAAAGTGTCAAAATTATAATCGACCTCTTGTCTCACTTTATTTAATTCCGGAGGCATCGGCATCCATAACCCCCCGCCCACAAAACATTGACCGGGCTCGCAATGAAAATAATAACCGGCAAATACAGACTTTTTACCGCCACGGTTTATATAGGCGCCCATATTTGTTTTATAAGGAGATTTATCTTTTGAAAAACGGATATCACGGTTGATACGGAACATACAATCTTTTGCCACAATAGATTTTATGGTAGGATCACTTTTGCTATGCTTATCAATTACGTTTTGAATAAAGGCGGCAAAGTCACCTTTTGCTGCTTCATATTCTTTTCTATGCGCATCAAACCAAGGTTTGTTGTTGTTCTTTTTTAGATCTTTCAGAAATTTTAGAGTAGAAGGCTGGAGCATAGTACTATATTGAAATGATAAAAAATTTTGAGGAAATAAATTTAGCGAAGCTATCTGTATAGTCCATCATAATTTTAAAAACGAACTTGTACGGCTTTTCTACCATTTTCAATCAGGATGGCAACCTCTTCTTTTGATAATTTTCTAACCTTCGGCAGAACATCTCCGTCACTGATAGAAACAGTTCTTTGCCAATCTGTAATACTTAATCGTTGCCTGTTCAAGTTCTCAATAACTATACTATAAAAAGCACCAAAGTATTGTTTCAGATCGTCAACCGGCATTTCTGCCAAAGCTCTGTCTCCTTTGTCATTTTCTATTTGTGGATCATGATCAATTCTGAAGCCGACCGTATATGGATCTGGTTGTTGTTTATCAAAAATATGGATGGGGAAATTTTCCAGTATACCACCATCCACCATCATATCGAATCCCTGTTTTTGTTTTGGGCGATCAAAAGTTTTGCCTGAGCTATCAATAAAGATCGGCTCAAAATAAAGAGGTATACTTGAAGAAATTCTTACTGCGTCTTTGATCTTCATTTTCGGATAAGATTCATAGGAGAAGATAACTGCTTTCTGTTTATTAAGAGATGTTCCTGTTATGTACAGATCCTTGAAACCTTTTTGATGAAGTTCTTCAAACGTAATGTTTTCATTTCCTGTTTTTTCTTTTATCATCTTTTCAAGCCATTTCTCAAATTTTTTTCCTTTGTACCAGCCAAAATATTTGCTCAACCGAGTGATGCCGCCTATAAAGAAAAAACTTCCGTCATTGAATTTTTTAAAATTTGTTTTTGAAATAATGTTTTCAATTTCTTTTCCCGAATAGCCGAGTGAAATAGTAAGGGCAATAATTGCTCCCGAAGAAGTTCCTCCTACCCGTTCAATGCTATCCATCATTTTTTTTGATTCCATTTCCTGTACTGCTCCGCAATAAGCTATACCTCTTACACCTGCTCCTTCAAATACAAGGTTCTTAATTGTCGTTGGTAGTTGGGCTTGCATGAACTGGAATGCGAGTACCGGAAAAAGTAATAAGTTCTTTTTCATAAAAACAGGATATGATTAATTGATTAATAGTTGAGATCACCAAAGTGATGATTATTCTAATTCAGCATTTTTAAAAATTCTGCTTCGGATATTATTTTGACGCTGTTGATCTTTTTTGCTTTTTCTAATTTACTTCCTGCATCTTCTCCTACAACGAGATAATTTAATTTACTGCTTACCCCGCCAAGGATCGTTCCGCCATTGGCTTCTACCATTCCTTCTGCCTCACTTCTTTTTAATGTTGGCAATGTACCGGTAAATAAAAATGATTGTCCTGTAAGATTTCCTCCTGTGGCATGTTCTTTCTTTTCATTTTTTAATTTCAGCCCTAACTTTTCCAATTGCTGGAGCATTTTAATATTATCCTTGTTGCGGAAGAAATGATATATGCTACCTCCAACTTTTGGTCCAATGTCTTCCAGATTTTGCAAGTCTTCCAATGAATAATTTTGAAAATCGAGCAAATGTTTTACTGAACGAGCAAGCGTCTTTGCAGTTGTTTCTCCGACAAAACGAATCCCTAATGCATAAAGAAGTCTGTGCAACGGTTGATTCCTGGAATTGTTTATAGCTGTTTGCAAATTGGTGATCGACTTTTCACCAAAGCCTTCCAGCTCAGAAATTTTTTTATAATCGAGTTCGTAGATACCGGGAACATCAGGTAATAAACCAAGATCATAGAACTTCCGCACATTGGCATCTCCGAATCCGCGTATATCCATTGCGTCTTTACTGGTGAAATGAATAATGCGTTCAACAACTTGTGCTGGGCATTCAATATTTACGCAGCGCCAAACAGCTTCGCCTTCTTCTTTAAATAATTTGCTTTTGCATACAGGGCATTGATCAGGAAAATGAATTTTCTTTTCCTTACCACTCCTTACTTCAGGTAATGATTTTACAATTTGAGGAATAACGTCACCGGCTCTTTCGATCAGGACCTGGTCACCGATACGCAGATCTTTTTCTTTGATGTAATCTTCGTTGTGGATAGAAATGCTGCTGACGGTAACACCGCCAATTCCAACAGGCTCCAATTTTGCAACTGGCGTTACAGCACCGGTTCTTCCAACCTGGAATTCTATTCCGGTTAATTTAGTTGTTGCCTGTCTTGCTTTAAATTTGCAAGCGATGGCCCACCGTGGATGATGTGATGTCATTCCCAGTTTATCCTGCAATGCCACCTCATTTACTTTGATCACCATCCCGTCAATTTCATAAGGAAGATCATCACGCATTTCTTCAAACTCATTGCAATATTTTATTACCGCTTCAATTCCTTTCAACACTTTTTTTTCTTTTTGCGGACTTCGAAAACCAAGTTCCCAAAGCATCTCAAGTAAGCCAGAATGTTTGTTAAGTGCTTCATCGATCTTTTTGCCGCGAATTGTTGTGAAGTAACTAATGTTATAAACAAATGCTTCCAAACTTCTTTTACCTACTTCTTTCGGATCTTTTATTCGAAGCGTTCCTGCTGCCGCATTTCTTGGATTTGCCAATGGCGGCAAGCCTTGCTCCATCAATTGCTCATTATATTTTTTAAAATTATTTTTATTGATAAGCACCTCTCCTCTTATTTCCACTTGTTGTAATCCATATTCAGAAAATTTTGCAGAGAGAGGGATACTTTTTATTTGTTTGATGTTTGTTGTGATCTCATCACCCTCTACGCCGTCGCCACGAGTAGCCCCACGAACTAAAAGATCATTTTCATAAATAAGCGATATACTTGCGCCGTCGAATTTTGGCTCTACACAATATTCGATTTTATTTTCGCCGGTTAGCTCTCTTGCTTTTCTATCAAAGTCAACCAGGTCGTCAGTATTGTAAGAGTTACTCAATGAAAGCATCGGCACTAAATGCTGAACTGTTGGAAAATCTTTTGTCAATCCTTTGGCAACTCTTTGAGTAGGTGAATCAATAGTTATCAACTTCGGATTTTCTGTTTCTATTTTTTCTAAAGCTTTATAAAGCAGGTCGTATTCAAAATCTGAAATGAGCGGATCATTTAATATATAATAACGATGTTCATGAAAACGCAAAACATCACGGAGTGATTCAAGATCTTTTGTGCCGATGTCCTTTTTCTTAATTAAGATAGTGGTGTCTGCTTGTAATTTTTTCGTTTGGTCTTTACTATACATTGCTGAAAGTTAAGACAGTAAAAATAATTTTTTGGCCGAAGAAATCAGTTCAACAAAAAGTAAATGGCAGGCATCGTGTAATTTGTACACAATTCCTATCTTTAATGTCCAAAACTTGCCAATGAAAAGAATACTTCTGCTGCTTTGTGTTTTTCTGTTCGCAAATTTTTGCCGATCACAATTACTCAGTTGGACACCCGAATTTCCTAAGGACAATGATAATATAACGATCACTGTTGATGCCACAAAAGGTAATCAAGGCTTACTAGGTTTTGCAGGAAATGTGTATGTACATGTTGGTGTAATTACGAATTTAAGTACTGGCCCAACCAATTGGCGTTATTCAAAATTTACCTGGGGCTCAACTGAAGCAGCAGCTCTTGCTACTGCTGCCGGCACAAATAAATGGTCCTATACCATTAATAATATCCGAACTTTTTTTGGGGTGCCTGCTGGCGAAACAATTTTAAAGATCGCCATTCTTTTTCGTGTAGGAAACTGCACTGATTGTCTTGCACAGCGAAACGCTGACGGAAGTGATATGTATGTGCCGGTATATGATAACAATCTTGCAGTTCGATTCAATGTTCCTTTGATGCAGCCATTGTATACTCCTATTCCTGAACCGATCAATAAAATGGTTGGAGAGAATATAAATGTCACTGCAGTTGCAAGCGGCACTTCCAATATGCGGTTATTATTAAATGGCAATGTTATTCAAACTGCAAATAATGTTACATCGATCAGTGCTAATCCAACATTAACTGTTGCAGGCAATCAAACACTGGTTGCAGAAGCAGTAGTTGGCGCTGTTACAAAAACAGAGACAATAAATTTCTTTGTTGCTAATGCTCCAACAGTTGCTGCATTGCCAGCCGGAGTACGAGATGGTATTAATTATGAAGCGGGAAACACTTCTGTTGTTTTGGTTTTATATGCACCGGGTAAAAATCGTGTGTCAGTGATCGGTTCATTTCCTGGTGGTAGTTGGACCGAGCAAGCCACAACTCAAATGAATAAAACTCCGGATAATAACAATTGGTGGATACGCATCAATGGACTTACACCTGGAACAGAATATGCATTTCAATATTTAGTGGATGGGCAATTAAAGGTTGCTGATCCTTATTCAGAAAAAATTCTTGATCCTTTTAATGATGGCAATATACCGGCAATTACTTATCCTAATCTTATGCCTTATCCATCGCAAACAACAGGCATGGTAAGTGTACTGCAAACAAATGCTCCGTCTTATACATGGCAGGTTCCAACTTTTGCAAGACCAGATAAAAGAGGATTGATCATCTATGAATTATTATTAAGAGATTTTTTACAGGCACATGATTGGAAAACGTTGAGAGATACGCTGAGTTATTTTAAGAAGATGGGAATAAATGCAATCGAGATAATGCCATTGACTGATGCAGATGCCCAGCCCGGATGGGGATATGATCCTGCTTTTTTTCTAGCTCCTGATAAATATTATGGAACAAAGAATAGTCTGAAAGAATTTATCGATTCATGCCATTCAAAAGGAATAGCTGTGATCATGGATATTGCATTGAACCATGCAACTGGTCAATGTCCCCTAGCTGCATTATATTGGAACAGTGCAACCAATCAGCCCGCGGCAAATAATCCGTGGTTCAATGTAACGGCAACCCATCCTTACAATGTGTTTAATGACTTTAACCATGAGAGTCTGGCTACCCGTTATTTCACAAGCCGTGTGGCGGAGCATTGGCTTACAGAATATAAAGTAGATGGTTTCCGCTGGGATCTTTCAAAAGGGTTTACTCAAAACATACAGTGTGGTGGCAGTACTACCAATGAAGCCTGTATTGCAGCCTACCATGCCGACAGAGTAGCTATCTGGAAAAGATATTATGATACAATGCAATTGAAATCTCCCGGCAGCTATTGCATACTGGAGCATTTTGCCGATAATACAGAAGAGATCGAGCTTTCAAATTATGGTATGATGCTTTGGGGAAACTCCAATTATAATTTCCAGGAAGCAGCAATGGGTTGGG
>Ga0068869_100002954_pt1 | contig 10324 bp, 5 predicted proteins | sample KBSMisM52_FD_64676 | JGI IMG/M metagenome (GOLD analysis project Ga0068869, IMG submission 64676) | Miscanthus rhizosphere microbial communities from Kellogg Biological Station, Michigan, USA - KBS Miscanthus M5-2 | ecosystem: Host-associated > Plants > Roots > Rhizosphere > Soil ... | reverse complement strand
TTTAGACGCCCGCCGGTAAACGGGGTTACTCCAGGAGCCGTCAAGCCGCCCGGAAAGCCGCCTAGAGGGGTTGCCGTCTGGGTCGTTTTCGTAAGCCCCTGGTTAAAAGGAGATGAACCGAGTGCGTCACGAATTCCCTGTGCCGAGGCGGTCGGGTAGAAAACACCATAGCCACCACGGAGGACTGTTTTGTCGGTGATTCGCCAAGCCACGCCGAGGCGCGGCGCCAGGTTATTGCGATCTGTCTTGACGAGTCCGCGACCCACTCCGGCTTCCTCTGCGGTGGTGACACCATAATTAATTATCCGCTGGTCGATCAGAGGCAGCACATCTGCAGTCGGTACGATGAAACGTCCTTTTCGATGCGTCGTCGGGTTGACGAAGTCTGGGTCGAAGTTTACCAGCAGATCCTCGCTGTCAATGAACGGCGTAACCAGTTCATAGCGCAGGCCGAGGCTGAGGGTAACGCGCGGGTGCACTTTGAATTCGTCCTGCAGGAAGAATCCGTACTCGAAGTTCGACGCATCGAGTTGTCCACGGAGCTTCCCGACATATGAAACACTATTAGGCGGCAGGCCGATGAGGTACCGTGCCCAGGCATCGGTGGCGGCGGTACCAGTGTAGTTGATGCGACCACGGGGATTACCTCTATTCGCGACAAAACCATCTGTGCCATGATTGCGCACAACGTCTACACCGCCTTTGAGACTGTGGAGTCCCTTTATCCAGGTTAGCGTGTCTCCGAAAGTGACTAGTTTTTGATCGAGCGTGCGATTGACGCTGCGGCCACCGTTGGTGATATTGGCGAAGTTTGCAACTCTGATTTCTGTTTGCCCAGGTGTATCAATCGCTGCCGAACCAACCACCGCTCCATAGGCGGTGACATCTGTCTCGCTGAAACCAATTGAGGTGAGAAACTCGTGGAGAGTCTGGGGAGCCCTTCTGAAGGCGCTCTGTGAATTGAAGCCGCCGCGCGCTTCGTTGATAAAATTTGACGAGAACAGACGAGTGTAAGAAAGTGAGAGAGTGTGATTAGTCTGCTCGTTCAATCGGAGGCCGAACGCCGGATAGGCGGCTCCGGCCACCTGGCCCGAGGTGCCCGGATTCCGCTGGTAATTGTAGACCGCATAAAACTTATCATTATCCGTGAAGTCGTGATCGAGTCGGGCGGTGACTAGATCCCGGGTTCCATAGGAGGACACGTTCTGCGCGAAATCCGACAGCCTGCCGCGGGAATCAACAGCAGCAGCGAGGCTGGACGTCGGGTAGTAAAGCTGAAGAAGCTTGGCCACAGTTGGATTTAGTAAGCGCGACGGGATCGTGAGAAAGCGACGAGTTGATCCAACTAGAATCGTATTGGTCGCCAATTCGCCCGCAGTCAACAATGGGAGCACCGCGGCCGGCACAGCTGGCTTGTTGGCGTTGCTAAGCGTCGTAAAGTCGGCATTAAGAAGCCGCTGTCCGGGCAATGAATTTCTAGCCGTAAACGCCACTGAATTAACGCTCCACCGGCGTTCATAAGCACCCAGGAAAAAGGTCTTCTTACCAAGAGGCACGGGGCCATTCAGCGATCCGCCCGTCTCGTTTAGGTTGAAGTATGGCTTCGGGTAATCCGGGCGCGCGGCGTTGGGCACAAAATTGGCCAGGTTGAGCTTATCCTGGATCGTCCAAGCGGCCAGCGCGGAGTTTTTGTTGTTGTAAAACAGCGAGCCATGAAAATTCTTCTCGCCTCGCTTGGTATCTATTCGGATGTTAGCGATGCCGGCGTACTCGGCGGTGAAGTTATTCGAGAGCACCGTTAATTCGCTGATGGCTTCAAGCGATGGCTGACTCGCAGTCGCGCCACCAAAAATTCCGCCGTTGGAACGCTGACCGTCCAGCGAGAAAGCCGCCCCATAGCTCTGCGCCCCGATGAATTTGAAATCGAGTCCGTCAGCCGAAGTGGTAATGTTGGGATTGAGATAAAGAAACTGGTAAATGTCGCGACTGTCGCGCGGCAACTCGATAAGTTGCCTGTTAGTGATAGTGCCCCCGATGGTCGGGTTCTCCGTCTGAATCAGGCCTGCTTCCGCACTAACGTTTACGACTGCGCTTGCTTCACCGACTTCAAGCTGAGCGTCGGCTCTCACCTCATCGCTGCCACTCAAGGCCGCAGTGATAACCGTGGTTTTGAAGCCTGTAGCTGTCACCGTCACGCGATAATTGCCGGACTTGAGACCCGGCGCTTCGTAATCGCCCTCGCCATTGGTAGTGAGGCTCTGGGAAATGTTGGTCGCTAGGTCGGTGACCTCAACCGCCGCATTCGGGACCGCTTGACCTCTCTGATCCACCACTGTTCCGCGAATGGTTCCCAGATGTGTGCCCTGCGAATAGGTTCTGCCGGCGAGGGAGAAAAGGCAGCCGGTGACGAACAAGCTCGTGATAATAATTGTCCGTACGATTCTCATATAGACTCCTTTAATTAGAAGAAGGTGTTTGTCGCAGCTACAGGCATTCGCGAAATAAAAGCGCGCCCAATAAAATCAACTTTCGAGGTTCCGGTTTTTAGGCAATGACCAGCCAAGAATCCAGGGCTTAGTCAGCGTTTCAGACGAACCACTGTCTTATTGGCGTAGGAAAGGCTCTTTCAAGCTCTCGTTGATACTTTTCCCGAATCCGGTAGCTTCTAGCTGGGATAGCCCGGAAAACGGAATTTAACGACCATTCTTGCCTCGTCGACGGTTCCAACGGGGAGATCTTCATCGTCGGGGGTTAGTTTGCGTTTAAGACTAACTCAAGGCGGCGAGTTATAGCACTGGCGGGTAATCAATTGCAAGAACTTTTACGGAGACCCTATCTGGTGAGATGGAGAAACCCTTACACGTGGTGTTGTAATGGCGTTTAGAGGACGAACAGGCAATCTGCAAGGGCGTTATCTTAAACCGCGATAGGCTTCTATCCTATTACGTATTTAGGTCATAGGCAGATGTTCTGGGAATCTAGGTTTGGTTAATCCCCCCTGTCATCATTAGAGCAATCAGACCGTCTGACATAAGCCAATAAGAGAAATGGTACTTAATTACCCGGGCAGCCGGCCATGCAAGTCCCATATATCGCGGTACAGCTTCCCAGGTCTCCTTGATAGTCTGAGGTGCATTCGCTCTTAGCACTATCCCGGTCAGAAGCGCACGCCTGGGCTTCCTGTGAATAGGCGATCTGGCAGTCTGTACATGGAAAAGTTAGGGGGCCGCAGTCCGACAGGCAATCCGACTTGTTACTATCGGCCTGGAACATGCATAACCCGTACTCATAATTTGCTTCATCATTACAGCTCGCTCTGGTGCTGGCTGCCTCTGCGTTGCATTCATTCTTTGCAATAATACAGTCATCTTGGCAATCGCCTGGAGGCGACGCCGGAGGCTTAGCGACCGGAGGCGGCATTAGCGCGCCCATAAGGAATAAGGTAAGGGCTACTAAAATAATAGTTTTCTTCATTTTGGTGCTCCTCAGGTCAGACTGTAAGGGGTTTAACTCGCCGGGAAAGTAAGACAATAAAATGCGTTGCTTCCCAGAGGCTAAAGTGGCTTTGTTTATTGCACGCGGCAAGTTGAAGCGTCAACCGATGTTTCGGTTGCAGATCGGTTGCGCGAAGCTTGTATTGACGGACGCGCAGAAATGCACGCTTTTTAAGAGGCCCTTATTTCTCGGACACTACTCTACCCCTCGCATCCACTTCACACGCGGATGCTCACGCACGCTATCGCGCGGGCAGTCCTTGTTAAAATCAGCTATAAATCGATGCTGTGTGACTTCATCTCCGCGGGATGAGGGGCAACATCAGTGACGAACTGTATTTGCGATCGTGATAGATAGTCTGCCTGGCGCTCACCATACGCGACGCGCCGAGCATTGCCACTCCAGTGTTCGGATTGCGATTGAACCGGGGGAAATTGCTGCTGGAAATGTAAAGGCGTAACCGATGTCCCTTCTTGAACACGTTGCTCGTCGCCCAGAGGTCGATGGTGTACTTATAGACTTTCCCAGGAACCACTTCTTCCGCTCGCTCCGTGCCGTCTCGATAGCGCGCGCGCACCACGCCGTCCGTAAGAAAGCGCGCGTATCCCGACTCAGTTACATCTGCGAGCAGCGCAGTGAAATCTGTATCGACCGCTGATGTGGCTGCGTAAAGATCCAGACTAATGAACCCGGTAACCTCAAGATCCTTTTCCAGCGGCGGTGTCGAGAACGTAAGCACATCCGGACGTGACTCGTTCGCACGTTGATCGAATGGGCCCGGAGGTACCGCCAAGCCGCAGCAAAGTCGGCCACCAATTGTAGGAACAGGATTCCTGGGATCATATTCGAACTGATCCGGATGGTCTTCGCCCGGTGAAGTAAGTCCCAACTCCCCATCGCTGGTCGGACCGTTCGCACCAGTGCTTGAGTGTAAGTAATATTTAGTGTAACGGGTCCGCGCCAGCGGGAACTCATGCTCGTCACGCCAGACGTTCTCGCCCATGATAAAGAGGCGGACGGGAGCCGCGTCCGCAAAGTCGTTTCGGCGTCCCTTCAGCGTGTAGTCAAACCATCTAAGCGCCGTGCCTGTCATGTCCAACACCGCGCTTTTCCCGAACACCACATCACCAATCTTCCCTTCCGCTAAGGTTGGCGTGTGCGCCCACGGCCCGATTAGCAATCGCTGAGCAGCGCGCACCTCGGGGTTATGAGCTTCCGCGTGCAACCCCATATAGTTCTTGATCGAGCCCTTGAGAAACAGATCATGCCAGCCGGCCGCATGCAGACCTTTGACGTCCATTTCCCGATAATGATCAGAGACTCGCCAGCGCCGCCAGTAAGCATCACTTCGCTCGTGTTCAATCCAGTCGTGAAAGTATGGAGCGAGAGTGTCAGGGGCCGGCAGAGTTAAGAGTGGATAGTTTTCGACCGGCAGAGTTGCCACCCACTCTTTGGGCTTGAGGTTCTCATCAGCCCGCCGCCGCAGCGTGTCGACAGCTAAGATTGAAGTCCAGGAGCTCGTGAACCACTGCATCAGCACGCCGCTCTGGTAAGTCCAGCCATCGTAATAGTCCGAACCAGTCAGGAAAGGAAAGATCGCAACCAGGTGCGGCGGTTTGGCCATAGCAGCGAGCATTTGCGTGGCTCCGACGTATGAACCACCAAACATTCCGACCTTGCCGTTGGCATAGTCCAACTTCGCCGCCCACTCCACCGTGTCGAAGCCGTCCTGACTTTCATCGCGGAATGGATAGAAGACACCGCCCGATTCATAACGCCCTCGAGTATCTTGAAGAACAACGACGTATCCATGGCTGGCCAACTCATAGGCCATGCTCGACTCGCCATTGCGGTCATAAGGTGTGCGTTCAAGCAGTACGGGAAACTTGCCCTCGGCTTTGGGCCGATACACGTCCGCTACCAGCGACACACCATCGCGCATTTTAACTTGGACACCGTTTTCGATCGCGACCTGATATAGATTCTCCGACTGCCGGGCAGCGGTGGAAATTTGAAGGCCAGGAGCGCTCGCCAGGGTGAACAAAAACCCAACCAACAATAAAAACCTGCGAACAGAATTTGTCGATCTGCCGTTCATAAGTTTCCTCTGTGAAGTGGCTGGCTCGTTACAGAACCGATACCCCGCTCACTTTACCGGCGCGGCGCTCGATGTGATGGTGATCGCGCCCAGCCCGTACCAGCCGTCCGTTTCGCGGCCCTTAATAGCGAGACGAACCGCCGGTTGATTTGTGCGAGGATCCAGGAGCGCCAGGCGGACTCGATAGGTACCGGGCCGAAGCGAATCGGGCACGTAAACTAGTTGGTCCACGACAGCATCACCCGGCAACCACCTGGTTACGTCCACCGTTAGCGGCACGTTATGGCGATCACCGGTTGACTCAAATTGCATCGTCAATCTGTACTGACGATAGGTGGGCGCAACCCCGGCGTTTAACCACCACATGTGAATAGGCATCATCTGACCGGCTTTCACGGTCTGCGGATATTCCATTCGCCGCAGAACGAACCGGTACCCCATCCGCTTCTGAAACTCGTCAAACTTCTTCTGCCACTCGGGAGGAATCGGTGACGACTTTACGTTCAAACTACTGACGTGCCAGCGGAGGGCCTGCCCGAGAATGTAGTCAACGTCCCACCCCTTCTCTTTCCAGAACCCGGGAACCCAACAGGTTTCGAGAGACACGGGGCTTCGCTGCCAGACATCTTGTATGCCCATGCGCGCAATCTGCTGCGGGTAAAAGTCGAGCATGTGAGAAAAAGTCGGCCTGTCTTTCCATTGCCGGCCCATGTCCCCCAGACAGTCGAGTCGCCAACCGGCCCCGCGTCCAGTGCCGTAGGCGAGCGCCTGGGGCTCGTCGAAATTCATCAAGAGCGGAGTGCGTTTGAAGGCGTCAAAATAAATATCGATCAGTGTCTTCTGAAACTGAAAGGCCGGCATGTAGTCGCTCCAGCCTTCGCCCCAGTAGCCGACAGACGAGATGTCCACACTGTCGAGGAAGGGATGGCCATCGTAGCGAGCGCCAGACTCGGCAATGAAGGCGCTCCAATACTTCAGGTAGATAGGGTCGCTGAAGTCTGGTTGCCAGATAGCACCGTCTTTGTCGGTCGCCTTGTTGGCCCGGCGGGCTCCGGAGTTGCGAAACCATTCCGGCAAGGGATGTTCCTCATCGTAAGGCATCAAGCGAATGGCGAGCGTTTGATGATGTTCCCGCGCTTCCTCGAGAGCCGTATCGATGATCTCCCAGCGTATGCGATCGGGAGCCGGCTGAATTTCACTCCAGAACCAGCGGCAGTACGCAATGGACGTATCCGGAAAGACTGATGCTGCTGCAGGCTCGGAGTGTTTTGTTGTCGGACCTTCTTCCGACCAGCGCAGACCCTGATTCAACGGTTGACCGTTGAACCGTTGAAAAGTAGTAATGCCCATTCCCGGATTGACGAGCACCTCATCAATCGGTTCCGGCCTGATTACAACTGTTTCCTTTTGTCCTAACGCGGTTAGAGAAATTGCGCCGGCGAACGCCGTCACCAGGAATATTCGGCGAAGCATCATTTCTTTTAACCTCAGGTCGAAAACTATTGCTTTCGGATTTAAGTCATCTACTGGCGCTTGCCTTTTCCCGCGTGTTGCATGAAGTAGATAAGTTGGCTTGAGAACTGAAAGACCCAATTAAAGACGCGCGCGGGCTTGTTGACGTTCAGCGCTACTGCCAATGGAAAGAGCTTTTCAAAGCGCTTGCGATAAGTTTTCCGTCGCTCATTATCATCGGTAAAGAAAGTACCGAGAGCGAAGGTGTAAGCCATCTCCGGATTATGCATCTCCATGTCAGGGCCAAGTTCTCCCGGCGACTCCTTCGGATCAAAGTGGGCGAAGCAATTGATAACGTAGTAGGCCCTGGAGCCGTCGGGCAGCATTCCCTGACGATCGAGAAAATCGCACCACTTGATGACCATCTCGGCAACGCGCTGATCTCCCGTCAGTGTCCAGTAATGGAAAAGCGGATCGAGCAGCAACGCCATCATCCAGGCCGAAGTGGCGCCTTTGAAAGTTGCTTCGTTTGGATCGTAGAGTTCCCAGTCTTGCCTCAAAGAGCCGTCCGGCGGTCGCCCATCGGGTGGTTGACGCTGGTGATTGTAATAAGCGTCGACACACTCGCGAGCCTTTTTCCAGTATCGACGATCGCCCGTCAGCTCCCATCCATGAAGAATACCAAGCAGTCCATAGCCCTGATGCCTTAGAGTCCAGAATTTTCGACCCCGCTCTGGATCAACTCGCAGCGGAACGGGCGCGATGCCCTCAGGCCTGTAGACCGGGTCCTGATTTCTAAGACAGTATTCGGCCATCAGCTTGCCAGTCACCAGCGCGCGTTCATCGCCAGTCAATAGATAGTGCTGGTGCATAGCCCGCGGGTAGACATACTTAAGGTCAGCGCCTTTCAAGGTGAAGATGCCGGCGTCCGGACCGTCCGTTTTAGTGTGCAGTCTGACGAAGTGCGCCGTGTGATAGGCCGCCTCAAAGAATTTCCTTTCGCCTGTCCGGACATACATCTTGTGATAGGCATTGGTCCGATCGAAGAGCCACTCCGAATACACCTGACTGTCGAGGTAGGCTAGCGATCCCGGAAAGTTTCTTTCAACAAAGGCATCGTAAAGATCATATGGCCCTGACATTGAGGCGGGTGTTTGTGGGCCTACCACCTGCGAATCGCACAGCCAATGGGCAGGTAACAACGCCAAGACTCTTGGTCCAGCCAGGCCATCGCGGCTGATTAAAGTCTCTTCAACAGGGACAAAGATGCTCGCGCTCTCTCTTCGCGGTTGGAACAGAATCTTGATCCGTTGATCTCGCTCCCGGCTGAAATCCAAAGTGAACTGAATCTGCAGCGATCGAATACTGCCAACTCGGCCGCCAATCCGCCATGGTTCCAGCGCACGAACCGCCGCCTTCAACTCCTGGCCGGCGGCATTGACGACTCGAACGTGCAGCGGGTTTGAGAGAAAGCCGGGCGCCAGAGGCAGTCCGAAGTTAACAACCTCACGCCCCAACTTTTCAGCGCGACCGGCCAGCCTTACCTCAACTTCCCGTGAGCTTGCGGGCTTGCGATCCGAGGCTGAGGCCAGGGTCGCGCGCCCGGCCGCTAAAAACATGAGACCGGTGTGGACGAAAGACCGGCGAGTAATGTTCGACTCTGACATGTTTGATAGAACTGCCGGATCCGATCAGGGCCTGACCGTTACACAAGGGGAGTATTTGTTCGTTTAGCTCTTGAAGTTCAACAAGCGTGCCGCGTTTTCGTAGTAAACCTTGCGAAGGATCTTTTCCGGTAATCCAATGCCGTAGATCCTCCACCTTCCCTGAGGTGGCTTGGGCGCCGGAGCATAATCGAAATACTCATCTTCCGTCTCCAGAAACCGGTAATAGATCTCATACAACCGTTCGCCAAAAACTTGTTGCGGTGTGTCATCACCACGGGGCACGGCATCCGTGCCAAACAAAACACGATCCTGATATTTATCGAAGAACTTCCGCGAAGCCCGGGGCTGTCGTCCCAGCTCACCGATCCTGGCCCCGATCTCAACGTGCATATTTGGATACCGATCCAGCAACCCGGAAACATAAGGAAGGTTTTCAGAATCCCCGACATGCAGGACGACGAACTGTGTCCGTGGGTGGCGAGCCATCACGCGATTTCGCGCCTCCTGCAATTCCTGGTTACTGGGATAGTCTTTACCGTAAAAGGACCAATCGGGATGCGCACTCAACTCTTCATACCGTTCATTGAAGCGATCGGTGGGCAGAAAGAAAGCCTCGGGGTCAGAGGTGTGAATGGCGACCGGCATGCGATGAGCACCAGCCGCCTCCCACATCGGATCAAAGCGGCGATCATCGATCTTTACCAGCGGTCCACTTGTAACCTGCTCGCGCAAATAAAGACCAAGCGTCTTTAGCAACTTCAGACCACGCGCGCCGAGGGCCTGCGCGCGAGCAATTTGATCTGCCTGAAACTGCGGGTAGCCCGGCTCAGTGATCTTTTCAAACCACGGCTCCGTAAAAACGATGAACCTTTCTGGATGCGGTTTCTGCCAGTAGTCGATGGTTTGTTCAAGCACCCGACCGTAGCCTCCAGTCAGGTTCACCATCACTCGGACATTCTTCCGATCCATGATTGGTAAAACTTCTTCCGGCGTCGCGTTGTTATGCGCTTCTGTTACTTGCCGGCGACGGGCAGACCAGGAAAGGTGAGTATGGAAGTCAATGACGGGGAAGCGAGCACGCGGCACCTGGGTCTCTTCCACGTGAAGCATGCTCTTCGGTTCGTAATCTTCAAGTGCGAGCTTGGCTTTGCCAGGCGCCCGTTCTCTTCTCCTCGTTGGTCGAGCCTGCCAGCCATTTACGACTGCGCCTTGACCTGCGGCCGCCAGCGCAAGGCTTGCCAGTAATTTTCTTCTACTCCATCCAACCACCACGCACCCCTTTCTATTCGAACGTCAATGGGGCCCCGAACTGCACAGGGCAACATGACCTATGGTAAGTTGCCGATATTTACAAACCCGTCTGGAACCGGCTTTCGAAACAAACAATCTATCGGGCTTGTGCGGCGTTTCAATAATGCTGTAGCTGCGGCTTTATAGCATCAACAAACGGAAGGCAGCAAGACAATTTGATCCTGCTTATGCCAACTAAATGCGCAAAGAAAGGCACCCCGTTATGCCTTCAAGGCCGCAAAACAAAGTATCCAGAACGATGAACTATCTTGTTACCACTTCCTGAGGAATGTTATAAGAGCGCGCGCCAGTTTCTTCAATT
>Ga0068869_100002948_pt1 | contig 10334 bp, 9 predicted proteins | sample KBSMisM52_FD_64676 | JGI IMG/M metagenome (GOLD analysis project Ga0068869, IMG submission 64676) | Miscanthus rhizosphere microbial communities from Kellogg Biological Station, Michigan, USA - KBS Miscanthus M5-2 | ecosystem: Host-associated > Plants > Roots > Rhizosphere > Soil ... | reverse complement strand
GCCGGCGCTGATCGCGACGACCAACTCGCCGTCACCGGCGCGATGCACCGCCGGAATCGTACATGTGCCGAGGTCGGGCGCGTCGACCACGTTGACAAGAAGCGCCTTCGCCCGCGCATCGGCGGCGATGCCGGCGTTGACGTCGGGCCGGTCCGTCGCCGCAACCACGAAGTTCACGGCCGCGAGCCGCGCCGCGTCGTACTCGGCGCGAGTCAGGGTGACGCGTGAATTCGCGCTCGCCAGTTCTTCGAGCTGCGGATCGATCGACGGCGCCACGACGTGGACGCGCGCCCCCGCCTCGACCAACGATCGGACTCTGCGCAGCGCGACCGAACCGCCGCCCACGACGAGCGCCGAGATCGACGAGCCTTCGAGCGTGACCGGGAACGCGCTCACAGGAACTGCCCCGCCGCTGGGCTCACGACGCGGAACGCGACGTACAGCACGAGTACCGCGCCGAAGGCGATGCTCGAGTACTTCGCGGCGCGCTGCGCCTGCCATCCGCGCGCGACGCGGCCACCGGCGATGCACGTCGCGGCGACCCACGCTCCGCCGCCCCAGAGGATCTGCAGCAGATTGAGCTGGTGATAGGCGACGGAGTACGTCGACGCGAGCACGACACCGAGCGTCAGACCGAGCCAACCGGCGATTGCCGCCAGATGGTTGACGCGATCGAGCGTCGCGAGCGGGGGGAAGAACCGGAAGATTGCGCCGAACCGGCGCGACTTGAGCTCGTGATGTTGGACGAGGTACATGATGCCCGCGGCCGCCGCCGTCGCGAACGCGGCGATACCGACGAAGCTCAAAGCGATGTGCGCGAAGAGCCAGACACCGCGGACACCGGGCGCGGACTGACCGGGACTCAGGCCGATCACGTTGGCGCAAATCGTCGGGATGGCCGCGAGCGGCGCCGCCACGAGCGTGAGGCTGACGTCGCGCGCGAGGGCTTCCACGACGAGGAGGGTGAGCGCCAGCGCCGCGCCGGCGAATGACAGCGCGGGCCCCAACCCCGTCATCGGAACGGAGCTCGATCGGAATGCGAAATCCATGAGCCCCACGGCGTGCGCCGTGACGCCGGCAGCCAAAAGGCCCAGGACGCCCCGTACGGGCGCCGCCACCGGACGCGCGAACGGCACCGCGGCCAGAGCCGCGGCGCCGATGTAACACGAGATGGCGATGAAGTGGGCGATCGCGATCATGTCGGATCGCCCAAATCTACTGCAACGTCAGAGCTTAGGGCATCTTGGCCACGATGCGCGCGGCGCCGCCCTGCTCGATTTTCGGTTGGTCCTGGCTGAAGACGATCGCCGTCGCGCCGTACTCGGTGACGCGGAGCACTTGAGCCCGCGCGATCGAAATCTCCGGAAGTGCGAGATCGCGGCCTTCCGTCGGTTTCTGGCGCGGGAGGTAGAGCTCGATCTGGTCGCCCGCCGTGAGGCTGTCCCGGCGCGAGATGTCGATCACGACGTAGCGCTGAATGGTGCCAAGCACCGGCTCGCCGGCGACCCAGCGCACCATACCACGCATGCCGTTGGGAACGGCGTTCGGTCGGCCGGAGACGATCGCCGCCGACGTGTCGAGCGGGATCAAACGCTGGCCCTCGAGCATGTCGTCGAACATCCGCACGACGTGGCCAACTGCCGCTTCGCCCGGCTGCGCCGGACGGGGCACTTCGATCACGCCGGTGGGAATGACGATCTGGCCGAAGTCCGTCAGCATCGGTCCAAGACGATAGGTCAGGTAGAGCATGCGGCCGCTTGGGGCGTCCGGCGGCGCGATGAACACGCGGTCGTAAAGCCGCATACGAGAGCGATCGTGCGACGCGATGCCCGGCAACTCGGCGCTCTCCACGATGTAGCCGTGGCGCTTTGGGCCACCGTCGGCGTCCACCCACGGCGCCGCGACGTATTCGCCCGTCCGTACGACCGATGTCGGCTCCTGAACCGCATTGACGACGACGACGGAGTCGCGCGGCGCCGGTTTAGGCGCGACGGCTTGTGGCGCGACCGGAGCCGGTGCGGGCGTCGGCGCGGCCGCAGTCGGCGGCGCTTCGGCGATCACTTTCTCTTTCTCGCCGGGCAGCTTGAGTACTTCGCCGGGATAGATCCAGTGCGGATCTTCGATGATGGTCGTATTCAGCCGGTACACTTCCGGCCAGAGGAACGGATCGGCGAGATACAGCTTCGCGATGTCCCACAGCGTGTCGCCGCGCTTGACGGTGTGCGTCTTTGGCGCGGGCGACGATGCCTCCTGCGCTCGCGCGATAGTTGAGACGGTCGCGCTCAGCGCGAACGACAGGGCAAGTCCACCGCGCAACGACAACCGGCGGCTCGGACCGCGGACGGGCACGAGCATGGGATCCGCTCCAGGCGAGTTCGTGAAGTCCTACGTCAACGGGCGGGCCAACGGCGCCAGCCTCTGCGGGTTGACGACTCGCTGCATGCTCGGGAAACGATGGCTCGGCGATGGGCGGTCGGCGATGGGCGATGGGCGACTGCGAAACCTCTTCTTCGCGTGTCGCGTGTCACACATGTCAAGTTTTGTGACACGCGATCGCTTCGCCGAGCGGCCGGGCGCCGTCACCCCGATCGCCCACCCCCCATCGCCCATCGCCCATCGCCGGCTCCTAGAACGGCAGATCGTCGTCTTCGTCGCTCAGCGCGTTCGGAAAATCCTCGAAGTCCTCTGATCCACCGCCGGCTTTGGCTTTCTGCCCGGCCGCGGCGGGACGACGTGCACCGCCCTCGGCGCTGTCGAAGTCGGCGCCGCCACCGCCACCCCTGCTGCCGAGCATGATGAGCTCGCGCACATTGATCTCGGTGCTGTAGCGCGTCTGCCCGTCCTTGTCCTGCCACTGGCGGTATTCGATACGTCCTTCGACGAAGAGCTTATCGCCTTTCTTCACGTACTTCTCGACGATGTCGGCGAGCTGCGAGCTCTTCGTGTTCCACACGACGCAGCGATGCCATTCCGTCTTTTCCTGCTTCGACCCAGCCGCGTCGTTCCACGAACGGCTGGTGGCGAGCGAAAAGGTGGCGACACGATTGCCGCCCGTGGTGGATCGTACTTCGGGATCGTTCCCGAGATTTCCAATCAACGTCACTTTGTTCAGGCTACGGCTCACAAATTCCTCCTGGCGAGAGAGAGCGTTACCTCGCCGCACACGGTATGATCCAGTCCGTGTCGACGCGCAAGCGATTCAGCGCACGCCGACGTGTTGTGTTGCATCCTGCGACCTGCTCCCTGCCCGCCCCTGCTTCACACACCAGCCAAACTCAGCGTGCGCCGCAGCACGATCGCGTCTTCGACTGGCCGGCGGTAATACCGTCGACGACGCCCTACTTCCTCGAACCCTCGCGACGCATACAGCTCGCGCGCGCGTTGATTCGAGTCTCGAACTTCCAGAAACACGGCGGCGATGCCGCGCGCCGCGGCTTCTCCGAGTGCCGCGTCGAGCAACGCGCGCCCAACGCCCCGTCCCCGCTGATCCGGCGCCACCGCGATGTTCGCGATCTCGCCCTGGTCCGCGACGAACCAGGCCACAACATAACCGAGCACGCTTCCGGCGTCACTGCGCGCACACGCGAAGTACACCGACCCGCTGTCGAGCGCCTCGCGAAACGAGCGCAGCGACCACGGATCGCTGAACGCCGTGCGTTCGATCGAGGCGACCGACGCCAGATCGTGCACCCTCGCCGGGCCAATTGCGAACGTCATTGCGTCGGCAATGGTATGCCGTGCGCGGCTTCCCATCGAACCTGCGCCTCGGCCAACCGGCCGTACGCCGGCTCCCACGCGCTGACGTCGACGCGACCGCCGCGTTCGATGAGATGTCCGAGCTTGCCCGCGGCGCGAGCGCGCGGCCCCGCGCGCACGGCACCGACGACATCGGATGGCGTGACGATCGCCGCCCCGACCGAAGTCGCCAGCGATTCGAGCTGTTCGGCGGCGATCAGTCGCGCCGGTTCGAGCTCGACGATCGCTCGCGACTCATCGACGTCGTACAGCGCGACGTAGAACTCTCCCCGCAACGCGTCGAGCGCGGCGACGTACCGGCCCGGGGAAAGCTCGGCGCCGCCGACGAGCAGGGCGAGCGATGAGATCGCAAAGAGCGGCGTGTCGGTCGCCATGGCGACACCCTTCGCGATGCTCGCGGCGATGCGCAGGCTCGTGAAGCTTCCGGGACCGGCGCCACAGACGACGCGATCGAGCCGGGTGATCTCGACCCCGGCAGATTCCAGCGCCTCGGCCACGGCCGGCATCAGACGCTCGTGCAGCGCGTCGCGCATGACGGTCCGCCGCTCCGCGAGCACACGGTCGTTGTCCAGCACCGCGACGTCGCCATCGTACGTCGACGCGTCGATCACGAGCGTGATCATACGACGTGGCCGCCCGCGTACAGCAGACGCCGATCGGGCCGCTCGGGAAGATGCTGAAGACTGATCGGGACGTGCGAGTGCGGCAGCCGATTGCCCGCGTGCTCCGGCCACTCGATGAGCACGAGCGCTTCCTCCGACAGGATCTCGTCCCAACCGAGGTTCGTCAGCTCGTCGGGTGAGCGGAGGCGATACAAATCGAGATGATAGACCGGCGACCGCGTCGCGGCGTACTGGTGCACGAGCGTGAAGGTCGGGCTGGTCACGTCGTCGGTGACACCGTATCCACGGCAGATCGCCTTGGCCAGCGTCGTCTTTCCCGCGCCAAGCTCGCCGGTGATCGTGACGATGAGCGGCGGTTGCGCGATGTGGCCGAACCGCTCACCCCAGTCGGCGAGCTCCGTTTCGTCGAGCGCGAGATGTCCCTTGCCCGCGAGAGGCGGAATGATCGGTTCGTGCTCCATCCGTCATCGACCCCGGCCCGCGACGGCTGCACCCTGCTTGCCCGACGATGCGCGGCGCGCGCGCACCTCGAACAATTGATCGCGAAGCTGCGCCGCGAGCTCGAAATCCATCGCCGCCGCGGCCTCGCGCATCTGCTCGTCGAGCAATTTCTCGAGCGACTCCACCTCCATCACCGCATAGCCGCGCGCCGGCTCGGCGACTCGCTTCTCCTCGCGCTCCGTACGCGCGTCGGCGACGCGCGTGATGAAGCGAACCTGGTCGACGCTCTTGCTGACGGACACCGGGATGATCTGGTGCTCGCGGTTGAACGCCGTCTGCACCTCGCGGCGTCGCGCCGTCTCCTCGATGCACCGCTGCATCGAGCCGGTGATGCGATCGGCGTAGAAGATCGCGCGCCCGTGCACATGTCTCGCCGCGCGGCCGACCGTCTGGATGAGCGAACGGTCGCTGCGGAGGAAGCCCTCCTGATCGGCGTCGAGAATCGCGACGAGCGACACCTCCGGCAGATCGAGACCTTCGCGCAACAGGTTGATGCCGACGAGGACGTCGAACTCGCCGAGGCGCAGGCCGCGCACGATCTCCATTCGTTCGATCGCGTCGATGTCGGAGTGCATGTAGCGCACGCGCACACCGACCTGTTGCAGATAGTCGGTGAGATCCTCGGCCATGCGCTTGGTGAGCGTCGTGACGAGCACACGCTCGCCGCGGCGTTCGCGCACACGAATCTCGTTGAGCAGGTCGTCCACCTGCCCGCGCACGGGACGCACCTCGATCTCGGGGTCGATCAATCCCGTCGGACGGATGATCTGCTCGACGACGACGCCCTCCGACAGCCGCAGCTCGAGCTCAGCCGGCGTCGCCGAGACGAAGCAGGCACGCGGCGTGAGCGACAGGAACTCATCGAACATGAGCGGACGGTTGTCGAGCGCGCTCGGCAGACGGAAGCCGTACTCGACGAGCGTCAGCTTGCGCGCGCGGTCGCCGTTGAACATGCCGGCGATCTGCGGAAGGGTGACGTGCGACTCGTCGACGATGACGAGGAAATCCTCGGGGAAGTAGTCGAACAGACAGGCCGGTCGTTCGCCCGCCGACCGTCCGGAAAGATGACGCGAGTAGTTCTCGATGCCGGCGCACGTTCCGATCTCGAGCATCATCTCGACGTCGAAGTTCGTGCGCGATTCGAGCCGCTGCGCCTCGAGCAGCTTGTTCGCCGCGCGCAGCTCGGCGAGCCGCTCGGCCAGCTCGGCGCGAATGATCTTGACCGCGCGCTCGAGCGTCGGCCGCTCGGTCACGAAATGCTTCGCCGGATAGACCGCCGCGCGCTCGAGCGTGGCAATCGTTTCGCCGGTGAGCACGTTGATCTTCGAGATCCGCTCGATCTCGTTCCCCCACATCTCGACGCGGACGCCCTGTTCCTCGTAGGCCGGGAAGATCTCGACGGTGTCGCCGCGCACGCGAAATGTCCCGCGCTCGAAGGCCACGTCATTCCGGCTGTACTGAATCCGCACCAACGCGCGGAGAATGTCGTCGCGTTCGATGGTCTGCCCGGTCTCGAGCGTGACCATCTGCTCTTTGTAGGCAACGGGGTCGCCCAAGCCGTAGATCGCCGAGACGGTGGCGACGATCACGACATCGTCGCGCTCCATCAAGCTCGACGTGGCGCGCAGCCGCAGCCGGTCGATGTCTTCGTTGATCGACGCGTCCTTCTCGATGTACGTGTCGGTCGTCGGGACGTACGCTTCCGGCTGATAGTAGTCGTAGTACGAGATGAAGTACTCGACCGCGTTGTGCGGGAAAAAGCTCTTGAGCTCTCCGTAGAGCTGCGCGGCGAGCGTCTTGTTGTGCGAGAGGACGAGGGCCGGCCGGCCGTGATTCTTGATGACGTTGGCCATCGTCATCGTCTTGCCCGATCCGGTGACGCCGAGCAGCGTCTGAAACCGGTCTCCCCGCCCCAGGCCAGCCGTCAGTTCAGCGATCGCCTTGGGTTGATCGCCGGCTGGTTGGAAGGGTGCTTGGAGGTCGAACTGGGCGGCCATGGGTGGAATATAACGGGTTTTGTTCGGGTGCGGTTAAGCTACCGCTATCGGCTACTAGCTAAAGCTATCAGCAAAAAGGAACGCGGCAGCCTTTGGCTGCCGCGTGCAATACCGCCTCGCTGATGGCTTTAGCTATTAGCCGTCCAGCTGTTAGCTACTCGGTGAGTCGCTCCCGCCGCGCAACTTCGGTAATCCCTTTCACCTTCCTCGTCGCCCGCATGATCTTCTCGAGGTGGGCGAGGTTCTCGACCTCGACGAGCATCGAGCCGCTGGTCCGGCCGTCGGTACTGCGGAGGTCCATGCTCTTGATGTCGGTGCCCGTGGAGCTCACGGCTGCGGCGACGTCGGCATAGAGTCCGCGGCGGTCGTTACCCTCGAGGGCCAGCCGGACGACGAACCGCTCGCCCTGAGCTTCCTGCCAATCGATCTCGAGGCGTCGTTCCGGCTCGTGGGCGAGGAGGAGCAGGTTCGGACAGTCGGCGCGATGAATGCTGACGCCGCGACCCCGCGTCACGTAGCCGACGACCGGATCGCCGGGCACCGGTTGGCAGCACTGGGCGTATCGCACCATCAAGCCGTCGACGCCCTGGATTTTTACGCCCTTCGTCCCGCGCACGCGGTCGACAAAGCGCTCGAAGACGTTCGGCTTCGGCGGCTCGACCTCCGCCACATCCGGAAAGATGTGCTTGAGCGCGAGCGTGACGTTCACGTCGCCCTGACCAATCGAAGCGCGGAGGTGCGTCGCGTCCATGAGGCTGAGCGCGCGCGCGGCTTCGTTCATCTTGTCGTCGTCGATCTTCCCGAGGCGCCGGCGCTTGATCTCGCGATCGAGCATCTCCTGCCCGAGCTTTTCGGCGGACGACTGGGCTTCGCGCTTGAGCACCTGCCGGATCTTGTGTCGCGCGCGGCCCGTGCGAACGTGGGCGAGCCAATCCTGTGTCGGCTTCGCGGTGTTCGACGTGATGATCTCGACCGTTTCGGAGTTGCGCAGCGGACGTGACAGCGGCGCGATGCGGCCGTTCACCTTGGCGCCGGCGCAGTGCAACCCGATCTCGGTGTGGACGGCAAAGGCGAAATCGATCGGCGTCGCGCCTTTCGGCAGCTGGATGACGTCGCCCGTCGGTGTGAAGACGAAGATCTCGTCCTGGTACAAGTCGAGCTTGAGGAACTCGAGGAACTCGTCGGGGGTGCGGGCGTCCATCTGCAGCTCGAGCACCTGCCGGAACCACGAGAGATGCCGATCGAGCTCGTCGCTCTTCGCGTCCTCCTTGTAGCGCCAGTGCGCGGCGATGCCGAAGTCCGCCGTACGATGCATGTCGCGCGTGCGGATCTGAACTTCGTACAGCTGTCTTCCAGGGCCGAAGACCGTGGTATGGAGCGACTGATAGCCGTTCGACTTGGGTTGGGCGATGTAGTCCTTGATGCGCTCCTGCACCGGCGTCCAGCCGTCGTGAATGATGCCGAGCGCGTGATAGCAATCGGGGACCGACTTGACGAGCACGCGAATGGCGAGGAGGTCGTAGATCTCCTCGTACGGCTTTTCGCGCTGCTTCATCTTCTTGTAGATCGACCACAGGTGCTTCGGTCGGCCGGTCACTTCGACGTCGCGAATGCCGGCCCGGGTCAGCCGCTCGATGAGCGGGTCGGCCAGCTGCTTGATCAGCGCCTCGCGCTCGCCGCGCTTCTGCGCGACTTTTTTGGCGAGGGCCTTGTACTCCTCTGATTCGAGATGTTTGAACGAGAGGTCCTCGAGCTCCCAGCGGAGCTTCGCCATACCGAAGCGGTGCGCGAGCGGAGCATAGAGGTCGCGGGTCTCCTGCGCGATGCGGCGGCGCTTCTCGGCCGGCAGCCAGTCGAGCGTCCGCATGTTGTGGAGACGGTCGGCCAGCTTGACGATGATGACGCGCGCGTCCTTGGCGATCGAGAGGAGCAGCTTGCGGTAGCTCTCGACCTGGCGCTCCTGAGTCGACCCGCCCGACGGCAGCTTGGCGATCTTCGTCAGCCCGTCGACGATCGCGGCGATCTCTTTCCCGAATTCCGTTTCGACGTCGGCGAGCGTGAGTCGCGTGTCCTCGATGACGTCGTGCAGGAGACCGCTGGCGACGGTGATCGAGTCGAGCTGGAGGTCGGCGAGGATCTTCGCCACCTCGACCGAGTGCGTGATGTACGGGTCGCCGGAGTTGCGCAGCTGGCCGCGATGGGCGCCCTCGCCGAAGCGGTAGGCGCGCACGAGCAGCTCACGATCGAGCTTGTCGTGGAGCGGCGACTCGCTCTCGCGCCATCCGGGAATCAGCTCTTGCACCGCCGTTGCCGTCACAGCAGACCTGCCTCCGCGAAGCTCGTGTACCGTCCTCGCCCGATGATTACGTGATCGTGTACGGGGATGTCCAGCAATCGGCCGGCCGCGACGAGCTGCTCGGTGACCGCGCGATCGTCCGCCGAAGGCATCGGATCGCCGCTGGGATGATTGTGGACGAGGATGACCGCCGCCGCCCGCTCGGCGATCGCCTCTCGAAAAACCTCGCGCGGGTGCACGAGGGACGACGACAACAACCCACGCGTGACCGTCACATCGCGTTCCAACCGATGCTGCGCGTCGAGCACGGCCACGTGAAACTCTTCGACTGGTAGATCCTCCATCCGTGGAGCGAAGTACGCCACGACATCCCGCGGCGATCGCACCGGACACCCTTCGTCCCGCGATTCCAGCGCCATGCGCCGCCCCAGCTCGAGCGCCGCATGAATCACGACCGCACGCGCCGTTCCTACCCCGGAAACAGCCGTCAGCGCCGCGACGGGTTGGCGCGCGATCCACCGTAACGCTCCGCCCGCCTCCGCCAGCACCGCATGGCCGAGCTGAACCGCGCTGCGACCCGCGCTCCCCGATCCAACGACGATCGCGATCAGTTCGGCGGTACTGAGGGACGCCGCGCCAAGATCCACCAGCCGCTCCCTCGGCCGCTCCGACCGGGGGAACTCTCGAATACTTAATGATTTTTCAGGGGCAGGACTAGACATAGAGCCCCATTTTGGTGTCGCGGAGCGCCCCCGGCGGCACCATTTCTCCCCGCCCGGAACCAACTGTGCACGTTACCGCCTCTCACCAGCGTCAAACTTGTCACGCCGATCCGCGCGATCCGGCAAATCCGTGCTGTTGTCAGCGTCAAAATGTCGTCATCTGCGGATCTTGGTGGCCGACAGGCTACTCCGAACCTTAGGCCGAAGGGTTTTGACACGGATGAACTGCACGGATTGCGCGGATCGGCGCGGATACGGCGTTTGAACGTGAACGGCAGATTTTGGAAATGAAAAACGGGCGTCGACCCGCGACGCCCGTTCTCTTTGTCGGATTTGAAAATGAACTACAGCTGCGCTCCGTGACACTTCTTGAATTTCTTTCCCGAACCGCACGGGCACGGGTCGTTTCGTCCGACCGTCGACCAGTCGACGTTGGCGG
>Ga0068869_100002943_pt1 | contig 10340 bp, 8 predicted proteins | sample KBSMisM52_FD_64676 | JGI IMG/M metagenome (GOLD analysis project Ga0068869, IMG submission 64676) | Miscanthus rhizosphere microbial communities from Kellogg Biological Station, Michigan, USA - KBS Miscanthus M5-2 | ecosystem: Host-associated > Plants > Roots > Rhizosphere > Soil ... | reverse complement strand
GCCGAAGAAGGATCGCCACGATAGTCGTTGCCGAGCTTGTCGATCTCATCGAGCATTAGAACCGGATTGTTGACTCCCGCTCGTCGAATCGATTGAATCACTCGTCCCGGCATGGAACCGATGTAGGTACGACGGTGTCCACGCAATTCGGCTTCATCGCGCATGCCGCCCAGCGACATACGTTCAAACTGGCGGCCAAGCGCGCGAGCGATCGAACGCCCCAGCGATGTCTTGCCGACTCCCGGTGGACCAACAAAGCAAAGTATCGGACTCTTGGTGTCAGGTCGCAGCTTGATTACCGCCAGAAATTCCAGGATGCGTTCCTTGACGTCTTCGAGTCCGTAGTGATCTTCATCGAGCACCTTGCGAGCCTCTTTGAGATCCAGCTTATCTTCAGACGACTTTAACCAGGGCAACTCAAGTACGTATTCCAAATAGGTACGGATGACGTGGTAGTCCGGTGCGGCGGAGGGAAGTTTTTCCAGTCGCTTCAGCTCCCGTTCTGCTTCGGTCCGCACTTCATCAGGTAGGATGGCCTGCCCCAGTCGTTCGCGCAGAAGCGCGGCCTCCGCCTGCTCTCCACCTTCATCTTCGCCGAGTTCTTTCTGTATGGCCTTCATCTGCTGGCGCAGAATGTAGTCGCGTTGAGACTTGTCCATCTCCGACTGCGCTTCCGTCGCAATCTTCGAACGCAGTTGAATAATCTCCAACTCGCGGGCCAGGTAAGCATGCGCCAGCCGCAGCAGCTCGTCAGCCGTATTGGCTTCGAGCATTTTCTGTTCCTGCTCCACGCCCAGATTCAGAATCGAGCCCAGAAAATACGCGAGTCGTATCGGTTCAACTGAGCCGAGCATGGCAACTCTGACTTCAGGTGGAACCCCAGGCAGCAACGCCAGCGCTTCCTGAACCATCGCCTGCACATTACGTTTCGTAGCTTCGACTTCCTCGGAATCCGTTATCTCGACTTCGGGCAGAGTTTCCACTATCGCACGCAGGTATGGATCATCTTGTTTCCATTCCACGACCTTAATACGATCGGTTCCCTGGGCAATGATGTGCATCGTCTCCCCGAGACGTTCCATCCGCTTGATCATGGTGAGCGTGCCCACCTGATAGAGATCGGCGGTTCCAGCGTCCTGGTTGGAGCTGGTCACCTCAGCCCGCACAGTGATGCAAGCCAACAACTTTTCTTCCGTTGCCAGGGCAGCTTCAACAGCGGCGACAGATCGCGGCCTTCCGACCGCGAGCGGCACTACCGTCTCGGGAAAGAGCGTGGTGTTTTGCAACGCCAGTACCGCAATCTCGAACGGTTGACCCGGCTTGCGGGTTGTCGCCGGCTGATCTTCAACCGTGGCAGCCTGCTCGCCTTTGTCTGTTACCAGGTTCGCTTTTTCCAGTATCTCTGACATCTTAATCTCTTTGGTTTACGTCCCCTGATCGACTAGTCGGATTACTCGCAACGCAGGTTGACGATCAAAAAGCCGTCACGATATTCGTGCGCGATCGAGTCGTGCTCGATAGCACAGGGAAACTGTATCGTCTTCTCAAACTGGCTATAAGTAATCTCCATCTGCTGATACGAAAACCCATCTTTGACGAAAGTGTCGCGCCGGCAACCGCGGATTCTAAGGTTTGAGTCGTAGACCACGATTTCCAGATCATCGGCACAAATGCCCGCCAGATCCACCTTCACAACCCAACCATCGGCGCTGCGATAAACATCGGCCGCAGGATTCCACAAACGGCCAGAAGGGCGGACCCTCCGGGTGACGGTCAACAACGCAACCTCATGATTCGACTTTGGCATAATTAGATGGCTACAGGATAAGGTAAATCCGTGTGAGCCTCAAATTGAACAGCGAAGGGTAGAGCGTGATTCACTGCGCCGTTGAACCCGGCTTCGTTGTTCAGCGCTGACCAACTTCAATCTCCGCGACCAACTGCACGCGCGAAGTGATGTCCAGAGTGCCCACTTCGATAGGCGTCGGCGCTGCTGACATCGTTTTCATTTGGAACTCCTGATAAATCGGGCGTGGCGGCTGCACGCCTTCCTCTTGTACTTCAACGATGCGCACGACTCTCCCACCAAGCGCGGTTGCAATCACTTGTGCCTTGCTGAGCGCTTCGCGAGTGGCTTCAGCCAGGGCCTGATCACGCGCGGGCCGGTCCTTCCTCAACGTGAAGGAGATTCCCGAAATGTCGTTCGAACCAGCCTGCGCGGTGGCGTCGATTACCGTCCCCACTCTGGTTAGGTCTGACATCGTGACTGTAACGCTGTTGCGCGCTTCGTAGCCGGTAATGGTCGGAGGTTGCCCCTCTTTGTAGGCCCTAATCGGTTGCAGGCTGTAGCCGCTTGTTTTTACTTCAGCGCCGGCTCCGGCCGCACTTTTCAGGGCCTTCACCACGGCATCACTCCGAATAGCATTGTCTTGTTGTGCTTCTAAGGCGTTGCGTCCCTGAGTAACAACTGAGACGGTCAGGACCGCGGTATCCGGTTGAGCCTGAACAATCGAGTCGCCGGTGACCGACACTTTCGTGAGACCGATCAACCCGCTTTGACTGGTGCCGGAGCCGCCTTGTGCTAAAGGTCGCATCGTGCGCACCTCGAATGGAGTACCCTCCAGGTAAGTTGTCATCACATCCGGCTTAGTTTCACCACTTGATTCAATCTCATTACCTTCAGCAAACCATTTTTCATTTACAAACTGCCGCGAATTCAGGATTAGATACTTCTGGTTACCCTCCGCAATGATCCAGCCTCCGGGTTCGACCGTCTTTTGCAGTCGCCCCTGGACCGTGATCTCTTTTGCAAATACCTGAGTTGTAAACAGCGCCACGAGCGCTAACGCTGCGAGAACAGTTATTAGTTTTCTTTTCATTGTTTTCCTCTTTCCTGGTTCCCATTCTACGCGCTGACTAACATCTCGCGCGCCAGGAGAGAACGGCCCGGGCCAGGGACTCTTGCTTAGCCGCTTCATTGCATTTTGGTTCTCAAATACTGTTTTGTTACGATTCAGGAGATGCAATCAATCGATACTCACAATCACGAAGCCCAACAACCAAAAGAGACCCGAAAGGCTGTTGACGCGGGCCGCGTTGAAGATATACCTGAGGGAAGCTGCAAGACAATTGAACTCTCAGGAGGGCGTGAACTCGCTCTCTACCATGTCAATGGCGAATTTTATGCCAGCGAAAACTTCTGTCCCCACCAGGGAGCGCCTTTAGCCGCAGGCACGCTTTGCAATCATGTCATTGAGTGTGAATGGCACGGCTGGCAGTTTGACGTACGCACCGGAGAATGCCTTACCGTCCGGGAAAGGATTGAAACGTATGAGGTATTGGTGAAGGATGGAGTAGTGAAGGTGCTGTTTGAGACGAAGGAAGAAATTTGACATTTGTCGGTTGAAATTTCTCATTTGTCTTTTAGTTCCGTGAATCTGAAGCTCCTATGTTCGATTCGTGATCTTGAATCTCCAGCGGCGGGAAAGACCTCGCGGTCCTAAATGACAAATGACAAATGAGAAATCTCAAATGACAAATGTCAAATCTCTTTGTTCCATGCCGTAGCAAAACTTCCCGCTTCATTCCGTAGCCTCGCCGTCGCTTCCGATCGCTTCAACCGGACAACACAGCACCGCTTCTTCGCAAGCAGCGATTTCTTCTTCGGTTAACGGTTGCTTGTAAACAAACGAATAACTATTGGCGTCGGAGCGGCGAAAGTTTTCCGGTGCCGTGTCGCGACATACATCGCAGTCGATGCAGGTCGAATCGACGTAGTAAGCGCCGGGCAGGTTTTCTTTCACTCGATCGTTTCGATCAGGCATAAGCGATTTCGGGTTTTAGATTGCGGATTTCAGATTCTGAGGTTTTGTAAATTTTTCAGCAGTCCAATGAAGAAAATGCAAACAGTCGCAATTCGGTTTTCGCAAAAACAGATCCGCAATCACCAATCGTCATGGATGGGTCATCTCTTCCGGTTTTACGTACTTATCAAAATCTTCACCGCTGAGGAAACCCAGCGCGATGGCTGACTCGCGCAGGCTGATTCCTTTCTTGTGTGCATTCTTCGCCACCTGCGCTGATTTGTCATAACCGATGTGCGGGTTTAGCGCTGTCACAAGCATCAGCGAATGTTGAAGATGCTCATCAATCTGTTCCCGATTCAATTCGATTCCGCGAATGCAGTATTCGACAAACCCATGGGCTGCATCGTGCAGCAACCTGATCGAGTGCAGAAAATTGTGAATCATCACCGGCTTGAAGACGTTCAACTCAAAATTTCCCTGCGAACCGGCGAAGGTAATCGCAGTGTCATTGGCAAACACCTGCACGCAGACCATCGTCATGGCTTCACTCTGCGTCGGGTTTACTTTGCCGGGCATGATGGACGAGCCAGGCTCATTTTCCGGCAGAATCAATTCTCCAAGACCGCAACGCGGACCCGATGCCAGCCAGCGAATGTCGTTTGCGACCTTCATCAGCGATGCCGCCAGCGTCTTTAGCGCACCGCTGGCGAAGACGATCTCATCGTGAGCTGAAAGCGCGGCAAACTTGTTTGGATGCGACTTGAAGGGCAGCCCGGTTAGTTCGGCGATCTTACCGGCTGCGCGTTCGCCAAACTCAGGATGCGAGTTGAGGCCTGTACCCACCGCGGTGCCGCCGATCGCAAGTTCGAGCAACCCCGGCAGTGACGTTCGCAGGCGATCGATGTCGCGTGCGATTAGACTGGCCCAACCAGACATCTCCTGGCCAACGGTCAGGGGCGTTGCGTCCTGAAGATGCGTGCGGCCGATTTTTACGACGTCTTTAAACTCTTCAGCCTTCGCCGCAATTGCGTCGTGGATTGTTTGGATCGCGGGAACCAGTTTGTTCAACTGCTCCGCGCCGGCAATGTACATAGCAGTCGGAAACGTATCGTTCGACGACTGCGACATGTTGACGTCATCGTTCGGATGAATTGGCGACTTGCTGCCCATGACGCCGCCGGCAAGTTCAATCGCGCGATTCGAGATCACCTCGTTCGCGTTCATGTTGGTCTGGGTGCCGCTGCCGGTTTGCCAAACTCGCAGAGGAAAATGCTCGTCGAGTTTGCCTGCGATAACTTCATCGCAAGCTCGTTCGATAAGCTTCAATTTGTCGGTGGGCAACTTGCCCAGATCGGCATTTGTGAGCGCCGCCGCTTTTTTCAGAATGCCGAGGGCGCGAATCAGCTCGCGCGGCATCTTGTCGTCGCCGATATTGAAATGAAGAAGTGAGCGCTGGGTCTGCGCCCCCCAATACTTATCCGCGGGCACTTCAATGTCGCCCATAGAATCGGTTTCAATGCGCACGTCTTTTTTCATCTCTTGTCGTTCGCTGGCGTCAGGTGACATAGGGGTACCGTCTAGCGTCCTACCTGGTCTGGATATGAATTGGAATAGCGAGCCGCGGTGTTGCGTGGAGTTGTCATGAGCGTAGGCCAAAGCCCGAAACCAATTCTACCTCACGTCAGGCTGCGCTTAAACCCGGGCGTCGACCCGGCGCCTGCATAAGTGCAGCGCAAATGCTTGCCAAGCCGGACCGTACGTTATAAAGTCTGCCAGCGCAATCACCATCCCCCGGTTGGTTTCGAAGCAGACTCAGCAGTATTCGAACATAAAATAGGCCCAAAAATTGACGATGTCATCCCCCGTCAACAGCCATTCGTCCCCTGATAATCCGGCGCAGCGAGCTCTCATTTTGGTTGTTGAACGCAATCCGGCCGTTCAGCGTCTCGAACGTTTTTTTCTTGAGCAGGCGGGCTACAGCGTCGAGTTTGCGAGCGATGGTGTTTTGGCGCTGGCTCGAGCGCAGGAGTTATTACCGAAAATTATTGTTACTGAAATTCTGGTGCCGCGTCTTGACGGCCTCAGTCTTTGCCGGGCGCTTAAGTCGGATTCCCGAACCAGCTCGATCGTGGTTCTGGTTTTCAGTCACTTACACGCCGAAGACCGGGCGCTGGAAGCCGGCGCCGACGCCTTTATTGTCAAGCCCATCGATGAAGAGAATCTTATCGACATAGTATCGAAGCTTTTGGAGATTAGAAGAGAAGGCGCGGGAGGATAATCTTTGTCGATTGAGCGTCTCAAAACCGGAAACTCGAATTTGGATGAAGTCCTGCACGGCGGCTTCCTCGTCAACACTATCAATGTGGTTATGGGGGCTCCGGGTACCGGGAAGACAATACTTGCAGAGCAGTTGGTATTCTCAAACGCCACTGCAAAAGCGCCGGCGCTTTACCTGACGACCTTCTCGGAGCCACTGGATAAATTCATTCAACACGGACAGAGCTACCGCTTTTTCGATTCAGCCAAAGTCGGTGAGACCGTTTTTTACGAAGATCTTGGCGCAATGGTTAGAGCGCGGGGCATAGGAGCGTTAGCTGAAATTGTTACTGAGCTGATGACGCAACGGAAGCCGCGCCTCATTATCATCGATTCATTCAAGGCGTTGACCGAGCTCATTTTGACCGCGCAGGAGCGTCGCACCATCCTCTTCGATCTGGCGAGTGTTTTGACTGCCTACCAGTGTACGACTTTTTTCATCGGTGAGTATTCGAGCGAGATGATGACCGAACTCCCCGAGTTTGCCATCGCCGATTCAATCCTGATGTTACTGAAGCAATCGACGGGTGTCCGCGAACAAAGGTTCTTGAGAGTGGAAAAGCTCCGCGGCTCAGCTTCGACTCCCGGGATGCACGCTTTCAACATCTCCGATGAGGGGTTGGTCTTGTTTCCGCGATTGTTAACTCCTGACGTTTCGCCGAACTACACCAGTAACCCTGCCCGCGTGAACACTGGAATTGCGGGGCTCGATGACATGATCGAAAAGGGTTTCTGGGGCGGCAGCACAACCCTGGTGGCCGGTCCTACCGGTTCAGGCAAGACCATTATCGGCTTGCACTTCATTCGTGAAGGCGTCGTTAACAATGAGCCTGGTGTGTATCTTGGCTTCCAGGAAAACCCGGTCCAGCTAGCGCGAGTGATGCGTAATTTTGGTTGGGACCCGGAAGAATTACTTCAAACTAAGGCTTTTGAGCTGATGTATCGTTCGCCGGTTGAAATGCAGTTGGACAGCGTCGCCGCAGAACTCTTCAATCGCGTTCGCGAAGGCCGCATCAAACGTGTGGTAATTGACGCCATTGGCGATCTGAAAAAAAGCTGTGCCGACCCGCAACGATTTTCGGATTTCATGTATTCGCTAACGCAGTGGTTTGCGACCAAAAACGTTACCTGCCTGCTGTTGTATGAGTTGCACAATCTCTTCGATGCACCGCAGATTAGCGATGAAGAGATTTCGAACATGAGTGACAATATCGTACTGCTGAATTTCACTCGGGGCGTGGAGATGGCGCGGCGGGTCCGGATTATCAAGACGCGCGGCAGCGCCCATGATCACCGCGAACATGCGTTGCAGATCAATGACACCGGCGTTTCCATTCGGGAGATCACCTAGGATAAAGTAATAAATCCACCCCCGTGTAACCCCCATATGAATCAAGCAATGGGCGCGTACCTGCGCATCGGCGGTAGCCCGGCAGTCTTAGAGGGTTTCGCTGATGGTGCCTGCCTAACAAAGATCTAATCGAGCCGCACGAATAAATGCCTGGTAAAATCGATAGCAGCGTGAAGTCTTCCTTCGACCGTCTGGCGGCCATCAACCGCGCCATCACGACCTCGCTAAACTTCAACGAGGCGTTGCGACTGATAGTAGACAACGCAACGGAATTGTTTTCCGCTGACAACACCTTGTTGCTGCTGGCGGAAGACGACGGCGTGCTGCGAGTGCGAGCGGCTTACATCGAAACCGAGATGACCTCGCAGTTTGCCGGGCCGATGGAAGAGTCTGTCATCCGCGATCTGGCTCGTCAGCTTAAGCTAAGTCCCGCTAAAGAGTTGGTAACGGTACCCATAGTGGCGCAGGGTTATCTCAATGGGTTTCTGGCGATCGTCCGTGATTCAACGCTCAATGCCGAAGAACAGTGGCAGTTGTCGGCGCTCGCCGATCAAGCTGCGATTGCTCTCAACAATGCCCGGCTGCACGAGTTTCAAACTGGCGAAGCCATTCGCCAGCGCGACGAGTCGCTGGCGGCATTACGCGAGTCGAGCCGGAAGATCAACAACATTCTCGAAAGCATTACTGATTTGTATTATCAGCTGGATCGCGACTGGCGGTTCACTGATATCAATCGGCAAACCGAGGCCCGATTTGGCCGCAGACGTGAGGAGCTACTCGGGAAGGTAATCTGGGAAGTTTTTCCGGCGACCGTAGAGTCGGAGTTGTACACAGAGTTGACGAAGTGTAGTAAGACGATGGTTCCGGTCCATTTTGAGCTTGCCTCGCGAGTAGTTCCGGGGATGTGGTTTGAGGTGCATGGGTATCCGACCAGGACGGGCCTTTCAGTCTATCTTCGCGATATTACGGAACGGAAAAAGTCGGACGGGGAAATTGCTTTTCAAGCGCGGTTGTTAAGCGCAGTCGAACAGGCCGTGATTGCCACTAATCTCGATGGCACCATTGTTTACTGGAATTCGTTTGCAGAACAACTTTATGGCTGGTCGGCGGCCGAGGCGCTGGGCGCTAACGTGCTGGAAATTACTCCGGCGGACGCCGCACTCGAACAAGCCGGTGACATTATGTCGCGCTTGAAAGCCGGGAAGAGTTGGTCGGGTGAGTTTCTGGTCCGCCGCAAAGACGGTGCAGTGTTTCCGGCTATGATCACTGATTCTCCTATCTTTAGTGAGCAGGGTGAATTGGTTGGGATGGTCGGCGTTTCAGTGGATATCAGCCAACGCAAACAATCGGAAGCAGAACGCGAGACCTTACACCAGAGTGAGCGAGCCGCGCGAGCCGAAGCGGAAAAGGCGAACCGGTTGAAAGACGAATTTCTGGCAACTCTGTCTCACGAGTTGCGCAATCCCTTGAACGTGATCCTCGGCTACGCGGAAGTTCTCTTGCGCAGCGATGAGGCGCGGACGTCACAGTTTGTAAAACGTGCCGCCGAAGTGCTCAAACGCAACGCGCTGGCCCAGTCACGCCTGGTGCGCGACCTGCTGGATCTCTCGCGACTTCACATTGGCAAGCTGTCGCTAAACTATGAAGTAGTATCGTTGCCAACCTTAATTGATAACGCAGTGGAGACGGTGAGTGGCGAAGCCGCACACAAACAAATCGAGATAAGAATTGATGGCCCTAAAGACGTAATCTTCGTGAACGCCGATCCCCTGCGGCTGGAACAAGTCGTTTGGAACTTGCTAAACAATGCGGTCAAGTTCACGCCAGTGGGGGGCACCGTCACGATTCGCCTTGGAAGCGAGCATGGACGCGCCAGAATAGTAGTCGAAGACACAGGACCGGGAGTTGAGCCGCAGTTTCTGCCTCACGTGTTCGAGATGTTCCGGCAGGCCGACGGGAGTAGCAGCCGGCCGCACGGCGGAATGGGTATTGGCCTGGCCCTGGTGAAGCAGTTGATCGAGTTGCACGGTGGGAGTGTGGCGGTGGCATCGACACTGGGGGAGGGCGCGAGATTTACCATCGAGCTTCCGGCCGCTGCCGAGAAGGATCTGTCCGCCGCATTCTCGCCGCAAATAGAAGCCGGCGTTCTCGATCAGATGCGAATTCTGATTGTTGACGATTCTGCCGACACGGTTGAGATGTTGCGACGCTTGTTTGAAATGGACGGCGCGGTTGTGACTACGGCAAGCGGCGCCGTGGAGGCGCTTGAGATTGCCGGCCAGAAAGACTTTGATGCGGTGCTATCAGACATCTCGATGCCGGGGATAGACGGTTTTGAATTTGTACGTCGCTTGCGTGAGCTAGCCAGACATAAAGACGTACCGGTGCTGGCTATCACTGGATTTGGCCGACCCGCGGATGTGGAGCGAGCCGCGGCCGAAGGCTTTTTCTCTCACATTACCAAACCGATCGACGTAAACGACCTCGTGGAAATGCTCCGTGAACTACCGTTGAAGGGTCAGGAAGCAACTGCCACAACTCAGAGCTAGAAATTCGTCTATCAGACCGTGTACTGGGAGTGCTCAGCCCGGAGGGCTGGCAGATAGTAGCCGGTGGTTGAAGCGAAGCGAAAACCACCGGACGAGTCGAGAAAAGAGTTTGGCACCACGAAGTGGTGCGAGAACTCAAGGACAGTCTGTCATCTGGCACTCCCTTCGGGGTGCGGTAGTTGCGCCGGCTTACCGGTGGTCCTCGCTTTGGTTACTACCACCGGCTACTTTCTCGCAAACCCACCGGGTTCGCCATTCTGGGACGAGCGATCATAGACAGTCAGTTGCTGAGGAGGCAACACTCATGAGCAAGCAATC
>Ga0068869_100002941_pt1 | contig 10343 bp, 10 predicted proteins | sample KBSMisM52_FD_64676 | JGI IMG/M metagenome (GOLD analysis project Ga0068869, IMG submission 64676) | Miscanthus rhizosphere microbial communities from Kellogg Biological Station, Michigan, USA - KBS Miscanthus M5-2 | ecosystem: Host-associated > Plants > Roots > Rhizosphere > Soil ... | reverse complement strand
GACGACAGGCTCAGCAGCACCGTGTAGCCGTCGGGCGCGGCGCGCGACGCGACGCCGATGCCGAGCGCGCCGCCGGCGCCGGCGCGGTTCTCGACGACGACCGATTGCTTCAGCTCGCGCCCGAGCGCCTCGGCGACCGGCCTGGCGACGGTGTCGGCGACGCCGCCGGGCGGGAACGGCACGATCATCGTGATCGGGCGGTCGGGCCAGACCTGCGCATGCGCCGCCGACGCAGCGGCGACGAGCGAAGCGAGCAGCAAGGTGCGAAACGTGGCCAGGCAAACGCGCATGCAAAAACTCCGTCGTTTCGCCGACATTAGCATCGCCGAAGAACCGGAGCGTCGATGATCACCCTCACCTCGTTTGTCCGCGCGTCGCGCACGCTGGTCTGCGTGCTCGCCGTCGCCGCCGCGGCGTCGCCCGCCGCTGCGCAGGACGCGTATCCGTCGAAGCCGGTGCGGATCATCGTGCCGTTCGCCGCCGGCGGTCCTGCCGACGTCTATGCGCGCTTCCTCGCCGAGCGGCTGCAGCAGTCGATGGGGCAGACGTTCATCGTCGACGACCGCCCCGGCGCGGGATCGATCATCGGCACCGACGCGGTCGCCAAGAGCGCACCCGACGGCTACACGCTGCTGCTGATGTCGAACACGCACACCGTCAACGAGTCGCTGATCGCGACCAAGCCGTTCCAGCTGATGCGCGACTTCGCGCCGATCGCGCCGATCAACTCGTCGGATCTCGTGCTCGTCGCGCGGGGCTCCCTGCCGGTCGCGAACGTCCAGGAGCTGATCGCCGCGGCGAAGGCCAAGCCGGGCGCGATGACGTACGCGTCGTCGGGCCCGGGCACGCCCTACCACATGGCCGGCGAGCTGTTCAAGGCGATGGCGGGCGTCTCGATCCTGCACATCCCGTACAAGGGCAGCTCGGGCGCGCGCACCGACGTCCTGGGCGGCCAGGTCGACCTCATGTTCGACGCCGTGACGACGATGACCGAGCACGTCCGCTCGGGCAAGGTGAAGGCGCTCGGCACGACCGGCAAGACGCGCTCCGAGGTGATGCCCGAGGTGCCGACGATCGCCGAGAGCGGCGTCGCCGGCTACGAGGCGACGATCTGGCTCGGTCTGATGGCGCCGAAGAACACGCCGCCGCAGATCGTTTCGCGCCTCAACGCCGAGGTCGGCAGGATCGTCGGCCATCCCGATGTCGCCAAGGCGTGGCGCGTGCAGGGCGCGGTGCCGATGACGATGAGCGTCGCCGAGTTCACGAAGTACTTGAACGACGACATCGTCAAGTGGGCGCACATCGTCAAGGTCTCGGGCGCGAAGCCCGAGCAGTGATCGCCGCGCCGACGGCGAGCGGGCGCGATGGCTGCTGAGCTTCACGTTCTCTGCGCCGGCGCGGTCAAGGGCCTCGTCCTCGCGCTGCAGCCCGGCTTCGAGGCGAGCGCCGGGGTTCGCCTCGACGCCAACTTCGGCGCGGTCGGTGCGATGCGCGACGAGCTCGCCGCCGGCGCGCCGTGCGACGTCTTCGTCGCGACCGAGGCGATGGTCGCCGCCCTGGTCGCGGACGGCGCCCTTCGCTCCGGCTCGCAGGCACCGATCGGACGGGTCGAGACCGCGATCGCGGTGCGCGACGGCGTGCGCCCGCCCGCGATCGCGAGCGCCGATGCGCTGCGATCGGCGCTCGTCGCCGCGAGCGCGCTCTACATTCCCGACGCGACGCGATCGACCGCGGGAGCGCATGTCGTCGCGGTGCTCGAAGCGCTCGGCATCGGCGAGCGGATGGCACCGCGCCTGCGCATGCACCCGAACGGCGCTACCGCGATGCGCGCGCTCGCCGCAAGCGGCGACGACGGCGCGCTCGGCTGCACGCAGGAAACCGAGATCCGCTACACGTCCGGGCTGGCGCTCGTCGGCGCATTGCCGCCGCCGCACGCGCTCGCGACGGTCTACGTCGCCGCGGTCGCGCGATCGGCGCGCGAGGCCGCTGCGGCCGAGCGCTTCGTCGCCCTGCTCAGCGGCCCGGTGAGCGCCGAGCGCCGCCGCGCGGGCGGGTTCGGCGAGGTCTAGTTCATCGGCCCGTAGCGGCCGCCGACGCTCAGCCGTCCGGCGCCGGTGAACGCCAGCGCGATCGCGACGAACAGGAACATCGCCTGCAACTCGAGCGCGTAGCCGCCTTCGGGGTTGAGGGTGAAGAGCTGCGCGGCGTGCGCCATCAGCACGGCGACGATCATGTTGATCGCGATCAGGATCGCGGCGAGGCGCGTCCAGACACCGATGATGAGCAGGATCGGGGCGACGATCTCGCCGACGTAGACGCCCCACGCGAGCGCCGCCGGCAGATTGGCCTGCGCGAGCATCGCGGCGATTTCCTTCGGCGGCGGCGGCAGCTTGCTGACGCCGTGCAGCAGGATCATGAGTCCGAGTACGAGACGCAGGATCAGCAGCGCGGTGTCGATGCCTCGGTCGCGGGTGTCTGCGGCTCGGTTCGTCAGGATGGCCATCCGGACCCTCCAGGGGATGATGTGATCGTTCGGTTTGGCAAGGCGCCTGCCCGCGCGAGGATAGCCTCGCCGCCGCGACGCCGCAGGACGACGATGCGAGACCGGTGCGGCTAAGCTGCTCGCCGAAGAAGGGGCACCCGCCCTCGCCGCCGTTCGTGAACGACCCCGCCTTTCGCCTGCGCGAGATCGCCGTTGCCGCGTTCGGGCCGACGCTCCTGTTCGCGCTCGGCGAAGGCGCGATCCTGCCGGTGATCGCGCTCACCGTTCGCCAGCTCGGCGGCTCGGTCGCGCTCGCCGCGCTGATGGTGACGCTGATCGGCATCGGCTCGCTCGTCTCCAACATCCCGGCGTCGCTCGTCACCGCGCGCTGGGGCGAGCGCTGGGCGATCGTGGGCGCTGCGGCCTGGTGTGCGCTCGGCATGCTGATCTGCGTCGTCGCGACTGCGCTCTGGGTGTTCGCGATCGGCGTCTTCATGGTCGGCATGGCGGCCGCGGTCTTCGGGCTCGCGCGCCAGAGCTATCTCACCGACGCGGTGCCGTTTCACTTTCGCGCCCGAGCGCTCTCGACGCTCGGAGGCGTGATGCGAATCGGGCTGTTTGCCGGGCCCTTTCTCGGCGCGGCGTGCATCCACGCGTTCGGCCTCGCCGGCGCGTACTGGGCCGGCGTCGTGTCGCTCGTCGTCGCCGCGTTCGTCGCCATGCGCATGCCCGACCTGCCGCCGCACCACGCCGCGGCGGCCTCCGACAGCGCGACGCCGCACGTCGCGCCGACCTTGCGCTCGGTCGGCAGCCACCACGCGAAGGTCTTCCTCACCGTCGGCGTCGGTGCCCTGCTCGTCGCCGCGGTGCGCGCGTCGCGACAGGCGGTGATTCCACTCTGGGCCGAGGGCATCGGGCTCGATGCCGCGACGACGTCGCTGATCTACGGCCTCTCCGGCGGCATCGACATGCTCGTCTTCTATCCCGCGGGCAAGGTGATGGACCGCAAGGGTCGCAACTGGGTCGTCGTGCCGTCGATGATCGTGATGGGCGCGGCGCTGCTCGCGATGCCGTTCACGCATGCCGCCACGGGCTTGCTCCTCGTGTCGCTCGCGATCGGCTTCGGCAACGGCATCGGCTCGGGCGTGCTGATGACGCTCGGCGCCGACTATTCGCCGATCGTCGGCCGCGCGCACTTCCTCGGCCTGTGGCGGCTGATGGCCGATCTGGGATCGACCGGCGGGCCGGCGCTGCTCTCGGCGATCACCGCGCTCGCCTCGCTCGCGGGCGCGATCTGGTGCACCGGCGCGCTCGCGTTCGCCGCAGCGTGGGTGCTCTGGGTCTGGATCCCGCGGACCGAACGGCATCCGCCGCGCTGATCAGCGCTTCGCGTCCCCGCCCTTCGCCCAGGCGTCGTAGCGCGCGCGCGTCGCTTCGTTGGCCGGATAGAGGCCGGGCAACGCAACGCCGGCGTCGACCTCGCGCATGATCCAGCCCTCGAGCCGCTCCTGCTCGACTGCGGCCGCGACGACGTCGGCGACGAACTCGGCCGGGATCACGACCGCGCCGTCGCCGTCGGCGACGATGACGTCGTTCGGCAGCACCGCGACGCCGCCGCAGCCGATCGACTCCTGCCAGCCGACGAAGGTGAGGCCGTTGACCGACGCCGGCGCGGCAGCGCCCTGGCACCAGACCGGCAGCGCCGTGCCGAGGACGCCGGCGAGGTCGCGGACGACGCCGTCGGTGACGAGGGCAGCGACGCCGCGCTTCTTCATCCGCGCGCAAAGGATGTCGCCGAAGATCCCGGCCGCCGAGATGCCCATCGCGTCGACGACCGCGACCGCGCCGGCCGGCATCGCCTCGATCGCGGCACGCGTCGAGATCGGCGAGCCCCACGACGCCGGTGTCGCGAGGTCTTCGCGCGCGGGGACGAAGCGCAGCGTGAACGCGCGACCGACGACCCGCTCGGGAAGCCGCTCGGCGAGCGGCCGCGCGCCGCGGATCCAGACGTTGCGCAGGCCCTTCTTCAGGAGCACCGTCGTCAAGGTGGCGGTGGTGACGCCGGCGAGCGCGCGCCGGGTCACGTCGTCGAGAGGCTGGGGATCGATTGGAGCCATGGCGGGAGGATACGTCGGCCGCGCGCCGTACCGGCGCTAGACGCGGAAGTACGCGATCTGCACCGACGTTGCGAGCAGCTGGCCGATCGTGCCGTAGAGCTCTGCCGTCTGGTCGCCGAAGCTGCGGTGAAAGACGCGCGCGTCGGCGACCGCGGCGAGCGGCGCGCTGCCGTGCGCGGCGAGCTCTTCGGCGGCGGCGTGGAAGTACGTCGTCATCGACACCGTCCCGAACGGCGGAATGCGGCCGATCACCTGGAACAGCCGCCCGAAGAACGCATCGCTCATCGCGAGCAGCGAGACGAAGTCGAGCGCGCGCGGTTGGTCGTCCTGCAGCCAGAGCACCGAACGCGGCGAGCGCGGCGGCTCGAACATCCGCTCGCTCGGCTGGAAGACGCCCTCGGCGAAGCGAAAGCCATACTGCGCGATCCAGGGCAGCGCGTTGCGGTTGGCGAATGCCGCCATCGTCTCGGGCGGCGGCAACGCCGGCAGTTGCGCCGTCTGGTGCCGCCAGCTCTCGCGCCGCGTCGCGGTGACGATGCTCGCGGTCAGCACCACCGCGTCGCCCTCGCCCTGGCGAAACTCGACTTGCCAGTGCTGGCTCGAGCGGTTCGCGCGCGCAAGCCTGACGTGGACGGCGAACTCGCCACGCTCGATCGGCGCGCAGAAGTTGACCGTCGCCGCGAGCGGATCGCCTTCGCGCAGCGGATGCTCGAGCACGGCACGCAGCGCCGTTGCCGCCGACGCGCCGCCGAACGGGCCGATGAACGTCCAGTAGGCATCGTGCGTGCGGCCGCGGCGCACCGGATCGGCGGCGGCGCCTGCGAGCGTCGTGGCTTCGTCGAGCGGGTGCATGCGATCGTCGCCTTCGCGAACGGTGTCGCTCGCGATGATGCACGGCGGCGAGGGGCATCGTCGGTCGCGCGGGCGACACCGCGACTGCGCTCGCACAATGGCCAGCGTGAACGCCGACGCCGACCAGCTCGCGCTCTTCGGCGACGCTTCGCCGTCGCAGTCGCCGCGGCTTCCGCCGGGCTGGGAGTACCGCCCCGAGTTCATCGACACGAACGAAGAGGCTGCGCTCCTCGCCTTCATCGCGACGCTGCGGCTCGCCGAAGCGCGCTACAAGGGCTACACGGCGCGCCGCCGCGTCGCCCATTTCGGCGCCGCCTACGACTACGACGACCGCCGCCTGCTGCCGGCGCCGCCGTTGCCCGCCGAGCTGGAGCCGCTGCGCGCGAAGGCGGCGGCGTGGATCGGCGAAGCGCCTGACGCGCTCGCCAACGCGCTCGTCGCCGAATACCGCGCCGGCGTTCCGCTCGGCTGGCACCGCGACGTCCCCGACTACGAGACCGTCGTCGGCATCTCACTCGCCGGTACGGTCCGGATGCGCTTTCGCCGCTATCCGCCGGTCGCGCCGAAGAAGGCCGACGTCGTCTCGCTCGAGCTCGCGCCGCGCTCGGCGTACGTGCTGCGCGCCGAGGCGCGCTGGGGCTGGCAGCACAGCGTCGCGCCGGCACCGGCGCTGCGCTACTCGATCACGTTTCGCACCCGCGCGACGCGCAGCGCTGCCCGCCGCGCATGACCGCTCGACGTCAGCGTGTTCGTCCGCGCATCGACGCCGGATGGCCGGCGAGCGTGAAGCGCTTGCCGGTGTCGACGATGCGATCGCCTTCGACGCGCAGGATCGAGACGTCCTGCGTCATGAAGTTGCCGACGTAGACGTAGCGACCGTCGTCGCTGAAGACGACGCCCTCGGGAAGCCCGCCGACCTCGATCTCGTTGGTCCGCGTCACCTTCTTGCCGTCGATCCGCAGCGCGACGACGCTGCCGTTCCTGTTGTAGAAGAACGCGCTCTTCGCGGCGTTGCTGCCGCGCAGCAGCAGGGCGACGGCGAGCTGCCCGGTCGGGCTGATCGCGATCCCTTCGGGACCGTCGCCGACGACGACCTTGTCGATCACGCGCGGCGGCGACGCCTCGAGGTCGATCACGCTCACGGTGTCGACCTGGCCGTCGGCGGCGCCGGCGTTGCCGTTGTCGGCGGTGAGCGCGATCCTGCCGTCGGGCGTGACGTCGACGTTGTACGGCCACGGGCCGGCCATCATGTCGTACTTGCCGTACGTCACCTTCTCGCCGGCGACGTCGAGCAGCGCGATCTTGTGGCCGGGGAACTTGGCGGCGAGCGCGCGCTTGCCGTCGGGAGTGAAGACGATGTGCGCGACCTGCTCGCCCATCGCGACGGTGTCGATCAGCTCGACCTTCTTGCCGGCGATGCGCAGCACGCTGATCGAGTTGTCGGCGCGGTTGGCGACCAGCGCCAGCGTTCCGGCGCGGTTGATCGCGAGCCCCGAGGGCTGCTTGCCGACGGCGACCGTGTCGATCAGCTTCGGCGGGCTCGCCTGCAGGTCGATCACCCAGAGGCGGTTGTCGGGGACCTGCTTCAGCGTCCCGCCCTCGTCGACGATGTTCACCGAATTGGCGACCAGGGCGAGGCCTTCGTCAGGGGTGATCGCGAGGTTCGTCGGCGGGCCGAAGATCGAGTTCGTCAGCGGCAGGCTGACGACGGTGCGCGGCACGAGCGGGTCGGTGCCGATGTCGACCACCGCGACCGTGTCTTTCCCCTGCGGCCCGAGCACGAGCGCGCCGGCGTCGTTCCAGCTCACCTTCTCGTCGTTGCCGACGATCATCAGCGCGCGCTTGCCGGGCGATGCCGACGGCGCGGCGCAGCCCGCGAGCGTGGCGAGCGCGACGAGGGCGGCGGCGGCGAATCGATGGGGCATGGCGTCTCCTCCTGTTGTTGAACGTCGACGGGCGAGTCTAGGTCGCGCTCGCCGCTGTTGCCACTGCGGCGTGCGACGGCAGCAGCTCGGCAAGCAGCATCGTCGCGAAGCCGGCGCGCTTCCATGCCGGCGCGAGGTCGGGCGAAGGGTCGAGCAGGAGGAGCGCGACGAGCGGCTCGGCCGCGGTCGTCTCCGGATCGCAGAGCAGCACGTAGCGCGGCCCACCGCGCTCGTCGAGACGGCCGACCCAGTCGATCTCGATCAGCGCATCGAGCACCGGCCCGATCTGGCGCGGGTCGATGCCGATCGCGGCGGCGATCGCGTCGGCGTCACGCCCGCCGCGGCCGGCGCGTCGCGCCGCGGCGAGCTCGCCGAGGACGACCAGCGCGAGGTGGAAGTCGACCCCCGGCGCGTCGGGCCAGCGCGCGAGGGGCTTGCCGACGAGCGGGGCGTACGCCGCGATCATCGCGCCGAGCAGGATGATCACCCAGCTCAGATAGATCCAGATCAGGAAGATCGGCACCGTCGCGAAGGCGCCGTAGACGAGCGCGTACGTCGGCACGGCGCCAAAGTACGCGGTCAGCGCGCGCTTGCCGAGCATCAGGCAGACCGCGACGAAGAGGCCGCCGAGGACCGCATGGCGCCAGCGCACGAGGGTGTTCGGAACGTAGTGGAAGAGCGCGGCGACCGCGAACGTCTCGAGCACGAAGTCGAACGTCGAGACCGCGACGGCGAGGCCGCTCGGCATCTCGCCGAGAAGCCCTCGCGACGCCGACGCCGCGTACGACGTCGCGCTCAGGCTGATCGCGAAGACCAGCGGCCCGAGCGTGACCGCGGCCCAGTAGATCGCGACGCGCTGCCCGATCCTGCGCCGCTTGCGGACGCGCCAGATCGTGTTCAGCGCGCGGTCGATCGTCAGCATCATCGCCATCGCGGTGACGACGAAGGCGACCAGGCCGACGGCGCCGAGGCGACTGGCGCGCAGCGAGAACTGGGTGATCGCGCCCATCACGGGGCGGATGATCGTGTCGGGGATCAGCGTCTGCAGCAGGTACTTCTGCAGCGCAGTCTCGAGCGTCGCGAACATCGGGAATGCCGAGAACAGCGCCAGCATCACCGTCAGCAGCGGCACGATCGAGATGACGGTCGTGAACGTCAGGCTGCCGGCGGTGAGCGCGAGGCGGTCCTCGCGAAAGCGCAGGACGAGGGTTTCGAGGCCGCCGAGCCAGGGCCAGGTCTGTTCGGCCTCGACGATGCGCCGCGCTGCGGGCGTGTCGGTCACCGCCAAGGCCTATTCACGCGATGCATTGCTGGCATGATAAGCAGCGATGGACGACGCCGCGGACCGGGCCCTCGTCGCGCGTCGCGCGCGCGCTGTCGCCGTCGCCGCGACCGCCCTGCTGATCGTCCTCGGCGCAGCGTGGGAGCTCTGGCTCGCGCCGACCGGCAGCGGCACGCTCGCCGTGAAGGTGCTGCCGCTCTTCTTCGCCCTGCCGGGCCTCATGCGGATGCGCCTCTACACGTATCGCTGGCTCAGCCTCGCGATCTGGCTCTATGCCGCCGAAGGCGCGGTGCGCGCGACGAGCGATCGCGGCGTGTCGGCATCGCTCGCGATCGCCGAGCTCGTGCTCGCGCTCGTACTCTTCGCCGCGTGCTGCGTCCACGTGCGTGCGCGGCTGCGCGGCGGCGCCGCGGCGGGTGCCCGACCGTGAGCCTCGTCGACGACCTCGCCGCCGCCGTCGGCAGCGCCAACGTGCTCGTCGGCGTCGACTGCGCGGCGTACGAGGTCGACTGGCGCAAGCGCTACTTCGGCCGCGCGCTCGCGGTCGTGCGACCGGCATCGACAGCCGAGGTCGCCGGCGTCGTCGCCGCGTGCCGCGAGCACGGCGCGTCGCTCGTTCCGCAGGGCGGCAACACCGGGCTCGTCGGCGCGTCGGTTCCCGACGACAGCGGCAGCCAGGTCCTGCTCTCGACCGCGCGGCTGAACCGGATCCGCAGCGTCGACCGCGCCAACCTGACGATGGTCGTCGAGGCCGGCTGCGTGCTGCAGCGCGTCCAGGAAGAAGCCGCCGCGCACGGCCTTCTCTTCGCGCTCAGCCTTGCGGCCGAAGGCAGCTGCACGATCGGCGGCAACCTCGCGACCAACGCCGGCGGCACGCAGGTGCTGCGCTACGGCAACGCGCGCGAGCTCTGCCTGGGCATCGAGGCGGTCACCGCCGACGGCCGCGTCTGGGACGGCCTCGGCGGCCTGCGCAAGGACAACACCGGCTACGACCTGCGCGACCTCATCGTCGGCAGCGAAGGCACGCTCGCGATCATCACTGCGGCGACGCTGCGCCTGCACCCACGGCCGCGCGCGACGATGACGGCGAAGGCGACGCTGCCGACGCTCGCCGCCGCGATCGAGCTGCTCGGCCACGCGCACGAGCGGCTCGGCCCCGGGCTCACCGGCTTCGAGGTCATGAACGACGCCTCGCTCGCGCTCGTCCGCAAGCACTTCGCGCAGCTGCGCCAGGCGGTCGGGCCGGCGCCGTGGACGGCGCTCATCGAGCATTCCGACGCCGAGGGCGAGGCGCACGCGGCCGCAGCACTCGAGTCGCTCCTCGGCGAAGCGCTCGAGCGCGGCCTCGTCGCCGACGTCGCCGTCGCGACCAGCCTCGAGCAGGCGAACGCGATGTGGCACGTCCGCGAGACGATCCCGCTCGCGCAGGTCGCCGAGGGCAGCAACATCAAGCACGACATCGCGCTGCCGGTGTCGGCGATCGAGGAGTTCGTCGCCGTCACCGACGCCGACCTCGAGCGCAGGTTTCCCGGCGTTCGCGTCATCGACTTCGGCCACCTCGGCGACGGCAACCTGCACTACAACGTGCAGGCGCCGCCCGACGCCGACGCGAAGGCGTTCGCCGAACGACACGAGGCCGCGATCACGCGGCTCGTCTACGACGCCGTCAGCGCACGCGGCGGCTC
>Ga0068869_100002938_pt1 | contig 10348 bp, 3 predicted proteins | sample KBSMisM52_FD_64676 | JGI IMG/M metagenome (GOLD analysis project Ga0068869, IMG submission 64676) | Miscanthus rhizosphere microbial communities from Kellogg Biological Station, Michigan, USA - KBS Miscanthus M5-2 | ecosystem: Host-associated > Plants > Roots > Rhizosphere > Soil ... | reverse complement strand
AACGGAGTCCCTGGCGTTTCAGTGGCGCGCTAGCTCTCGACTGAATGCCTCCTTCAGCTTCAACCACGTTGGGGTTGTTCCGCCGCCAAATGCATTACGAGCGGCGCTTGACCACACCACGCTATCGGCAAATGCGAGTTACCAGATCAATCGGAATTCACGGCTTAACGTACGCTTCCTGCAGCAACAGATCGAAACCAGCGCCCCCCTGACGGGCTCACACTTCAGACTCGAGACCCGCACCTTAAGCGTTAGCCATGACCTGCGTTTCAACAAGAGTTGGACCAACAATCTCACCGCACGTTTGACTTCGAGTCGTGAGCCGCTCGGAGATACGCCTACTGAAGCCGGCATAGCAGTCAACGAACAACTGCGCTATTCATTTAGACGAGGTTCAGCCACCGCCTTTGTGAACTACACACGCCAGCAGCAAACCCTGGCCGGCCTCATCTTTCGGAACCCGCGACTGTTGCCGCCGGTGCTGCAGGAGGCATTCCTGGCTAATCCTGCGCGCTTCCTCGAAGACAATCGTGACAGCCTGGATTTGTTGCTGCCCGGAGTGGAGTTGCCGCAGACACGCGGACTGGAGACTGGAATGCGCCTGCAGGCCGCATTTAGCAAAATTAAGGTGACCGGCGAGGCGCGTTATAGCGCCGGCGAGATCCTGGCGCGCGAGCAGCGCAGCCTCATCACTTCAATCAGTGTGAACATGCGACTGGATGCCGCAAACTCTCTGGAGTTCAGCGGCTCGCGAGCCTTTGGATCAACTGACTCGCGCGGCCTGTCGGCTTTAACAGTCTCTTACGTCCATCGCTTTGGTGCGGGAAGTGGCAACGGCTTGCAGTTTTCGCGCTTACTGGGAATCGACCGCGGGCACATTCAAGGACGCGTCTTCTTTGACGTGAATGCAAACGGCGCCGACGATCCAAACGAACCGGGTATCGCCGGGATGAAAATCCAACTGAACGGCGATCGCACTGAAACTACAGATGCGAGTGGTCGCTTTAACCTGGGGGTTAATTCCGGTGCGTATCAGGTTAGCCTAATCTCAGATGAGTTAGGCATACGGTGGCGCGCGAGCACGATGACTGAGCAACACGGCTTCCTGCCGGCACGACAAACTGTGAATGTCAGCTTCGGCGTTACCGACTGCGGTTCAGTTGCTGGCCGCGTATTTAACGACGTGTTGCAAACGGGTGAGCACACCGCAGGAAGTTTGCCCGGCGTTGCTGACGTGCGCCTGACCCTGCGTCCTGCGAATAAGAGTGGTGCAACTCTAAGCATGACTGCCGACGGTAGCGGATCTTACCAGTTTCGGAACGTTCCTCCGGGCAGTTACATTTTAGAACTAGACCCAGGCACTCTTCCGGCGGACTTTCGCATGCTACGACAAACCTCCTGGGCGGTTGTCGTACAGCCCCTGCAAATTTCTTATTTTGATATTCCCATCGCAGCGCAGCGGGCATTATCCGGTGTTGTCTTTATCGATAAAGATGGAGACGGCACGTTTGCTGCCGAGAAAGACCAGGCTGTTGAAGGAGCACGAGTTACGACTGGGAAGATCGAAGCAGTAACAGGAAAGGGTGGCGCTTACATTCTCCGAAATGTTAGCGCGGGAGTCATCGAGGTCCGAGCCCACACCTCGTGGGGTACCGAGTCGGCAGTCATTCGGATTGAACTGGGTACCGGACCGACCAGACGATACGCAATCAACCTTGCAGTACCCCGCTAAACACCGTTCAGAAAGAAACCGCAATGGCGAATGAAAGCGGTTTAGTTTGTGGCGGCCTTACTTGCTCATTGTGTGAACCGCGTTCACGTGACGGACCTTCTCCCACCACGGCATGAAACATGCGGTCTGGTGGATTAGGCGATGTATAAGCGGCTTCTGCCGCTAATCGCGCATACCGCCTCGGCGTGACGCCCCATTAGCGGTGGATCGCCTTCATCCCGCGAGTACCTTCCGCACTTCTAGAACCTCCAAGGAGACTTGATGAAAGCTTTATTCCTGTTCATCGGAATAGTTCTGCATATTTGCTGTTTTGGTTTTCAGTCGGCCAGGGGAACCCAACAAGTAGACGGAAAGTCACTAAAGCAGGCAGTAGCAGTTCCTACTCAAGAGCCGAAAGCGACACTGACTGAAAGTCCTGCGGACGAGCCAGAAAAGACCAAAGATACTCAGCAAAAGAAAACATGGACCTTTAAGGTTGGCGGCGACCTTACTAACTATTTCATATCCGAATCGCACGCGTTTTATGGCGACTCTGAGCGCCACTGGCTGGAGACAAGTCTGCGACTTAACGGCACCGCCAGTTTTAAGCACTTCACCGCGGGCATTAGCGTTCTTGGTGTCAAGACTACGGGACAGGACTCGTTTGGTACGGGCTCGATGCCAGCCGGATCAGCGCCGGGAACAAAGGCGCCGAGTTCTTTTCCCAATCTGTATGTCGACCAGGCCTACATCCAACTCGACCAGATCGGCGGACTTCCGCTCAAGGCTACCCTCGGCCGGCAGCACATCACAATCGGCTCGCAATTTCTCATCGGCGATGGGGTCTATGATGGCTTTTCGTCGAACACGCGACAGGGAATCTTTCATAATCCGCGCAAAGGCTTTGACGCGCTGCGGGTCGAGTGGGACGTTAACCACACGCACTTCGATTCTTTTCTCTACCGGGTTGATCCCACCTGGGACGGTGGCGGCAAACGCGACGGAATCTTTGGCGGTATCGATGTTTCGCACACTTTTGCCGGCGTCAATGGGACCTACGCCGCCGGCCTCTTCTATCGTTCCTCACGATCCAACCTGGACAACGACATGGCCATTTTCGATCTGCGCGGCGAACAACCTCTCAAACTGGTCAAAGGCCTGACGATCAGTGGCGAGCTCGCTCTGGAGTTTGCCGGCAAGTGCCGGAACGCCACTTACTGCACAACTCTCGGGCAGAAGATGAATGAGCAATCACTCCACGCCGAGGTCGCCTATCAAAAGAAAACAATTCGCTTCCAGCCTTTCGCGGAAGCGGGCTACGTTTTCTACTCAAAAGACTTTACACCGATCGCGACCGGCTTTTCGGACTGGGGCAAGTGGTATCTGGGAAACCAGATTGACTGGATCATCTTTGGGACTAACACGAAGATCGTTCGAGCGCAGATAGGCATGTGGCCGACTTCGGCGATCAAACTCCGCACGCAGTTTCACAACACCAGGCAGGCGGAAAACACCGGCACCAGTACCGGTGGAAGTCTCGCTAATGAAGTCAGCTTCATCGGCGAGTGGTATCCGCAAGAGAACCTTTGGTTCAACCTGAGCTTAGGCCATTCGCGACCCGGTCCGGCACTTAAGTCGTCGGGACTTACAAACCCTTTTGCCTTTCTCAACGCCGGAGCATCGCCGGTTGGAACCAGGAACTCAATCGATCTTGTCTTTGCAACCAGTTGGCATTTCTAACCAGACGAGTTGAATAGAGAAGCAATGTTTACAAGAAAGAAAATACTTATTGTCGCCGGCCTAACCATGCTCAGTCTGTCAGCGGTATGGCGCTTTGCATTAGTCCCGCGTTGGACAGAACGCATTCCGGTAAACTGGGAGTGGCGGTCGAACTTCGTTGGCGTCAATGCCTATCCTGATCCGGTGACCGGGTTGATGCCGGAGGGCGATATCACTGGCATCTACACTCACGCCATCACTATTAAACCTAACTCGCGACAGTCCGGCTCGCTCGAGCTCGAAGACAAATTCTTGACCAGCGACGTACTAACCGGGAAGGTAAGCTGGGAGTATAACTATCGCGCTCAGGTCGCAACGCGCACGGGCGAGCACACTAAGAAAGAATATCAGGGGGAATATTTCGTCTTCCCGCGCAACGTGGAGCAGCAAACCTACAAGCTGCGTTTCTCATACCTGAAAGGCCTTCCACTTACTTTTCAACGGGAAGAAGAGGTCAAGGGTCTCGCCACCTATCTTTTCACCTATCGGGGCCGTGGCGAATACACGGAAGCTTATGTTGGGACGGCAGAATATCCGGGCACTAAGGTGCAACCGGGACAAGAGATCAAGTGCGGGAACGACCAGCTTGTTTTTAAGGTGTGGGTCGAGCCCGTTACGGGAGAGATGATTAAGATCGAGGAGAATTGCAACTCGAATGACTATATTTATGACATTGCGAGCGGCAAACAACTGGCGCCCGTTGACCGCTGGGCGGGCAAGACAGCCGGCGATGATCTCATCAATCGCGTTGAGAAAGTAACTAAAGAACGCGCGAAGCTTCTGAGGATGACACGTTATTTTCCGGCGAGCTTGCTGGCGGCGGGGCTAATGTGCTTCGGACTCCTGATGTTGCCCGACAGGTTATCAAAGAATGAAACTGAGTGACTTCCGCCGTTCGCTGGCAACCAGGTGGTTGGCTTTTCAGATCATTGGACTGGGCCTAATCCTGTGTTTCGTGGGCGTGTATCAATATTACAGCCTGCGCGCCGCCGCATTCGAAGACATCAGCAATTCTGGTGAAGCGGTCAGTCAATCCATCAAGGAGATGCTGGCTGAGAAGCCGGAGTTATTCACTACCGAGACTCTCGAGCCTGTCGTCGTGCGTCTGGCAGCCAGTGTTCCTGATATCGCCAGAGTGAGTATCACCGATCAGTCGCATCACATCATTGCGGACTCCGAAAATACCTTTGTGGGCAAAGTTGCTGTCGACGGTAATGTACTCGCCCTGCTAACGGAACAGAGCAGCGTCTCTTCTACCTTCGAGTCAGGCGGCGAAAAATATCTGCGGCTGAGTAAGACGATCGAAGGGAAATATAATCCTCTCAGCAAGAGTAAAGATCTCGGTGTCTTGACCATAGACTTACAGCTCTCGCACGTGGAGCGACTGATTGCCGCAAAATTACAGCAGGTAATGTTGGTGATGGCCAGCCTCCTTTTTGTGTTTTGGGCCGTTCAGTATGCTTTCATGAGGCGCGGCTTTCTGCGCTGGTTGCGCCTGCTGACCACCACCGCCGAACGTTTTGGGAAGGGCAATTTTTTAGCGCGTGCGCATGTCACAACCAAAGACGAACTTGGTCAACTTGCCGATTCTTTCAACCGGATGGCAACTGAGGTGGAACAGTCCGCCGAAGCACTTCAAAAGAGAAAAGAGGATCTCACCGAAGCCCAGCAGATGGCCCATCTGGGAAGTTGGGAGTGGGACAACCTCAAGCAGGAGCTGCACTGGTCGGATGAACTCTTCCGCATTTTCGGTCTCCCTCCCGGCGAGGCCGAGGTCACTTTTCGCGTTTATTTTGGCCGGGTTCATCCGGCCGATCGTAAACGGGTAAGGGAAACTATCAAAAGTGTTTTGGCCGGTGGTGAGTTTTCCGAGTTCGAGAACCGTATTATCCGGCCAGACGGCAGTATCCGGACGCTTCAGGTTAACTGCAAGGCGATTGCTGATGCGACGGGTCGGGTAATCAGGATGTCCGGAATCACTCAGGACATTACCGAGCGCAAGCGCGCGGAAAAAGAACGCGAAGTGATTTCGAAGATTAGCCAGAGTGTTAACCAAACATCAAATCTTGAAGAGTTACTTAAACAGGTTCATCAATCACTAAAAGGAGTTCTCTACGCCGAGAACTGCTGTGTCGCTCTCTTCGACAAGCAGTCCGGATTGTTTGAAGCGCCTCTGTTTGTAGATTTGGCGGAAGCAAATCCGTTCCCGGTAGCCCTTAGTAAGAACTGCACCGCGAAAGTGTTCCACAGCGGCCAACCGCTGCTAATGAATGAAGCAATTTTTGCTGGACTCCTTGAACGCCGCGAAGTCGAATTGATTGGCAGACCTGCTTCGTCATTCCTGGCCGTACCTCTGATAACGTCAACAGAAACGATCGGGGTCATCGTCGTTCAGCACTACGAAAAGGAAAATGTCTACAGCCAGCGGGACGTCGAGTTTCTGTCAGCTGTGGCCACCCAATTGGCGCTCGCCATTGACCGCAAACGAGCTGAAGAAGCTTTGATTGAGAGCGATCGCCGTTTTCGTGATCTCTTCTACGAAGCCCCGGTCGGCTACCATGAATTGGATGTCGAGGGACGGATCACCTGCGTTAACACAACCGAACTATCAATGCTCGGGTATTCGTCGGAGGACATGATCGGACACCATGTCTGGGAGTTTATCGAGGATGCCGAGACTGCGCGTCGGGTCTTCGGCGAAAAGATGGGGGGAAGAAAACCACTGCGCAATGTGGAGCGCTCCTTCCGCCGTAAAGACGGGAGCTTCATGTGCGTTCAGCTTGACGATCAAATGCTCCATGATCCAAGCGGGCGACTCATTGGGATTCGCGCAACCCTGCAGGACATCGGCGAACGCAAGCGAGCTGAGGAAGCGTTGACACAAAGTGAACAGCGATTCCGCGACCTCTTCGAAAATGCCAGCGACGTAATCTACACCGCTGATTTTGATGGAAACTTTACTTCTATCAATCGCAGCGGCGAGCGAATGACAGGCTATACCCATGAAGAAGCTCTCCATCTCAATTTCTCGCAGGTTGTCTCACCTGAGACCTACAAACTAGTGCAGGAGATGACTGCCCGTAAGCTCCAAAACCATGACGAGACTGTCTATGAGTTGGAGTTTTTTAAGAAGAACGGCGAGCCTTTACTGGTAGAGGTGAGTTCACGCGCGATCTTCAAAAACGGTAAGCCCGTTGGCATCCAGGGTATTGGTCGCGATATCACTCAACGGAAACAAGTCGAAGCTGAACTAAAACTCGCCCGCGACGTGGCAATCGAATCCGTTCGACTCAAATCAGAGTTTCTGGCCAACATGAGCCACGAAATCCGCACGCCAATGAACGGCGTCATCGGTATGACCGGACTCCTCATGGACACGGACCTCGATGAAGAGCAGCGCGATTGTGCTGAGACGATTCGCAGCAGTGGCGAGGCGCTCATGACGATCATCAACGACATTCTGGACTTCTCGAAAATCGAAGCGGGCAGACTACAATTCGAGACGCTCGACTTCCTGCTGAACAACACCGTCGAGGACACGATCGAATTACTCGCCGGTCGGGCCCAACAGAAAAACATCGAGTTGGCCTCCCTAATCTTTAGCGACGTCCCGACAGAGTTGTGCGGCGATCCGGGACGGCTGCGTCAAGTTCTGACTAACCTAATCGGCAATGCCATCAAGTTTACCGAACACGGTGAGGTCGTCGTCCGCGTCGAGAAGGAGAGCGAAACCAAAGAAGACGTTGTGCTTCGTTTTATGATCAGCGATACCGGCATCGGCATCAGCGAGCCAGCGCAGAAGAACCTCTTCCAGGCCTTTATGCAGGCTGATGGCTCAACTACTCGCAAGTACGGCGGCACCGGGCTGGGATTGGCTATCTCAAAACAGTTGGTGGAATTAATGGGCGGGCAGATGGGAGTCACCAGCACGCCCGGGCACGGTTCGACTTTCTGGTTCACCGCACAATTCGCCAAACAGTCTGACACCCCACCAGTTCAGCAAACTCCTTCGCTCATCAGTCTTAAGAATTTGCGGGTGCTCATCGTCGATGACAATGCGACCAACCGGAAGATCCTCGCCCATCAGCTTGGTTCCTGGGGAGTGATTAGCCAGGAGGCCGAGTCGGGCTTACAAGCACTCGAGCTGCTTCGTGCAGCCGAGGCTGAAGGCGTCGCCTACGATCTGGCGATCCTGGATTCGATGATGCCTGAAATGGATGGGTTCGAGACGGCACGCGCCATTAAATCTGAGCCGAAACTAGCCGGTATGCATCTGGTGATGTTGACTTTGTTTGGAGCGCGCGGACATGGGACTGATGCTCAGGAGTCCGGCGTAGCAGCCTATCTAATGAAGCCAGTGCGGCAGGCGTTATTGTTTGACAGCCTGGTTAATGTAGTTGGCGGCACTGTGTCCCCGGAGGTTGAATTCAAATCGGAAGCAGCCTCAATCCTACTTACCAAACACTCGTTGAAGGAAACAGAAATGAGTTCGACCAAACTCATTCTGCTCGCCGAAGACAACATCGTGAATCAAAAGGTGGCCATCCGGCAGTTGCATAAACTGGGTTACCGGGCGGACGCTGTGGCTAACGGACGTGAGGTAATCGAAGCTTTGAGCCGCATTGCCTATGACCTGGTTTTGATGGATTGTCAGATGCCGGAAATGGACGGTTATGAAGCAACGGCCAGGATCAGGATAAGTGAACTTCACGGCCAGCACACTCCTATCGTGGCGATGACTGCCAACGCTCTTACCGGTGACAGGGAAAAATGTATTGCGGCGGGAATGGACGAATACATTTCGAAGCCCGTGCAGTCGGAAGAGCTCGCGAGAGTACTTAAAAGTTTGTTTTCTCTGGAAGCGTCTAAACAGATCGCTGAAGTGAGCCTGGCGCAGTAAACGCCACCCTTATAGCGTGGCGCTCCGGGCTTATTCTCAAGGCAAATCGATCCTGCTGGTCTCCAACTAAAGTCTGAGGCTGAATCCCAACCTCCGGGTCATTACACAGTCGACAGACTCCTGCTAGTTTACCCTCATTCATTGATCCTGCTGTTTGGCTTCATTGGTTCTAACGTAAGTGAGTGTTTCCTCGGTGTTCTCGTACTCCATACGAATGTTCTGCCGTCCCCCAGTTTTTGAGATCGAGACCAAGCGCTCAGCATAGTTCTAAGTTTCGAACCTGGCATTTGAACCTCGCTATCGTCCTCAGGAAGGACTCTAGCTCCGTTCGCAAGGTTAACCAATCCTTAAAGGCTCAACCTGGAGGTGGCTTCATGCGCAAATTGATCCTGCTCGGTCCATTCTTTTTCCTCCTTTTGGTTTCGTCGACCGTCCTCGCCCAGAGCAATTATGCCAGCCTCAGCGGCACCGTTTTCGATCCGCAACAGCAAGCGGTTCCAGGCGCCGCTATCCAATTAACGTCCGACAGCACAGGCGCTTCGCGTCAAGTTACCAGCAACGAGCAAGGAGTTTTCCAGGTCACAGGCGTGCTGCCCGGAGCGTACAAATTGACTGTGCAGGCTACAGGCTTCGCGCAGTTGACTCAGAACGTCACGCTCGAGGTGGGCCAGCAAATGACTCTTAACGTTGGTCTCAAGGTTTCTTCCCTGGCCACTACCGTCGACGTCAAGACCGAAACGATAAATGTCCTACGAACCACTGATGCGAGTGTTGGCGAAGTCGTTGAACCGACCTCGATTCGCAACTTACCTCTTAACGGTCGCATGTTAATTGATCTGGTACTCAGCGTGCCGGGAGCCCACGAAAGTCACGGCGCCCAGGCAGGGGACATGAGCCCGCTCTATTGGCGGCCGGGGCAACGTTCGGCCGTCAGCATCGGCGGCAATCGTCCGAATGCCAACTATTTTCTGCTCGATGGGGCGACGAACACCGATCCCACCTTTAATACGCTCAACTTTAGTCCCTCACCCGACACGGTGCAGGAGTTCAAGGTGCAAACAGGGAGCTACGCTGCCGAGATGGGAGGCGCCGGCGGCGGTCAGATAAATATCGTTACCAGAACCGGCACGAACCAGTTCCACGGCACTGGTTACGAGTTCCTGAGAAATGGCGCCCTTGATGCCAACACCTTTAACGAGATGGGTGACGCGAAGCATTTGGTGCGAAACAATTTTGGCGCTTCATTGGGTGGTCCCATCGTTCACGACAAGAGCTTTTTCTTTTTTAACTATGAAGGCTTGCGGCATACCAAGTCTGACACGATGATTAGCACCGTGCCGACGCTTGACGAGATAAATGGCGACTTCAGCATGAGCGGCGTCACCCTCTATAACCCGTTCAGTTCCCACGCGAACCCCGCCTTTGATCCAACCAGGCCGATTAGTCCAGCTAATCCTCAGGTCATTCGCGATCCTTTTCCCGGCAACGTCATTCCTGCGGGTCTCATCGATCAAAAGGCCGCAAAGTTTTTAATGCAATACATTCCTCGACCAAATATGGATATGGGGATGAACGGTTGCGGCATGACGATGATGGGTGTGCCGACGGTGGTTGGGGCGGGGGTGGATTGTAACAACTATCTTGATGTGCGAAACGAGCATCATGTTACCGACCAGGCGACGATCAGATTTGACCAGACGCTCAAGCGCGGAGACACCCTGTTCGCCAGATACTCCTTCAGCAAAGAGAGCGGCTTCATGCCTCAAAACCTTCCCGGCTTTGGCGCTCTCCACGACAATCTTTCTCAACACGGGGTGATCGGTTGGAATCGGATCATCAGTCCGAACCTGGTGAATATGGCAGCGATTACCGTTTCCCGGCTATCTATGCACCGCTCATCCGAAAACAGCGAAAGCAATGACATCGTCTCTCAATTGGGCATCCTGGGAATTGGCTTT
>Ga0068869_100002935_pt1 | contig 10350 bp, 9 predicted proteins | sample KBSMisM52_FD_64676 | JGI IMG/M metagenome (GOLD analysis project Ga0068869, IMG submission 64676) | Miscanthus rhizosphere microbial communities from Kellogg Biological Station, Michigan, USA - KBS Miscanthus M5-2 | ecosystem: Host-associated > Plants > Roots > Rhizosphere > Soil ... | reverse complement strand
CGCGGTGCGCACGTAATCCTGGTTGATCTCGTCGAGGACGAACGTCCGGTACAGCCGCAGATTGGGCGCAATGCCGACGACCAGTCCGATGAGGATCGGCAGCGACGCGTACTTGACCAGGTTTTCCGTGAAGTCGTTGCCCCAGCCCTGGACTGGGAACCAGCCGAGCTTGTACGCAAGCACGTACTGGAAAACGATGATGTAGACCAGAATCGAGATCGACAGCCCGACGGTGCACACGATCATCACCATGCGGTCGGTCAGCGAGCCGCGCACATAGGCGACGGCGAGCGCGAGGCCGACGGCGATGAGCGTCTCGATGATGAGCAGCGGCACCAGCACCGTCAGCGACGGCCCGAGGCGGGTGGCGAGAATCTGCGAGACTTTTTCGTTGGTGCTCCACGACGCGCCGAAGTCGCCGGTCACGATCTGCTGCAGGAAGATCCCGAGCTGCACGTAGTACGGGCGATCGACGCCGAGCTGGCGCCGGATGTTGTCGATCTGCTCAGGGTTCGAGATCTTGCCGGCGAGCACATAGGCCGGGTCGCCACCGAACAGATTGAACAGGATGAACACCAGCAGCACGACCCCGAGCATCGTCGGGAGCATCTGCCAGACCCTGCGAATGACATAAGCCCACATCGTTCATTCTCCAAAGGACATTGCCGCATGGATCGCACGCAGCGTACGCCTTTCCTGGTGCCACAGCGCACCGCAGTGCCCGCGGCCGGTCGCAGTTGCGACCGGCCGCGGTGCGGTTTGCTGCCTCCGTAAGGACCTTCGTCAACCGGGGTCGCCGGTCTTCGCGGCCTCTCTCCTCCAACTAATTCGAACTGGTTGCGACATCCAGGTATTGCCACGCCGACGGCAGGATCGGATGCTTGCGGTAGCCCTCAATCCGTGGCTGCACCAGCTGGTTGCGATAGCGGCTGACCGTCAGCCGGTGCGTCGAGTAGCCTTCCAGTATGCGCGTCATCTCCTGATAGAGCCTGTCCCGTTCCGGACCCGCCGGCACCTTGATCGATTTGCGATAGAGGGCGTCGTACTCCGGGATCGTCCAGCATCCATTGTTGCTTTGATACGAGTTCGGCCCGTAGAAGAGCTGCATGAAATTGTCGCCGTCCGGGTAATCCGCAATCCACGCCGCCGCCCGGCTCGCGAGCTTGCACCGCTTTTCGAGCTTCAGGAGCTCCGGGAATTTGTCCTTCTGCACGGCCAGCCTGACGCCGATGCCGTCGAACGAGCGCTTCAACATTTCATCCTGATACCTGTCCAGGGTGTCGGGCCGCGACGCAAAGGGTACGACCAGCGGCTTGCCATCGGGCAACGTGCGCCAACCGTCCGGGCCTCTCTTGTACCCGAACTTGTCGAGCAATGCGTTGGCCGCGGCCGGATCATACTTGAGCGTGCTCTTCCAGTCCGGGACGTGGCCGACGATACCCGGCGGGATCGGATAGTTCGCCTCGACCGCCTGGCCGTTGCGCACGACCCTGATCTCGGCCTCGACGTCGTAGGACATCGCCAGTGCGCGCCGCAACGCGATCTTCTCCCTGGCGAGACCGCCGACAGTGGGGTCCAGCATGTTCCAGTAAATGTAGCGGATCTCGGGATCGATGATCCGGTCGAGCCGGACGCCCTTGGCGGCGAGCTCCGGCTTGATCTTGCCGTCCTGGATCGCGTTGGGCGCCATCGGCCCTTCCATGTTCATGATGTCGAGCTCGCCGTTCTGGAATGCGAGCCAGCGCGACTGGTCCTCCTCCATGATGTAGACCTCGACGCGCCCGACCTGCGGCATCTTCTTGCCCTTCATTTGCGCGACGAGCTTGTCGTCACCCGGCTGCTGCGCCTTGAAATCCCAGGTGAAGCCGCGATACCCGGGATTGGCCTCGAGCACGATCTTCGAGCTGCGCACCCACTGGCCGAGCTTGTACGGACCCGTGCCTACCGGGTTGCCCATCGTGCGGCCATCGGACTCGCCGTATTTTTCCACGACCTCGCGAGCGACAAGCGCCGTCGTTTCGTGCGCCATCACGTAGGGCAGGTTGTAGTCGGTCTCCTTCAAGCGAAACCGCACGGTGTAACGGTCGACGGCTTCCATGCCGGGAATCGTCTTGTCGTAGTTGAACCGGCCCGATTTCTTCGCCGCGGCGATTTCCTCGTCGAGTCCCACGAACTTGCCCTCGAGCAGGAACACCCAGGGCGACTTCAACCTGGGATCGGCAATCCGCTTGTACGAATAGACGACATCATCGGCGGTGAGCTCGCGCTTCCTGCCGCCGAACACGGGATCGGACGCGAAGTAGATGCCGCGCTGCAATTTCACCGTATAGGTCCTGCCGTCGTCGGTGATCTGTGGCATCCCGTCGGCAGTCTGCGGCACGATCTTCGAGGGCCGCGCCAGATAGTCGTACGTATAGAGCGTCTCGAAGATCGCACGGATGATGCTCGCCGAATACAGATCGTGCATCGCCGCAGGATCGAAGCCTGTCTCCGCGACCGGGAACACGTCGCGTACGACCTTTCTCGGGTCGGCGGCGGCAAACGCCGAAGCGCTGCAGAGCAGCAGGCATGCCGCTGCGAACGAAACAACGCGTCGAAAGGCCGAAGAGCTCATGCGCATCTCTATGGCTGGATATCCATGTACTGGTACTCGGCATGGAGGATGGGATGCCGTTTGAAGCCGCGCACCCACGGGCGGATCAGCCATCGGCGCTCGCGTGACAGATGCAGGCTCCACGCGCCGTCCACTTCCATCTGCCGCGACATCTCGAGGAACAGCCGGTTGCGCTCGGGCGAATCGGGCATGTCCCGCGAGCGTTCGTAAAACGCGTCGAAGGTCTTCGATTCGTAGCAGCCGTTGTTGCTCTGGCCGGTATTCGGGCCATAGAGCAATTGCATGAAATTGTCGCCGTCCGGGTAATCGGCGCCCCACGATGATTCCCACATCATGAGCCGGCATGCCTTCGCCGCGCGCAGGTTGTCGCCGAACGGCGCCACGTCGAACTCCATGTGGATGCCGATTGCGTTCATCGACTTCTTCCACAATTCGTTGTGCTCGCGGTCGACGACGCTGCCGCTGCTCGCGTAGCGAACCACGAGCGGCTTGCCGTCGGGCGTGCGGCGATAGCCGTCCGGCCCTTTCTTGTACCCGAAACGGTCGAGCAACCGGTTGGCCAGCTCCGGATCGCGCTGGTTGAGCGATCGGTACCTCGGATCGTGGCCGACGACGCCTTCCGGTACCGGCATCTCCGCCGCCACCGCCATGCTTCGACGAATGACATTGATGTCCTCGTCGAGCTTGTACCCCAGGATCATTGCGCGGCGCAGCGCGATCTTTTCTTTCGAGAAGCCGCCGACCACCGGATCGCGAATATTGAAAAAGGCGTAGATGATTTCCGCATCGATGAACTTGTACACCGAAACCAGCTCGTCGATCAGCGCAGGCTTGAGCGTGTCGTCGGGCTCGAACGCCTCGGTGCGAAACGCGGACGGCAGATTGAGAATATCGGCCTGCTTCTGCCGGAACGACAGCCATTGCGTCTGGAACTCGACGATGATCGAAATCTCGACGCGGCCGATCTGCGGCATCGTCTTGCCCCTCATCGCAGCGATGAGCGTCTCGTCCCACTTGTCGCCGCGATTGCCCTTGAAATCCCACGTGAAGCCGCGATAGCCGGGATTGGCGACCAGGACGATCAGCGACGCGCGCTTCCATTCCTTCAGCATGTAGGCGCCGGTACCGACCGGATGCGCGTCGGTCTCGTTGCCGTACGCCTCGATCACTTCGCGAGCGACGGCGCCGAACGATGTGTGCGCGGCGATGTAGGGAAAATTGAAGTCGGTCCGCGCGAGGCGGATCCGCAGCGTATAGCGATCGACGGCCTCGAGATCGGGCAGCTTCGCGTCGTAGTCGAACCTGCCCGACTTCTTCGCGGCCTCTGCAAGCGCATCGAGGCCCTTGATCTTGCCTTCGAGCAGGAACGCGTACGGCGCGCGATACTTCGGATCGAAGAAGCGCATGAAGGAGTACACGAAGTCCTGTGCGACGAGCTCGCGCGCCACACCCTTGAACGCGGGGTCGGGCGTGAAGTAGATCCCCTTGCGCAGCCGGAACGTGTAAGTCCTGCCGTCGTCGCTTACCTCGGGCATCGACTCAACCGTCATCGGCACGAGCTTGGCCGGCCGCGCGAGGTAGTCGTAGGTCAGCAAGCGCTCGAAGATCGCTTCGTTGATGGTGGCAGAGTTGCCGTCGGAGATCCGCACCGGATCGAACCCGATCTCCGCCACTTCGAACGAGAGCCGCAAGACCTTGTTCGGGTCGGCAGCGGCAAGCGCAGAGGCTGCCAGCGCCAGCGATGCCAGCGCCGCGAGGACGGAAACTCCCCGCATTGCGATGCCGCGGGTGCGTGACGCCGTCACGCCCGGTTTTCCGATACTGCGCCCACGACGTTGCCCACGATATTTCCCACTGCAACCGCCCAAAAACCAAATCCTGCTAATGTACCATTTTCGAGCAATCTCACGCCACACAGCCTGTCTCCCCGCATGAAGCCCCCGTACTGGGACGCGGCAACGAAGGCGCTGTCCGCCAGCGATCCGGTATTGCAGCGATTGATCGCCGCGTATCCCGGCATCCATCTCGTGCGGCGCGGCGATCCGTTCACGACGCTGGCGCGCGCAATTGTCGGCCAGCAGATTTCGGTCAAAGCCGCGCAGTCGATCTGGAATCGCTTCGTCGTCGCCACCGGCGGTGGAGGCGATCCGGTCACCCTCGATCCCGCTCGCGTCGGCCGCGCCCGAATGCCGACGCTGCGGCGCGTCGGGCTGTCGGAGCGCAAGGCGCTCTACCTGCGCGACCTCGCGCGCCATTTCGTTTCCGGTGCGCTCAATCCGCACGAATGGCCCGCGCTCCCCGACGAGCCGTTGATCGAGCGCCTGGTCGACGTCAAGGGCATCGGCCGCTGGACCGCCGAGATGTTCCTCATCTTTCATGAGCTTCGTCCCGACATTTTTCCGGTGGACGACATCGGCGTGCAGAAGGCGGTCGCCGCCCACTATCGCGAAGGCGAGCGCATGCCGCTCACCGAGTTGCGCGCCTTCGGCGCCCGCTGGTCGCCCTATCGCAGCGTCGCCACGTGGTATCTGTGGCGATCGCTGGATCCGATCCCTGTTGAATACTAATGGGGCAAGAACGTACGTCTTACGCGAACCGCCGGCGCTGCGATTCTTACTTTCTCACCTCCTCGCCTCCTCACTGTCTCACTTGCCGTAGGCAAGACCGTCGCGTAGAGTCGAAACACCATGTCCAATGACGCTCCTCCGCGCTACGACGGGCCGCGAACGCTGGCCGAATCGCTGACGGCGTTCGCGCGAATGAGCGCTGCCGATGCGCAGTGGAATCGTGAGGGATTGCGCGCCGATTCGGAATACCGCGATCTGGGTCTGGCCGCTGCCACCGGCGGACGGCTGGGCGTCAAGCACATTCGCGCACTGCTGCCGATGGACGCGCCCACCGGCTGGCATTGGCACGACATGACCGCGCACTATGTCTATGTGCTGCGCGGCTGGCTCACGTTCCGGTTCGCCCACGTCGAAGGCGACGTCACGCTGCGCGCGGGCGACGGCTTGTCGCAGCCGGCGGGCGTGCCGCACAACGTCATCGCGCGCTCGGACGACCTCGAGGTCATCGAAATCAACGAGCCCGCGGAATACGGCACCTGGAATTTGCCCGAACCGCCGCCGCCATGGCGGTAGCGCGCGCGGGCGATCGCGCCAATGCGCTTGCCGGCTGGTTCGGCAAACGCGGCGGCGCGCTGGCGATCTTCGTGCTGCTGTTCGTCGTCTGGGAGCTCGCGGTCCACCTGACCGGCGTCAAGGAATATCTGCTCCCGCCGCCATCGAAGGTATGGACCGAATTCTGGAAGCGGCACGACATCGTCGCCGGTGGCGCGTGGGTCACGACGCAGGAAATTCTCGCCGGCTATGCGCTTGCCGTCGTCGTCAGCATCCCGCTGGCGCTCGCGGTCGCCTACTCGCGCTTTATGGAGCAGGCCGTCTATCCGGTGGTGGTGTTCCTGCAGATCATTCCCAAGATCGCGATCGCGCCGCTGTTCATCATCTGGTTCGGATTCGGCTTCACGCCGAAATTGCTGCTGGTGTTCCTGCTGTCGTTCTTTCCGATCGTGGTGTCGAGCATCGCAGGCTTCAAGAGCGCGGACCGCGACGTGATGGACTTCGCGCGCACGACCGGCGCGAGCGGCATCAGGATGTTCTTCAAGATCCGGCTGCCGCAGGCGCTCCCGCATATTTTCACCGGCCTCAAGGTCGGGGCCGCGCTGGCGGCCACCGCGGCGGTGGTGGCCGAATTCGTCGCGTCGGACAAGGGATTGGGCTACTTGCTGCTGCAATACAACGGCCAGCTTGACACGCCGATGGTGTTCGCGACAATCGTGATCCTGTCGCTGATCGGGCTCGTCGTGTACTACGCAGTGGAGATCGTCGAGCGCCTGGCGATCCCCTGGCATGTTTCGCAGCAGGCCACCGCCAAGGATGCGACACTGTAATTCGACGAACCCGCCGCAGACGCGGGTGTGGAACCTATCTCAAAATTCCCGCGAGCGGCCCGAGTGCGCGCAGGCCCGCAGCGAGCCCCGAGATAGTAAATGGACGTACAGCGAGGGGCGAGCGAGGACACGCCAAAGCAATCGGGTCGCGCAGCTAGTTTTGAGATAGGTTCTAATCAACGAGGAGGAAACCATGAAGCTTGCACGACTCGCGGCGCTGTGCGCCGCCGCTGCTGCACTCGGTGCTTCGTCGCTCGCCGTTGCGCAGGACAAGGTATCGCTGCGGTTGAACTGGTACCTGGGCGGACTGCACGTGCCGTTCTACTACGGCAAGGACAAGGGGTACTACGCCGCCGAAGGCATCGATCTCACGATCAACGAAGGCCGCGGCTCGGCCAACACGGTGCAGGTGGTCGCGGCAGGCTCGGATACGTTCGGACTCGCGGATTCGTCGTCGGTGGTGCTGACTGCGTCGAAGGGTGCCGATGTCAAGAGCGTGATGTCGCTGTTGAACACGACCGGTTTTTCGGTGGTATCGCTGTCCGAGACCGGCATCAAGACGCCCAAGGACCTCGAAGGGAAGAAGGTTGCGGTGACCGCGGGCGATCCGCTCGGACAACTGCTGCAGGCGGTGTGCAAGGCGAACAACGTCGATTGCACGAAGATCTCCATGGTGCAGGTCGACCCGGCGGCCAAGGTCGTCACCGTGCTCGAGAAGAAGACCGATGCGCTGCTGGGCGGCGCCGACGATCAGTACTTCCTGATCAAGTACAAGGGCGGCAATCCGGCCGCGATGCGCTACGCCGATTGGGGCGCCAACATCGTCGGCATGACCATCATGACTTCGGGCGACACGATCAAGAAGAATCCCGACCTGGTGAAACGCTTCGTCCGCGCGTCGGTCAAGTCGTGGGAGGAATCGAAGAAAAATCCCGGTGCGGCGGTCGATGCCGCGATGAAGGCCAAGCCGGACCTCAATCGCCAATCCACACTCGACCAATTGATGGTCGATATCGATCTCCTCGATTCGAAGAATTCCAAGGGCAGGATCGGCTGGGGCGCGCAGGCCGATTGGGACCAGACGCTCGCGATCCTGCGCAACTATCGCGACCTTACGACCGACAAGACGTGGACGACGTTCCATACGAACGAATTCCTTCCGCAATAGCAATGGCGGATGTTGTGGGCGTGGGAGGCGCCGGTGAGGCTTATGCCCGACCCACGAAGACCGCGACCGATGCGTACGTCGAGATCGCCGGCGCGGCGAAGACGTACCGCCGCGGCGGCCGCGAGACGCACGCGCTGGAACGGATCGATCTCGCGATTCGCGAAGGCGAATTCCTGGCGATCGTCGGGCCGTCGGGATGTGGCAAGAGCACGCTGCTGCGCATGGTCGCCGGCCTGCATCTGCCGACGTCCGGCGACGTGCGCGTCGCCGGCCGCGTCGTCGACCGTCCGCAGACGAATCTCGGCATCGTCTTCCAGAGTCCCGTGCTGCTCGATTGGCGGACGGCGCTCGCGAATGTGCTGATGCAGGTCGAGCTTCGCGGGATGGATCCGCGCGAGTACCGCGACCGTGCGCTGCGGCTGCTCGACCAGGTCGGATTGAAGGAGTTCGCCGACCGTTATCCGCACGAATTGTCGGGTGGCATGCGCCAGCGCGTCGCCATTGCGCGCGCGTTGATCCACGATGCGCCGCTGCTGTTGATGGACGAGCCCTTCGGCGCGCTTGACGCGCTGACCCGCGAGCAGATGCGGCTCGATCTCGAAGCACTGTGGCTCGCGACACGAAAGACCGTCCTGTTCATTACGCATTCGATCGACGAGGCCGTGCTTCTGGCCGACCGCGTCGTCGTGATGTCGCCGCGTCCGGGAACCATCGAGACCGTGCTGGAAATCCGCCTGCCGCGACCGCGCGGGCTCGAAGCACGGCGTGCGCCGGAATTCACGCAGGCGACCGAGCAGATCACCGCCATTTTTCTTGCCCGCGGCGTGCTTCACGGCGCTGCCGTCATTGCAAAGGGTTAGGGCCTGTTAACAGGCCCTAAACCGCCATGACCGCCTTCACGCTCGCGGGAATCGTCGCTGCGCCCGTATTGCCGATGTCGCCGGACTTCGAAATCGATTGGAAGTCGCTGCGGACCTACATCCGATGGATCGCCGACCAGAAGCCCACGGCGATCGCGATGAACATGGATGCGAGCGAAGGCCCGTCGCTGGAACGCGACGAGCAGCTCGAAGTCTTGCGCGTGTGCAACGAGGTCATCGCCGGCAGCGTTCCGCTCGTGTCCGGACTGATCGCCGGATCGACGGCGGCCGCCGTGCGCTGGGGCAACGAGCTCAAAGGCAAGGGCGCAGACGCGCTAGCGGTCTTCCCACCCTTCCCCACGTTTCTCGGCAATCCGGTTCCGTCGGAAATGGTTTACGCGTACCACAAGGCGATCGCCGACGGCGTCGGCCTGCCGCTGATCGCGTTCCAGTTTCCGAAGGCGTTCGGTCCGGACTTTCCACCGGAAACGCTCGCCCGCCTCGCGACAATCCCGGAAATCATCGGCTTGAAGGAAGCGTCGTTCGATACGACCAAGACCGTCGAGACGATCGCCGTGGCGCGGTCGCTGCCGCGCAAGCTCGGCATCATGACCGGCAGCGACACGTTCATTTGCGAAGCGATGGTGATGGGATGCGACGGCGCGCTGATCGGCTTCGCATCCACGGCAACCTCGGAGCTGATCGACATGCATCGCCGGGTCAGGATCAAGGATTTCGACGGTGCATTTGCAATCTGGGATCGCCTGGGGCCGCTGGCGCGCTACGCATGGCGCGCGCCGATTCGCGATTACCGCCCGCGAATGAAAGAAGTGCTGAAGATGCAGGGGCTCATCGCCGATGCGGCCGTCCGCCCGCCGCAACTCGGGATCGACGAATCCGAGCGGAGGGAGCTGCGCCGGCTGGCCAGCGAGGCCGGACTATTCGATGCGTCGCGCTTGCGGGCATTGGGAGACTAATGGACGCCCCCGAGGCGCTCCGCGCCTTCCCCCACTGGGGGCACGCCCGGCTTGGGGCGGCCCTGCGCCGGGCTGCGCATCCGGAGCGGTCAGCGCAATATGCCATCTACTAAATGGAGAGTCCGATCCGCTCGAGCCGCTAGTTCAGGGTCGTGCGTCACGATCACGAGCGCGGTTCCAACCACGGCGTTCAACTCGAGCATCAGGTCGAACACCTGCCCCGCAGTCTTGCGATCGAGGTTGCCGGTCGGCTCGTCCGCGAGCACGCAGCGCGGCCTCGTCACCAGCGCGCGGGCAAGCGCGACCCGCTGCCGCTCACCGCCTGACAATTCGCCGGGCCGGTGCTTGAGACGATGACCCAGGCTCACGCCTTCGAGCATCGCGGTGGCGGCAGCCTGTGCCGCGGCCGGGGTCAGGCGCCGGATCAGCAGCGGCATCGCCGTGTTTTCCACCGCGCTGAATTCGGGAAGCAGGTGATGGAACTGATAGATGAACCCGAGCGCGCGGTTGCGAAGCTCGCCACGCGCCTTCTCGGAGAGCGTGGCGATTGGAACACCGTCGACCTTGATCTCACCTGCGTTGGGGGTATCGAGGCCGCCCAGCAAATGCAGCAGCGTGCTCTTGCCGGAGCCGGAAGCGCCGACGATCGCCACGCGCTCGCCCGGCATGACGGTGAGATCCACCCCCATCAACACGGGAACGGGGGCGGGGCCGCTCGTGTAGGTCTTGGCAAGCCCACGGCACGCGAGCACCGGCGTTGGGTGTGGCCCCCCCGAGGCGGC
>Ga0068869_100002933_pt1 | contig 10355 bp, 8 predicted proteins | sample KBSMisM52_FD_64676 | JGI IMG/M metagenome (GOLD analysis project Ga0068869, IMG submission 64676) | Miscanthus rhizosphere microbial communities from Kellogg Biological Station, Michigan, USA - KBS Miscanthus M5-2 | ecosystem: Host-associated > Plants > Roots > Rhizosphere > Soil ... | reverse complement strand
TCGTGTAGTTGTGGTGGCACTGCACCCGCTCCAGCTCCTCGACCGCGCCGCCCTGCCACTCGCCGAAGCACGCCACGACGCGGTCCATCATCTCGTCGCGGTTGGCGAGCGCGAACTCCTGCGCCCAGCGCAGTTCGCGGATGTAGGTCCAGAACTCGTCGGTGCCCTGCGGCAGGTAGGCGAGGTCGTCGTCGGGAAGGCTGATCCACCACCGCTTCATCGCCGCCTGCGCGACGCGGATGTGGTGCGACGCGATCTTGTTGCCGACCCCGCGCGAGCCGGAGTGCAGGAACAGCCACACGGCGCCCGTCTCGTCGACCGTCACCTCGATGAAGTGGTTGCCCGAGCCGAGCGACCCGAGCTGCAGCGCCCAGTTCCCGGCGTACTTGGCCGGGTCGAAGTTGGCCCGCTCGGCCGTCTTGGTGAGCGTCTCGACCCGGCGGCTCGCCGAGTCGGTGAGCGCGGTGTTGTACGCGCCGGCCGAGAGCGGGATCGCCGCCTCGATGGCGGTGCGCAGTGCGGCCAGATCGGGGCGCAGCTCGTCGCGGTGGTACTGGGTGCGCACGGCCGCCATCCCGCAGCCGATGTCGACGCCGACCGCCGCCGGGATGATCGCGCCGAGCGTCGGAATGACCGACCCGACGGTCGCGCCCTTGCCCAGATGCGCGTCGGGCATGAGCGCCACGTGCGGGAAGATGAACGGCAGCGACGCCGTGGCCTCCGCCTGCTCGAGCGTTGCCGGCTCGATGATGCTGGCCCAGTTCACCAGCCGGTCGTTGACCCGATTCACCCGATCACTCTCACCGTGAAGGCCCGCCGCCGGCAACCGGAAATAGAATCTTGGCCCGCTACTCTGATTCGTATACTCTGAATCGAGTATTAGAAGCGGAGTAGGGAGCGGGATCATGCGACGGCCGTCGAACGCGCTGGCACTGGCGGTGCTCGGCCTGCTCTACGAACAGCCGATGCACCCGTACCAGATGTCCTCCACGCTGAAGTTCCGGCACAAAGAGGACAGCATCAAGATCAATTATGGCTCGCTGTACGCCGTGGTCGACTCGCTGCTGCGCAAGGGCCTCATCGAGGAGCGGGAGCGCATCCGCGAGGGTCGGCGCCCGGAACGCACCGTCTACGGCCTCACCGACGCCGGGGCGGCCGCGCTGCTCCAGTGGCTCGGCGAGCTGATCGCCCAGCCCAGCCCGCAGTTCACCGACTTCGAGGCGGCCCTGTCGCTGATGCCGGCGCTGCCACCCGGCGTCGTCGGTGACCTGCTCGCCGAGCGGCTCACCGCACTGGAGAAGGAGGCTGCCGAGTACGAACGGATCCGCGCCACGATCCCGGACTTCCCGCGCCTGTTCACCGTCGAGGGCGAGTACCGGGCGGCGCTGCGGGCGGCGGAGGCGCAGTTCGTGCGCGGGCTGCTCGCCGACATCACCGAGGGCTCGCTGGACGGCATCGCCATGTGGCGGCGCGTGCACGAGCTGAAGGCGAAAGACCGCACCACACCCGTGATGCCGGTGCTGATGGCCGAGTTCGGCGACCGGCTGCCGGAGGAACCAACAGAGCCCGAATAGAAAAGAACGGTCCCCGAACGACTGCCATCGATCGGGGACCGGCAACCGGAGAACCCGCCGAAACGGAGTCCCTCGGCCCGCAATCCCAGGGTATTCCACGCAGGCGGGTGAGAGCCCGAGAGGAATGCCCGATGTCCCTACCCGACGCTGCCCGCTCCCGCGGGTTGGCCACCTTCGTCCTCATCTTCGCGTCCTTCATGGACCTCATCGACGGCACGATCGTCAACGTCGCGCTGCCGTCCATCCGCGCCGACCTCGACGCGTCCCCGGCCCAACTGGAGTGGATCGTCAGCGCGTACCTGCTGTCGTTCTCGGTCCTGCTGGTCACCGGCGGCCGGCTCGGCGACATCTTCGGCCGGCAGCGGGTGTTCGTGCTCGGCGTCGCCGGCTTCACGCTGTTCTCGCTGGCCGCGGCGGCGGCACCCGGCGCCGGGGCGCTCATCGCCGCCCGGGTCGGCCAGGGTGCCTGCGCGGCGATGATGGCCCCGCAGCTGCTGTCCAGCATCCAGGTGCTCTACGCGCCGCGCGAGCGGGCGCCGATCTTCGGCATCGTGGGCGCGGTCAGCGGCCTCGCCGCCGTGATCGGACCGGTCCTCGGTGGCTGGCTGACCACCGCCGACCTGTTCGGCCTCGGCTGGCGCACGGTGTTCGCCATCAACGTGCCGATCGGGATCGCGATAGTGATCGCGGCGCTGCGGTTCGTGCCGAACACCCGCTCGCCCGACCCGCTGAGACTTGACCTGCTCGGCGTCGTGCTCGCCACCGTCGGGCTGTTCCTCGTCGTGTTCCCGCTCGTCGACGGTCGCGAGCAGGGCTGGCCGGCGTGGATCTGGGCCATGGGCGCGGCCGGCGTCGTCGTGCTCGCCGTGTTCGCGCGCTACCAGTGGACGCGCGAACGCCGCGACGGGTCGTCCCTGCTGCCGATGCACCTGTTCGCCAACCGCGGCTTCTCGGCGGGTCTGGTGACCCAGTTCGTCTTCCAAGGCTCGATGGTCGGCTTCATGCTGGTGCTCACCATCTACCTGCAGGCCGGGCTCGGGTTCAGCGCGATCGCGGCCGGCCTCACGCTGGTGCCGTACAGCGTCGGGGCGTTCGCCGGCACGGCCGTGTCGGTTCCGCTGGGCGCGAAGCTCGGAAAGATCGTGATGTTCGTGGGCGCGCTCGCGCAGGCCGCCGCGATGTGGTGGGTGATCCAGGTCGTCCAGACCAACGGCGACGACCTGAGCGGCTGGCACCTCGCGCCGCCGCTCGCCCTCGGCGGGTTCGGCCTGGGGCTGCTCGTGGTGCCGCTCGTCGACGTCGCACTGGCCACGGTGGACCCCGCCGACGCCGGTGCCGCGTCGGGCGCGTACGGAACGCTGCAGCAGTGCGGCGCGGCGGTGGGCGTCGCCGTGGTGGGCGTGGTGTTCTTCCACGTGGTCGGCACCGTGTTCACGCCCGCCCGGATGGCCGACGCGCTGGGCGCCGCCGGCTGGGTGTCGGTGGTCGGATTCGCCGTCTGCGCGCTGGCCACGCTGTTCCTGCCGGCGCGGGCGGCCGTGCGGGCGCACGCCGAACGCGAACAGGCCCTGGTCTGATCCCCGAACCGTCTGCCCCGTACGGCGTGTGGGCGGGCGCTGCCCGCCCACACCGCCGTAGATCGAGCCGGACCGGAGCGCCGCTATTTGCGGCAGGACGGTGGCTGGCAGCCGAAGTCGGAAAGGGCGGAGAAGAAGATCCGCCTGATCTCGCCGGCATTCTGTCCAATGTAGACACGACCGTCCACAACGGACGCAATCTCCTGCAACTCGTCCGCGTCGACGCCGTTGCCGAGGCCCATGAACAGGATCGGCAGCGGCCGGCGCGGGTCGACGAGCTTCTTCAGTTCCTCCAGAAGCTTGGCCCGGCTGATGCTGCGGTCGTCGTCGTTGCGGCCGTCGGTCGCGATGAACACGAGGTTGATCCGGCCGGGCACCCAGTTCTTGCGGGCATTCTGGTAGGCGGCGAGCACGGTGTCGTACAGCCCGGTGTCGCCGTTGGGAACGGCGCGGATGCCCGCGAGCGCCGCCGCCAGCTTGTCCCGCTGCTGCCCGATCGGGCCCGGCGGGACCAGTTCCTTGTAGTCCTTGTCGCCGTCCAGCCGGGTCGAGAAGATCCAGATGCCGACGTCGGTGGTGTCCCGCAGCAGGCCCACGCCCTCCTGCGCGGCCTGCAGCACCACCGCCATCCGGGTCTGCGCGCCGATCCGCTCGTTCATCGAGCCGGAGACGTCGAAGACGCTGAGGATCCGGGCCGACAGTTGCACGCCGGTCCATCGCGACAGCACCTGCACCAGGTCGTCCTCGCTCGGCATGCGTACCGGCTTCACCGGATCCGAGTGCACCAGGGCCGGCGACGCCGACGCGGTGACCGGCGTGCTCCCGTCGGGATCGCGGAAGCCCGCGGCCTGCAGCGCGCGGCGGGAGGCCGGGGTCAACAGGTGGTTGAGGAACGCCGTCGCCGCCGCGATCTCGCCCGGCGCCGCGCCGGGCAGCACCACGTACGGGAAATCCAGCGCGGGCACCGGGCCGGTCGGGTAGGACGCGACGAGCGGGGTCACCGCCGGCTGGATGGCGTTGTGCGCCAGCAGCGCCTGCTCGGAGGTGAGGAACGCGCCGAGGGGCTTGCTGCTGTTGCCGCCCTCGGGCAACCGCTCGTACAGGTCGGTGGCGCGGGTGGCGGTCTGGCCGCTGAGCCGGCGCAGCACGGCCGTTTCGGCGGGGCCGGCGTCGGGCAGATCTCCGGTGACCGACTGCACCCCGATCAGCCCGGCCACCCCGATGGGGTCGGCGGCAGGGTCCGGGATCCCGACCGGCACCGCGGTGGCCTGCGGGCCGAGCAGCGCCGACCACGGGACGGGCGCGGCCGGCCAGCCCAGCGGCCCGGCCACCGCCTTCGTCATCGCGATGACGACAGGACTGGTCGCCACCGACGAACCGTCGCCGGGCAGCGTGAACGCGCCCTTCGCCTGGGCGCGTCCCAACCAGAACGTCGACTCGGGGATCCAGACCTGTGGGCGGCGGCCGGCGGGCGGGTTCGCCACCTGGTCGGCGACGGCGACCGACTCGCCCGCTGTGACGTGCACGGTGGCGCACGAGCCGGCGCCCTTGTCCGTCAGCTCGGACAGCGCCGGCGCGATCGCCGGCGCCGCGACCACATCGAGCTCGACGGGCTTCGTGCAGTCGTCCCCGCCGACAAGCGAGTTGATCCAGGTCACGCTCGCCCAGGCGAGCAGCACCACGACCAGCAGCGCGCCCAGCCAGATCGCCGCCGGGGGCACCGCCCGCTTGCGCCGGCCCGCCTGCTCCGGGGTAGGGGCCTCGTCGTCCACACCGTCACCTCGCCGTTGCGGACCATAACAGCGCCGCCGACGGCGGGCCGACCCGCCCGGCGATCCGATCGGACGATCTTGGTCTACTTACTGGATGTCCTTCTACCGGCAGGTGGCCGACGACCGGTTCGAGTCCACGGAGTTCACCCGCGGCCCGTGGGACGCCCGGTCGCAGCACGCCGGCCCGCCGGCCGCCCTGCTCGGCCGCGCCATCGAGCAGCGGCCCGACGCCCGGGCCGACATGCGGGTCGCCCGGATCACGTACGACATCGGCAGGCCCGTTCCGGTGGCGCCACTGACGGTGACGACGCGCGTGGTGAGATCCGGGCGCAGCGTCGAGGTCGTCGAGGCGGACCTGGCGCCCGACGGCGCCGCACCGGTGATGCGGGCGGCTGCCCTGCGCATCCGCACCGAGAGCGACGCGGCACCCACGATCTGTGCGGTCCCGACGCTGCCCGGCCCGGACTCGGCCGAGGTCAGGCCGTTCTTCCCGGTGTCCTATGAGGACGGTTACCACACCGGAATGGAGTTCCGGTTCGTCGCCGGCGAGTTCCTGGTGCCGGGACCGGCGACCTGCTGGTTCCGGATGCGGATGCCGCTCGTCGACGACGAACCGCCGTCGCCGCTGGTGCGGGTGCTCGCCGCGGCGGACTCCGGGAACGGGATCAGCGCCGCGCTGGACTGGCGCACCAACCTGTTCATCAACCCGGACCTCACCGTGCACCTGTACCGGTACCCGGCGGGGGAGTGGGTGTGTCTGGACGCGCGCACGTCCGTCGACCCGGCTGGCATCGGCATGGCCGACACCGCGCTGCTCGACCAGCGCGGCGCGATCGGGCGGGCCGCCCAGAGCCTGTTCGTGGCCAAGCGCTGAGCCCATTTGCGGCGATCTTGGACTCCCATCGGTGCCAGGGCACCGACCGGAGTCCAATGGCTACTTCGCGACGGCGGCCCGGAGCACCCGGTAGCCCTCGATGAGCTCCTCGCGCTCGGTGGCAATCGCGTCACTCGTCGGGTCGCAGCCGTCCTCGACCCAGCGGTCGGAGATGCGCATCGCCTCGGCGCGGTGGGCCGCGGCGCCGCGCACCGACGCGACGGGGACGTCGTACACGTGGGCGTACAGCGCGGCGAGCGCGTCCGTCAACGGCGTGACCGCGCCGTCGGGGGATTCGCGCTGCAGGTACCTGTGCACCCGCCACCACTCGACCTCGAGGCGGGCCGCCTCGTCGACGTCGAAGGTCTCCTTGTTGATGCGCGACACGTCGACGTAGAACCGCCGCATGTACGCCCGCGCCTTGTCCGGATCGTTGTGCGGGTACGGCGCCCACACCTGGTTCGCCCGCAGCACCAGCCAGGCGCGCCCGACCGCGCGGAGCCACGACAGGCCGAAGCCCTCCCGGACGAGGCCGAGCGCGGCGACGAGGAACGCGAACCACCGGCGGCGGTAGTAGGCCACCCAGGCGTCCGCCTCGTAGTTGCCCAGCCGTACGGCGTCGAACTCGCGCATGGGCACATGATGGGGCACCCTCGTGCCGCGTTACAGCAGTACAGTCGCATCGTGCCGGCTTGGCGGATAGAAGCGACCCGGTTGCCCGAGGGTGAACCGGTCGAGGCCGGCATCACCGGCGCCGGCCACTGGACGTCGCAGCCGCCGGCCGGCGCCGAGCGTCTGCCGGGCCGCTTTGTGCTTCCCGGCCTCGTCGACGCGCACTGTCACCTCAGCGTCGCCGCCGGTCCGGACGGCTGGCCGGTGGCGCTGTCGGCCGACGACGCGCTGGCAAACCTTGTGCGGGCGCGGGAGAACGGCGTCACCGCGATCCGCGACACCGGCAGCCCGGCCAGCGTCACGCTCGAACTGCTGGCGTCCGAGCCGGACCTCGTCGCATGTGGACGGTTCCTCGCGCCGCCCGGCCGGTACTTCCCGGCGCTGCACGAGCCGGTGCCACCCGAGAATCTGGTCGACGCGGCGCTCGCCGAGGTGGCCGCCGGCGCGCGCTGGGTCAAGCTGGTGGCCGACTTTCCGCTGCTGCGCCCCGACGAGCCGCCGCAGGCCCCGGCGCCGAGCTACGAGTTGGCCGACATCCGGCGAATGGTCGAGGCGGTGCACGCCGCCGGCGCCCGGGTCGCCGCGCACACCACGACGCGCTACGTCACCGAGCTTATCGATGTGGGTATCGACTCCGTCGAGCACGGCACGTCGGTCGAGGAGGCCGACCTGACCGCGCTGGTCGAGCGCGGCGGCGCCTGGACGCCGACCCTGTGCGCGACGCTGGGCGCCGGCCCGGCCGCGAACGATACCCCGCAGCAGGCCGAGATCCGGGAGCGGCTCGCGTACCTGCTGCCGCTCGCGGTCGAGCGCGGCGTCGTCGTCATGACCGGCACCGACGTGGCGGGCACGATCCCGCAGGAGGTTGCCCTGCTGGCCCGGCTCGGGTTGCCGCCCGCGGCGGCGCTGGCTGCGGCCACCACGCGCGCCCGGCGGTTCCTCGGCCGCACCGACCTGGTCGACGGCGAGCCCGCCGATCTGGTCAGCTACGACGACGATCCGCGCGACGATCCGGCCGTGCTGTCCCGGCCGGTCGCCGTCGTCGTGCGCGGCGTGCGCATCCGCTGACGCCGACCGGATCAGGGGTAGCGCGCGAGCACCTCCCGCGCCCGGGCGGTCATCTCGGCGACCACCGTCGCGGCCGGCGCGACCGCGTCGACGAGCCCGACGCCCTGCCCGGCGAGCAGCGCCATCTCGTCCAGGTCGCCGGTGGTGTGCCCGCGCATCGGCACCAGGTTCGAGAACTTGTGCATGTCGACGGGCCCGCCGCCGAGGTCCATCTGCCCGATGACGGGCAGCGTCGACGTGTCGGCCGGGATCTCGGCCACCCGGTCGTGCCACTTCTCCACGACCCGGTTGCGCAGCACCCGCATCGGGTTGAACGCCGGGTTGTCCGGGCCGAACATCGCCGTGCGCACGGTGTCCGTGCCACCAGCGGCCACCAGCCGGGTCTTGTACTCCTCGTGCGCGGCCGACTCGGCGGTCGCCACGAACCGGGTGCCGACCCAGGCGCCGTCCGCGCCGAGCATCAGCGCCGCGGCGAGGCCGCGGCCGTCGGCGATGCCACCCGACGCGAGGACGAGCGCAGGCGCCACCGCATCGACGACGAGCGGCACGAGGGCGAGCGTCGGCAGCGTCGCGAAGTTGTGGCCGCCCGCCTCCTGACCCTGGGCGACGACCACGTCGACGCCGTCGTCGACGGCGCGCACGGCCGCGTCGACGGAACCGACCTGCTCGAAGACCTGCACGCCGGCGGCGTGTAGGCGGTCGATCCAATCGCGCCGCGGGTGTCCCCAGTGGAACGACACCACCGCGACGCCGGCCTCGCACGCCACGTCGATCTGTGCCTCGTCGGTGAAGCCGGTGATGAAGTTGACGTTGAAGGGCCCGGCGGTGCCCGCGCGGATCGCGGCGATCGTCTGCGCCAGCGCGGGTGCCGGCATCAGCCCGACGCCGAGCGCGCCGAGCGCCCCGGCGTTGCTCACCGCGACCGCGAGTTCGGGCGTCATGCCGACGAAGGCCATGCCGGCCTGCGCGATCGGCGTGCGCAGCCCGAACGCTCCGGTGAACCGGGTGGTGAGGGAATCCGTCATGGCACCACGGTGTCGGATCACGGTCGGACGGGTGTTGCCGCGCGCGCACCCGCGGGTTGCATGTGGTGCAGGAGTCCGGAACCGGACTGGGGGAGCGGGTGGTGGCGCAGACCTGGTCGACGCTCGTCGCCGCGCCGTCGCGCCAGTTCGCCTACTGGCGGGAGTTGATCTGCGAGGCGTTCCTCGACCTCACGCCGGAGTCCGACCTGCGCGACGGCTTCACCGGAACCGTTGTGCAGAGCCCGTTCGGCGCTCTCAATCTGGCCCGCATCGACTCGCAGCGCCAGCGCGTGCGCCGGACCACCCGCGACATCGCGCGCTCCCCGCGCGCCGGCTACTACGCGAACCTGCAGGTGCGCGGCGTCAGCGCGATGGCGCAGGCGGGCCGGGTCACCATCCTGCGGCCAGGTGACCTCGCGATCGTCGACACCAGCGAGCCGTTCGAGTTCGAGTTCCGCACCAACTTCCGGCAGCTGTCGTTCTTCGTTCCCGCCCCCCTGCTGCGCGGGCACGCGTCGGGCGGTGTGCGCACGGCATCGCGGCTGGACACGTCGGCCGGAATCGGCGCCGCGGTCCGTCACCTGCTGCACACCCTCGCGCGTGCCGGGCTTGCGCCCGCCGCGGCGCCGTCACCCGACGGCGCCGCGGCGCTCGCCGTGCATGCCGCCGGCCTGCTCGGCCTGGCGCTGGACCAGGCGCCGGATCCGGATCCCGTCGCCGGCGCGCGTTCGGCGCGCACCCACGCGGCCGCGCTCGCCGACATCGAGGAGCATCTCGCCGACGAGGACCTCACGCCGGCCGCGACCGCGCAGCGCCTCGGCGTCTCGGTGCGCTGGCTGCACCGGCTGTTCGCCGGCCAGCAGCAGTCGTACGCCGCGACGGTGCGCCGGCTGCGGTTGGAGCGTGCCCGGCACGACCTGCGCGATCCGGCCCGGCGGCACCTGCGGGTGATCGACGTCGCGGCGGCAGCCGGGTTCGCCGACGTCACCAGTTTCCACCGCGCGTTCCGCCGCGAGTTCGGCCGGACGCCGGGCGCCGTACGGTCGGCGCGATAAGACGATCCGCCCGACAGGGCAGACCTCGGGAGGGCCCGCCCTCCCGGCGCGGCCGGACACCCTCGCACCGGCCCTCGTCGTGCGCCGTGCCGTCACCGGAGCCACGGACGGTGGGATGTTGGCCGATACCTATTTATCGATGGCGATGTCTCGCGAGGTCAACATGAATCGATCCTGTACAACCCGACGCTCGCCGACACCGAGACTGTTCTTCGGCGAGGGCGGCGGCGCGACGGTCACCGCTCAGGCGTCGAGTTCGCTGAGAACCTCGCGCAGGATGTCGGGTGTGTTCCGGGGCGGATCCGCCTCGATGAACAGCCGGCCGACGACGGCGGCGTACTGGTCGACGTCCTCGCGCTTCTCCAGATACAGCGCGTTGGTGAGGTGTTCGATGTAGACGATGTCGGGCAGGTCCTGGTGCGGGAACCGGAGGATGGAGAACGCGCCGCCCGCAGCCGCGTGCCCGCCGGTGTTGAACCGCACCACCTGCAGCCGCACGCGCGGCAACTCGCACGCCTCGATGAGCGCCTCGATCTGCTCGCGTTGCACGGCGACGCCGCCGATCGGCCGGCGCAGCAAGGCCTCGTCGAGCACGGCCCACAGGCGCGGCCCGTCGGGGCGGGTGAGCACCTGCTTGCGGGCCATCCGCAGGCCGACCCGACGATCGAGCTCCTCGCTCTTCGCGTCGGAGTAGCCGAGCAGGATGACCGCGCGGGCGTAGGCCTCGGTCTGCAGCAG
>Ga0068869_100002931_pt1 | contig 10356 bp, 10 predicted proteins | sample KBSMisM52_FD_64676 | JGI IMG/M metagenome (GOLD analysis project Ga0068869, IMG submission 64676) | Miscanthus rhizosphere microbial communities from Kellogg Biological Station, Michigan, USA - KBS Miscanthus M5-2 | ecosystem: Host-associated > Plants > Roots > Rhizosphere > Soil ... | reverse complement strand
CGCCGCCGAATTCTGCGATCCTTGCTCGGCGCAGCTTGTCGAACCAGGGCCCCAGCGCTCGGCCATCGAAGTTATCCGCGAATAGGGCGTGATGCCCCAGGTTCGTCGGGATGGTAGCGGCAAGAGTGAACTCACGGTCGGTATTGGCACAGACCGGCTGTTGGAGGCTGGGCAGAGCATGTCCGCTCTGCCCGGGTATTTCAGACATCAACTTGTTCCGCTATTGCCAAAGCATCGTCTACTTCGATCCCGAGATATCTGACGGTGCTTTCGATCTTGGTGTGGCCAAGCAGAAGCTGGACGGCCCTGAGATTGCCCGTGCGACGGTAGATCAGGGTAGCCTTCGTGCGTCGGAGCGAATGCGTCCCGAAAAGCCTAGGGTCTAGTCCAACGCTGCCTATCCATTCCGAGACGAGGCGCGCATATTGCCGCGTCGTCATACCGCGTTCGGCACCACGACGACCAGTGAACAAGAACTCCCCGGGTCTTTTGTTGGCAACCTTCAAATAGTCATCGACTGCTTGGCGGGTCAGTTCGCTCAACTCGAATCTGACTGGCCGGCCCGTTTTCTTCTGTCGGACCGTTGCCCGATCCGCGGCGTATCCGCTGGCGGCGATATCTTCGACCTTAATCGCTACGACGTCACAGCCACGCAGCTTGCTGTCGATCGCCAAGTTGAACATGGCGAGGTCCCGAGCACGACCTTCGATCTGGAGTTTTGTCCGGATCGACCAAACGTGCTTGGGGCGCAACGGGGGCTTTGCTCCGGTCACCTTGCCCTTATTCCAGGGCACTCGCTTATGAGACGCGAGGGTCGCGTTCTCTTGATCTTGCATGGCCATACTCCTCGGTTAGAGAGGGCGAGAAGCATGAGCCAGGGCGTTTGGAACTAGGTCAGCTTTCGGGCCACTACGGACTTCGCGTCTGGTCCGGCGACGAGGGACCCGTAGCGAATGACCCTTATGAGACATGGGCGAAAGAACCAACACGCCGACGTTCTGTCGTCATTTCGGAAAATATGTATTTCCTGGGGCTCACGGCCAACCGTCGAGTGGAACGACACGGACTGCGACGTGGTGGGCGAGGGCACGTCGCCTGGCCGGATATCGACTATGTCAGGAGCGAATTTTAGTTTAGATTGGTGGCCGCGGGCGCAATTATTCGGCAGCCTGAAACGCCTCTGCATGCGCTTCGTGATTGATCAGGAGAACAGTCATGCGATCGTTTCAAAGAGTTGCGGCGAGCATCGCATTCTCGGCGCTGATGGCGGCGGGCGCGACCTGCGCCCGTGCCGAAGACGCTCCGCTCGGCGTTCGGCTGGTCGATCAAATGAACGCGCTTTACGGCGCGCATCCGGGCGTTCGAGCGAACCACGCCAAGGGTGCCGTGTTCGAAGGCATGTTCACGCCGGCGCAAGGCGCCGATGCGCTCAGCTCGGCTGTCTTTCTTAAAGGTGCACCCACGCCGCTGATCATTCGTTTTTCCAACGCGGGCGGCGTGCCGGATGCACCCGACACCCACCCTTCGACCGACCGTGTCCGCGGCATGGCAATCAAGTTCCGTCTCTCGGATGGGAGTGAGGCCGACATCATCTGCATATCGGCAAACGGGTTTCCGGTGGCGACCGGCGAAGATTTTCTGGCTCTGCTCGAGGCGGTCGGCGCAAGCGGTCCCGACGTGCCCAAGCCGACGCCGGTCGAAAAATTTTTGTCCACCCACCCGGCCGCACTCGCTTTTGTGACGGCGCCGCGACCTGTGGCGGTCAGCTACGGTACGCAGCCGTTCTTCGGCGTCAACGCGTTCAAGTTCACCAATGCGCAAGGAACAAGCAAGTTCGGCCGCTACCGCATCGTGCCCGAGAGCGGGCCCGCTTACGTGAGCGACGAGGAGGCCGCGAAGCGTCCTCCGAATGCGCTAGCCGACAAGCTGCGGGCATCGCTAGAAAAAGGATCGGTCAGGTTCCGCCTTCTGGTGCAGGTTGCCGCCGCCGATGATTCGACCACGGATGCCACGAAGGTTTGGCCAGACAGCCGGCCGACGGTGGAGCTCGGCGAAATCGCGGTCATCAAAGCGTTGGACACGAAGAAAGTCGAGAACGAGTTGCTGTTCTTGCCAACCAATGTGACGAGCGGCATTGACCCCTCGGATGACCCGATCATCAACACGCGCACCGAGGCCTACGCGGAATCGTTCGGCCGCCGTACCAAATAGATCGTCCGCCTGAGACACACGTCCCTTCGTCTCATTCTGGATGGTCAATGGCTGCAGATCGGTGAGCCGGAGCCAGTTGCTAAGGGGATGCTTTCATGACGCGCATCGATGCAAACGGGATGATCTCGCGCGGAAAGTCGGAATAGCGCTCACGCCGAGTCCGACACGTTCACGCCCGATGGGAGCGGCGCCAACAGCGGGTACGCGTGCCATACGATAGTGGCGGCAAAAGATTACACTTTCACGGAGTACCCGAATGTCAATCGGCGTTGGACTGGGACCCCCGATCGGCGTCCAAAGGGTACCCCTTTGATCGGCGAGTCTTGATGGTAGCGCTCGCGGCGTCGGAGCTGGCCGGGATTGCGGAGACGGCGCGAGCGCGAGTTGTTTGATCGTCGTCGCGGCTTTTGAAGCGCCAGCTGTCGTTGCCGGTTTCGACGATGTCGCAGTGATGAGTCAGTCGGTCGAGCAACGCGGTTGTCATCTTGGCATCGCCGAACACGCTGGGCCACTCTCCGAAGGAGAGGTTGGTGGTGACGATGACGGAGGTACGCTCGTAAAGGCGGCTGATGAGATGGAACAGAAGCTGACCGCCAGATTGTGCGAACGGTAGATAGCCCAACTCGTCGAGGACGATGAAGTCCATGCGGGTCAGATGCTCGGCGAGCCGACCCTGCCGACCGTTGCGGGTCTCGGTCTCGAGCCGATTGACGAGGTCGACGACGTTGTAAAAGCGTCCTCTGGTGCCATCGCGGATGCAACTTCTAGCGATGGCGATGGCTAGATGCGTCTTGCCAGTTCCAGTTCCGCCGACCAGAACGACGTTGCGTTGCTGGGCGATGAAGCCGCCGCCGGCGAGATCATTGACCAGGGTCTGGTTGATCGGCGTGCCATCGAACTGGAAGTCTTCGATGTCCTTGGCGAGTGGAAGCTTGGCGATGGTGAGCTGGTACTTGATCGATCTCGCCTGCTTCTCGCTGATCTCGGCGGTGAGCAGATCGCCGACGATGCGTTGGGGTTCGTGCTGGCGCTTGATCGCGGTCGTCATGATCTCGTCGAAGGCGGACTTCATGCCGTAGAGCTTGAGCTCGCCCATAAGATCGAAGATTTGAGTTCGTTCCATCAGTTAGTCCTCCGGAGGTTATCGTAGCGGGCACAATCGGCGATCGGCGCATGGCGAAGCGTCAGTGCGGCCGGTGTCATGATGTTGGCTGGGGGCGCCGGCTCTCGTTGCCGAGCCAGGATGTTGAGCACGACATCGGCGGAATGGACGCCGTGAGCGACCGCCTCGGCGCAGGCGGCCTCAACTGCTGGCAATCCGTCTGTCAGCACCGCATTGAGGATGTCGACCATCTGTCGATTGCCATCGTCGGCACCGGCAAGCTTGCGCCGTACTCGCTCGATCGCCGCGGGCAGTACCCAATCCTTGAAGGGAGCACCGTTGCGCAAGGCACCCGGTTTGCGCACCAGCACCGGCACATAATGCCAGGGGTCGTAGACCGTCTCGCCGCGACCAAATGATCGCGGATGTTCGGCAACGATCCGGCCATCCTGGCGGATCACGATGCGGTCCGCATAGGCCTGGACTTCAATAGGCCGTCCGACCGCACTTGCCGCCACCGAGTACTTGTTGTTGTCGAAGCGCACCAGACATGTCTTGGAGACCGAGGCCGGGACGGCATGGAAGCCATCGAACCGACCTGCATAGGGCACGAGATTGGGTCGTTCAGCCTCGAAGGTCTCCCAGACGGTCCGGTCGGCGAACTCCGGATGCCGATGAGCCTTGGCGTACGCGATACATTTATCGAGCAACCAGACGTTCAACTCGTCCAACGTTTTGAAGCGCAGCCGCGGGGTGAAGAAGCGTTCGCGGACCAACCCGACCTGGTTCTCGACCTGGCCCTTCTCCCAACCCGACGCTGGCGTGCAGGCAACCGGATCGACGAGATAGTGACTGCACATCTGCAGGAAGCGGCGATTGTAAAGGCGGCCTTTGCCGACAAAGATCGTCTCCACCGCCGTCTTCATGTTGTCGTAGATGCCGCGCCGGCAAGTCCCCTTGAACAGGGCGAACGCCCGGTCGTGGGCGTCAAACACCATCTCTTGCGTCTCGCGCGGATAGGCCCGAACGAACAGCATCCGACTGTGACAAAGCCGGACGTGCGCCGCCTTCACGACTACCGTGACCCCGCTCAGCAGGACCACTTCGTGGCTCCAGTCAAACTGGTAAGCTTCTCCGGGTGCAAAGCTCAGCGGGATGTAAGCCGCGCTCGTCGATTGTCCGCGCTCCTGGCTCCAGCGCCGCGCATAGCGACGAACCGCATCGTAGCCGCCGGCATAGCCGAGGCCACGAAGCTCCTCGAACAATCGGATCAGCGTCAGTCGTTCCCGCGCCGCCTTGCTCTCGTTCGCCGCAAGCAGTCGGTCAAGTTCGGCACTCCAGGCGCCCATCTTCGGAAGTGGTTGCGTCTCCCGCTCGTACCGGAACTCCGTCGCCTCGGAACGGATGATCTTCCGGACCACCTTGCGCGATACGCCAAGTTCCCGGCAGATCGCCTTGATCGGCTGACCATGAACAAAATAGGCGCGACGGATCTTCGCAATCGTCTCCACCACCAGCATCCCAACCTCGGCTTCCATGATGTGATGGAAGCCACTGTGGACCCTTGTCCCGGGGTCCCGATTGGATGCCGATTACCCCGAATACGGGGTCCTTATTCCATGCCGAAACACAGAACGCTCCAGTAACTGAAACGCTCTGCGCCTTATCCTTTATCAATCGCATAGCAATACTGTACCACGCCCCATGAAGCTTCAAATGAAGGGGCTGGGGATAGCTACGAGTACCCGAGATAAGGAACGTTAACGCCGGGCGTTCGTAGCGCCATTTCGGTGACGTGCCAGACGACGTAGAACACGGCGCCGGTGACGAGAAGGCGAAATTGCCGAGCGCCCCACCGACCGGATTTATCGGCACTCTCACGAACGGCCTCTTCGATCACTGCCACGACTTCGGGGTGGTTCGGGAACTATGGGTGTAGACCTTCCTGGACCCGTAGCAAGTCGTAGTTCTGTTGCACGATGTTCGTTACATCGCGAATCTGCCGGCAACCGGCATAAAAGCTGAAGGCCCAAGACAGGACGGCAAAAGCGAGTGGTAGCTTCGGCCAAGTTAGCGTGGCGGTCTGCGACTGCGTGACAGCAAAGGCGATAGCTGCGCCGGCGGCGGCGAGCAGGAAATACGCGTACTTGTCCTGCCCCTCACGGGTGGCTTTGTAGATGTCCTGTCGAGCGCTCATCAGAAGGGGATGTCGTCGTCCATATCGACGTTCCTGGTGCCGTTGCGCCGAGCCGTCGGCGGCGGTATTTGCTGCTTCGGCTTTTCGATCCGCTTGGGCGGTGGCGGCAGCTTGGCGTTCTCAGTGTCCTGGCGAACGCCGAAGATAGCTGCAATCAGCCGAGCCCATTTCCACGTCGGCTCCAACTCCTCGGTCGCGTCGGCTGTGGTCTTTGCCAGCGACATGATGAAGTCTTGGAAGCGCTGCATCGAGGTGCGGTCTTTATCGACCTCGGCAAGGAAGGCGTTAAGGCGGTTCATCAGCGCCTCTTTCTTACCTTCCTCCAACGCGGACCCGTCAACGATCTCCTTGATCTTTGTGACGTAGGCGCGGATGCGCTTCTTTTCAGCCTCGTCGAACGGCAGCGAGGTTGACGGCCCGACCCTGATATTTCGGATGTGGACGCCGACGGTGTAGCCGTCGACCACTTGCCGGAAGTGGTTGTAAGTGTCCGTCAAATTCGACGTGTTGTTGAGATCGGGGACCGCGAAGAACTCAAGAATATCCAGACCCAAGGCGTTGGCAGCGGCCAAGGTGTGGTTCATGTACTCGATGACGTAGTGATTGTACGTGTTGCCGTTGTTGGACTGCTCCAGGTTATTCTCAAGCATTTCCCGGAATTTGCGCTCCAGCCGGACGAACGCCAGATCGGGCGGACAGTTCGCAGCAGCTAAAAAGTCTTCCTCAGTAATCATTCCCCGGCCCTCCTCGGCTGGTTTGGCGGGAATCTGGGCAGCACATGTTCCGGTTACAAGGTCACGGAGCTGTGATTCTAGGGTGTATCCCGAAGAAAAAGGGGCTTTACGGGCGGCGAATCGGTGGCCTTAGCGGCCGAACAACCAGCGAATCGCTACGTACAGCCAGTGCGAGCCGTAGGCGCTGACCGCGGTCTCGAGCGCGATCCGGACGTCATTGCTGATGCTGTCGGCATCGATCGGGTTACCGGTGACGATGCTGGTGCTGACAATCCCGATGAGAGAAAAGAGCACGAGGGAAAGTATCGAGTGAACCGCGGATTGCGATCAAGGCTTCATTTACAAGATTGATTTTTGTGGAATGAGCCACATGAGATCGCGCTGACGAGACAGCCATTCTGATCGGCGCAGCTCGGATTTCTCGCTTCGGCCATTGCGGACCAATACAAACTGATAGGCAAATACTCAAAACCTTTTCAGTTCAGTGAGAAAGATCGACCGCCGCCGCTCTCGGCAGTGGCGATCGAACCAGTCTCCGCCGACAGTCGCCGCAAAACGGGAATATCTGCGGATACGGCCGGAGACTTTCGGCGATTTCCCCTTCTACTTCAGCGAACCAAGAGTCAGATTCGAAACCGAATGCGCGAAAAGCCGGGATTTCCGGCCCTTTCTCGGGTCTCTTGGTAAGCCAGGCCCAAGGCAGAAGTGGCTGGCTGGGGCGGGAGGATACGAACCTCCATATGGCGAGTTCGAAATCGGTTGCTGTCGCCTGTCCGAGAGAAGCGGCAGAACTCCTTTCCGCTGAAGTTCATAAGTAGCTCCAAACGTTCTAATTTCGAGAACCGTACCGAATTGTTAGAGTCCAGAGCTTCGGAGAGAAAAGGGCCTTTCGGAGAACAATGAGCCGACTCTGCCAATCGGGAGTCCGGAGCTCAAATGAGAAATCGCGACCGTTACTGGGCTTGTTTGCCTGCGAATTCGCTCGGAGAGTATGCGACCTTGGGCAGCTGGCGGAGGGAGAGGGATTCGAACTGGCGGTACGCGAGGGCCACCAGAAACGACCTCGCCAAAACGCGACGAACGCGCAAATGCGATAAAATCAACGAAGCCGAGCTGTGTCCTGGCGCTCGCACGACAGGATAGAGTTCCGCCGGCCCACCAGTGAAATCAGTGGATCGGCGAACGCGGTTTTGTTTCTCTGCATCAGACGCGATTCAAAACGTGAGACCCCATAAGCAATTCTGAAATAATCCGTGCGCATGGACCCGTCCGATTTCCACTCCAGACTAACCGAATGCGCGACTGCCAGCCCGCTATACTTTGCTCGGCCTTGATCAACAACTATGCCGCGGAAACTGGACCCATTCAAAGTGGCCGCAGTGGGAGGGTTGAATGATCGAGCCACGTGGCATGTCGAGAGAACAGGCTGCGGCCTATGCTGGCTGCGAGACGTTATCGGCGTTTAACGACTGGATCCGACGCGGAATCATGCCGGGCCCGATTCCCGGAACGCACAAGTGGGATAGAAAAGCTATCGATGCAGCCCTTGACCGGCTATCCGGTCTCCAGCCTACAATAATGCCCCGGCTATCACCATACGACGCGTGGAAGGCATCCCAAAATGCGAGTGCGGCTGAAGGGAATCAACTGGTCAATCAAAAAACTCGCTGACGGAACGTCGAGGACCTATTGGTACGCTTGGAAGGGCGGCCCACGCATCGACGCGGAGCCCGGCACTCCGGAGTTCATGCGCCTCTACAATGAGGCTGTTGCGTCGTACAAGAAGAGCACCGAGACGTTCAGCTCACTCATCGACTACTTCAAGGACTGCAGCGAGTACAAGGACCTCGGTGAGAAGAGTAAGCGCGCCTATGACAGCTACCTCAAACTCATCGAGGCCAAGTTCGGTTCGATGCCAATCGGCGCTCTCGAAGACAAGCGCGTGCGGGGTGACTTCAAAGAGTTTCGTGATTCATTTTCCGACACGCCGCGCAAGGCGGACTACGTCTGGACGACAATTGCGCGCGTGCTGTCGGTTGTGAAGGACCGCGGCAAGATCGCTGTGAACGTCTGCGAGCGCGGTGGCCGCCTTTATGAATCTGATCGGTCGGAGATAGTGTGGACTGCAGACGACATCCGCGCCTTCTGCGGTGTGGCGTCCGTCGAGCTGCAGGCCGCTCTCCTGCTCGCCTTATGGACAGGTCAGCGCCAGGGAGACCTGCTGCGGCTGACCTGGAAGGACTATGATGGCACGTACATCCGGATGCGTCAGTCGAAGGGGCGCGGCCGCAAGGGCCGGCACCGTGTAACCATACCGGTGGGACCGCCGCTGAAGGCGGCGCTTGATGTTGCGCTGAAGGAGAAGCGCTCGGCCGTGACCATTTTGGTCAACTCGTTCGGCCGACCGTGGACGGAGGACGGTTTCAGGACAAGCTGGGACAAGGCGTTCAGGAAAACGTCGCTGAAGGACCTGCACTTCCACGATCTACGCGGTACTGCTGTTACGCGCCTCGCCCTGTCGAACTGCTCCGTGCCGGAGATCGCCTCGATCACCGGCCATTCGATGAAGACGGTGCAGGAGATTCTGGACGCGCACTACCTGGGTGGCCGCGTCGAGCTCGCGGAATCAGCGATCAAGAAGCTGAGCGAAGTATACGGGTAGGAACAGAAATGAGATTGGGATGTGGATCGATTCCAGGTGAACGCGTCCTCGGTCGCCAAGGCCTCTGCGTGAGGAAATGCTCCACGCCGCCAGGAACGAACTAACCGCTGCGGTAACGCGCAGGCGTACGGATGACGAACAAATTTCTCAAACCGGACGTCAAACTGAAAGGTCCGTTCTGATGCAGACTAATGTAAGTCCTTGAAAGGCTTGGTGGGCGCACCAGGGCTCGAACCTGGGACCCGCTGATTAAGAGTCAGCTGCTCTACCAACTGAGCTATGCGCCCGGATGCTTAGGGTCCGGAAAAGCCTTCGCGAGAGGGCGTCGTTTAGCAAAGCGACCCTCGGATGTCCAGCAAGCCGGGACGAGTTTTCCCGGGCTTTGGCTGATCGCCGGAACGGCAAAAAGCCGCTGGATTTCAGCGGCTTCTGCCGATGTTCGGATCAGGCCCCTGCCAGGGGCGCGTCAGAGCCGTTCGGGGCCGCCCCGGTCCCGGCCGCCATCCCGGTCACGGTCGTAGCCGCGATCGCGGCCATAGTCGCGATCCATGCCCATTTCGCGCTCGAACCGGTGATGGCGCCAGCCTTCCCTGCTCCCGAACCGGTCCATGCGGGTCAGGACGGCGAGCCGGCGCTTCTGGCCGTCATCGAGCGTCTTGTAGAGCGGGTCGGCGGCATCCGCGATCTTCTTCATGGACCCGGCCGTCGCCGCCATATTCTCGGCCCGGTCGCGCAGCCGCGCCACCGGATCGTCCGGCTTCTGCTGGCTGGAATCATCCTTCGGCGGGTTCATCCGCGCGTTGGCGCGATCGATTCTGAGCTTGGCGAACTCCTTGACCGCCGCCTCGACCGGCGGCCACAGCTTTTCCTGGTCCGCCGTCAATTTGAGGCCGGCATGCACGGCCGCGATCCGGGCGTCGGCATAGGCCGCCCTGTCCTCCGGGTTCATCCGCGAAAAGCCGGGGCCCCCCCAATGGCGGTGCTGGGCATAGACGGCGGTCGAACCGGCGATGGCAAGAACCGCAACCGCTGCGATGGCGAAATTCCTCATGCGAACCTCCTGTGAAAGGTTGGCTGAAGATGGGCCTGCGCCAGGCGGCCTTCAACTTAAAGGTTGGCAAGGGAGACCTCCCTTACCAAGATGTAATGTGCCGCCGTTTGATCCCCCGCAAATGCGAACGGCTACAGCATGCCGAGCGCGCGCGGCAGCCACAGCGAGATTTCCGGTATATAGGTCACGATGCCGAGGAAGATCAGCATGGTCAAAAGCCACGGCCACACCGCAATCGTCAGTTCCGTGATACCCATCTTGGCGATGCCGGACGCCACGTAGAGGTTGAGGCCAACCGGCGGATGGCACATGCCGACTTCCATGTTGACGACCATCAGGATGCCGAGATGCACCGGATGGATGCCGAGCTTGACCGCCACCGGAAACAGGATCGGCGCC
>Ga0068869_100002924_pt1 | contig 10365 bp, 10 predicted proteins | sample KBSMisM52_FD_64676 | JGI IMG/M metagenome (GOLD analysis project Ga0068869, IMG submission 64676) | Miscanthus rhizosphere microbial communities from Kellogg Biological Station, Michigan, USA - KBS Miscanthus M5-2 | ecosystem: Host-associated > Plants > Roots > Rhizosphere > Soil ... | reverse complement strand
CGCCGGTTATCTGCCATCACGCCGAGCCACACGCGTGGATCCGTTGGTGGCGCTCAGGTATGAGTAGACAAGCATCCACAGATTTCGCCGATTACGCAGAACAAAAGGCGACGGACAGTGGGGAGTTCAGCTTCTGACCCTACCGCCCTTGTTTCTTGATCGGTGTAATCTGCGGATTGACCGTTCTCGGCAGGTGGTCGTTGATGAAGGCAGACAACGAATCCGCCATGATCCGATGCCCTGTCTTGTTTGGGTGGATTATATCTCCCAGCGAGAGTGTCAGGTTTCCCATTCCGGCGCGCAAAAATTCAGCGGTGAGGTCAATGGAGTCAAAACCGGCGCGGCGCGCTTCCATTTCAACGATGCGATGCGCTGCGAGGTGAGAGTAAGCGCCACCTTTGCTCTGTAGTAGTGGAATGATCATTATCACCACGCGAAAGTTGTTCTCCTGCGAAAGGCGCGCCAGGCGGCGAAAGCCATAACGCAGCCGGCCCACGCGATCACGGTTCCCGAACCAGGTACTGCTGGGCCACCTTGGCGACCGCTTCATTAGGTCGAGCAGTTCCGACTCGTTGTCGCCTATCGGATCGATCTGATTTGCATACTCGCGGCGGAAGACCTCCGGGTCGTTCACATGCTTCTCCCACCTCTTGGTCCTGATCGTTTCGACGCTCTCGGAGATTAACTGCACCAGACGCGATTCATACAGAAAGCTGTAGTGAGAATTTTGCAACTGCTGCATTCGCTGGATGCGTTCCAGGCTCATACTGGCGATGCCTATATCATTCAAGCAATAGCCCACAACCACCAACTTCGGGTGATATTTCAGTCCACGAATCTCCAGCAACGCAGCCTCCTGAAGTGTGTCGTATCCGCTGACGCCAAAATTGAGGACCTCAAGGTTGCGCCCCTGGGAAACCAGGCGTTGCTGCAATTGAAATGGAAAAGTGTCTTCAAGAGCCAGGCTGTTGCCGAAGGTAATTGAGTCGCCTAAGACGATTACGCGTTCAGTTGCCGGATCGCTTGAGGGCTCGGGACCGCGGAAACCCTGCGAATTGATCTTGATGTCAGTGTCCCACGCCCTAACGGAAGCTCCAGGGTTGAGTTCATACCTGAGGTCCGGATACAGGGAAGGACCTAAGGCAAGAGCCGTCCCCTGGCGCCAATATGGAGGCGGGTTGTAGCCGAAGAGCCGCAGTCCAATTTCGAGTGCAACCAAAGTTATCAGCAACGAGGCCGCGCTGAGGCCTGTCTTCTTCAGGTACTGTCGCCGCATGGAAGCAAAGGGTAACGAGGAAACGGAGAATGGGGAAGGAACAGTGGGCAGTGAGCAATGGGCGGTGGGAGCAGTAAGATGCCGGATGTTAGGTCACTGTTACTCTCGCTGCCAACTGCTCATTGCCCACTCTCTTCTGTTAACAGATGCCGCCCACAGCCGTCTTAATGTATGGAAGTCAGAAAATGAAACCGAAAGAAGATACTGGCGTTAACTGAGTTAAGGGAGATCGTTATGCTAAGCCTACACGCCAAAAACCTTGGCACTGTCGCGGTGCTGAGCCTGCAAGGTCAAATTGTTACTGGTGAAACGCAAATTCTGAGCAATGCGGTGCAAAGCCTGCCGTCGGCCAATGTAATCAAACTCGATATGGCAAGGGTCACCACGATCGATGCTGCCGGATTGGGAGCAATGTTGGAATTGCGTGAGCAGACTGAATCGAGAGGGATCCGTTTTGAACTCATGAACGTGAGCAAACAGATCGGCCGGGTACTCGAAATCACACGACTGAATACTGTTTTTCGGATAACAGCCTCGGTCGATTTCTTTCCGGCAGTTTCGCAAAGTAAACGCGTGCCGGTACCGTGGCTTGCCTCCTGCGCCTGAGGCGAAGAGTGGGCAGAAGAGCATCCACAGATTACGCCGAAGAGAAGAACGACTTCACATCGTTCTGTGCAATCTGTGTAATCGGCGGATACTGATTCTATTTACTCGCTGCAGTTAGTGACTCCTCAGGCACAACTTCGATTCTTAGTTGTTCCGTATTTCGGATAATCAACACCTCCGCCTTGTTGCCAATGCGATTTTCCGTCAGGAGCTTGTGAAGATCGTCGATGCCCGCAGTAGGTTGCTCGTCAAAACCGATAATGATGTCCCCTTCCCGCAGTCCAGCATTCCTGGCGGGGCTGTTGTCTTCGAAAGACACGATTAGAATTCCACTTTCAACCTCGAGGTTGTAGTAGCGCACGATGCGCCGCGGCAGCGGCACGTTCTGACCTGCCAGTCCAATGTAACTGCGGCTGACCTTGCCATCGCGAATCAGCCGGCTGGCGACGAACTTGGCAGTGTCGATCGAAGTAGCAAAGCAAATTCCCTGCGCCGGCAGAATCATTGCCGTATTAACCCCAACCACTTCTCCGCGAGAATTAACCAGCGGCCCACCGGAGTTGCCGGGATTGAGCGCGGCGTCCGTTTGAATCACGTCGTCCATTAATCGTCCGGACTGCGCGCGAAGTGAACGCCCGAGAGCGCTCACCACTCCGGCGGTGACGCTATACTGGAAGCCGTACGGATTGCCTATGGCCACCACTAACTGTCCCACGCGAATGTTCTGCGCCTCACCCAGCTCAACGGGGACCAGGTTCGGCGCGTTGATTCTGATTACCGCCAGATCCGTGTCGGGATCGTCTCCGATTAAATCAGCCTCGTACTTGCGACCATCGGAAACTGTAACCTCGATTCGCCGGGAGCCGTGAACAACGTGACTGTTCGTCAGAATGAAACCGTCAGGTGTGAAGATGAAACCCGAACCACTGCCCTTTACTTCTCGTGGAGCGTCGCGCGGCGCTCGCGGAGGATTTCCTCTTCTACTGCTGGCTGGTTGCTGCACCTCGATATAGACCACCGACGGGCTCACCTTTTCTGCCGCAGTAATCACCGCGCGCGAATACGCATCCAGGAGATCCTCGTCCGGCTGTGATTGCGCCAAGGGCGCCCTGCTTGATCGTTCCTCAGGCCCAAACCGCTCGTCGTTTAGCAATTCAATTTCTCGTCTCATCGTCGTCACCCTTCGTTCGCAAGTTCTTGTTTCTCTGACAATCGCTGAGTCCCGGAGGGACCGAATGTTTATGGAACTCCCGGATCTGGAAACTTCTTCGCTCCAGCGGAGCGAAGTGTTTGGTTCGAACTATTCTCACCTACCATTACATCGCGCTCCGCCGGAGCGCCAATCTATCGTGTTCCGTGAAGTCTATAAACATTCGGCTCCTCCGGAGCTAAAAGATCCGTTTGCGGATCCCTTTGCTGTGCCCACTAACCTGCCACACCTCAAGTTGCAGCCGCAGTTCCCTCTTCAAGTGTCGGGTAATCAATATAACCATGCTCGCCCGGTGCATAGAACGTTGCCTGGTCCGGCTGATTCAAGGGCGCGCTGCTCCGAAATCTCTCCGGCAGATCGGGATTGGCCAGAAGCTTGGTGCCATACACGATCGCATCGGCATGTCCCTCTGCCAAAAGGGCCTCGCCCGATTCTTTCGTGAATCCAGCACCAGCGAAATAGAGACCTTGATAGACCGGCCGCAGTCTCTCGTGCCAGCCCTCGCCGGCGGAGCCACTCACATGTACGTAGGCCAGCTTGCGATCGTTCAACTGCTCGAGGATATGCCGGTACAACACCTCAGCGTCAGACTCCTCGACATCGTTGAAAGCAATGCGCGGAGAAAATTTCACCCCGACGCGGTCCGAACCAACCGCCGCGATCATTGCGTCCAACACTTCGAAGAGAAATCTGGCGCGGTTTTCAATCGAGCCGCCGTATTCATCGGAACGAAGATTGGCGTTAGTGGAAAGAAACTGCTGCACGATGTAGCCACTCGCCGAGTGTAGTTCCACCCCATCAAAGCCTGCCCCGATGGCGTTGCTGGCGGCACGGGCAAAATCGCGGACCGTCTCCGCGACTTCCTCTCGCGTTATCTGACGTGGCGTTACAAATTCTTTCATGCCTTCGTCGGTGTAGTTCTGTCCTTTCGCACGCACCGCGCTTGGCGCCACCGGTTGGGCGTGGTCAGGTAAAAAGTCAGGCAAGGCGATCCTTCCCGTATGAAAGAGTTGCATAAAAATCTTACCGCCTCGCGCGTGAACCGAATCCGCGATCGGTCGCCAGCTTTCGATTTGCGCGTCAGTGTAAATTCCCGGTGTACGCACGTAACCTTTGGCCATCGGCGAGATGTTGGTTGCTTCGGTAATAATCAGCCCGGCCGAAGCACGCTGGCCATAATATTCAGCCGCAAACGCCGGCTGTATTCCTTCGTCGTTGGCCCGACTGCGAGTCATCGGCGCCATGATGATGCGATTGTTGAGTTCCATATTTCCGACCCGCAGCGGGTCAAAGAGCGTAGGCATAGATTCCTCCATCAATTGATTTAGTTATTGGATGCGAGCGCAGCCGCCTCTTTGGCAGTCACGTCCTGGTTGTAAACGGCAGTGCCAGGTTGCTGGCTGCGGCCTCCTTCACGCAAAAAGCCGGTGTCGACTGCCGCAAATCCGATCTCCTCAATCAGGTTGGCAACGATTTCTTTAGCTCCGGAATCATCGCCGGCGATAAAAATCGCGCGCCTGTCCTCAAGCGGGAGACCGACATCGCCCTGCGTGGCCAGATGTTTGAAGTAAATGGTATTGAAGCCTTTGACCAGACGCGCTTCCTTCAGATACGCAGACATCAATTCACTGGAGGTAGTCTCGTCGTTATCAAGCTCCGCGAAGGTGCCGTCCCGCTCCGAGTAGTAATTCCCGGCATCAATGACCACCTTGCCCTTGAAGCCGTCCGCGGGTAGCGTTTTGAATTTGCCAAAGGGAATAGCAACCAGTACCAGTTCCCCAAAACTCGCAGCTTGCTCGATCGTGGTCGCTTTGGTGTTTCCGCCCAGCTCTGCAACCAGCGTTTCCAGACCTTCACCGCCGCGAGAGTTACTGAGCGCGACTTCATGTCCCGCACGCACAAACAGCCGCGCCGCGTTGGCGCCAATGTTTCCCGAACCGACAATCCCTATTTTCATCTGTACTCTTCCTTTCCGAATGATCAACTACCAAAATACTTCTGGAACGACTATTCCAGAACCTGTCAAAAAATTTTAACTCACTCAACCACCGACAATGTGACCTTCACCACATCTTCAAGTGTTTTTCGATCGCGCGTCGCCTTGGCCATAAGCATCAATCCCTGCAGACTACTGCAAAGAAATCGGGCCACCGCGCGAGGATCGCTGACTTCTGTTAGTTCGCCGCTTTTCCTGGCGCGCAGCAATGCACGATAAAAAGCGCCTTCAAGCGCTGCCGTGTTGCTGCTGGTCCTGACAGCCGTAGCCTTGCAGCGACCCGCCAACTCAGACATTGCGTTACCCATAAAACAGCCGCGCTTCTGGCCCTGGCAGAGCGATCCCTTAACCACGTCGCCGAATAATTGCCGCAAGGCCCTTCTCACCGAGCTGGCGTTCTCGAGCAATTCAAAAAGCTTTCGACTCTCGACTTCCTGATAGCGATCGAGAGCCTGGAGGTAAAGCGCATGTTTGTCGCCGAAGGTGTCATAAAGGCTCTGGCGATTGATTCCCATATGCTCGACCAGGTCTCGTATTGAGGCTGCTTCGTAGCCACGCGACCAGAAGACCTCCATCGCCTTGTGGAGCGCCTCGTCTCGATCAAACTCTTTTGGTCGCGCCATCAGTCTGTCTTGACCTCTTGAGGATTTATACTCTTTCTGGAACGAACAGTCAAGAATATCCCCTGCGACCAGTAGTGTCCCGAGGTGGAGTGAGGTCAGTACCACCACGCGGTAGCGGGTGGGTCTATGGATTGCCGATTGTCAATTGCGGTCGAGAATTGAACCCACCCGCTACCGCGTGGTGGTACTGACCGCATCTTATTCCGAGATCGCAACTTGAGGTAGACTCTTCTATACGTGTCAAAGAGCGGAGCATCGGAATCCAAAGTAGCGATTGTGGCGGCCATCATCGGTAACCTTGGCGTTGCCGTCACCAAGTTCGTCGCGGCCGCCTTCTCCGGCAGCTCGGCGATGCTGTCTGAGGGTATTCACTCGCTGGTTGATACTGGCAACGGCGCGTTGCTCTTGTATGGTCTGCGCCAAAGCCGCCGGCCTCCCGACTTCACACATCCCTTTGGCCATGGCAAAGAACTCTATTTCTGGTCGTTGATAGTAGCCATCACCGTTTTCGCCCTGGGCGGTGGCATGTCGATCTACGAAGGCATCTGGCATCTCAATCACCCGGTACCTGTGACTGCCCCGTTCTGGAATTACGTCGTCCTCGGATGTGCATTTTGTTTTGAAGGAACGACCTTGCTCTTCGGCTGGAAAGCCTTTCGCACCGTGAAAGGCAATCGAGGCATCCTGGAAGCGATGCACAAAAGCAAGGACCCCTCAACCTTTATCGTCGTCTTCGAAGACTCGGGCGCTCTGCTGGGTTTAGCGATCGCGTTCTGCGGCGTTTTCCTTGGACATGAACTAAACCGTCCCTACCTTGACGGCGTTGCCTCAATCATCATCGGACTGATGCTCGCCACCATGGCTTTCTTTCTGGCATACGAAACTAAGGGACTGCTGATTGGCGAGGGAGTCGACCGAGAAACACTAGAACGCCTGCGCCGGGTCGTTGAAGGTGACCAGGGCATAGCACACGTCAGTCGCCTGCTCACGATGTATTTCGGACCACACGAAGTGCTACTGACGCTGGAAGTAAAATTCCGCGATGACCTGTCTGCAGTTGGCGTGAGAGCCACGGTCGCACGAGTGCACAAGAGCGTGAGGAAAGAATTTGCTGACATTACTCGGATCTATTTTGCTTCGGAATCAGTCGCCGCAGAGCAACCTCACGACACGAATGACTGACTGAAGGTTCCGGCGAACGTCAGTTGATGATTAGCCTGGAAAAACCTGCGGCGCTCCCAGTAAGGAGCGCCGCGAAAATCGACCACACCGTTGGACCAAATCCTTACTTGGGAATTGTCAGTTCCCAGCCCACCTGGATCTTGTCCGGGTCTTTGATCTTGTCCTTATTAGCGTAGTAGATGCGCATATACTCGTTGGGATCTCCATAAAACTGTTTGCTGATTTTGGACAGGTTATCGCCGCCCTTGACGGTATACGTTTGCGCTGCGGAAGCACCACCGTCGGCAGCGGCCGCCGCCGCCATCCCCGCATCGATATCAGCGGTTAGGTCGCTATCATAGTTGCTGTCCACCAGCTTGATCTGTTCCCAGACTTTGTTCTTTGCGTCCTCTGACGGCGCTGTGCCCTTTATGTACAGCTTGTTGTCCTGCACGTGCAGGTTCGCGAGCCGAACGTCTTGCTGTTCGATAATGTTGAGTACCGATTGGTATTTCGACTTCAGATCGTTGAAGCGTTTCTGTGCGTCTGGCTGTTCCTGCGCCGTTGAGGCGCCGCCCCCAAACATTTTGTCAAAGATTCCCATTTTTCTATCCTCCTGAATTTCACCTAACGTAATGGCAGGTCACAATGCTGACCGCCGGTTGATCACACTACTTCGTCTTTACCCACTTTTGTTCGCGCGATCCAATCTCAACTTCACTTGAAAAAATTTCCGGCAATGCGGCTCAAATCGTCAGTCACATTGCCATCGCGATTCGAGTCGAGCAGCGAACTGAGGCCGCCCATCAACCCCGGCTCCGGAGGCTGTGCTTGTTGTTGCTGAGCGAGAAACTGTGACAGGCCATTCGCATCGAGACCGTTTTGCTGTTGCTCGCGGCCTACTGCCCCCATGACAAGTGGGGCCACCATCTCAAGCAAGCTCCCCGCGGAGTTTTGATCCATTCCAGTAGCCTGTGCGAGATTGCTTTCAACTGCCGGACGCTCACCGCCCAAAACGTGATCGAGGATGCCCGATCCGTTTGCAGCTTGCGGGTTCCCAAAATGCGACCTGAGCTGATCGAGAATGCTGCCATCGTGATCGCTGGCTACAGCTTGATGTAAATCCTGTGCGCCCTGCGGCTGTGCAGCATTGCGCGCGAGCGCCGCCACAATGAGCGGTACTGCAAGTTGAACTGCCGTCTGGGCGGTGCCCTCACTGACGCCGAGTCGCTGGGCCAACTGGCCCGCCGCCGCGCCGGCGACTCTTTGCGTGATCATCTGCGTTATCACGTTCATCTGGTTCTCCTTAATAGTTTCCTTTTGACGTAATTATTTCGTTCGGTGCGTCGCGTTAGATCCACCCTGGAACGCGCGTAACGCCTTCTTCCTCGCGGCAAGCGCGCAGACATATTCCATGGGACTGCCTGCCGGGTCCTGATCGAAAGTTATGTTGGTGGTCGGGGAAAGATTAAGACTGAAACGCCGAAATTAGGGGGGATGCGTTGAAGGATTAAGCTTTCAGCTGTTAATTGACGGCGTGAGTCTATGCCTAGTGTTTGTTGGAGTCAAGGTAACGCCGCGACGAGTGGCATAGTAAGTCTGAGATTCAGAATCATTCTTCGATGAGTCGCCTAAAAATCAGATCGCAGTCCTGACTGGTGACTAGCTCTCATCCATCTGCTCCAAATTCATTTAGCAAAATTGCGCTCGGTCGGCTTTAAAGCGATCAACCTCACTCCTGAGATTCTCGTACAGTAACGCCTCTGTGGCGTGTGCAACCGACGTAAATAGTGGGAACATACTTGACTAATCCCAGTCTAAAAACTCATTGGACTCAGTATGAGAAGCACACCGATCAAAGTCTTACTTGCTGCCGTTGTCTGTTTCGCTGGATCATTTACCGCTTATTACATTGATCGCATTTCGGCACCACGGCTGTATTGGGTTAGTGACACCTACAGTTGGTCTATCTGGGATTATTTGTCTTTGCTCTTGCTAGTTTGCGCGTCGGCTTTGACTGTTGCTGGAATCAAACTGATGAGACACTAACCGGACAATACTACCAATGAACCGCCAACGCTGCCTTTAACTCGCCGCTCGGCCTTGCGTAGCGCTGAAGTGCTGTTATTACGACGCCCTCTTTCTTAAAGACCCGTCCTGCGCTCCAACTCTTCTGGATACCTGGCCCCTTGCACTTCGATCTTCGCAGCGGCGTTATCAATCTCACGGAGATCGTCGGCGGTAAGGTCCACTGAAACTGATCCGATATTCTCATCCAGCCGGCTCAGCTTCGTCGTTCCTGGGATCGGAACAATCCAGGGCTTCTGGGCCAACAGCCAGGCGAGTGCTAATTGGGCCGGGGTCGCATTCTTCCCTTCTGCAATCGACTTCAGCAGATCAACCAGTGCCTGATTCGCCTTCCGAGCCTCGGGCGAAAAGCGCGGCACGATGTTGCGGAAGTCGGACTTGTCGAAGGTTGTGCTCTCGTCGATCTTTCCTGTAAGAAAACCTTTGCCCAGAGGACTAAATGGCACGAAGCCGATACCGAGTTCCTCGAGCGTCGGTATCACTTCCTCTTCGGGCTTTCTCCACCACAAGGAGTATTCGCTCTGCAGCGCGGTGACCGGCTGCACTGCATGCGCGCGACGGATTGTTTGCACGCCGGCTTCAGAAAGCCCGAAGTGCTTAACCTTGCCTTCCTGTATCAGGTCTTTCACAGCGCCGGCAACGTCTTCGATTGGCACGGCAGGGTCGACCCTATGTTGATAGAAGAGATCGATGTGATCGGTCTTGAGTCGCTTCAGCGAGGCTTCGGCGACATCCTTGATATGTTCGGGCCTGCTATCCGTGCCGCTCTGTTTGTCCCCGTCGAACTTAAAGCCGAACTTGGTCGCGATCACTACTTGATCGCGCATGGGTGCGAGCGCTTCACCCAGGAGTTCTTCGTTTTTGTACGGGCCGTAAGCTTCGGCGGAATCGAAGAACGTGATGCCGCGTTCCACGGCCGTTCGAATCAGCGAGATCGCCTCTTGCTTGTCCGTGGCTGGGCCGTAACCATAGCTTAGCCCCATACAACCAAGTCCAAGAGCTGATACTTCCAGTTTACTGTTTCCTAGTTTGCGCTTCTGCATGGTTGATCCTTTGACTAGTCGGATTTCAACGAAGCCATGTCGATGGAGAAGCGATACTTCACATCCGACTTAAGCAATCGCTCGTAGGCTTCGTTGACCTTCTGAATGGGGATGACTTCGACGTCGGAAGTGATGTTGTGTTCGCCGCAAAAGTCGAGCATCTCCTGCGTTTCTTTAATACCGCCGATGGGGGAGCCGGAAAGACTGCGGCGGCCCATGATAAGAGCGAAAGCAGCAACCCCGAGAGGTTTATTCGGTGCACCGACGAGGGTCAGATTGCCGTCGCGACTAAGCAGATTGATGTAGGCGTTGATGTCGTGATCGGCGGAAACGGCGTCGAGAATGAAATCGAAACTGCGGGT
>Ga0068869_100002921_pt1 | contig 10372 bp, 7 predicted proteins | sample KBSMisM52_FD_64676 | JGI IMG/M metagenome (GOLD analysis project Ga0068869, IMG submission 64676) | Miscanthus rhizosphere microbial communities from Kellogg Biological Station, Michigan, USA - KBS Miscanthus M5-2 | ecosystem: Host-associated > Plants > Roots > Rhizosphere > Soil ... | reverse complement strand
GAGCGATAGATGGGAAAGCCGGGATCGGGATACATGATCTCCACCCCCGGCTCGCCGAACATCAGGATGGACATGAACATGGTGGGCTTGCCGCCCGGCATGATCATGACTTCCTCGGGCGATACCGCCGCGCCGAAACGCTTATGCAGATCGGCCGAAACCGCTTCGCGCAGGGGCAGGATGCCGTTCGCCGGGGTGTAGCCGTGATGGCCGTCGCGCAGCGCCTTGGTGGCTGCTTCGACAATATGGTCTGGGGTACGAAAATCAGGCTGTCCGATCCCCAGATTGATGATGTCGCGGCCTTGGGCCGCCAAGGCGGTGGCCCGGGCCAGCACGGCGAAGGCGTTTTCCTCGCCAATGCGGTCGAAATTCGCGACAGTTTTCATGGGTGTTCCCGGCATTTTTCAGGGTTGCCCGTATAAAGCCTAAGGCCTTGAGATGCCAGACCGGGAAGGCCGGCTACTGTACGATAAGTTGCGGGTAACCCACCCACATCCGGATGGCGCTGGACGGAGCCGCGACCACGAACAGGGCCTGGCAAAAGGCCGTACCGGGGGGAGCCGGAAGCTGAAGCGGCAGGATTTGCTCTCGCCGGAAACTGGGAATGTCCGTGTTAAGATCGATCTGGTTGGAGGCGATGCGGCTTCCGGCCGCATTCAAGTATCCAACCTGGACGGAAACCGAGCCCCCGCCGGCCGCGACGCCTTCCGTTCGGATTGTGGCGGCTGCGGCCGCGATCACCCCCGGGCGGCAGGGGCGTATGGCGGCCGCGCTGGAAGCGCTGCTGGAAGCGGTGATCCGCAAGCTGGAAGCCGCCCCAGAGGGCTTGATGCCGGTGTCGCTTGTGACATTTCCGGAAATCTTAAATTCGCCCAATACCGGGTTGGCATAGTCGGCGATCAGGTTGTTGCTGTGGGCGAAGAGGCCGACAATTGTGTTTCCCAGCGCCGCAGCGCCTGTAACCCGAAAGGGGCCGGTGCCGTCGCACCACATACGGTTCGCGCCAAGCGGCGCAAAGGTTCCGGTGGTGTCGGAGAACTGGACATCGCCGATGCGCACGCCAATCTCGGAGCCGGAGTAGGCCGCGTTCACTTTGCACATCACATGGGTCTGGCCGCCGGGGTGTGTGCCGACCCATTCGCCGGACAGAAAAACGAAGCCGCCATTGGAAATATTGATCGCATAGTCTTGCGCCAGGATGTCCTCGATATGGCCCGAATAGAACAGGGTCATCAGCGAACTGCCCGCGCCCGGTTTGGCCCCTCCCGTCAATATGTAGCGGGTGCCGTCGCAACTGAAGTTGACCGCAAATATATCGACGTTCGACCCGCTGCTGTTGTGGTCATTGAAACAGGCATTGGCGTTGGCAACGAAAAAATTCACCGCCCGGAACGCTTCGCCCGTATTGGTGCCCGCGATCACGTCCCAAAAAGTCCCGGAGCCCTTCGAGTCGCTGCCGTATGTGCCGTTCTGCACCGTGAGCGCGACGGTCCCCGGACTGGTTTGGATGAAGTTGCGATAGCCGGTCCCGCTCACTCCATCCAGGACAATTCCCGTGATCCAGGGCGCATTGCCGATCTGGGCGGCGGTGAAATGAAAAGCATCGACGCCTGCGGAGGCGTCGGGCCCGCTGAGCAGACAATTGCGGATGGGATGGGCGTTGTGGATCCCGGCCATCTGATTTGGGCTGCGTACGGAAGTCGTCAGCGTAAAGGTGGCGCCCTGCTTTGCAGAGGTGGCGTCGATGGTGGCGCCTTGGCAGTCCAGGCCGACCTTGGAAATGTCGAGTGTCAAGTTACCGCCGACCTTGATTGTGGCATTGGGCGGGAGGCGCATCACGGATTGCCTGGCGCCTGCACCGGCCGCCGCAAATGCCGCATTCAACGCGGCGGTGTCATCGCTGACGCCGTCGAATTTCGCATTGTAGGGCGGCGAACGAGGGTCGATGGTCTGCGCCGCACTTTCGCCGGCCCCGAACAGCGAGGCAGTAGAAGCTACGGCCGTAGCGATGGCGATAATCTTCATGAAAGGCTTTCTAGCGCGTTTGCCGCTGTCAGCCCAGATAGCCGCCGGCGCGCAAGAATTCCACGATCGCCTGGGCATGGGCCTCGGGCGAAGATTCTACAGTCCGTACGGTCAGTTCCGCCTGCTCCGGGGGCTCATAAGGACTGTCGATGCCGGTGAAATTGCGGATCTTGCCGGCCTTGGCCTTTTCATAGAGACCCTTGGGATCGCGCTGCATGCACACTTCGATGGGCGTGTCCACGAACACTTCCAGGAATTCGCCCTTACCCACCAACTCTCGCGCCATTCTTCGCTCGGAACGGAAGGGCGAGATGAAGGCCGTGAGCACGATCAGGCCGGCATCCACGAACAGCCGGGCCGCCTCGCCGATGCGGCGGATATTTTCCACGCGGTCGGCATCGGTAAAGCCCAAATCCTTGTTGAGGCCATGGCGGATATTGTCGCCGTCCAGCAAATACGTGTGCTTGCCCTCGGCGGCGAGGCTTTTTTCCACCAAATTGGCGATGGTCGACTTGCCGGAGCCGGAAAGACCGGTGAACCACAGGACCACCGGCTTTTGCCCCTTCATGGCGGCGCGCGCGCTTTTGTTCACATCCAGGGCCTGCCAATGCACGTTGGTCGCACGCATCAGCGAGAAATCGATCATCCCCGCTCCCACCGTGGCGTTGGTGAAACGGTCGATCAGGATGAAGCCGCCGGTATCGCGGTTGGACCGGTAGGGATCGAAGGCCAAGGGCTGGGCCAGGGAGAAATTGCAATAGCCGACCTCGTTCAGCGCCAAGGTCTTCCCCGCCAGATGGTCCAAGGTGTTGACGTCGATCTTGTGCTTGAGGCCGCTGACTTGCGCGGGGACTGTGGCGGTGCCGAGCTTCAGCAGATACTGGCGTCCCGGCAGCAACTCCTCATCCGCCATCCATAGCAGATGCGCCGCGAACTGGTCGGACACTTCGGGCCGGGCTTGGGGATCGGCCAGGACGTCGCCGCGCGAAACATCGACCTCGTCGGCCAAAGTCAGGGTAACGGCATCGCCGGCGACGGCTTCGGCCAGATCGCCATCCATGGTGACAATGCGTGTGACCGTGGAAGCTCGTCCCGACTTGGCAACGGTGACAGAGTCACCGGGCCGCACGCGCCCGCCTAGGACGGTGCCCGAAAAGCCGCGAAAATCCAGGTCGGGACGATTGACCCATTGCACCGGCATGCGGAAGGGCCGGTCGGCAAGGGCGGTGTCCACGTCCACCACTTCCAGATGCGTGAGCAGCGAGGGGCCCGTGTACCATGGTGTCTCCCGCGACTTTTCGATGACATTGACGCCATAGCGCGCGGAGATCGGTATCGCCACCTGGCTGGCGAAATTCAGCCGCACCGAGAAACTGTGAAAATCCGATACGATCTTCTCGAACACTTCCTGGGAATAATCCACCAGGTCGACCTTGTTCACCGCCAGCACGATGTGGCGGATGCCCAGCAGCGAGGCGATGTAGGCGTGACGGCGGGTCTGGGTGAGCACGCCCTTGCGCGCATCGATCAGGATGACGGCGAGATCGGAGTTCGATGCGCCGGTTGCCATGTTGCGGGTGTATTGCTCATGGCCGGGGGTGTCCGCGACGATGAATTTGCGCTTGTCGGTGGCGAAAAAGCGATAGGCGACGTCGATGGTGATGCCCTGCTCGCGTTCGGCTTCCAGCCCGTCCACCAACAGCGCGAAATCGATGTCCTCGCCCGTGGTGCCGAACTTCTTGGAATCCTTTTCCAGCGACGCCAGCGTGTCTTCGAACAAGAGCTTGGTGTCGTAAAGCAGCCGCCCGATCAGGGTGGATTTGCCGTCATCGACGCTGCCGCAGGTCAGAAAACGCAGCAGCGATTTCTTTTCCTGGGCGGCAAGGAATTTCTGAAGTTCAGTGGCTGGGGCGTTCATGGTCAGAAATACCCCTCCTTCTTCTTCTTCTCCATCGAGGCCTTTTCGTCGCTGTCGATCAGCCGGCCCTGGCGTTCGCTGGTCCGGGCGGTGAACATCTCGGTGACGATGTCTTCCAGCGTATCGGCGTCGCTCTCGATGGCGCCGGTCAGGGGATAGCAGCCCAAGGTGCGGAAACGCACCAGCCGGTCTTCGACTTTTTCCCCCGGCTTCAGCTTCATGCGCTCGTCGTCACGCATGATCAGCGTGCCGTCGCGCTCGACCACGGGGCGCTTCTTGGCGAAATAGAGCGGCACGATGGGAATATTCTCGGCCAGGATATATTGCCAGATGTCCAATTCTGTCCAGTTCGACAAGGGAAAGACGCGAATGGATTCTCCCTTGTTGATGCGGGTGTTGTAGACGCGCCAGAGCTCGGGCCTTTGGTTCTTGGGATCCCAGGCATGGCTGGCGGTGCGGAAGGAGAAGATACGCTCCTTGGCGCGGCTTTTCTCCTCATCGCGCCTTGCTCCGCCAAAGGCGGCATCGAAACCGTGCCTGTCCAGCGCCTGTTTCAGGCTTTCGGTTTTCATCACCTGGGTGTGCAGGGACGAGCCGCTGTCGAAGGGATTGATGCCGCGTTTGATGCCGTCTTCGTTGACATGGACGATCAGGTCCAGGCCGAGGCGCTTTGCCGTCTCATCGCGAAACTGGATCATCTCCCTGAACTTCCAGGTCGTATCCACATGCATCAGCGGAAAGGGCGGCTTGGAGGGATAGAAAGCCTTCATCGCCAGATGCAGCATCACGCTGGAATCCTTGCCGATGGAGTAGAGCATCACCGGATTGGCGAACTCCGCCGCCACCTCGCGCATGATGTGGATGCTCTCGGCTTCCAGCCGGCGCAGATGCGATATAACAGTCTTTTGTGTGGACAATTTCAGGTATCCCAATCGCGGGCTGTGAAATAGGCTACCAAGCCTGGCTTTGCAAGCGCACAAACGGCGCGCCTACCCCCGGTTCCGGTATAGCCAGGCTTACTTCAAGGTTTTGACGGCCGTGGCCGGCGGAACCGCCTGTTCTTCCACGGCAAAGCGCACCCGGCCCACCGAGCGCCCGTCACCGGTCACGATGTTGACCTGCCATTGGCCGGGACGGGGAGCACTCTTGCTGGTGTAGAAGCGATAGCCGTCCTCCCGCCCGCCCTGGATGGGCACGGAGACGCGCTGCTGCGACTGCCAGCCCCGACGGGGATCCAGCCACTGCCAATCATGCACGATGCGGGTATTGAATCCGCGCGGAGAGAACACCGCATTGTAGATATAGAGCTTCGCCCCCTTCTGGATATGCATGATGGCGTGGGTGCCGAACAGCGCCTGCCATTCCGGCGGTTCGTCCTCTTGCGCTGCCTGATAGTCGGCGCCTACGCGCTTGACTTCGTGATAGACGCCGGCATCGGTCAAGACCAGGGGAAGAGGCGGCAGCACGCGTAGGAAGTAAACGATATTGAGGGCGATGGTGATCAACACCATGCCGCCAAAGATCTGCATGCGGGCGCCGCGATACCGCTCATGCCCTAGCCGCGCCAGCGCCTGCATGTAGAAAAAGAACAGCATTACCGCAATCGCGCCGCTGGCCAAAAAGGGAAACCAGCCGATGCGGTGGATTACCAGCGGCACCAGCAGGATGGCATAGGAGTAGATGGCAAAGAAGAACAGCAGAGCCGAGAAGACCAGCCGCGCGTGATAGCGCCGCATATATTCGTTGCCGATGAAGATCGCCGCCATCGCCAACAAGAACGGCCAGGAAGATGTGACGGAAGCGCTGCGGATATAGAAGACGCAGAAGCCCGACAAAAGGCATCCCAGCGCGAATTGGGTGATTGCGACCAGGATGGTGCGGGTCTTGTCCGAAGGCTTGCGGCCGTCCGGCCGGGATTCCAGCACATGCAGCACGGCTATGGTAATGCCCGCCACCAATAGATAGACGATGAAGACCGCCTGGGTGAGGGCGTGATCGATGCGCCCGAAGGTGAGACTGTCGAAGGCAAAGCCGCCGGCGAGCGACAGGGCGGAAATCTGCCGCTCGTGCTTCCTGGCCCAGCTGATCGCCGGGTCGAAGGCTTTGGTATCGAATGCGCGCATGGCCGGTCTTATGGTGACGGTCTAGCCCGATAACAAGCGGCAAAAATGGCGTTTGGGGCTATGATGGCGATCAAACATTGTCTCAAGGAGTTTCAAAATGCGATTGGTGCAGTTTTGGGCGCGGGATGGCCGGCGGGCGGTGGCATTGCTGGAGGATGACGGTCACGGACGGGTCATACGCGGCGTCGTGACCAGCTATGAGCTGGCCGGCCGCGCCATTGCCGAGAAGCTGTCGCTCAAAGCCATGGTGGAGCGTCTGGGCCTGTCGGAAAGCGTCGATATCCGCGCCGCTCTGGCCGAAGGACGCGTCCTGCCGCCGCTGGACCATCCCGAGGATGCGGCCCATCTGATCGTCACGGGCACAGGCCTGACCCATCTGGGATCGGCACAGGGACGCGACAGCATGCACAAGGACCTGTCGGATAGCGCCAAGCTCACCGACTCCATGAAGATGTTCAAATTGGGGCTGGAGGCCGGCAAGCCGGCTCAGGGGCGCGAAGGCGCGCAGCCCGAATGGTTCTACAAAGGCGACGGCGCCAGCGTGGTGGCGCCGGAGACCGCCTTCGCCTCACCCGCCTTTGCGCAAGACGGGGGCGAAGAGCCGGAGATCGTCGGTCTCTATCTGATCGGTCCCGATGGCGCGCCGCATCGCTTGGGCTTTGCCCTGGGCAACGAGTTCTCCGATCATGTCACCGAAAAATTCAACTATCTTTGGCTGGCCCATTCCAAGCTTCGGCAGTGCTCTTTCGGGCCGGAATTGCGCACCGGTCCCCTGCCCGCCGCCGTCACCGGCCGCTCGCGCATCCGCCGCGGCAACGAGATCGTCTTCGACCAGCCCTTCCTGTCGGGCGAGGACAATATGAGCCACACCATCGCCAATCTGGAGGCCCATCATTTTAAATATGCCGGCTTCCGCCGTCCGGGCGATGTCCATGTGCATTTCTTCGGCACCGCCACCCTGTCCTTCAGCGCCGGTGTCAAAACCCAGCCGGGCGACATCTTCGAAATCGAAGCGGACGCTTTCCTCTTTCCGCTGCGCAACAGCCTGGGGACTGCCCCGGCCATGCCTGTGGCGGTGGCGGCGCTTTAAGCAGCGTCCCCTGAGCGGCTTTTGCGCCTAGCGAAGTGCCGGGCAAATTCCATTAAATTGGCACCTTGAGCGCCACTTCCACCGCTGCGGCTGATCCGGCGTGAGGGCGCGGCTGGTCGTCCTGCAGCCGGCCGGCCAGGTCCAGATGGAAGTCGCGGCCACCGAGATTGAACGGCAGCGACAGGCGCGCTTCCGCCATGTTCAAGAGCACCGGCGGACGGCTGACGATATTGACGCCCGGCGTATTGTGGTTGCCGATGACGGCATGATGAAGGGCCAACTGGTAAAAGCGGCCCTCCTCATCGCTCCAACATCCCTGCAGGGATAACAAAGTGGAATCGGTATCCAGGCTGAAGCCCAAGGTCCGGCCGCGATAATGCATGCCATCCGGGAATTGGGTGTCGGTATAGGTGTAGCCGTGGATGAAGTTACCGAAACTGAAAGGCGTCTTAGTGGCGATGGTGTTGGTATATTCCGCCGTCAGCTTCACTGGATTGCCGTTGGTGGGAAGGAAGATGCTCGATCCGACCAAGGTGCTGCTGCCGGAGCTTGTCAGCCAGGAATAATCCTCGTTCATCATCTGCGCATAGATTTGAAACGGCAGGCCGCCGAGCGAGCGGCCATATTTGAATTCGATTGAGCCCTGGCCGTTGACATTGTTGGGATGGGTGGAGAAATCAAAGTTGGTGAAATAATCGCGCAAGGGCGAACAGGGATGCCCTTGTCCGCAGAACTCTTCGGTTTTGGCGGCAGCGATCTCCAGTCCGGGCAGAGGATTGATCGCCAAGCGCGCGGCGCTGTATCGCACGTTGGATTGGATCTGAGGTCCATCCAGTGTGCCCAGGAAGAATTCGAACTGCCATGGTCCCAGCCAGCGCAGGATGGGCCAGCTTGAGGCTTGCGTCTCTGACCGCATGAGGCCGAGCTGGGGCATGGGGCGGGCGTTGTTGGATAACTGCAGCGCCGAGATTTCCCCTGGCCCCCACCAGTGATCGAGATAGCCGGCATAGACCAGCACCCCGCCCAGTCGGGCGGCGAGATAGCTCCCGTCCAGCATGAGCTTGTTGGGCTTGCCCCCGAAATTCTGGGTTATCGCCCCCAGCGAGATCCGGCCTGAAATTGGTCCGTCTGTGCCTTCCAGGGAGAATTGGGCCTGTCCATCGCCCCGCCCCATGCCATTGAAGCCATAGACGACACTGGTCCTATTGCTGGCATCCAGGCTTGCCCAAGCCGAGATGCCATCGGTCGTAGCAGCCTTGCCCCGCGCCACCAGGCGCTGGACGGCCGTTTGAAGGGCGGGTTGGCCCTGGGGGTCGGCTTGGGCCAAATCCTGCAGCATGGATTGCCAAGGCATGGGCCATTGGATGGTGATGTTATTCAGCACACCCGCCGACTGCAGCAATTCGATATCGGCGCGGGTTTGATTCTCACCGACCTCCGCCCAGGGCGAGGCGGTGGCAGGCGAAATCCCTGCAAATGACAGCAAAGCCAAGGCCGCGGCGTGGAAAACTTGCTTGTCCATGCGATTCCAGAACGGCCCCGGGGCGAGGCGACATTACTGATTCCGCAGTTGCGAACAAGCACGCTTTATAACAAAAGTTGACCCGTTGTCAGGACTGAAATTTCAGTTCCGGACCGCAAAGCAATCCAAACCCTTGGCCTGCAATCGAGGGCAGATTTGAGCGCTGCCGGCCTTCTCACCCATTTGGACTCTGAGGCGGAAATACCGCCCCCGTTCCGGGATATCCACGGCAAGCACCTCCGGATCCAGTCCGTCCAATAACCCGCCGGCCCGCGCCTTGTCGTGATCCCAAGCGGCATAGGCCTCGGCTGAACTGCGCCACGCCCCCAGCTGAATTTGACTTACCTCTCTTGCGGGGCCAGGAGCATCGGATTGATCCAGAGCGGGCCGCAGCAACAAAGCGGTTGCCGGACCTGTGCGTCGTTGCGGGGACACTGCCGGCACCTTGCCAACATCCCGTTTGCCGGTAGGCAGATGCAAGAAAATGGCACCTTGATCGCCCTCGCTTTGAGGCGGCGTGGGCGGGAGCAAGATGATGCGCTCCGGATCGGCTGCGGGGGGCGGCCCTCCAAGCACGCGCAAACGCGCAGACGCAGCGACGTAACCGGCATCGACGGCAAGCGCCTTCGCGTAAAATCCGCGCGCCGTCAGTGTCTCGCCGCTGGTCTCGGCGACTTGTCCCAAGCCGTAAAAGGAATACTGCGCCTGACCGCTGTCCGCTGCCAGGGCCGCCAGATAATCTTGTTGCGCGTCCGCCGGCCTGCCGCGCCTCAGATTGAGGTTTCCTCGTTTGTTCAGGGCGGTGGCCGCGCTCAATCCTCTCAAGGCGGCGACCGCGTCGTAGTCGCGGATGGCTTCATCCGCCTGGCCCAAGCCTTCGCGCAGGATAGCCCGCTGCAGATAGGCTTCTCCCTGCTCGTCCGGCGCCAGCGCCTGCGAGTCCAGTGCCTCCGTGATATCGCGCATGGCGGTGTCGTGCGCGCCCAATAGCTCCATTGCCAGTCCGTGATAAAGCAATAGCCTTGCGCGCGTGTGCGGGTCGCCGATCTCTTGCTTGAGCGCGGCATTGCTCAGACTCATGGCTTGTTGCGCGTCGCCCCGGTCGAGAGCGGCGGCCACCTCGGAAACGGTGGAAGACGGCGGCGGCGCAAGCGCGCCGGCAGCGAGGATTGCGACCACCACCCAGATCAGATGCGACTTGCCCATGGTTTTCGCCAAATGCTTGAAACTGGACAATAATGGCGAGCTTATGCCATGAAACAGGCCGCTTCAGAACAATCCCCTGGAAAAGGCATGTCTTCCGTACGACCCGTCCGCAAAGCCGTCTTTCCCGTCGCCGGCATGGGCACCAGGTTCCTGCCTGCCACCAAAGCCATCCCCAAGGAAATGCTTCCGGTGGTGGACAAGCCGGTCATTCAATATGCGGTGGAAGAGGCGCGCGAAGCCGGCATCGAGCAGTTCGTTTTCATTACCGGCCGCGGCAAGCATGTTATCGCCGATCATTTCGATCATGCCTATGAGCTGGAATCGCTGTTGGAAGCGCGTGAAAAGACAACCGAACTGAACAGCTTGCTTGAGATGCTCCCCAAGACGGGCTCGGTGGGGATGATAAGGCAGCAACAACCGCTGGGGCTTGGTCATGCCGTATGGTGCGCCCGGCATTTTGTGGGAAACGAGCCTTTCGCGGTGCTTCT
>Ga0068869_100002918_pt1 | contig 10375 bp, 11 predicted proteins | sample KBSMisM52_FD_64676 | JGI IMG/M metagenome (GOLD analysis project Ga0068869, IMG submission 64676) | Miscanthus rhizosphere microbial communities from Kellogg Biological Station, Michigan, USA - KBS Miscanthus M5-2 | ecosystem: Host-associated > Plants > Roots > Rhizosphere > Soil ... | reverse complement strand
GGGCGCAGGACCGGCTGGCCGACAGCGTCATTTCCTGGCTGGGCGCGAAACGGGTGGCGGAGCGGGGCGGCCGGGCGCGGAACGCTCTCCTCGATAGCGCCGCCCAGGAGGGCTATCTGAAAGCGATCGGAGCGCTCCGCCGCTACGACGTGCCGGAGTCGGTCGCGACCGCGGTGAAGATCCTGACGGACCTCGATCGAAAGAACCCGGGCTCTCCGCTGATCCTGGCGGCGCTCGGGCGCGCTTACCTGAACCAGTTCGAAATCACGCGCGATCCGGCGGCCGCGGACCGCGCGATCGCGGCCTGCGAAGCTGCGCGGAAGATCGACGACCGGCTGCCGGAGGTGTCGACGACCCTCGGCCAGGTCCTGGAAGTCACGGGCAAGTCGTCGGAGGCGGCGAAGGAGTTCGAACGCGCTCTCGCCGTGCAGCCGTCGTCGGTGGACGCTCTCCTCGGGCTCGCGTCGGCCTACCGCTCGACGGGAGATCCCCGCGCCGAGGCCACGTACCGCCGCGCACTCGCGCTGCAGCCGGGCTACTGGGCGGTCTACAACCAGCTCGCCGTCTTCTATTACCTGGGCGGCCGCTATGCCGACGCCGTGCCGATGTTCCGGCAGGCCATCCGTCTCCGCCCCGACAGCGTGCGCCTTTACAACAACCTCGGGGCCACGCTTTTCAAGCTCGATCGGTTTGCCGAGGCGCGGACCGTGTACCAGAGCTCGATCCGCGTGAACCCGAGCGACGGCGCGTATACGAACCTCGGGAACCTCGAGTATTACGTGGGCAACTACCGTCAGGCGGCCGCCGCGTTCGAGCAGGCGGTGAAGCTGACTCCCGGCAAGTATCTCTACTGGGCGAACCTCGGCGACGCCTACCGCTGGACGCCGGAGCTCGCGAGCCGCGCTCCGGAGGCGTACGAGAAGGCCGCCGGCCTCGCCGAGAGGGAGCTGGCGCTCAACCCGGACAACGCCACGGCCCACGCCACCCTGGCCATCTGTGACGCCAAGCTCGGCCGGAAGGATCCGGCGCGCCGCCACGTCGAGCGCGCTCTCCAGATCGAGCCGGCCAACCCGGATCACCTGCTCTACGCGGCGATCATCTCGGAGATCGGAGGCGGGAGCGACGAAGCGATCGAGTGGATCCGCAAGGCCGTGAAGGCCGGCGCTGGCGCGTCCCAGATCGAGCGGGAGCCGGAGCTCAAGAGCCTTCGGGGCCGGCCGGACTTTGCCGAAGCGATCGCGGCGGCGAAGAGCCGCGCGTGACGCCGGATGCATGAACGATAGACTCGCGTGTAACAGAGGAGAAAGAACATGCCCAAAACTCTTCTTCCCGGTGGACTCCGGTTCTGGACTTTCGTGGTCGCGGCGTCGCTTCTCGTTCCGAGCCTGGGGCAGGGCGCCACGACGACCCCCACCGCCGACCTCACGACGAAAGTGAAGGTCGTCAAGGTGGTCAAGAAGGGGACCTCACTCCAGGTGACTCCGAGCAAGGTGCAGGTCAAGCAAAAGGCGGAGATCGTCGTCTGGGTGACCGATGGTCTGGTGCTCAAGGTCGAGTTCAAGAAGACGAATCCCTTCCCCGACCTGACCTGCCCCGGCGGGCAGTTCTGCGGGGCGCTCCTGCCGTCGAACGCGCCGCCCGGCCTCTACGACTACAAGGTCACCGTGGACGGGATCGTCCTCGATCCGAACGTCGAGGTCATCAAGTAGCGATACAAAAAAGGCAGCCGCCCGGGCGGGCGGCTGCCTCCTCCTCCGTTCGAACCTCTTACTGCGTGGCTTTGAAGGGCGGCTCCAGGGCGAACGAGTCGATGTCCACCGTGGCGGCGACCCCGAACACTCCGGCGACCTCGGGGGTCTGGCTGCAGAGGCCCTCCTCGCCGTTGGCCGAAAGCACCCGCGTCGAGCGCGGCGTCAGGACCTGGGCGTCGGTCGGGTAGTAAAGCGTCGGGCCGACCCGGGTGCCCTCCGAGAAGTTGGAGTAGTGCGTGACGTAGCGCGGTCCGCTGCAGTCCGTCGTCGTGTAATACACGTAGATGGCACGCGCATCGAAGATGCCGGACGCCGGCTGCGCGTAGAACGTGACCCAGACGCCGTTGATCTGCCGCGCGACCAGGTTGTCCGAGAGCGAGTACCCGACGAGCTTGTTGTGCTTGTCGAGGACGCGGAACGCCTGCGGAGAATTTCCGTTCCCGGCAAGAGCTCCGGCTGCGGTCGCGAGCGCGAAAGTCACCCCGGCCACGAGTCGGAACCAAGTGCGCATTTCCTCAACTCCTTCGTGCCTCGCGGGCACAGTTCGCATCCTGCGGCTTCTTTGTTCCGACACATCCGCCGCCGCCTGCCGGCTGTGTCCAACCTCTCGATTGATCGGATGAGTGAAGTTAGCAGCCGGGTTCCGGGAAAAAAATTGGACGGTGGTCGTATTCCACTCAGGTCGTAGGAGGGTGGTCGGAGGAAAAGCGGGAGAGGCAACGTTAGGCGGGAGGCGAGACGAAAAAAAGGCGGAATCGGGGGGAGCTCCGACTCCGCCAGCTGAGAACTGCGAGCTGAGAGCTGAGGGCTCTTCCCCTACTTCGCGGCCGCGACCAGGTCGGCCGCCGTCATCGGTCCGATCACGAAGGTGTCGGTGTGCGAGGCCACGAACGTGCGGAACTCGAGGCTCGCCGGGAAGCCGACCTTGCGGCCGTGCTTCTTCGTGACGTCATCGACTTTCGCCTGCTGCGCCTCGGTCAGGTTGGGAGCGATGTCGAGATAGTCCCAGCCGTCGCCGTCGGTGTGCGCGTAGAGAACCGTAGCCGGAACGCCGGCTTCCTTGGCGATCGCGTCGTTTTCCGCCATCCACTTGAGGAAGTCGAGTTGCTTGCCGCTCGCAATGCGATAGATCCGGATGATCGCGTGCCCGGGTTCCTTCATCGCGGAGCCGCCCGCCTGCGCGCGCGCGACCGGGACGGACGAGAGCAGGAGAGCAGGGATGATCCAGAGTGCCAGACGGAACCGTCGAATCATGAATCCTCCTTTGAGTGCGCGGCACCCGCGTTCGCCCCGAAGCCCGGCATCGAAGAGAGCACGCGCCCCCACCGGAAAAACCGCAGCTCGATTGGGACGAAAAAGTCTGGCGCGCAGTCTATGACGGCGGGCGCCGACCGGCCGGTCCTTTCTGGAGGGGTGTCCCGCGGGACGGACAGTCCCGCGGCGGGCAGCGGTCTTGCACGCCACCGGGGCATGGCTCGTTCCGGGAGGGGATACGTGTCTTTCCGCCGCGGGCCGGGCTTCCCATGAGCCGGGCGGTCCTCCTGGTCGAGGACGACCCGGATCTCCTGAAGTCTCTCGCGACCTTCCTCGAGTCCGAGGGCTACACGGTCGAGCGGGCGCGCCACGGACTGGAGGCGCTCGGCCGGCTGCGGGGCGGTTTTTCGCCGGCGGTCATCCTGCTCGACCTCATGATGCCGATCATGACGGGCTGGGAGTTCCGGTACGCCCAGAGACAGGATCGCGACCTTTCCGGGATCCCGGTCATCGTCATCTCCGGAATGGAAGACAGCCCGCGCCATGCCGCCTGGCTCGAAGCCGACGGCTACGTCCAGAAACCGATCCCGGTCCAGACGCTTCTCGAGACCGTTCAACGCTACTGCGACTGACGACCCTGTCCGCTTCTCCGCCGTGACGGCGGAAATCGATCGCGCATCCGAGCGGCTCCGGGCCGCGAGGCGCGTCACGGTGGTGACGGGCGCGGGCGTGTCGGCGGCGAGCGGCGTTCCCACCTTTCGGTCAGCGGATGGACTGTGGTCCAACTTCCGCGTCGAGGAGCTCGCCACGGCCGAGGCGTTCTCGCGCAATCCGCGGCTCGTGTGGGAGTGGTACGAGTGGAGGCGGAACCGGATCGCGGCGTGCGAGCCCAACCGCGCGCACGAGGTCCTCGCCGCGTGGAGCCGCCACTATCCGAAGTTCACGCTCGTCACGCAGAACGTCGACGGTCTCCACGAGCGCGCGGGCACCCGCAACGTCGTGCGATTCCACGGCTCCATCTGGGAGCTCTCCTGCTGGCGGAGTTGCGCTGCGTCGCCCGCGCGCTGGCGCGATGACACGACGCCGCTCCCGGCAATCCCGCCGCCCTGTCCGCACTGCGGCGGCCTCGCGCGGCCCGGCGTGGTGTGGTTCGGCGAGGCGATCGATCCGGCCGTGCTCGAGGAATCTCTCGCCGCTCTCGACTGCGACGTCTGCCTGGTCGTCGGGACTTCGGCCGTCGTCTATCCCGCGGCCGGCCTCGCGGACGAGGCCAGGCGGCGGGGCGCGTACACGATCGAGATCAATCCCGAGGCGACCGACGCGACGCCGCGGTTCGATCTCGCGATCGCGGGCCGGGCCGAAGAGGTGCTGGACGAGATCGAGCGGGCGCTCGGAGGCTAGGTAGCGGAGGCGGACTTCCCGGAGTTTCGCTCCGGCAGCCGGTTGAGCTCCAGCCAGTAGACCGGCAGCAGGCGCAACCGCTGGAGCGTCCGCTCGGGCGAGTCGGACTTCGAGACGAACGAGTTCGCACCGCACTCGTAGGCGCGCTGGACGTCACGCTCCTCCTGCGAGCTGGACACCACGATGACCGGCACCTTCCGCGTCCGTTCCTCGGCGCGCAGGCTGCGGAGGACCCCGAAGCCGTCAATTCCCGGAAGGTTCAAGTCCAGAAGAACCAGGTCCGGCGGAGGATCCGCCGCCGCCCGCTCCAGCCCCGCCTCGCCGCTCGAGAATTCCTCCACGGATACGTCTTCGCCGAACGCGCTTTCGAGGAGACGCCGGAGGACCCAGCGATAGCTGCCGTCATCCTCGATTACGAAAACCCGCCGGGCGCGGTCGGGGGCGCCTCCGGCGTTGGATTGCTCAGTCACCAAGGCTCACACTCCTTGCGAGAAACGACCATGAGGTAGCAAGACCGATACCCGGAGGAATGCGAATGGTCGAGCCCGCCGCTGTCCTCCAATCGGGACAGGCCGCAAAACGGCGGTAATATGTCCCGGACCGGTTTTTCGCCAATGAAAAAAGCCATGTGGGTGGGCGTGGCGGTTGCGATTGCCGTGGCGGGCACCTGGGGTTACGGAGCTCTTGCTCGCCGCGAAGACGACACCGGGCGCGCTGTGCGACTTCTGGCCATCGCGGAGGAACAGAGCCTCGCGCTCTCGTTCTCCCGGAGCGGCCGCCTCGTCAGTCCCGTGCCGGACGAAGGCGAGGCCGTGGCCAGGGGGCAGACGGTCGCGAAGATCGAGGAGCCCGGGCTCGCCGAAGACGCCTCCGACTTCGATCGGCAGATGGCGCAGACCCGCGCCCGCGAGAAGTCGCGGCAGGAAGAGGTCGCGCGGCTGCGGGCCGACCTCGCCCAGATCGCGAGCGAAGAGAAGAGGATCTCGCGCCTCGTCCACGAAGGGATTGCACCCGCGGCGGACCTGGAGACTCTCCAGCACCGCCGCGATGGAGTCAACGCGGCGATCCGGGCGCGCGAGGCGGAGAAGGGACAGCTGACGGCGGAGGAGGAGTCGCTCCACGCGCGTCTCGGAAAGGTCCGGCACTTCGAGAAGGAGGGCGCGCTCGTCGCGCCGTCCGGAGGAATCGTTCTCACGCGCCACCACCGGATGGGGGAGTGGGTCGGTGCCGGAGAGCCGATCGTCACGTTGCAGCTCGAGGCGCCGCGCCTGCGGGTCGAGGTGCCGGAGGAGCGGCTCTCCGCGTTCACGCTCGGAAAGACCGTGGAGATCTGGCCCCAGGCGCGGCCCGACGCCCGAGCGCGCGCGAAGGTCGTCTCGATTCGCCCCCGCTCCGAGTTCGCGACGCGCCGTAACTGGGGACTCCAGAGCCGGGACCTGCGCACGTTCTCCGTCCGCCTCGCTCCCGAAGGACTGCCTGTCGTCTCCGGACAGACCTTCGTCGTCGAGGCGGGCGCGAATTGAACCCGATCGAGGCGGACAGGCTCACCCGTCGGTTCGGCAAGACGGTCGCGGACGACGCGATCTCCTTCTCCGTTCGGCCCGGCGAAACCTACGGTCTTCTGGGGCCCAACGGCGCCGGCAAGACCACTCTCGTCCGCATGTTGACGACGCTTCTCGCGCCGACGTCCGGGACGGCGCGCGTGGCGGGATACGACGTCGTCCATCAGAAAGGAAAAGTCCGCGCGTCCATCGGGACCGTGTCGCAGGCGGAGACGACCGACGAAAACCTCTCGGTCCGGGAGAATCTCTCGATCCACGGAAAGATGTACGGGCTCTGGGGCAAGCGGCTCTCGCAGCGGATCGAGCGGCGCCTCCGCCAGGTCGGTCTCTGGGAGAAAAGGGACCAGATCACCCGGACGCTCTCCGGAGGGATGCGGCGGCGACTCGAGATCGCCCGCGGAGTCCTGCACTCGCCGCACATCCTGTTCCTGGACGAGCCCACCACGGGCCTCGATCCACAGAGCCGCCGCGGCGTCTGGGAAATGCTCGGGGATTTGAAGGAGCGCGACGGCAGCCTCGCGATCATCCTGACGACGCACGCGATGGACGAGGCAAACTATCTCTGCGATCGGGTCGCGATCCTCGACCAGGGCCGCATCCTCTGCGAGGACGGGCCGGAGGCGCTGAAGCGCAGCCTGCCCACGGGAGAGCACGTGCGGATCGAGACGGAGCGACCGATCGAAGCGGCGGACCGTGACGCGATCCTCGCTCTCGGCGCCGTCAACTGGCGCTGTCCCGTGCCGACGTCGGCGGAGTTCGAGGCGCGGCCGGGTGAGGGGATTGGACGGCGCGCCGCGCAGCTCGTCGAGGAGCGCGGCTACGAGATTCTGCACCTGACGATTTCGCCGGTCACTCTGGAGGACGTCTTCTTCGCCTACACCGGGCGCGCCCTGCGCGAGGATTCGTAGTGGGCGCGGCGTCGCCCTCTTCCGCGCTGCCCCGCGCCGCCGCCGGCGGGGAAAGGACCCTCGGCGTCTCGCGCGGGCCGCGGCTCGCGCTCCTGGGCATCCTCGCGATCTGCCAGCGCGCCTACCTGACGCTCTGGCGCCAGCCCGTATTGATCATCTCGACGATGCTCTTTCCGGTCATCTATCTCCTGGTGCTCGGGAACTCCCTGAACCGCCAGCTCTCCCACATTCCGCTCGCCGTCGTGGACGAAGCGGGCAACTCGCTCTCCGTCGAGTCCCGGCGCGCGGTCCTCGCGCTCGAGGGGGGACGCGACCTCGTGACGCTGGCGTTTCCGGCGGATCGCGAAGAGGCCCTGCGGGACCTGCGCCGCGGCCGGTATCGAGGGGTGTGGATCCTGCCGCACGGACTATCGGCCAACGGCCCCGGCCCCGCGTTCATCGGCGACAACACGGACCGGCCGTCGTACGACGCTCTCGACGCGGCTCTCACAGACGTGTGGAGCGACGTGACCGGGCGCCGGCGTCCCGCCGCCGATCCCGCCCACCTCGAGGCATATCCCTACCTGGACTACCTGACCTACCTCGGACCGGCCGTCGTGTGTCTCGCCATCTTCATGGGATCGATGGTCGCGGGCGGCCTGCAGGTGATCGAGGACCGCATGTACGGGTACCACGAGGGCTACCTGGTGACACCCGTGTCGACCGGCGCCATCGTCACCGGTCACATGATCGCGGGGGCTCTCGTCGCGGGCCTCGCGGGGGCGTTCGTGCTGCTCGCGATAATGCTCTTCACACCGCTGCCGATGACGACCCCGGAGGCGCTCGGCGGCGGGCTCGTCACCGTGTTCCTGACGGCGCTCGCGATCTCGGCGCTCTGGTTCCTGCTGTTCGCGAGGGCCCGGAAGACGAGCGTCCTGCGCGGAATGTTCGGCATCATCAACGTGCTGATCTTCTTTCCGTCCGGCGCGCTGTACCCCGTGGAGTCGTACCCGAAGTGGCTGCGGGTGCTTTCGGACATCGATCCGCTGACCTACGGGATTACCGCGCTTCGCGATCTGCTGCTGCGAGGATCGCCCGTCTCGAGCTGCTACTCGGAGTGGATGTTCCTGCTGACCTTCACGCTCGTCTGCGGCGTCCTCACGCAGGTGCTCTTCCGCCGCGAGGTTTAGGGCCGCTCCGAGATTCGATCAGCCGCGCGCGGCGCGGATGATGTCGGTCAGCACGCTCGAGATCCCGTTCAAGACGAACTGGATCCCGATCACGGCCGTGATGAGCCCCATGATCTTGGACACGATCCGCTGGCCGGTCTCCCCGATCTTCGAGACGATCGCCGGCGCGGCGAGCAGGATCAGAAGAGTCACCACGATGTTGGCGGCAATGGCCGCCCCGAGCGCGAGCCGGAGAGCGCCGGTCTGCGTCTGACCGATCAGCACCATGACCGCGGAGATCGCGCCGGGACCGGCGATCACGGGGATGCCGAGCGGGACGACCGAGGGATCCGCGGCGGCGTCGTCCTCCGACGGAATGTGCCTCTCGCCCTGCACTTCCCGGAGCGAGATGATCGTGAAAAGCATGCCGCCCGCGATCTGGAACGCGGGCACCGTGATCCCGAAGAAGGAGAAGATCGCACCGCCCGCCGCCGCGAATACCGCCAGGATCGCCGCGGCGGCGAGGCAGGCCCGCACGGCAATCCGGTGGCGCTCTTTCGGAAACCTTCGCGTCGCCTCGACGAAAATCGGCGCGGCGGAGATCGGGTTGATGACCGAGAAGAGCGACGAGAACGCCAGGATGACGAACTGGATCTCGCGCGAGGAAAGCAAGGGCTAACCGGCTCGGAGGTGGTTCTCGAAATCCTCCGGATGGGCGGCTCGGGCGCGGGCCTCGTCCGGCTCGACCAGGCCGTCCTTGACGAGCTTCGCGAGCGACTCCTCGAGGGTGATCGAGCCCTGCTTCTTGGTGAGAACGATCTCCTGGTGGAGGTGCTGCAGGGCGTTCTTCCGGATGTGCTGGCGCGTGCCGTAGCTGGCGAACAGGAGCTCGGCCGCAGCGACGCGGCCCCCGTTCTTCCGGGGCAGGAGCGTCTGCGTGAGGATCGCGGCGAGCGCCATCGACAGCTCCTGCCGGATCGTGTTCTGCCGCTCCGCCGGGAACGAGTCGGCGATCCGGGAGATCGTGGACGCGAGGTCGGTCGTGTGGACGGTCGAGAGCACGAGGTGTCCCGTCTCCGCCGCCGCGAGCGCGATCCGCATCGTCTCGGGGTCGCGCATCTCGCCGACGACGAGAACATCGGGCGCCTGCCGCATCGCCGCCCGGAGCGCCGACGGAAAATCCGGCGCATCCACTCCGATCTCGACCTGCTCCACGAGACCCGTGCGGTGCGGATGCTCGTACTCGACGGGGTCTTCGATCGTCACGATGTGCCGGGCGTCGCGCCGGTTGATCTCCTCGACGAGCGCGGCCAGGGTCGTCGTCTTGCCGGAGCCGGTCGGGCCGCCCACGAGAACGAGCCCGCGGGGAAGTCGGGTGAGCGCCTCGGCGCCCGGGGGCAGGCCGAGAGACGCCAGCCGCGGCGGCTCGGTCGGCAGCGCCCGGATCGCGGCGGCCGCGCGGCCCCGCTCGCGGTGGAGGTTGATCCGAAACCGCCCGATGCCCGGGATCTTGTAGGAGACGTCGGCGACCGACTCCTGCGCGAACATCTGCCGCGCGCGCGAGGACAGGACCGGCAGCACGGCTTCCTCGATCTCCTCGCCGGAAAGCGGAGCGTCGGGCAGGGGCGTGATCGTTCCGTCCACTCGGAGCGAAGGCGGCGCGCCCGCAACCAGCAGGAGGTCGCTCCCCGAGCGCTGCACGAGCTTCTGGAGCCAGCTTTCCAGGCGGGCGGAGCTGCCCCCCGCCGCGCCCGGAGGGCGCTCCGAGTTCAACTCGCGGATGAGCTGGTTGATGTCCTCCACTTCGTCCACGGAGAGATATTACGAAACCGGGCCCCGGATCGTCCGGGAGAAATGGGGCCGGGCAGAGGAATCTCAGCGGGCCGGCGGGACGTAACATCGAAAGATGACGATCCCCCTGCGCCTGGCGGCGTCCGGCGTCGCGAGTCTGCTGACTTTCGGCGGGGTTGCCCTGCTCGTCGCGGGCGACCGTTCCGAAGCGCCGGCGTTTGCCGTGGCTCCGGCCGGCGCCCGCGGGGCGGCGGATCTCTCTCTCGCCCCGGACCTGTCCTTCACGGACGACTCGTCCAGCAATTTTCCGATCCGGGGAAGCAACCTGTCGGATGGAAAGATTGCCTCGGATCGTCCGACGGCCGTCTTCTTCGGCACGTCCCACTGCTGGAACACCAATCGGGAGGCGGAGCGCTTCGTCGCGCTCTATCGAAAGCACCGGGACGAGGCGCGTTTCGTCGTCGTCGACCTGAAGAGCGCGTCCTCCGAGCAGAAGCCGCTCGTGGCGCGGCTCTACAAGGGATTCATTCCGACGCTCGCATTTCTCGATCGCAGCGGGA
>Ga0068869_100002912_pt1 | contig 10392 bp, 8 predicted proteins | sample KBSMisM52_FD_64676 | JGI IMG/M metagenome (GOLD analysis project Ga0068869, IMG submission 64676) | Miscanthus rhizosphere microbial communities from Kellogg Biological Station, Michigan, USA - KBS Miscanthus M5-2 | ecosystem: Host-associated > Plants > Roots > Rhizosphere > Soil ... | reverse complement strand
TCTCAGGCCGGAGGGCATCTCCGGCTACCTGATGCACTGGAAGGTGCAGGCCTACGAGGACGTGACGGTGACCGCCGGCACCTACAAGGCCTTCCGGATCGAGCTCAACGCTGAGGCGCCGGGCGGCGGCTGGAAGCGGGCGCTCCGCATCTGGTACGCGCCGGAGGTGCGCCAGTTCGTGAAGTGGGACACCGAGGCGGGGATGTTTCCGCTCTCCCGGTTCGGGCTCGTCGCGGTGGATCAGACCAATCGCCAGCCGATGGCGATCGCCTTCGCCGAGCCGGGCGACCAGGCGCGCCTCCCGAAGCGGGAGACGCGGCTGACCGGGCGCATCGAGAGCGAGGCGCACCTGACCGCGGTGCGCGTCACGCTCAACGGCACCGAGGTGGCGATGCTCCGGCCCCCGGCGCCCCAGGGCAAGATCGCCCTGGACGTGCCCCTCACCCTCCGCGAGGGCAAGAACGTGATCGTGGTGGCCGCGTCGGACTCGGCCGGCGAGACGCGCGAGGCCGCGCGCACGCTCTTCTTCGAGGCGCCGCGCGCGGCGGCGCCGGCGCCCGCCCCGGTGCGGCCGCCCGGCCCGACCGCCCCCGGCACCACGTCCCCGCCGGGGCCGGCGACCCCGTCCCCGCCGTCGACACCGGCCACCACGCCCGCGCCCGAAGGCGTGCAGATCCGCGTCACCGCGCCCGCCGATCAGGCCAGGAGCACCCGCGATCGCGTGACGCTCACCGCCGCGCTATCGGCGGGACGCGGGATCGCCGGCTACACCGTGGCCATCAACGGCACCGAGGTGGTCAAGCGCGAGGAGCCGACGCCTCCGCCCACCGCCACGCTCTCCGCGCCGCTGACCCTGCGCGAGGGCATGAACGTCATCGTCGTCACCGCGCGCGATCGCGCCGGGGCCTCCGTCCAGGACGTGCGGACGGTCCACTACGAGCGCGTGTCCCCCCTGGCGGTGACGGTGCGCTATCCGTCCGAGGGCGCCCGCGTGACCGACGAGGCCAGCCTGCTCGCGGCGGTGGTGTCGTCGAGCAAGGGCGTGGCGCGGGTCACGGTGACGCTGAACGGCGGCGAGATCCACAACGAGGCCGAGCGCGTGGCGCCCCGGTCCGCCCTCGTCACCGTGCCGCTCAAGCTCCGCGACGGCTCCAATGCCATCGTGGTGACGGCGCGGGAGCCCGACGGCACCGAGCGCCGGGAGACGCGCACGGTGGTGTTCGAGCGGCCCGCGGTGGCGGCGGCACCGCCCCCCGGAACGCCCGCGACCGGACCCACCGCCCGCCCGGAGCCGGATCGCTGGGCGGTGGTGATCGGCGTGGGGCAGTACGAGCATCCGGGCGTGGCCAAGCTCCAGTACACCGTGGCCGACGCCCAGGGTGTCTACGACGTGCTCACCACGGTGGGCGGCTACAAGCCGGACCACGTGCTCCTGCTCACGGATCGCACCGAGCGCAAGCCCACGCTCCGCAATATTCGCTGGGCGCTGGGCACCTTCCTCGCCCGCTCCGCCCGGAAGGACGACACCGTGCTCATCTTCTTCGCGGGCCATGGGGCCCCCGAGGTCGATCAGCGCGGGATGGAGCGCGACGGGCTCTCCAAGTATCTGGCGCCCATCGACACCGACCCGGACGATCTCTTCTCGTCCGCCCTCGCCATGGACGACATCCAGACCATCTTCGGCCGCATCGAGGCCGACCGCGTGGTGATGTTCCTCGACTCGTGCTATAGCGGCGCCGCCGGGCTCGGGGGCAAGGGCGGGCGCACGTTCGCGCCCAAGCAGACGCGGGCCATGAACCTGGACGACCAGTTCCTCGACCGCCTCACCCGCTCCAAGGGGCGCGCCATCATCACGGCCTCGCGGCCCTCCGAGGTGTCCATCGAGCTGCCCGAGCTCGGCCACGGCCTCTTCACCTACTACCTGCTCGAAGGTCTCCGCGGGAAGGGCGACCTCAACCGCGACGGCATCGTCTCCCTCCAGGAGCTCTACGAGTACCTCGAGCAGCAGGTCACGCAGAAGTCCCGCTCCGTGGGCGGCAACCAGCACCCGGTGATGAAGGGCGAGCTGGAAGGCGTGCTGCCGCTGGTGCGCGTGCGCGGGCGCTAGCGCCGGTCAGACGAAGGCGAAGCGCGCGCCCTGGGCGCGGGCGGGATCAAGGGCGCCTTTCGGCGTGCCGCCCAGCAAGGTCGCCGCGTATGGCGAGGGGCCGCGGCGCGCGAGCCACTCGGCCAGTGGGCCCGCCCCGGCGGCCACCGGCGCCAGGAGCTCCAGCGCGTGCGGGCCGATGCGAAAGCGCAGGCCGGCCGCGCCGAGATCCTCGCGCTTCACCGGCTCGCCCGGCCGGCCCAGCGGGCCCGCGTACCACCCTGCCGCGCGCGCCACGTCGTCCACCGCCACCGTCACCACGCCCACGCCGGTCACGCCATTGGCGTGGGTGGTCTCACGCGGCACGCGCTCGGCGCGCGGCGTCCCGTCTTCGATGATGAAGGGCGCCACGCCCTGCTGGTCGCGCGCGGGCGCGCAGGAGCTCCAGCGGAGCTGAAAGCCGTCCGGGCGGGCGCGGCCCCCGGGGCTCCGATCCTCCATGGTGACGCCGGCGCGACGGAAGGCGGCCAGATCGGCGTCGAGGTTGTCGGTACCCAGGCAGAAATCCACCAGGCCGCCGCCCTTCTGGAGGGGCGGCCACCAGCGGTGCGCGCGGCCGTCTTCCCAGTAGGCGATGAGCTCGAGATAGGCGCCGTCGGCGAAGGCCACGAGCGCATTGTGGCTGGCGCGCGCGTGGCGTCCGCCGGGCATCACCGTGAAGCCGAGCGCGCGGTAGCCGGCGATGGCGGTGTCGAGATCGCGCGTCACGACGGCGAGGTGGTCGATGGCCTGGAGCATGGCGGTCCTTTTCGGGTCGGGGGTCAGGGCGGCGTGCCGCGGTGGCGGCGGACGGCGTCGCGCCCGCTGCGGAATCGCATGTCGTCCGGATGGAGGCGAACCGCTTCCGCATACGAGGCCTCGGCCTCGGCGAGGCGCCCCATGCGCAGCAGCACCGAGCCGAGCCGGGCATGCGCTTCCGCAAAATCGGGCTTGAGCCGGATGGCCTCGCGATAGGCGGCCTCGCTGTCGGCGTGCTTGCCCTGGCGCTCGAGCACCATCCAGAGGTTGAAGTGGTTCTGGCCTTCCTCGGGGCGGCGGCGGAGCGCCTCCCGGTAGGCGGCTTCCGCTTCCGCGTGCAGCCCCTGCGCCAGCAGCACGCCGCCCAGCCCGCGATACGCGGCCGGGCTATCGGGCCGGGCACGGATGGCGGCGCGGAACTCCTCCGCCGCCTCGGCCTGCCGCCCCTGCTCGCTCAGCATCTCGCCGAGGTAGACATGCGTCTTCGCATACCCCGGTTTGAGCCGCAGCGCCTCGCGAAAGGCGGCCTCCGCGGGCGCGTACTTCCCCTGGAGATAGAGCACGGTGCCGAGCCCGCGCTGGAGCGCCGCGTTCTCCGGCTTGACGAGGAGCGCGTCCTGATACGCCGCCGCCGCCTGCGCGTAGCGCCCCTGCCGGCCGAGCCCGATGGCGAGATTGCCCAGCGCCACGACATCACGCGGGTCCAGGCGCACCGCTTCCCGCAGCGAGGCTTCCGCCTCCGCGTGCTTGCCCTGGCGGCCGAGCGCGATGCCCAGCTCCACATGGAAGTCGGCGGTCTGGGGCTCCAGCGCCACCGCGGCGCGGAAGGCCCCCTCCGCGTAGAAGTCGAGGCCCTGGGCGGAGAGCGCCAGACCGAGATCGTAGTGCACGTTGGGATCGTCGGGCCGGAGCTCGATGGCGGCGCGATGCGCCTCGGCCTCCTCCAGCCACTTGCCCTCGCGGCGGAGCACCCCGGCCAGCCCACGCTGGAGCCCGACATCGCCCGGCCGCAGGCGAATGGCCTCGCGGAAGGCCGCCTCCGCCTCGGGGAAGCGGCCCTGACGCTCCAGCACGCGCGCGACCCGTCCGTGCCAGGCGGCATTCTGCGGCTCGAGGCGCAGCGCGTCGCGGAACGCCGTGTACGCCTCGGCGTAGCGCCGCGCGTGCCAGAGGGTCACGCCCAGGTGGCCCAGCAAGGTGGCGTCGTCGCCCTTGCGCTGGATGGCGGCGCGATAGGCGAGGGCGGCGTCGTGCCAGCGCCGGAGCCGCCGGAGAGCGTTGGCGAGGTGGATCTGGGGCTTCACCTGCCCCGGCGCCAGGCGCAGCGCCTCCCGGCATGCCAAGGCCGCCTCGGCATGCCTCCCCAGGGCGGTGAGCGTCTGGCCGAGATCGTCGGCGATGATGGCGTTGCGCGGGGCGAGCGCGGAAGCGCGGCGCAGCATCTCCTCCGCTTCGATGTGGAGCCCCTGGCGCAGGAGCGCGAGCCCCATATTGTGGAGCGCCTCCACGCTCGAGGGCGCCAGCGCCACCGCGCGACGGAGCGAGGCCTCCTCCTCGGGCCCGCGCCGGAGCCGCCGATACACGAGCCACATCCGGAGGTGGATCAGAAGGTGATCCGGGCGGAGACGCGCCGCCGCGCCGTAGGCGGCGGCGGCGTCATCCCAGCGCCGCTGCCGCTCCAGCGCCAGGCCCAGCTTGAAGTGCCCGCGGAAGCCCCGCGGCTCCAGCGTCGTCGCGGCGCGGTACTCGCTCTCGGCATCCGCGGCCTTGCCCTGCTCGAAGAGCGCATCGCCCAGGTCGATGCGCGCCGTCGCCGAGCCCGGCCGGAGCCGGACGGCCTCGCGGAACGCCGCCTCCGCTTCCGCCGCCCGGCGCTGCTGCGTGAGGGCGGCGCCGAGCGTGGTATAGGTCGCGCCGCGCGCGGGGTCCCGCGCCAGGGCCTCGCGCGCGAGGCCCTCGGCCTCGGCGTACCGGCCGGCCTTGAGCGCGGCCGTCGCGCGCTGGAGCAGGAGGATCAGCTCGTCCACGGGCGCGCGCTCCTCGGACCGGTCCACGACGCCACGTTAGGAAGCCGTCGCCGGCGTGTCAACCGCGGGAGGAAGGCGCAGGCTGAAACGGCTCCCCGTCTTGGGCGTGCTCTGCACGGTGAGCGTGCCGCCATGCGCGGTCGCGACGCCTCGCGCGATGGCCAGGCCCAGGCCGGTCCCGCCGGTGGCGCGCGAGCGCGCCGCATCCAGGCGGACGAAGGGCTCGAAGATCCGCGCGAGATCGGCGGGCTCGATGCCGATGCCGCTATCCTCCACCGTGAGCACCACGGCGTCCTTCTCGCGCGCGAGCGAGAGCTCCACCTTGCCCCCCGCCGGCGTGTACTTCACCGCGTTCTCCACGAGATTGCGCAGCGCCCGGCGCAGCGCGTCGGCATCGCCCAGCACCTCGGCGGGCGTGGCCGAGCCGAGCCGCACCGTGACCCCGGTGGACTGCGCCAGCCGCGCCCCCGTCTCCAGCGCTTCCAGCACCAGCGGCTCCAGCGCCACCCGCGCCCGCGGCAGCCCGGACCCCGCCGCGGTGGCGCGCGAGAAGAGCAGGAGGTCCTCGGCCACGCGGATGAGCCGGTCCACCTCCTCCAGGCTCTCGCGGAGCACGCGCTGATACTCCGCGGGCGTGCGCGCCGTCCGCAGCGCCACCTCGATGCCGCCCTTGAGCGCGGTGAGCGGCGTGCGCAGCTCGTGGGCCGCGTCCGCGGTGAAGCGGCGCATCTGGCCGAAGGCCGGCTCCAGGCGCGCCAGCATGTTGTTGAGGGTGTCCGCGAGATAGTCCAGCTCGTCGCCGGTGCCGCGGACGGGGATGCGCTGGGAGAGCTCCTCGGCGGTGATGCGGCGGGCCGTCCGCGCCATGGCGTTCACGGGGCCCAGCGCCGCGCGCGCGATGAGCGCGCCGCCCACGGCGGCGAGCCCCACTCCCACCGGCACCAGCGCGAGGAAGATGTGGAGATAGCGGCGGAGCGCGCCGGCGGTGCGGTCGAGGGAGATGCCGACCTGGACGAGCTGATCGAGGCGGCCGTCGCGCACGATGGGCAAGGTGAGAAGCCGCACCCGCTCGCCGCTGGGGAGCAGCAGCGTCTCCACCGTGCGGAGGCCGCGCCGCGCATTGTCGCGCGCCAGCGGCGAGAGCGGCAGCGAGCGGCCGCGCAGGAAGCCGGAGCGGCCTTCGGGCTGCCCCTCGCGGTCACGGAACTGGAAGAACTTGTCGTAGACCTCGGACCCCAGGAGGTCGCGCAGCATGGTCTCCGCCGCGCTGCCGCCCTGCCGGGCATCCGCGGTGTCCCGGATCACCTGCGCCACCGTGCTGAGGGACGCGTCCACGTCCTGGAGGAGGCTCCACGCCAGCACCTCGTAGGAGAGCCAGCCCAGCAGCAGGAGGATGACGAAGAGGAGGCCCGAGTACCAGAGGGTGAGCCGGGTGCGGATGGAGCGGGGCCCGCGCGGGAGCCTCATGGCTCCGCCCGCAGGACATAGCCCGCGCCGCGTATGGTGTGGAGCAGCCGGGGCTCGCCGGGGCCGTCGATCTTGCGCCGGAGGTACCCCACGTAGACGTCCACGATATTGCTCTCGGGGTCGAAGTCCAGCCCCCAGACGTGCTCGGCCAGCAAGGGGCGCGAGAGCACGCGACCGGCGCTGCGGAGGAAATACTCGAGAAGGGCGTACTCGCGCGCGGTCAGGATGATGCGCCGCGCGCCACGGCGCACTTCTCGAGTGGACGGATCGAGGGTGAGATCCGCCAGGCGCAGGACGGGCGCGCGCTGCCCCTGGCCCCGGCGAAGCAGGGCCCGCACACGCGCCAGCAGCTCATCGAACGAGAACGGCTTGGTGAGATAGTCGTCGGCGCCGTGGTCGAGCCCGGCCACCTTGTCGGCTACGGTGTCGCGGGCGGTGAGGAGCAGCACCGGGGTCGGCACGCCCCTGGCCCGCGCGGCTTTGAGAACCCCGAGCCCGTCGAGCCGGGGCAGCATCACGTCGAGGACCACGAGGTCGTAGGGCGGGCCACCGGTCAGGAGGTCGAGCGCGGTGGCGCCGTCGGCGGCCTGCTCGACGGCATACCCCTCCTCCTCGAGCCCCTGCCGGATGAAGCTCGCGACCTTCCGCTCGTCCTCCACGACGAGGATGCGCATCTCATCGCTACGGTACCACCGCCGCCGAGAAGGTCAGGCGGTTGTGGCAGCGCGGGCAATCCAGCGCCCGCTCGCCCCGGAGGCGGCCGCCGGCGGGAAAGTCCTGCTCCACGCCGCAGCGCGGACAGCGCCCGTGCACCCCGAGCAGGCGCATGTCCTCGCGCGAGCGCAGCACGGCAAGCACGATCCCCGTGGTCACCAGCGACGGCACGAGGAAGAAATGAGCCAGCGGGATGAAGAGGCACGGGATGGCCGCTCCCCAGCAGATCCCCAGCGCCGCCAGCGCCCGGCGCATCCGGCGCTGCGGGCTCTGGCGCACCACCCGCGCGGTGGCCGCCAGGCTCGGCGCGCCGAAGGCGCCCAGCGTCCCTCCTATCTCCTCCGTCCCATCGTCACTCACCCGACCATCTTCGCACAGCCTGCATGAGCTCCCGATGAGAGGGACATGAGAAGATCTCTCACATGGAGACGCGTCCCCTCGGCGGCAGCGGCCTCACCGTGCCCGTCGTGGGCATGGGCACCTGGCAGACCTTCGACGTGCGTGATCCCGCCGCCGTCCAGCCCGTGACCGATGCCGCGCTGGCGGGGGGCGCCACCTTCTTCGACTCCTCACCCATGTACGGGCGCGCGGAGCGCGTGCTCGCGGAGACGCTGGGCGCCCGGCGCACGGGGGCGCAGATCGCCACCAAGGTCTGGGCCGGCTCCGCGCGCGAGGGGCGCGAGCAGATCCGCCAGGCGCTGGAATGGTACGGCGGCAAGGTGGACCTCTACCAGATCCACAATCTGACCGCGTGGCGCGAGCATCTCCCCTATCTCGAGGAGCTCCAGGTCCAGGGCGCGGTGGGCGCCATCGGCATCACGCACTACAGCTCCAGCGCGTTCCGCGAGATGGCGGCGATTCTCGAGACCGGCCGGATCACCGCCATCCAGGTGCCGCTCAATCCCCTGGAGCGCGAGGTGGAGCGCCATCTCCTCCCGCTGGCCGCCGCGCGGAATATCGGCGTCGTGGTCATGCGACCGCTGGGGCAGGGCTCCCTCGCCCGGCGAGCGCCGGCGGCCCGCGAGCTCGGCTTCCTCGCCGACCATGGGCTGCGCAACTGGGCGCAAGTGCTCCTCAACTGGGGGATCAGCGACGCGCGGGTGAGCGTGAGCATTCCCGCCACGAGCAGCCCCGCGCACATGGCCGACAACTGCGCGGTGGGCGACGCGCGGCGCTTCGACGAGGCGGCGCGCGAGCGCGTGGCCGCCCTCGCCGCGCGGCTCTAACGGCGCGTCAGCGAATAGCCCGGCCGCGCGTGGGCCGTCAATCGAGGCCCCGCCCGCGCAAGAGCGTCGCCAGCTCCGCAACCTCCTCGTCCTCGCTTCGCCCCGCGTCGGTGCGATAGGTGAGGTCCGCGTCGCGGTAGAGCGGCGCGGCGGCGGCCCAGATGGCGGCCAGGTCCTCCTCCAGCGAGACGCCCGGATTCACGCGCGGCCGATCGGCGGCGCGAACGCGGGCAGCGAGGGTGGCGAGGTCGGCCTCGAGGAACACGGTCACCCCGGTGCCGCGCAGGGCGTCGCGATTCCAGGCGTAGCGGACGGTGCCGCCACCCAGCGCGCACACCGCCCGCGTCGCGCCGGCGAAGCGCTTGACGATCGCATACTCGCGCTCGCGGAAGGCCAGCCAGCCTTCCTCGCGCACCAGCTCGTGAAAGCTCCGGCCGAGATCGGCGTCCAGCTCCCGGTCGAGGTCGAGGAAGGAGCGGCCGAGCCGGTCCGCCAGCCGCCGGCCGAGCGTGGTCTTCCCGGAGCCGATCAGCCCCGAGAGGTAGACGTTCACCGCGTGACGGCGTCGCGCGCGGCGAGAATCAGCTCGGGAAAGGTGTAGGAGGGCAGCGCGCAGCCGGGAGCGAGGAAGAGCTTCTCCCGGCCCGCGTCCGCGATGGCGCCGCGGATCTGGCCGCGGATATGCGCGGCGGATTCGTACGCGAAGCGCCCCTGGCTGATCCCACCCATGAGGGCCAGGTCCGTGCGACGGCGCGCCTCGCCCAGGCTGGGGCCGGAGTCGCGGTCGGCCCAGGACAGCGCGTGCACGGGGTACTCGATCATCCGGTCGAAGAAGATGTGGTTGCCGTGGGCATGCAGGACGTGGAGCGTGCCGCGGCCCCGGATGGCCTCCAGCAGCGCCATGTCGTACGGCCGCATGAAGCGCTCGTACTGATCGCGGCTGACGAACTCCGTGGACGCCGGCACGGAGAGGAAGATGCCGCCCGCCCCGCGCTGGAGCGCCGCCTGCGCGTAGCGGATCAAATTGTCGTTGACGGCGCCCAGCGCGCGACCCAGCGCGGCCGGATGCTCGCGCATCATGTCGTCGATGGCGCCCTTCACGACGTTGCGGCGCAGCGTGTTCCAGGCGTTGAAGAGCGTGTCCACCACGAGCGCGCGACCGGCCAGCGCCCGCGCGGTGATCTCGACCACCTTGAGCTGGGCGCCCAGGGGCGTGTCCTCGAGCTCGAGGGGGCCCAGGCGCTCGAGGTCGGCGGCGCGATCGAGCGTCTCCACTCCCTTGGGCATCGGGTAGGAGTAGTCGTTCATCAGCTTCAGCCAGTCCAGATCGTAGGCGTCGAAGAAGTCGAGGTGCGCCTGGGCCATGCGGTCGGCGGGGGCGTGCTGGAGCCCGAAGTGATACCAGATGGTGAACGGAGGATGGTCCAGAGGGGCTCCGGACAGCGCCGCGCGGACACGCTCGAGCTTGTTCATGGCGTGATGGGCTCGTCGACGAAGACAGTATACGTCCGCGGGCGTCCGCGCGTGGCGTCCGCCGGATCCACGTAGAGGATGGACGTCGTGCCGCGGATCTGGGCGGGCAGGATGGCGCAGCGGACGAAGGACGTCTCCTCGGTGGTGGACGCCTGGGCCAGCACCGGCTCGCGCCCGCTCTCGAACCAGCAATCGCCCGGGCGCATGAGGCGCCCCGGCGCATCGCCCACCGTCACGGTGAGGGACCCGCGCAGGAGGCAGCGGATCCCGCCCCCGCGATGGCCGTGCCGGGGAGCCACCATGCCCGGCGCAAAATCCACGCGGTCGCAGCGCATGAGCCAGGCGGCCTTCGGATCGAGCGCGATCGGATGCTCGAGGAGCACCCGTCCGCCCGCCGGCGGCGGCGGCTGGCGCACCAGCTCGAAGGCGAGGAAGCTGAGCGCGTCGCGATAGGACTGCACGCCGCAGGCCCCGGCGGCAAAGACCGCCGCCTCCCGGCCCACCGAGGCACCGCCTTCGGCGTGACCCGGCGTGACGAGGCGGATCGTCCCCGCGCGCACGAAGAGCACGCGCGATCCCTTCGAGAAGGATCGGATGGCGC
>Ga0068869_100002911_pt1 | contig 10393 bp, 8 predicted proteins | sample KBSMisM52_FD_64676 | JGI IMG/M metagenome (GOLD analysis project Ga0068869, IMG submission 64676) | Miscanthus rhizosphere microbial communities from Kellogg Biological Station, Michigan, USA - KBS Miscanthus M5-2 | ecosystem: Host-associated > Plants > Roots > Rhizosphere > Soil ... | reverse complement strand
GGACGCCTGCCTGGCACTGCCAGGACGTATCGGTCGCTGCGGCACGGCCGCCTCATCGCTCTGGGGATCCTGTTTTTGCAGACGCTACATAGTAACAGCCTGCCAGGTACAGGTCCGACCGCGCCGTGTCGGATGGACGACGATCAGTTGTTGGAAAGCCGATACCCCGCGCCGCGCACCGTCTGGATCAGCCGATCCTGTCTGGAGGGCTCGAGTGCCTTGCGCAACCGTCGGATGTGGACGTCCACCGTGCGCTCTTCGACGAACACATGGTCTCCCCATACCTGATCCAGCAACTGCGTGCGCGAGTGGACCCGCTCGGGATGGGTCATGAGGAAATGCAGGAGCCGAAACTCGGTCGGGCCCAGATGCACTTGCTCACCATCGGCATTGACGCGATGGGTCGCCGGGTCAAGGCGCAGCGTGCTTACCTGCACGAGGTCATCGGTCATTTGCGGCGCGCGTCTGCGCAGCACCGCCTTGACGCGTGCATTCAGTTCGCGCGGCGAAAACGGTTTGGTGATGTAGTCATCGGCGCCGGTGTCGAGACCGGTGAGCTTATCCTGCTCGTCGGCCCGCGCTGTCAGCATGATGATCGGGATGGTTTTGGTGCGTTTGTCCCCGCGCAGCCGCCGCGCGAGTTCAATACCAGACAGCCCCGGCAACATCCAGTCGAGCAACACGAGGTCCGGTAGCGCCTCCTGTACTAGTCGCAGGGCCTGTTCGGCATTGTCCGCGCGCATCGGCTGATGCCCGGCCTGCTTTAGATTGTATGAAATGAGTTCCTGGATTGCCGGCTCATCTTCGACTACCAGAACGGTCGCAGCCATTGGATTCCTTTGTAGGCTTGATCGGTCATCAACCAGCCATCGTATGAAAGCATTGTTACAGTGCAGTGACAACATACGCCTATATCTGTCGCCCAAGGTCTCCGGGTAAGTCGTTTTGCCCCGATCCGGCCGTAGGTTATCATCGTAGACCACCGCCCTTCCGGAGTAATAGCACGTGGCAATTCCAGTGGCGCCTGCCCCGATTCCCACCGAGATCAAGCTTCACCAGGCCTCGCGGCTACTGGAGTTGGCTTATGCAGACGGAACACGATTTCAGCTGCCTTGCGAGTTTTTGCGCGTTTACTCGCCATCGGCCGAGGTGCGAGGCCACGGACCGGGACAGGAAGTGCTGCAGATAGGCAAACGCGAGGTGCAGATCGCCGCTATCGAACCGGTAGGCACCTACGCGATCAAGCTTACATTCAGCGACGGCCACGATACCGGGTTGTATTCCTGGGACTATTTATATGAGATCGGGCGCAACCAAGAAGCGCTCTGGCAACGTTATCTCGAGCGGATGCGTGAAGCTGGGGCCACCCGCGACGCTGCGGGCGCAGTGCGGCCGCCAGCCGCTGGCGCCGCCTCCGCCTGGAAAAAACTCTGAAAAATTGGCATGAGTAAAAGCACTCATTTTGGTTTTAAGAAGGTTCCGGAGGCGGAGAAGGCACGACACGTAGCGGGCGTTTTTGATTCCGTAGCGCCCCGCTACGACTTGATGAACGATCTCATGTCGGGCGGGCTCCATCGGCTGTGGAAACGGCTGGCTGTGGAGCGCAGCGGGGTGCGGCCGGGAGATCGCGTATTGGACGTGGCAGGCGGCACCGGTGATCTCGCGCGCCTGCTTGCGCGCCGCGTCACGCCACTCGGCGAAGTGGTTCTCACCGACATCAATCTCTCGATGTTACGGCTTGGCCGAGACCGGTTATTGGATGAGGGGCTGGTCCTCCCCGTGGCTCAATGCGATGCCGAAGCGCTGCCGTTTCCCAGCGGTAGTTTCGACTGCGTCACGATCGGGTTCGGTCTGCGCAACGTGACCCGCAAAGACAGGGCACTGGCGGAGATGGCAAGGTTGCTCCGCCCGGGTGGTCGCCTGTTAATCCTGGAGTTCTCTCACGTCTCCCAGCTGCTGCAGCCCTTGTACGATCTTTACTCGTTCCAGGTACTCCCGCGTCTGGGCAAGCTGATTGCGGACGATAAAGCAAGCTACCGATACCTGGCGGAATCGATTCGAATGCACCCTGGTCAGGAAGAGTTGAAATCCATGATGGAAGCGGCCGGTCTCGACCAGGTCGACTACTTGAGCCTGGCCGGTGGTGTGGTTGCCATCCATCGCGGGTTTCGCTACTGACTGCCGTGCATCCCTTGAGTGGCTTTTCGGCCCCGATCGGCGTGACCGCTGCAAGGCTGCTCAATCATCTGCTGAATGGACAGCCTTGGTTGCGTGAGGGGCTGATCCCGTTCTCCGGGTGCGCCGTGCGTGTCGAGGTCGCCCCGGTTTTGCTGATCGTCTCAATTGGACCGGACGGGGTGTTGACGATGGGCAACGAAGATACCCAGCCGGACGTCACAGTGCGTCTGTCTCTTCTCACGCTGATGCGACTGGCGGGCGGTGATGATGCGGCGCGCGTAGCGGTCGAAGTCAGTGGCGATTCTGCGTTGGCCGCAGTGATCGCGGGGACGTTGCGTGAATTGCGCTGGGACGCTGAAGAGGACCTCAGCAAGCTCATAGGCGATGTTGCGGCGCATCGTTTGGTTGAGGCTGGCAGATCGTTCTCAGCCTGGCAGCGCGATGTTGCCGTCAATCTGGCCAAGGGCGCCGCCGAGTTTTGGACTGAGGAGCAGCCGTTGCTCGCGAGTCAACGGGCCGCCGAGCAATGGGCGAGTGCCGTGGACGAGATGCGCGATGCCGCCGAGCGGCTTGAAAAACGCATCGAACGTCTGTCGCGGGTGTTTCCTTCCCGTTAGAACTCCGGCTTAAGTCCCTCCTCGATGCGTTTCTTCCGGCTGTTGTTGATTCTGGCGGTCGCACTGCGCTTCGGCCTCGACGAATTCCTGCTTGGACACGAGCGCGTGCGAGGTTTACGTGCCGTCTTCAATGTCATCTTCTTCTGGCGCCGGCTCGACACGCCGCGGGCCGTGCGGCTGCGGATGGCGCTGGAGGCTCTCGGACCTATTTTCGTCAAATTCGGCCAGGTGCTGTCGACCCGGCGCGATGTACTGCCCGCAGACATTGCCGATGAGCTGGCCAAACTGCAGGATCGCGTTCCACCGTTCGATTCGCGGTTAGTCCGCCAGACTCTGGAGCGCGTATACGATTGTAGCGTCGAGGAAAAGTTTGCGGCTTTCGACCTCACTGCGGTGGCAAGCGCTTCGGTGGCTCAGGTGCACTTCGCCACGCTAAGAGACGGCACGCAGGCCGCGGTGAAGATCCTTCGCCCCGGCATTGCTGCAGTGATCCGCCATGACATCGCGTTGTTATACAGTGCCGCTCGCCTGATGGAATGGCTATGGCGAGAAGGCAGACGCCTCAAACCGCGCGAAGTGGTGGGAGAATTCGAACGGCATCTGCACGATGAGCTGGACCTCATGCTCGAGGCCGCTAACGCCAGCCAGTTACGCCGCAATTTCGCCGAGTCGCCGCTGCTGCGAGTGCCCGAAGTCTACTGGGACGACTGCGCCAGCGAAGTCATGGTGATGGAGCGGATGAACGGCATTCCCATCAGTCAAGTCGAGGCCCTGCGTGGTCAGGGCGTGGATATTCCTCGGCTGGCGCGCAATGGCGTGGAGATCTTCTTCATGCAGGTGTTTCGCGACGGCTTCTTTCATGCGGACATGCATCCCGGCAACATTTTTGTGGACAATGCCGGACGCTATATCGCGCTCGATTTCGGGATCATGGGTTCGCTCACCGACGTCGACAAGAATTATCTCGCACAGAATTTCCTCGCATTTTTTCGGCGTGATTATCGGCGTGTGGCGCAAGCGCACCTGGAGGCTGGGTGGGTGCCCAAGGATACCCGCGTTGACGAGTTCGAGACCGCCATCCGCGCCGTATGCGAGCCCGTGTTTGCGAAACCGTTGAAAGAGATCTCGTTCGGCAAGGTGTTGCTGCGCCTGTTCCAGACTTCGCGTCGCTTCAACGTGGAGATCCAGCCGCAACTGGTTTTGTTGCAAAAGACTTTGCTCAACATCGAAGGTCTTGGGCGCGACCTCGATCCTGATCTGGACTTGTGGAAAACGGCGAAGCCGTACTTGGAGCGCTGGATGTCCGAACAAATCGGTTTGCGCGCTTTCGTTCGTCATATCAAGGAGGAAGCGCCTCAGTGGGGCGTGCTGCTGCCACAACTTCCCCGGCTGGTATATCGCGCGCTTGCCGATAGCGACGCCGCTGTTTTGCAGCGGCGGCTCGAAGAGATGTCCGTAAGACAACAACTGCAGAATCGCCTGCTGGTTGGAGTATCGCTCCTCCTTATCGTGATCGTCGCACTTGAGGTGTTCGCGCTCTTTCGTTGAACGCTACCCAGTCGGCATCTCGCCCATCCCGCTTAATTAAATCGTCACATTCGTCGTCCAGAATCCGTTCCTGACGCGGCGCGCAAGCGCCGGCGACTGCAACTTTGGGAGCGTGGATGATGACGGGATTTCGGGGAAAACTGAGCGACTACAGGCGCCTCACCGCGCGAGGGGACGTCCTGCTGCTCGGTGCGTTGATCTGGGTAATGGCCACTCCGGCGCAGGCTCAGCAGAACGCCACGTTCGACAGCCTGCTGGAGAAACTCAAGGACAAGGGTGTTCTCTCGCAGGATGAATTCAATTCTCTCAAGGCTGCTCGCGATGAAGAGACCGCAGCCCAGCGGGAGGCGCGTAGGAAACAGGCTCTGAAGGAAGCGCAGCAAGCCGAGAAGGACGAGAAAGCCAAAGACGCCGAAGCAAAGGAAACCAAGTTCGTGAGCAGCCCGGGGATGAAGAGCCTCCAGCTGTTTGGCGACGTGCGCTTGCGCTATGAAACCCGCCAGGCAACTTCCTCGTTCCCAATCGCCGGGATTAACCCCAACAGCTTTGATGAGACCTTGGACCGCTGGCGCTATGCCGTGCGCATCGGCATTCGCGGCGACATCACAGAGGATTGGTTCTACGGCCTGCGACTGGATACTAGCGACAACCCTCGGTCCTCTTGGGTGACATTGGGAAACGCAACGGTTAATCCGGCCCAAAGTACTGCGCCGTACGGCAAACAAGGCTCCCAAATAAATGTCGGTCAGGCTTACATGGGCTGGCGCGCCACGCCTTGGCTGACGGTGCAGGCCGGCAGGATGCCCAATCCCGTCTACACCACGCCGATGGTATGGGACCCGGATATCAACCCCGAGGGTATCGCGGAGCGCCTCAACATCCCACTTGACGATAAGCTGACTTTGTTCGGCACCTTTGGTCAGTACGTCTATCAGACATACAACCCCCAGACCGACAGTGTGGCCCACGACGGCTACCAGTTCGCTTGGCAGGGAGGGGTGGACTATAAATTTGCTAAAGCCACGTCGGCCAAGGTAGCCGTCGGGTTCTACAACTACAGCGGGTTCGGCTCCCAGCCTGCCGCCCCGCCTGCGACTGCGAACTTAAGTGGCTTCCGCGGCCCGTTTGCACTGGGTCCGCAGAATACAATCGGGGCCAATGCGTTCAATGACGGCGTGAACAGCCTGAGCTATGTCGAGATCCCTTGGGAGTTCAATTTTCCGATCGCAAGCGGAGGCATTGTTGGGCGTGCGTTTGGAGATCTTGCGTGGAATACGCAGGCTGATCAGCGCGCTGCTCAGGGCAGCTACGCCTCTTTGGGGAGCCAGGGTCTGGCTTGGCAGGCCGGCGTGTCAGTGGGTACGGCTATCGGGCTTTCGATCAACCAAGGCAACCCCAAGAAGCACGACTGGGAGGCACGCGCCTACTGGCAGCAGATCGATCTGAACGCCTTGGATCCGAATCTGATCGACTCCGACTTCTTTGAAGGTCGCACCAACATCCAGGGGCTTTTCTTTGCCGTTGCCTACAGCCCGGCCGACGCGATCATCACCACCTTCCGCTTTGGAGAGGCTCATCGCTTCAACCAGGGTGGTCCGACTCCAGGAAGCAACGCAGACCTCCCAAACGTAGCTCCCATTACCAGCTACAAGCTGATGCAGTTCGACTTGACCTGGAAGTTCTAGGTCCTTTGGCACCGTTCGGAAACCGAAGACGCCAGCTTGCTAGCTAGCCTCTTGGATTTTTCCGAGTCCACATGTGCGCTGACGAGTTTGCGAGCTCAACTGGTACGATGAAATGAAAAGAGCCTGCCGCGTGATGCGCAGCAGGCTCCTCGAATCCAGCGCGAGCTATTAGGCGTCGCGTCAGTAGGATGTGTCGGTCGGTTGCTGTCTGTCCCAGTAAACCGCGGACACCACCGGTTCCGACTCCCGTTGCGCCATGAGCTCTTGTTCGCGAGCTGAGACGATCGCTTCGGCTTCGCTCATCGGCAGTTTGCCCGCTTCAGCCGATCTCAGGAGATTCACCGAGTATGCGAAATACCCGTCCATCTTCGGGTTGTTGCCGTACATTGCGTGATACTTCGCCCTCAGCAACTCCTGAGCTTCTACTGGCGTTATCTTTCCGGCATCCCGCTCTGCGAGCACTTGGGTCCGATAGTTATTCCAGGACTGTGTCGAGCGTTCGCTTGTGCTGGCGCAGGCGCCCAGCGCAAGCAACGTCAAAACAATCAACAAAATGCGCATGACATCCTCCATCGTCATTTAGAGCCGAGCACTCCAGCCGTGGGGCCACGCCCCCCAATGCTACTTGCATCGAATATAGACGCAAGAGTAGTGCAATACAATCACAACATTCTATAGCCCATACGGACTATAAGTATATGCCCCAACATTGCTGCAACGCACTAACACGACTTGTTGCAATCGAGGAGGCTAGCGCCATCGCGAACTCACGCCGGCCGTGCATCCTCGACGAAGTCCTCTTCGAAGCGTCGTTTAGGCGGGCCATTGCGGCGCATCAAACTGAACACGACGGGTACGAAGAACAGGGTGGCGAAGGTCGCCATCAATAACCCACCTATCACCGCGCGCCCGAGTGGCGCGTTCTGCTCACCACCCTCACCCAGGCCGCTGGCCATCGGCAACATTCCGACCACCATCGCCAGCGCCGTCATGAGTACCGGGCGCAAGCGGGTCGAGCCGGCCTCAAGTGCCGCTTCGATAGCGTTGTGCCCCGCGTAGAGTTGCTCGTTGGCGAATGAGATCAGCAAGATGCTGTTGGCGGTCGCCACACCGACGCTCATGATTGCACCCATCAACGAAGGAACGCTGAAAGTAGTGCCAGTCAGGAACAGCATCCAGACAATCCCGCAGAAGGCACCGGGCAGTGCGGTGATGATGATGAATGGATCGGACCATGACTGGAAGTTGATCACCATGATGAAGTACACCAGCACCACGGCGGCCAGCAAGCCGATGCCCAGTCGTTGGAATGCACGGTCCATGCTGTCTGCTTGACCGAAAACTTCGATCGTCGTGCCCTTGGGAGCTTTGGGTACGAACTCTTCCACGATCTTGCGGACGTCATGTGCTACCCCGCCCAAATCGCGACCCTGTACATTCGCATAGACGTCGAACACGGTCTGAACGTCGACGTGGCTGACGATGGCAGGTAGCTCCACGCGCTTGATCGTCGCGACGTTACCCAGCGTCTGTGTGGCGGCCTGACCGCGCCCGGGAAGCGGGATGTTGAGTACAGCCTCGATGCTGTCGAGACTGTCATGGGGCTGCACCGCAACGACCTGATAGTTGCGTCCCGTCTTCGGGTCGTTCCAGTACGTGGGCGTGACCACGACGCTCGAGCTGGATGAAATCAGATAGTTCTGCGCTATTTCCTGTTGAGTGAACCCGAGCTCTGCGGCGCGTATCCGATCCACCTCTACGCGCAACGCCGGCTGGTTCATGATCTGATGTACGTGCACATCGACAGCGCCCGGCACGTGTCGCATCTTGGCCTCGATTTGCCTGGCCAGCTTGTAGTTCTCCTTGTCGGCGCCGATCACCCGCACATCGATCGGCGCTGGCAGGCCGAAGTTCAGGATCTGGTTCACCATATCGCCCGGCTGAAAATAGAACGACAACGCGGGGAAACGTTGCGGCAGGTGCTCGCGCATCCGGCGCAGATATTCGGCCGTGGGCACCTTGTGCTCGGCTTTGAGCGCCACCAGGATCTCGCCATCCGCGACCGATACCGTGACGTTATCGGTGTAGGGCAGGTTACTGGAGGGAGGAATGCCAATATTGTCGATCACGACCTCGAGGTCTTCCGGCGAGATGATCTTGCGGATCTCGTCCTCGACTCGCGTGAACCAGACGCCGGTCTCTTCGATGCGAGTGCCGATTGGAGTGTTAACGTGCAATCGAATCTGACCGGCGTCGACAACCGGAAAGAAATCCTGGCCAACGTAAGGCACAACAAACGCAGTGCTGCCTACCACGAGTAGAAACAACACGAATACCGCACCGCGCCGGCGCAACGCCCAGCCGAGCGCGCCCAAATAACCCCTGCGCAGGGCATCGAAAGCGTGCTCCACGCCAAGATGAATCTGCGCCATCGCTCTGCCGAATGGAGCGAAAATCCTGCGGCCGACGCCGAGCAGGCCGACCCCGCCATGCGCTGCTTCCACGTGCGTGTCATGCAGCATGTAGCGAATCATTACCGGGACCAGCGAACGCCCGAGGAAGTATGAGGCGACAATTGCGAACACCACCGCGATGGCCATTGGCGTAAACAAATATTTAGCCGCACCTTCGAGGCCAAGGACTGGCAGAAACACGATGCATATACACAGCATTGCCACGAACGCGGGCACGACGATCTGTTGAGAGCCATCCAGGATGGCTGCCTTGAGCGCTTTCCCCATGGTGATGTGGCGGTGGGTATTCTCGATCGTCACCGTGGCGTCATCCACCAGGATCCCGACCGCCAGGGCGAGCCCACCGAGGGTCATGAGATTCAGCGTATAGCCCAGAACCGATAAGAAAATGACGGACGTCAGGATCGCCAGCGGGATGACCGTTACGACGATCACCGTACTGCGCCAGCTACCGAGAAAAAGCAAGATCAATAGTCCAGTCAGGCCCGCTGCCAGGATGCCTTCGGTAAGTACGGTGTGCATGGCGTTCACGACGAACACCGACTGGTCGAACAGCACGGAGATTTTCAGATCCTCCGGAAGTACGATCTTCGACAGACGCTTCTTGCCCTGCTCGATGATGTCGAGGGTCGATGCGCTGCCGCTCTTGAGCACGGTCAGCAGTGCGGACTTGCGGCCATCGTGGCGCACCAGATTAGTCTGCTCGTTGTAGCCGTCGCGCACATCGGCAACGTCGCGGATCAGGATCATCTGGCCATGCGTCTGCTTGATCGGCATGTCGCCGATGAGATCGATCTTGTCCGGGCTATTGTTGATGGACAGGATGTATTCGCGATCACCAATCTGCGTCGACCCGGTCGGCAGATTTACGTTTTGCCGCACCAGTGCCTGATTCAACTCGTTCGGCGTGACCCCCTTTGCCTGCATCCGAACGGGATCCACGTCGATCATGATCAGACGCGGGCGCCCCCCATACGGCAGCGGCAACACTGCACCTTGCACTGGGGCGAGCTCCTGGCGAACTAGGAACTGGCCGTAATCGTAGAGCTGAGCCTCGGACATGCGATCGCTGCCCAGTGCAATCTGCATGATGGGCACGCTGGAGGCGTCGTACTGCACGATCTGCGGAGGAGTCTGCCCCGGCAACATGCGCCGGATGATGGTCTGCGAAATGGCGGTGATCTGCGATACCGCCTGATCGATCCGCACGTTCGGATGGAAGTAGATGCGGATGACGTCCTTTCCGTAGACGGTCGTCGACTCGATCCGTTTGACATCGCTTACCGCCGAACCGATGGTGTATTCGCTATAGGTCGTGATCTGCTTGGCGAACTCGTCGGCGGGCACGCCAACGTATTGCCATACCAGGGTAACGATGGGCTCGGCGATCTGAGGGAAGATGTCCTTGGGAGTACGCATCCAGGACCACACTCCCGTCAGCAGGATGATCAGCGCGAGTACTACAAAGGTATACGGCCGGCTTAGGGCCAGCCTGACGATCCACATTGCTCCTCCGAAGTCCTTTTACTTGTATTTGAATTTCAGGCATGTTACACATTTATTACGGCAAGAAAAATAGAACACCAAAGAAGAAACCACCAAGTCAGGAGCCGAGGAGGACGATCCCGTAACTGTGTCTGCATGGGCTGCCCCCGCAGCGCTTGTTGCGTCACGTCTCGCGTAAGTCCCTGCTCCGAGAGGTCCAAACTATGAGCAGTGAAGCTACACACACACCCGCGCTTCGCACCGCGGCGTCGAATTCCAGGCCGGTCCTGAGAGGGCGGTACCTTGCTTGGGTGCTGGCCTTCGTCGTAATAGCTTCGCTCCTCGCTGTCGGTCTTGCCGGGCGAATGGAGTCGAGCACAGCCGCCGCTCCAGCACCTTCGGACAC
>Ga0068869_100002910_pt1 | contig 10397 bp, 9 predicted proteins | sample KBSMisM52_FD_64676 | JGI IMG/M metagenome (GOLD analysis project Ga0068869, IMG submission 64676) | Miscanthus rhizosphere microbial communities from Kellogg Biological Station, Michigan, USA - KBS Miscanthus M5-2 | ecosystem: Host-associated > Plants > Roots > Rhizosphere > Soil ... | reverse complement strand
CCGCTGGGCTGCCCCCGAAGGGGGGGCGCGCCTTGGGGCGGCCCTGCGGCGCGGCATCGCATCACGGCTCGGCGCTCGCGAGCTTCGCTGCCTCGCGCTCGGCATCGCTCAGCATCGCGTCGCTGCCGCGCGGGAACCACTTGAGGCCCGCTAGAAAGACGATGGCGAGCAGCGCGATCGCCACCAGCAGCGCAATGCGAATGCCCTGGATGAAATCGCGTTCGGCCGCGACGAGGATCGCCGCCTGCGTCGCCGGGTCGGGATGGGTGATCGGATGCCGCGGGCCGATTTCCGCGATGTGCGCCCGCGGATTGGCGCTGGCGACGATCTCGGAGGCGATCGCGCGGCGCTCGGCCGGATCGGGAACCGCCGTGGCAAGGTCCGGGTCGAGCGTGGCCACCAGCCACGCGGCCAGCACCGAGCCGAGGACGGCGAATCCAACGGTCGAGCCGATGGCGCGCTGCGCGCTCATGATCCCCGACGCCATCCCCGCGCGTGCCTGGGGCACCGAGGTCATCGCGAGCGTCGTGATCGGCGTCAGGCACAACGCGCCGCCCAGCCCGCACAGCGCCAGTCCGACCAGCACCACGACCGGACTGCCGGTTCCGCCGAGGATCAGGCCAAACAAACCGAGCATCAACATGACGAGACCGAAGAGAATCAGCGGACGCGCGCCGAATCTGCCGACCAGCCGGCCGATGAACGGCGACACGATCGTGATGAGCCCGGAAAACGGCAGGATCATGAGGCCCGTCAGCTCGGGCGGATAGCCGCGCACGTTTTGCAGGAACTGCGTGGTCAGCAGCAGCATGCCGTAGATCGAGAAGAACACCACGCAGATCGTCGCGATGGCCAGCGCATATGCACGATCGCGAAACAGCGTGAGGTCCATCATCGGGTCCGCCGAGCGGCGCTCGAACCACACGAACAGCCACAGGCCCGCGGCCGCCACGGCGAAGAGGCCCAGGATCAACGGCGATCCCCAGCCCGCCTTCGGTCCTTCGATCACGGCCTCGGCCAGCGCCCCTACTGTCACCATGAACAAGAGCTGGCCGACGATATCGAAGCTGCGCGGCCGCCCGTCGCGCGATTCGGCGACGTAGCGCCACGTGAGCCACACCACCAGCAGTCCGACAGGAACATTGACGAGGAAGATGCTGCGCCAGCCCATATGCTCGACGAGGAAGCCGCCAAGCGTAGGTCCGACGGCGGTACCCACGCTGGCGATCGCCGTCCAGATGCCGATCGCGCGCGCCTTCTGCTTGGGGTCTGGAAACGCCGCGCTCACGAGGGCCAGCGAGGTGACGTTGGCGGTCGCGGCGGCAACACCTTGCACCGCCCGCGCGAAGTTGAGGATCTCCAGCGTGGGCGAGAGTCCGCACGCGACGGACGCGAGCGTGAATACCACGATCCCCACGAGGTACCAGCGGCGGCGGCCGTGCAGGTCGGCCAGCGTCGCCGCCGACATGATGAAGATCGCCATGCCCAGGCTGTAGGCGGCGACGACCCACTGCAATCCGGCCTCGCCGACGTTGAACTCGCGCTGGATGTCGGGCAGCGCGACGTTGACGATCAGCGCGTCCAGAAAAATCATGAACAGGCCAAGGCCCGTCGCGACCAGTGTTATGCGCTGCGTGCGATCCATGCGTGAACCGTTCTTCGGATTTCCGTATGATGCGTGGCGTGCGGCCCGCCTCAACGCGAAAGCGCGACGCCAGCGCGCAAGAAGAACCCGGCGGTTGCCGATGATACGGTATCGTGATCCGCGCTGCTCGGGGCCCCGCCGGGCCATCGTCTCGGCGCTGCTCGTCTGCATGCTCGCGGCAAGCGGCGTTGCGCGCGCGGAATCGCTCGGTGTCGCCACCTGGAATCTCGGCTGGCTGATGGACGCCGACACGCATGCGCGATGGGCAACGGCGTGCGCTCGCAACGGCTGGCCCGTGAAGGCCGACGACCTGCCCGCAACCGAACGCGCGGCGCTCGCCGGGCTGCCTTATTGCGACGTGCATAACGGCATGCGGTTTCCGCCGGAGGCGTGCCGGGCGACGCGCGACGGCTGGCCGCGGGCCGCGCGCTATCCCGCCGACCATCCGTGCCGTGACACGGCCGACCTTGCGACGTGGCCGCGCTACGCGGAAAAGATCGCGGCGCTGCGCGCGATGTTCCGCCGTCTCGATGAACAAGGGGTGGCGCTGGTCGCGCTGCAGGAAGTCGCCGGCGCGGCCGCCGTGCAGCAGCTCCTGCCCGCGGGGTGGTCCGCGGCGACGACGCGTGAATTGCCCGGTACACCGTCGATCGCGCAGCACGTGGGCGTCGCCTGGCGCCGCAATATCGTCGTCCGCGACCTCGAAGCGGTCAACGCGTTGGCCGACAGCGGTGTGCCCGAGCGTCCGCTGCGGCCCGGACTCGCGTTCACCGTGCTGGTGGCGGGCCAGCCCGTCCGCGCGCTGATCGTGCATCTGAAAGCCGGCTGTCGCAGCCGCGACCTCGATGCGCCGCTGACGACCAGGGACGCGGCGCTGCCGCAGGAGCGGCAGGATGCGATCGCCTCCGATTGCGCGATGCTGCGCTTCCAGTTGCCGGCGCTCGAAAACTGGATCGACGCGCACGCCGGCGGCGACTTCGCGGTCCTCGGCGACTTCAATCGTACGCTGCTGCGCGAGCCGCTCGCCGATTCGGCGACATACCGTACGCGGCTCGATGGCGGCGCCGCAGGCGATCCGCTCGGCCCGTGCACGATGGTGCGCGATGGCAACCGGTGGGTCGCGCAATGCGCGGCGCGGACGCGCGCGCTGTTTCCCGAGCTCAACGACGGACGACCGCCGGGGGCGATCCTGTGGCGCGCGCGGTTCGCGGACCTCGGCCCCGGTGGCGGGATCCGCAAGGGGTCGTCGGGCGACTGCAGCATTGCCGGCGCACACGGGGATCTCACGCACGACGGCATCGACCACGTGGTCATCAGCGAATCGTTGAAGCGCCGGCTCACGTCGAACGCCTTGACGATGCACGTTGTGAACTACCAGGATGCGCATGGCTTGCCGGTGCATGGCCGCGCCGATCTCGCGCTGCCGTCGGATCACTGTCCGCACGTCGTCACCTGGACGGGCAAGCGACCGCGCTGAGCAACGCTTCCATTGCGGCGCGCATCATGCGACAGTGGCGGCCTTCCAGTTTTCCTCCCGCGAGATTCAGTGATGATCCCGATGCCACCGGTCGAACGACAAGCGCAGCTTCTGGCCGCCGCTGGCCGCTACCTCGCGGGCGGCGGCCTCGGCCTGTTCGTGTTGCCACCCGAATTGAATCTGGTGGTCGCCCGCGCGGAAGGCGCGCACCTGTGGGACATCGCGGGCCGCGAATACATCGACTATCACCTGGGCTCGGGGCCGGCGCTGCTCGGTCATGCGCATCCGGCGGTGACCGCGGCCGTCGCGGCGCAACTCCCCAGGGGAACGACGTACTATTTCCTGAACGAGCCGGAAATCGCGCTGGCGCAGAAGCTGGTCGAGGCCATTCCCTGCGCCGACGTCGTCCACTATGTCGGCTCCGGCACCGAGGCGACGTTCTATGCGCTGCGGATTGCGCGGGCCCACACCGGCCGCAACAAGATCCTCAAGTTCGAAGGTGCGTGGCACGGCATGCACGACTACGGATTATGGGGCACCGTTCCGGCCACGCCTTCCGACTATCCGCACGCGAAGGCGGATTCGGTCGGCGTGCCGCCGCAAGCCGGCGAAACCGTGCTGGTGACGCCGTTCAACGAAGCGGAACAGGCGGTCGCGCTGATCGAACGCCATGCGCACGAGCTCGCCGCGGTCCTGGTCGAGCCGCTGCAGCGCGTGCTGTTGCCCGAGCCCGGGTTTCTCGCCGCGCTGCGTGACGCGACGCGCCGGCACGGCATCGTGCTCATCTTCGACGAGATCGTCACCGGCTTTCGCATCGCATGGGGCGGCGCGCAGCAGAAATACGGCGTCGTCCCCGATCTCGCGTGCTACGGAAAGGCGGTCAGCGGCGGCTTTCCGCTGGCGGCGATTGCCGGCAGCGGTGAGGTGATGGCGGTGCTCGATGCGCGCGCGCGGCCGCGGGCGAGCGTCGTATGGGCCACCAATACATTGAACGGCAATCCGGTCTGCGCCGCGGCCGGCTGTGCCGCGCTCGACGCACTGGCACAGCCCGGGACGTATGAACGGCTGGCGGCCATCGGCAGCCGCCTGCGCGCGGGCATCGTTGCCGCCGGCACACGGCACGGATTTGCCGTGCAAGCGCCCGGCGAAGACGCGGTGTTCGGCGTTCGCTTCACCGATCGCCGTCCGTTGCGCACGTGGATGGACCTGACCACCGCGGACAAGGACTTGGGCTACCGCTGGGCGCTCGAGCTGTTGAAGCGCGGGCTGCTCGTGAATCCGAACGAGAAGTTCTACATCTCGATCATGCACAGCGATGACGACGTGACGCGGACGCTGGCGATCGCCGACGAAGCATTCGCGGCACTGCGGACCTGAGACCATGGCTGGCGTACATCGTGTCATGCCGTTTCTCGAAACGCTGTGCAAGGCGCTCGACCGCCTGTTCATCGACGAAGTGGGGCCGTTCGGAGAGTTCGTGGTCGGCGAGACACGCGCCAAATGGAGCGCCGCCGGGCCGCGGATGAAGCCGAGCGATATCGAAGACTATGTCGCGCTGCTGGCAGCGGAGATCCCCGAGGCGCGGCAGCGTGCCGAATTCGTGACGCGGGCGCGGGAATTGCTTGGCCGTTATAAATAGCCCAACACCACAGCAAGGGAAGCCCATGTTGCGCAAGATGTCACTGACCACCCAGTTCGCGCTGGTATTCCTGGTCGCGCTCGCGCTGGTAGGCGCGGCGTCGTACCTCATCCTCGATCGCATCTACATCAATCAGCTGAAGAGCCAGGCCGAGACCGTCGCCGACAACGTCGATGCCTTCGGCAGCTGGGTCGCCCAATATGGGCGGGTTTGGGTGCGGGACAACGACAAGAGCTATCTTGGGCATCTTGGACTGCTGCAGAACGAGGACCCCTCCGCCGCGACACCCAGGATGACCGCCGTCAATTTCTATTCGAAAAACCCGGCGCTCGCGCAACGCGAGTTTTCCGAGGTCGTCGAGCACTCTGCCTCTCCCGCGAAATTCCGGCTGACGTCGCACAACGTGATGAACCCGGGCAACAAGCCCGACGGTTTCGAGGTGGGCGCCTTGCGGCGCATTCGCGAGGGCGGTCTGTCCGAATATTACGAGCTGTCGCCGAGCGGGTTCCGGTATGCGCGCGCGGTGCTGCACAAGGCATCGTGCATCACGTGCCATGGCGACCCCGCGGCCGCGCCCAACGACGTCAAGGTCCGCTACGGCACGCAGAACGGATTCGGGTTCAAGGAAGGCGAGGTCGCCGGGATCATCAGCGTGCGATTGCCCGCGCGCTCGTTCTGGGACGTCGCGCTCAACGTCGTGGGCATCTGGCAGTTGCTCATGATCCTGGGTGCGTTCGTGATCGCGATGCTGTTCATGCGCTTCGCGATCGTCGGCCGGCTGAAGGACCTCACCGCGTCGACCCAGAAAATATCGCTCGGCAAGCCCGGTGAATTGAGCGTTGCGAAAGTCGATCCACGCAGCCGCAACGAGCTCGACCAGCTGGCGCTCGCGACCGAGCGGCTGCGCATTTCCATCAACATGGCGATCCAGCGCCTGACCAAAAGAAGTTAGGGCCCAATTGACGCGTTGCAGCTTGCGCTTCGTGCGGTCGCTGCTGCCGATATTGCTGGCGTTGTCGGTCGCGGGGATTCTTGCCGCGCAGGATTTCCCACGCTACGGCGATGCGCTCTACGAGCCCAAGCTGCGCCAGCCGGGCAAGGACGTCATGTGGCTGCCCACGCCGGACGCCGTCGTGACGCGCATGCTGCAGGCGGCCAAAACCACCGACAAGGACCTGGTCTACGATCTGGGCGCCGGCGAGGGCCGCATCCCGATCGCCGCGGCGAAGCAATTCGGCGCGACCGCCGTCGGCATCGAGTATGACGCCGCGCTTGCCGCGCTGGCCAAGCGCAACGCCGAGCGTGCGGGCGTGACGACCAAGGTCACGATCATCCAGGGCGACGTCTTCAAGGAAGATTTCTCCAGGGCGACCGTGGTGACGCTGTATCTGCTGCCGGAGCTCAACCATCAGCTGCGGCCCCAGTTGCTCAAGATGAAGCCGGGCACGCGCGTCGTGTCGCACATGTGGGACATGGGCGAGTGGGAGGCCGACGAGGCGTTCGCCGTCGGCGACAGCGATGTGTACCTATGGGTAGTCCCGGCCTCGGTGGCCGGACGCTGGCGTGTGCGCGATCACCGTGGCTGGGAAGGCGAGCTCAACCTCACTCAGCAATTCCAGCGAATCGGCGGTACGCTCACGTTGCGCGGGAAGGTGCAGCCGTTGCTCGGCGCATACGTCAACGGGACCACGCTCGGCTTCACGTTCGTCGATACGGATACGACGGTCCGCAGTGCGCGGCTGCAGGTCGATGGCGATGCCCTCACCGGCCAATTGCGCTTTGCCAGTTACACGATACCGATCACCGGGCAGCGTCCTTGAGGCCATGAAACGTTTTCTCCGCCTGGTCGGCGAGTCTGACTTGCTCACCCTCTTACCTTCTCACCTCGTCATTTACTTTTCACGTCGTCCTCAATCTTTCACGCCTGCCTGTGGCCGTTGCAATGCGCGCGGCAGCAAATCGGCGCCCGTGTCGCTGCCGGACAGCGTCGCCAGCGGGAGCGCGAGCCGACGATCGGCGAGCGTGCGCTGCTCCGGCGTCAGCGACGCATACAGTGCCTTGCCCGCGTCGACGATGTCTTCGACGGCGGTCAGCCGGTTGCGCGCGGCGTCGGCGAGCGCGTCAAGGCGCTTCGGGGCACTCGTCTCGATGGCGGAATACGCGGTGGCCGCACGCGCCGCGCGCCGCTGGTCATCGAGCATTTGCATGACGCGATCGCGATAGACCTTCCATGCTCCGCGCTGGTCCGGCCGTAGGTTCAAGTCTTCTTCGAGCTGGCCCATCCGCATGGTGACGAGGTCGGCCGTGCTGGGACCCGTGATTCGATCGTCGCCCGGCCTTGTGACCAGCCCCCCGCCACTCTTGCCGCCTGCCTTCGGACCCGCGCCACCGGGAGTCTGGCCCGACGCCGAGAACGCCAGCGTCAACGCAACGACCAGCGACATCGATTTGCAACTACGCGATGGTTCATGAATCTCCATGCTATTGCGCAGGCACCATCACCAATCGATCGAGTCCCGATTCGGCGCCCCACGCTTCACCCGCGCGGCCCAGCATTTGCCGCACGTTCGCCTGTTCCTTGTTCGACGGAAAGGTTTCGAATTTCTCGGTGACCGGATCGAACTTGACGATGGCGTTGATGCTCCAGTCGGTCAGCCACACCTTGTCCTGGCTGTCGACCCAGACCGAATACGTGTGCGCGCTTCCGGGCAGCGTCCATTCGCGCCACGCGCGCGTCGCGGGATCGTACATCCCGACCTGGCCGGTGTTCCAGTAGCTGACCCAGATCCGGCCGCGCGAGTCCGGCCACACGCGGCGCGCTCCCTGGTTCGGCGTGGGCGGCTCGATCACCGTGGCCACGCCGGAGTCGACATCGATGCGCGCAATGTGGTTACCCGCGAGCGACGCATAGTAGACATCGCCGTTCGGCGCGGTCGCGATCCCGTACGGGCCTCGGCCGCGCGGCGCCTGCCACACCTTCACATCATTGGTGGCGGGGTCCACGCGCCCGTAGATGCCGGATTGCCCGGTAAACCAGACGCGACCCTTGCGATCGAACGTCAGCGTGTTGAGATTCGCATAGCCGCTGCCTTGTGGAAGCGGCCATTTCTTCACTTCCCGCGTGCTCGGATCGACGCGGACGATCGCGTTCTGTCCGCCGTCGGTGACCCACGGCGCACCGTCAGGTCCGACGATCACGCCATGCGGCGCGGACTTCGGGCCGAGCTCGACTTCGTCGACCTTGCCGGTTTTCGGATCGAGGATTCCGAGCTTGCCTGTGCTCTGCGCCGTGTAGTACACGGGGCCGCCCGCCGTCGGCGCGGCGGCAACGTCGTGCGGGTGTGAGCCGCGGGTCACGTCGAAATAGGCGGGCGCGCCGGTCGCCGGGACTGCCAACGCGGCGATCGCGAGGGCCGCCGCCAAACGTAGTGTTCCCGTCGTCACTTCCTGGCTGGTCATGGTTTGCCTCCATGGCGAAATTGCTGCTCCTCGATGCGACGGCAAACAGTTTAATCCCGGCGGCCATCGGCGACCCTTTCCGGTGAACGGATGGCACGATGCCGCGCAATCCGACGTACGGCTGGCGGGCCAGCCGCCATAAGGCTACTATCGTCGTCATCGTCGGCCCTCGACCGATTCGCCGACCCGAACGACAACGGAGACAGTCATGCGTGTGCGCATACCTCGAATGGAAATCGCGGCGGGATTGATCGCACTTGGCGCCGCGGGGCTGGCGATGGCCGCGCCCTGCTACCTCATCCTCGACCGCAACGACGCGGTCATCTATCGCGACACGCAGCCCCCTTTCGATCTGTCCACCGACAACAATTCGGCGGAACGCAAGGCCTTGCGCCAACGCGGCCAGCATTTGCTCGTCGCCGAATTCGATCGCTGTGACGCGGTCGGCTACATTTCACCGACGACCGGCAGTACGCAGGCTTCCGTCGACGACATCGTCATGCTGCTCCGGCCCACGATCGGCTCGTCCGTCGGCGTCACCGGCAATTCGCCGACGCCAGCGGCGCCGTCACGAGGCGCCAAGAGCGCACCATCGGCGCCTGCGCCCACGGCAAAGTCCTCGGCGCCCGGCGTCTCGCGCACCTACTAGCCGGTCCGCGTCTCGTTCCAATCGAGCTTGGGAATCGTGGTCGCGATCACCGCGCCCGTCGCGGTGAAGGCGGCGATGACGAAAAACGCAATGCGGAAGACGGCGTCGACGCGCGCGACGAGCTCCGCCCGCGCTTCGGCGGACATCGCGCGGATGTACGCGGATCCGCCCTCGATCGCATGATGCAATAGCGCCGACGACCCGTCGGCGGAGCGATCGATTTGCGCGAACAGCGTGGCGCCGACAATGGCGACGCCGATCGCGCCGCCGATCGCGCGCGACAGCGAGATCGTCGCCGTCGCGACGCCCAGCGCGTTGCGGCCCGCGGCCAGCTGCACCGTCACCTGCGTGGGCGGCATCACCATCCCGAGGCCGGCGCCGACCAGCACGGTCAGCGCCATGATCGCCGCCGTCGACGAGCTCGTCGCGAATACAGCGAGTCCCAGCAGAGCCACGGACGCGAGCGTCAGTCCGATCTTCGGGAAAATATTCACGCGACCGGTATGTGAAACAAGCCGGCCCACGATCGCGGCGGACGTGACCTGCGCCAGCGTGATCGGCAGCAGCAGCGCGCCGGACGCGCCAATGCCCATGCCGCGTCCGAGCTGCAGGTAAAGCGGCATGTAAAGAATCACCGAGAACAGCGCCGCGCCGAAGCAGATCACGACAGCATCGGACCGCGCGATCGCGGGAACCTTGAGGAAATGGATCGGGATCACCGGATCGTGGTGGTGACGCTCCCAGCGCAACAGCACCGCGAACCCGATCCCCGCGCCGGCAAGCAGCGCGGCCATCGGCCACGACGCCCATGCGAAACGATGGCCGCCCGACGACAACGCGTACAGGAAGGTGGCCGTGGCGAAGCAGAAGAGCAACGCGCCCACGACGTCGGGCCGGAACGGGCCCCCGCGAGGTCTCATCGGCGTATGCGGGACCCGCAACGACAATCCCGCGGCCAACAGCCCGAGCGGCACATTGATGAGGAACACGGCGCGCCAGCTCAAATGCTCGGTGAGATAGGCGCCGAGCACCGGTCCCGTCGTGCTGGCCAGCGCGAACACCGTCGCGAAATAGCCGGCAAACCGTCCGCGCTCGCGTGGCGACACATGCTCGCCGATCAGCGCCTGCGCCAGCGTCATCAGGCCGCCGCCGCCCAATCCCTGCAACGCGCGGAACAACACGAGCCAGAGGAAACTGGGCGCCAGCGCACAGGCAACGGAAGCACCCGTGAAAATCGCAAGCGCGCCGAACAGGACGCGCCGGCGTCCGAAGCGATCGCCGAGGTAGCCGTACAGCGGCGCGGCGACGGTGGCGGCGAGCAGGTAACCGACGACGACCCACGACAGATCGGTGATGCCGCCGAGCGAGCTCGCGATCGTCGGCAGCGCGCTCGCGAGAATGGTCTGATCGGCGGCGGCCAGGAACATCGCCACCATCACGCCGGGAAAGACGAGACGGAACGCTTCGCGCGTGGACAGCGACGCGCCGCTCTCGGGCGGCACGTGCTTCGCAGGCGGTTCGCTCAACG
>Ga0068869_100002905_pt1 | contig 10409 bp, 4 predicted proteins | sample KBSMisM52_FD_64676 | JGI IMG/M metagenome (GOLD analysis project Ga0068869, IMG submission 64676) | Miscanthus rhizosphere microbial communities from Kellogg Biological Station, Michigan, USA - KBS Miscanthus M5-2 | ecosystem: Host-associated > Plants > Roots > Rhizosphere > Soil ... | reverse complement strand
GCTCCACGAACATGCTCGACGCACTCACCAAAGCGTTGGCGATGTTGAGCAGCTCGGGCGCCGACCGCAGGCGCATCGTGCTCATCACGGACGGCAATCCGAATCCCGGACAGGCGCCGGCGATTCTCAGCACGCTCGTTCCCGCCGCTCAGAGCGCGCACGTCCAGATCTTCGCCCTCGGTTTGAGCGACTTCGTCGATCAGAAATTTCTGGATGCGGTGACGACGCCGACCGGCGGGCGGACCCTCATGGCCAGGCAGCACCAGCAACTGCTCGACCTGGCCAAGCAGCTCGTCAGCGATCGCGACAATGTCTACACGCGGGCCAAGGAGTCGCTGCCATCGACGACGATGGACTATGAGTTCAAGCTCGGATCAGGCGTCGACCGCGCGCGCTTGACCGTCATCCTCGACCAGCCCACGATGTTCTCCCCCGACGAGATTCAATTCCATCTCAGCGGACCCGATGCGGGCATGGCGCAAACATATGCGATCCGGCCGCAGGGGAGCGATCGATTGGCCGCGTGGACGACCTTTTTCAGCAAGTCCGGCGACTACCACCTGAACATCCACGTGACCAAGCCGGGCGCTACCGGGCATGGCGGCATGCGGCTGATTCTCGAAGCGCTGTCCGATCTCCGCGTGCAGTTGACGCTCACGCCGCCCGGCGCGGTGCACCGCTTCGGCGAGCAGGTGCGGGTCGATGTCGCCGCGGCCACGCCGACGAACTCCAATCCCACGGATTTGAACATCACCGGCACGGTGCGCACCGCGTCCGGCGGCTCGTCGACCGTTGCCTTTAGCGGTTCGCAGGGGACGTTCGAAGTGCCGGCCGTCAGCGGGAAGCAGACCGTCGTGGTCCGCGTGGCCACGACGTTGAGTCAAGCCGAGGAGCGCGTGGAGTACGACGCGTTCCCACAGCCTCCTCCGGAGCTGAAGTCATCGCGTGAGCACCTGAAATTCGTCAAGGCTCTGAGCCCCGCCGATCCGAAGATCGAAGAGTCGTTCAAGCTCTCGGCGGTTTATGACCCGAGCGTCCATCGGCAGCCGGTCACCTTTTCGTACACCCTCGTCTCGCCGGCGGGAGTGGCGGAGCTGGTTACGGCCAGCGGCGGCGTACTGCAGCCGGGCATCACGCAATACACCATCCCGCCCAGCGGGCTCGATCTGATCCTGCGCCTGCGGATGGATCCGAAGCTCTCGCTTCCCAGGAAAGGCGGCAAGTTCCAGTCGGTTCTCCAAATCGCGTCGACCGAAACGCACCCGCTGAGCATCCCCTTCGAGTTCGAGCTGCGCGTCCCGCGTTTCGAGGTCGTCGGAAAGCGCGATGCATTCGCGCTCTGGTGGGATCCCTACCGGCAACGCATCGTCCATCTTGGCTCACTGCACACGGATCTCGCATCCAAGAGCACGTTTTTTATCGTACTGCCCGAGTCGATCTCGGCGCCGGATCAAGGACCAAAGATCGCAGACCTCACGCTGCGAACCCTCGGAGGCACCCTCGAGCCGGAGCACTTCGAAGAGGGAAAACTTCGCTACGGGCCTCTTGAGCTCGATCCAGGCAAGGACTACCCGATCGACCTCGTCGTAACGCCGACCTCGGTCACAGGTTGGGAGACGCTACCGGCACGACCACAGACGATCGGCGTGCAGCTCGTGTCGGACCTGGGGATGGAGACGAAAGCCGAGCCTGTGTTCTGGAGCGTCGGTGGCGGACTTCACCACATTCCTTTGCTCGGTACCTGGTCGCGTCACGGAGGTCACTGGGGTCGGGCCCTGATGCTGCTCCTGGCGTTGGCGATCGTTGGATCGATGTTCGCCCGGCGCGTGCGTGCCGTGCGCGATGGCTGGCCGTATCTTCCGCAGCGATTGCTCACGCTTCGGTTCGGAGCGATCCAGATCGGTGAGGCCGGAGCCGGTGCGGGAGTGGCCTTGACACTGCCGAACTCCGGCTCGCTGCTGGACAACAGCACGGTCGGACACGTCTACAGCGATCCGAAGGGGCAGCGGGTGGAGGATTCGTCCGGCCAACTCCAGCCGCAGCGTGCGCGGTTGGCGCCGGGCGACACGATCACCATTCTCGATCCCGTCGATGAAGCCGGCATGAACACTCTGTGGGAGCTCGAATACACCGACTACGAGCCGGGCGAAGGAGAGCTCGTCATAGCCAAGTCTCCCGTGCCGTGGACGTTGAAACGGCTGTTCCACTGGCTGCTGGTAAGCGCGGTCATCGTGGTCGCGCTGGCCGTCTTCTTCAGCTCGGGCCTGGCCGCGCGCATTGCCTACCGGCTCCCGCTGATCGAGTCGGCCTACATCCACCTGCTTCAGCCCTGAACGGAAAACCAACGCACATGATTACTCTGACTACGCGAACGTTCCTGCAGCCGACGTTGTCGCTGTACCTCGGCGGTACAGGCGTCAAAGTCGGCGACCGGCTGATGACGATGATGGAGGAGCTCGACGACGACCAACGCTCCGCGATCGAGGCATTCTTTATCGACTCACAACAGCCGGAGATCGTCGACCACGCGCGGTCGCGCCACTATTGCTACCAAAACCTCAGCCACTTTCACGAGCCGACGTATAAGGACTTCACCGACCGCCGCTTCCCAGCAAACCTGGGGATCACGCCGGTTATTAATTCTTGCGAAGGTTGCGGCGTGACCAGGATCTTCGGCACGGCCAGCCTGGTGGCCTGCCGCGATAACTTCGCCAGCCTTCTGCAGCAAGCATCTGCCCGGCTCCGTAAGAACCGTGAAGAGAGCACGCAGCCGATGCAGGTATTTCTCACCGCGAGCTCCTGCGGCGGCACGGGCGCCGGGATGATCATCGACGCCGCTGCGCTAGTCCGGCACTTCTTCCGAGAACGTGGCGAGACGCCCCGCATCTTCTTGTTCTTGATCGGCCCGTCCGTCTTCCTGGAGGACCCGACCATTTTGCTGCGCGAGGATCAACGCGCGCGCATGCGGGCCTCCAGCTACGCGCTGCTCAAAGAGCTCAACCACTTCGCGCAGGGGAACCCATTCCTCAGTGAGTACCGGCTGCGCGATGAGACCATCCGCATTGGCAACGCGGCGGACGATGACCGCCTTTTCGAATGGGTCTATTTCATCGACGGACGCGGCGATCAAACAGGCACCACCCGCACATTGAGCGAAGTGGCTTGGATGATTGCGGAAGCACAGGTCCACTTGGCGGTGACGGAAGTCGGCCGCAAGGTCTCGGAGTCGATGCCCAATCAGCGCGAAGAACGGCTGCGCGAGTACGCCCTGAACTTCGTGCACGCCGACCACAAGGGGCGCCTCTCTGATACCGAGCTTGCGCGAATGCGCACCGCCTCGCGGCGGACCTTCCTCGCCAGCTTCTCCGTCCGCAACGCGCGTTTTCCGGCGGAGGAAATCAAGAGGTGGTTCCAGTTGGGCTGGGTCCGCGAGGCGCTGGAGAAAATGCTGGAACGCGGCGACGACCGCGGTCGCTCGCAAGTCGAGCAGTTCGACGCGATCCTCGGCTATGACGGCCGAACGACGCTGCCGGAAGGCCTTCTGGCTGATCTCGGGCTCACGCGCGAGCAGTTGACGCTTCGCGTGAAGGAAGACGCGTTGCAGGATCAGGGGCTGCTCAAGCCGCTGAGCCTCGCGCTTGCTCCCGATGCCGCCGTAGCGGCAGCGAATGAACTGCTCTCGCTCGCCGCCTGGATGGTCGACGACATGAAGAAAGAGTCGTCGCTCGTGGCCGTGCCCGACTCCGGCGCCGGCACTGGCCCGGCGAAGACGTGCGCGGAGGCACTGGCCGTCGCCTTTCCGAAGTGGACGAGCTTCTGGGCCGACGGTCTGGAGTCGAACGGCCGGATTGCCGACCGGCTCTGGCAGGTAGCGGCCGCCACGACCGGAGGCCGCGGTTGCCGGTTTCTCGACGGATTCCTGGCGCACGCTGCCGGTGTCCTGACACGCCTCGCCGAGGAAGGGAAGCGCCGGCCCAAACTCGATGAACTGGAAGAGAACATCGCCGAGGTTCGCCGCAACGTGAAGGCAGTCTCGAAAGCGAGCGAGCGCGAGAACGGGAGGGGCCTCACCTGGCGAAAAATCCTGGTTCTCACCTACGTCGAGCCAAAGGTCAGCCAGGACCTGCAACGCCGCACCAAAGCCCTGCTGGCGCAGGTCAACGGTCTGCGCAACAAAGTTCTCGATCAACGAAGCGCGCGAATTGCCGACCTGCTCGCGCCGGCGGCCTGGGAGAAGGCGGCGCAGCAGCTCAAGCGGTGGCGGGACGACGTGCTCGTACCGGTCAACACGGCCATCGCGAACGCCCTGATGCTCGCCGAAAACGAATGGAGGATCGCACGCCGTGCGCTCGAGCAGCATCAGGGGGCGAACGCGCGGGGCCAATGGGTCGCGCACTCTACGATCCAGATCGCCGACGATGACCTCTTGCACGGACTGGCCGACTCGATCGGGAATCGCGTGCAGGTGGAGGATCTCGTTCTCGAGCCTATGCAGGGCAACGGCATCAGCCGCGACCGCGATCGTCTGACCCTGCGCGGGATCGCCGCGTTCGATCAGCGAACGGTAACCGACATCCTCTTCCGTCATATCCAGGACACCACGGGCGCCGTGCTGGCCTTCCTCGACAACGCCTGGATGTTGCCGGAGGTGGCGGCACGCCTTGCCACGTCGGCCGCGCGTGTGCTCGACACCGGTGCCGAGCCGCTGGCCGGCTTCTCTCGTGCCGCCATCGGCCAGCCGCTGCAGAGCCATCTCCTCGCGCCTGAGGGAGTACTTCTGCCCGATCCGTTCGGGCAGGAGTTGGGGAGGATGAATCGCATCGCCTCAGACGACCGCCTGCAGTTCGGCGTCGTCAGTTTCGTTTTCGGCATTCCACCAAACTCGCTCGACGGCATCGGCGACCTGTTCCGGCAGTACGCCGTGCACATCGGCGATCAGGAGCGTTACGTCGGAGAGCTCGATCGTTATCCGCTGCATGTCTTTCGCGACGCCGCCGAGGGATTCAAGGAGCCGTACTCGCCGCTGGCCTTCCAGCTCGACGACACTCTGGTGACGACGCTGCTCGATGCCGCGGCGTTCCTTTGGCCGCAAGGCGTCAAGCTCGACATCCGCGTATTCGATCAAGCGTCGCCGGAGCACCGCCGCGACTGGGATCGCATCGTCGAGCTGGCGGAGAAAGTCCTCCACGAACTGGCCCTTTCTCCGGAAAAGGCCGAGGCGTTATTCAAGGATCGCCGCTATGCCGCGCTCGAGAGCCTCTATCGTCTTCGGAAGCACGATTCCCGAGATCCCAAAGGCTGGCGCGATCCCGCCTTCCCGCAGGGTTCGGGCGGAAACGGAAACGGTTCCGCGAAGCCTCCTCGCGACACGCCACCGCACGCCCCGCAGCCGGCTGATGCGCCATGAGACTCCGCGCGCTCCTCTGGCTGGCATTGCTGGTCGCCGCCGCGGCGCGTGCGGACACTGTGAAGCACACGGGTCTGGATATGGTGCTGCTCGTCGACCGCTCCGGAAGCATCAGCCCCTTCGGCCGCCGGATCGAGAACGAGCTGGTCGACCTAACGATGTCCATGCTCGCGCGCAGCACGCGTGAAGAGCGGGTGCAGCATCGCTTCGCTGTGGTGAGCTTCGGCAACGCGGCGCGGATCGACCTTCCACTGTCCGCGGTCGACCAGCCGGCTCTGCAGACGATTCGAGCCAAGCTCGCGGCCGCCGAATCCCGAAGGTCCCTTGGCAACACGAACTTTCTCGCCGCGTGCGATGCCGCCGCGGCCATGTTCACCGCCGCCGATGGGCGGCGACGGTCGATTCTCCTCGTCACCGACGGACGCGCTTACGTGCCAGGCATCACGCGCGACGAGATCGTGCGGCGCATGCAGCGCATCGTGAGCTCGAAACTGCCGCCTCCGACCACCGTCGACCTGCTGATTCTCGGATCGCGACGCGACGCGGCGCCCTGGCGCCATCTATCCGGCGTGCACGTGCGCGTTGCCCGCGGCCGAACCGAAGCGCTGGCCGCGCTGCATCGCAATGTCGGCGATCTGCTCGGAACGCCCGGCCAGCAGCTCGAGTTCCGCGGCGCGCTCGACACGATCGAGCTCCCTCCATACCTCGATCTCGTCGTGTTCGACATCATCCGCGATCCCACAGCCGGCGAGGTCTCGCTCTTCCCCCCCGGTGCACGGCAGCCGCTCGAAGGGCACGGGCCTGGCGTCGAGGAGGTTCGCCTCGGCCATGCGTTCTTCACTCTCGCCGTGCAGCGTCCCGCCGCGGGCGCATGGACGTTTCGCAAGGCGAACGCGGACTCGCGCGTGCGCGTGCTGATGCAACAGTTCTTTCCCCGAGGCATGCTGGTCGGCCCGGATCCGCGGTCGCCACTCCTGCACCAGGAGCGAGTGACCGTCGCCTACCGGCTCGTCGATGCCGACGGCGCGACGCTACAGGAGCTCGAGGCCTATCCGCTTTCGGTCGACTTGATGCTGGCCAGGCCGGATGGGCGGCGGGTCGCTTTGCCGATGAAACGCGCGAGTCTCTCCGGCGTTTATCGCGCCGCCGCGCCGGCCGAGTGCGACGTCGCCGGCCGCTATTGGACCGAGGTAGTGGTCAACGCGTGGGCGGGCGGGCGCGCGGTGCGGGTGTTCGAGGACCGGTGGTCCGGTTTCTCCGTCCTCGCGGCACCGGCGGTCGACTGCCGGCTGAACGCGCTCGCGCAGGGAGACCGCGTTCGCATCGACTGCGGCGACGCGGGCGCTGCCGCGCTGCCGCCGGCGCTGCGTATGGCCGTACACCGCGGCGGCAGGAGAGTCGCGCCCGACCTGCGGCTTGAGTATCGCGGCGGCGGCATCTTCGAAGGGATCCTTCCCGCGGGAATGGCGGCCGGGACTTACGCTCTGCAGACCCTCTCGGAGCCGTCGACGCCGTATCTGCGCGTGCTGCCCGCGCGCGTCACACTGGTTCGTCCGGAGCGCCCAAGCGCGGCCGCGGCGGTGGTTGTTGCCGCGGCGGTTGTGCTCTTTGCGCTCCTGGCGCTCCTGGCGCTGCTGCCGCTTCGGAGGTGGTATGTCGCTCGCCGGCAGACTCGGATTGCCTGAAGCCGTTCAGACGGCATTGCTACTCGCCGCCATCGCTTTGACCCTCGCGCCGTACTTCGCCGGCATGAGCATCGGCGGCCTTCAGATTCCGGCCATCGGGCCAGGACGGCGGCGGATGCGCGTCGCCGGCCCGGCGATGCTGGCTGGATGCATGGTGCTCGTCGTGCCGCTATCGCTCTTCCAACCGGCGCCGATGATGCTGCGGCTGATCGCGGTCGACGTCACCGACTCCGGCGACATCGATGCGGTCGTCGCGAACGACGGCAACTCCGCCGCGATGCTGACGGCCGTCGAGCTCGAGGTGCTGGGCGAGCGCCGCGTCGGTGCACGCCCCGAGCTTCTTCCGGGCGCCGCGATCCAGGTTCCGGTCGACGATCTGCCGCCCGGCGGCCGGCGGACGTCGATGATCCGCCTGCTCGTCGCTCCCAGGTCGGTCGAGCGCATCGTGATCTCGCCGCAGACGAACCGCGGCCTGCTGCTTCGCTTGCGCATCCGCTCCACTGACGGAGTGGTGCTGTCGTCCGACGTCGATCTTTTGAAGACGCGCTGATGACTCACCGGCTCATCACGAAACCGCCGGCGCGAAAGACCGCGCCAGGGATGTCGCGGTCCAACTCCGTCCACCGGCGGAGCTGCGCGGCCTGCGTCTCGTTGAGCGCGCGGGCGGGATCGCCGGTTTGGAACAGCCGCGTGTAGAACTCCTCCATGAAATGCGCGGTCGCTTCATCGTCGATCGACCAGAGGGAGTGGACGACATTCTCCGTTCCGGCAAGCGCGAAGCCGCGGCGCAAGCCGAGGATTCCTTCGCCGATGCTCGCCTCTCCGGAGCCGCTGCGGCAGGCGGAAAGAACGGTCAGCCATGTCCGGCCGAGATCGAGCCCGGCGACTTCTTCCGCGGTCAGGACGCCGTCGTCCGCGGCGGGAAGCGCGGCGCCGCGCTTCCACGCGGCGAGCGTTTCCTTCGCGCCGCCGAGCAGCAGCGCGCCGCGGTACATCGGATGCTGCGCCAGGCTTCCGCCAACCGGTCCCTCAGTTTTGTCGCCGAGCTGCACGCCGTGCGTGGCGAAGTGAAGGATGCGCGGCGCCGGAGCGCGCGTCAGCACAGTTTCCAGCGCGTCATCGCCCGCCAGCACGGTGGTCCGCCAGCCGTTCGCGCCGGCCATCTCGGCGAGGCGTTTTGCTTCCTTGCGCGTGCTGGGTAGGTCGTTCATGCCGTCTGCGAGGACGAGCAAAGTCTTGTCCGCCGCTGCAGCGGTGGTGCCGCGGAGGAGATCGCGTCCCGAGCCGACTTGCGCGAGCTGCCAGCGTTCGACGAGATAGCGTTCCTTTTCATCGAGCAGCGCCGGCCAAGGGATGAAGTGCATCGCGCCGTCGGGGCTGAGCACGATCCTGCGGGCGCCGGCGGGCAGCGCGCGCTCCAGCGGATGCCACACGCGGTCGTTCAGCTCGCGTAGTGACGGGACCACGTCGGCCACGTCGGATGGAACGCCCATTCCGCGGTCTCCCACGTCGAGGCGCTGCAGCAGGCCGGCGACCAGCGGATCGATCGCTTCCGCGGGCCCGAGCGACACCCACGAAGCATCACCGTGATGCGGAATGACGATCGCTCCGTAGCACGGCACCTTCATCCGATCGCCGTCGTTGCGGAGGTACTGAATGATCTCGATGAGGACCTCGTCGTTGTGCAGCGCGGCCTGAACCGAGGTGAGACTGACCGGCGCGCTGGCGGAGCTCGCGCCGAGCTTTAGACTCCTGGCCAGCGCGGTCTCCTCCTTCTGAAGCTCGCGCTGGAGCAGATCGAGGTGCGATTCTCCTCGGCCGATCTTCTCCATCAGCTCGACCTTCAGCGCGTGGATGTGATCGAGACGCCGGCGGTCCGCTACCGAACTGCTTCTGCGGGCCTGCGCCCGCTCCAGCAGCAGCGATTCGAGCACGGCGCCTTTGGTGACCAGCACCGCGTCGACGAGGAGCGCGGCGTCGCCCAGGTTGGCCAGCTGGTCGTAGGGATGGAGATTGCTGCGATACGCCAGGCGCTGCGTTTCGGAGCCGAAGGCGAGAATCCGGGCGAGATTCTCCTTTTTCATCCGCAGCGCGCGGCCGCTCAACTCCACGGCGCGCGAGCGATCGCCACGCCGTTGCGCCACGATGGCCATTTCCTGGATCAGATCCGCCACCGCGTCGCTGGCCACTTTCTTTTTGCTCAGGATGGCCACGGCCTTGGACAGCAGCCGCTCGGCCTGGTCGAGATCGCCGCGGACCAGCGCCGTCGCTCCTAACGTTCCCATCGCCGCCGCGGCGTTTGCGGTGTCTTCACCGTCGAGCTGTCTGGCTAGCCGCAGGCCCTCCTCGGCCTCGCGCTGGGCGCCATCGAAGTTCTCCGCATTGAAATACGTCATGGCGAGGTTCATGTGGACGGCCATACGCTCCTGACTTCCCGGCCGCGTCAATGTCATGGCTCGGCGGAGAACAGACTCCGCGCCACGCGTGTCGTTCATCGCAAAGCTAAGGTTGTTGAGCACCGCGAACTTGGCGGTCCCGTGCAGACGTCCCTCCACAGCAAGCGGCTCGAAAATCTTCCGAGCAGCCGGGAAGTCGTGGATCGAAAGGTAAACCTCCGCGAGGTTGATGCGAATGACGTCGAACTCCGGATCGTCCTCTTTTCCCAGCCGGCGCGTGGCGCCCAGTGCTTCCCAGAAGTGATCCTCCGCGTTTTCCGGATCGCCGAGCATCTCGTAGGTTACGCCAATGTTCTGCTCGACCTTCGCCCGCGCCTGCAGGATCTCCGGTATGTCCTCTTGCAGCGAAGGAAGGGCGGCCTGAAAGTATCGAAGGGCCTCCAAGTCGCGATGCTGACTGAGGCGGGTGAGGCCGTGGTTGTTGTTGACCCACCCGAGATCCCTTCCCGTGACGCCGAGCTGCCGCAGCATCTCTTCTGCCTCGGCGAACAGCCGGTCGGCCTCGGCGTCCTCTCCGAGGGCAGCATGCAGCGTAGCCATGTAGCCGATCTCGCGAGCCAGCGCGGCCGACTTGCCGAAAAGGCGCAGGCCGGCCAGCGCCGGACGCATGAAAATCATGGCGTTCCGAATCGCGTCCGGCGACATCGGCGGAAGAGGAGCTCCGGGAATCGAGACCAGCATCGCTTCGGGCTTCCGCGAGAAGGGTACGCCGAAGGGACCGTCATCAGCCGGCATCGCCGGAGCGGCGATCAGCGAGAGCACGGCCAGCGCGGTAAAGAGAGCGCGGGCGAGCATCGGTCAGTTTCCTTCGCTTCGATACTGGACGGCCATTCCGGTGATGATCTGCTTCGCGTCGCCGCC
>Ga0068869_100002897_pt1 | contig 10427 bp, 10 predicted proteins | sample KBSMisM52_FD_64676 | JGI IMG/M metagenome (GOLD analysis project Ga0068869, IMG submission 64676) | Miscanthus rhizosphere microbial communities from Kellogg Biological Station, Michigan, USA - KBS Miscanthus M5-2 | ecosystem: Host-associated > Plants > Roots > Rhizosphere > Soil ... | reverse complement strand
TATTCAGGGTGGGGTCGACATCCTCATTCGTCGCCGCGATAAGAACGATCCCGAGCGAGAAGCGCTGGAAGGCATGCGCCACGAGGTACAGCGAATCGACAACACAGTACGGGCGCTACTGGATCGCGCGCGACCGCGTCTGGTCTCGGTAAGAGCAAGCTCACTCACAAACATTGTGCAGCACGCCGTTAACCTGGCGCGCGCGCAGTTGACGAATTCAGGCACTGGGGAACCGAACGTCCGCCTCGAATTCAACCCTCCAGAAGATCTAATCACCATCCCTCTCGATCCGGAGCAAATTGAAGACGCCGTGCTAAACCTGATCATCAATGCAATCGAAGCCGCTGACGAAGATGGCACGGTTACAGTTCGCGTCACTCGATCTGAAGACGAACGCTCCGAAGCGGTCTCCTCGCCTGAGGAGTTCTCATGGGGAGATGATGAGTTTCGCGAGGAAGCGATCGTTGAGGTTTCTGATGATGGACGCGGTATCAGCGAGGAAGATCTCAAACGCGTCTTCAATCCGTTCTTCACTACCAGGCCCGGAGGCACTGGCCTCGGCCTGCCGGCAGTACGCCGTATCGCCCGCGCACATGGCGGCCGTGTGGAAGTAAGGTCGTCCCCAGGAGAAGGGTCAACCTTCAGGATTTACCTTCCCATCGGTCAATGAACTGCCGCTAAAAAACTACTGCACAAAAAACGGATGCACACCTTCGTGTGCATCCGCTGTGAAACGTCGCTCTGGTTGAAGGCTTACTATTCCAGAACATGGTTGATGGTCGAAAAAACCAAAGTGCCGTCGAGCATTGTCTTTTGGGTTTTTTCGTCGACATATAAGTTGCCCACAAAGCTGGCGTAGCCACTTACGCCCTCCCATGTCTGCGTTCCCTCAACGTCAAGTGCCATGTATACGGTAGCGTTCGTGCCGGTCTTGTCCCAACTCATCGTGCCCTTGGCAATCGTGCCGTAAAGAGAACCCGCGTAGGAAGTGCCACCCTTTATGCTGGTCATGTAAACTGGCAGCGTCCATGAACCGCCTGATAATTCGCTGACATCACCCGGTACCGGCTTGGCCGGAGCACAGTTCATTGACAGCGTGAATGATCCTGGCAAGGAACCAGTGGCCTGCCCCAGGAAGCTGTATCCGAAAGCGGTTTCCTTTCCCGACGTACTATCCACTCCCAATATGCCATCGGTGATTTCGACCGCACTGACGCTGACAGCGGACTGGATCGGCTCTGGTGGCAATCTAAAAGATGTGCCTTTCGAGTCCGTCTTGCCCTGGGCCATCGCGGTGCCAACCAAACCGACCACCAGTAGCACTAAGGACGCGACCAACAGAAAATATTTGCTTGTTTTCATAATGTATCTCCTCTTCCAGCAGTTCGCGCCAGATGGGTGACCCAGTTTTCCCGTTCCACATACCTGGCAATCGAATAATGACAAACGAACTCGACAAAACTTCACGCCGAGTAAAGTTTCATCGTGGAAAGAGCAAGCGTTGTGCCTGCGCTGAAAGACGTGAAAAAGACGCGCGCCAGGTTAATGGCCCACTCTTCGTTGGGTATTTCTACTCAGCAGTTAGTTAATAGTCCTCACCATCGCCCCCAACCCGGACCCTTTCCCTGCACATTTGTAACGGCACAAACGTTGCCCAACCAGTAACTGGAGAGTGCTATGACAAGAATGTTGAATGAAACAGAAGCGCGAGACTTTATCGCCGCCGGCAAGATCGGCCGGCTCGGCTGCGTTGATAACGGTGAGCCCTATGTGGTGCCCGTCAATTACGTGTTTGAGGAAATGTCAATCTACAGTCACTCCTTACCCGGCCGAAAGATCGAAGCACTACGGTCCCATCCGCGCGCCTGTCTTCAAGTTGACGAAATTCGAGACGATTTCAATTGGCGCAGCGTCATTGCCTTCGGCAATTTCGAAGAGATTCGTGTCCCCAATGATCGCAGAACAATTCTGCGAAAACTGCTGGAACGCTTTCCCTTGCTGACGCCGGTTGAGTCGCTGATCGCTGGAGACGCGGCTGCGCCGGACAGCATAGTGTTTCGCATAGTGGTCGATCGCATCTCCGGCATTGCCGAGGGCGGAGACTTGTTTGCGCTCGTAACAAACAGAGCGGTGACTGAGACCTTGTGCGATGAAATGAACTAATGGTTTTGATGACTGGAAAAAATCAATGGCAAAAATGAAAGCCACCGTATTTCACGGCAAGAACGATATCCGTGTGGAAGAGGTGGACCGGCCAAGCGCCGGCATTGGCGAAGCAGTGATCCGGGTTACGCTTACGACGATTTGCGGAACAGATCTCCATATCCTGCGCGGCGAGTATCCAGTGAAGCCAGGATTGATTATCGGCCACGAGCCGGTTGGAGTAATTGAAGAACTTGGTGAGGGTGTAACCGGATACGAACCAGGCGATCGAGTTTTGGTGGGAGCGATCACTCCGTGCGGTCAATGTCGCGCGTGTCTGTCTGGACAACTCTCGCAGTGCGGTCACGGCGCCGGCTATGAAGCCCTTGGCGGCTGGCGCTTCGGGAACACAATCAATGGCGCGCAGGCTGAGTTTTTGCTCGTGCCAAATGCACAGGCAAACCTCGCCAAAATCCCAGACGAACTGACAGACGAGCAAGTGGTATTGCTTGCCGACATCGCTTCGACAGGTATCAGTGGTGCCGAGTCAGGCAACATCCGCTTCGGCGATTCGGTTGTTGTGTTTGCGCAGGGCCCGATCGGTTTGTGTGCTACCGCCGGCGCAAAGTTAATGGGTGCGACCCTCATCATCGGCGTTGACGGCGACGACAACCGGCTGGCGATGGCTAAACGCATGGGTGCTGACGTCGTACTCGATTACCGGGCAGTGGATGTCATTGCGGAAGTACAGCGACTTACAGGCGGTGGCGCGGACGTGGCCATAGAAGCGCTCGGCACGCAACAGACTTTCGAGAGCGCCCTGCGCAGCCTGCGACCGGGAGGTACGCTGTCGAGTCTCGGTGTCTATTCAGGCAAGTTACAAATCCCCTACGAGGCGTTTGCGGCCGGCATTGGTGACTATCGCCTGGTGACCACGCTCTGTCCGGGCGGCAAAGAACGGATGCGCAGATTGATGGAGGTGGTCAGACACGGTCGGGTCGATCTAACTCCGCTGCTGACGCATACTTTTCCACTGGAAAAAATTGCCGATGGTTATGAGTTGTTTGGAGAACGCGCCGACGGTGTGTTGAAGGTCGCAATCAAACCGTAGAAGCTAGTCCAGCGGTGCAACCCGGAGGGTTGCGAGAAAGTAGCCGGTGGTCGTAGTGAAACGAAGACCACCCGTTAAAGCGCGAAGAACGACTGCACCCTGACGGGGTGCCAGATGAAAAAGGCTGCGAAAAAAGATTCTCTTTTGAGATCTCGCACCCCTTCGGCGTGCAACTCTTTTCCGATTTGTTCCGGTGGTTTTCGCTTCGCCTCAACTACCGGCTACTATCTGCCGGCCCTTAGGGCTGATGGGCAACTCCTTAAGCCCGGCCTCACTAAACCAATCACCTGCTGAGGAATATTCCCAACGATTCGCGGAGTAGTTCCCAATAATCTTCAGCCCACGAACAAAAATGAATGTTTTGCTCTCGGCACGGTCGTTGCACAAAGACCAACGGAGGCAGGTTTTCTCCCTGGCAACGATTATGACAATCAAACGCATTTTGTGTCCTACAGATCTTACCCCCGGCTCGGATGAAGCGCTGCGCTACGCGCTTGCCCTGGCACGTGCTTACGAAGCAAAGCTGATCGCGTATCACTGCGAACCCACAAACAACGGGATTGAACTAGAGCAGAGTGAAATCAAGGAGTCGTTTGAAAAATCGCTCTTTCAATACCTGGGACCCGCAGAACTGGCGCTGATCAATTGGGAGCGCGTGGTTGAACGAGGTAACGATCCGGGATCGGCAATTGCGAAGTTTGCTGCCGACCATGGCGTTGACCTGATTGTGATGCGTTCGCGACGACGGCCACATCGAGCGGCGCTGCTTGGTTCCACCGCCGAATCCGTTAGCCGGAGCGCTCCTTGTCCAGTGCTGGTCATGCATAGCGACCAACGCGACTGGGTAAATGAACCAAGTCACGAAATACAACTGAAGCGCGTGCTCGTTGCTTACGACTTTTCTGACCATGCAGAGATGGCGCTTAACTACGCCTTGTCTTTCGCGCAGGAGTATCAAGCCGAGCTGCACTTGCTTCACGTATTGCCGCGGCTGAGCCTGGGGGAACCGGAGATTGCCTGGTACCCGCCCGGCAAGGACGGCGCATACCACCAGGCTGCGCGACGTCTTCAGAATGCGGTGCCCGCGGAGGCGCATCTGTGGTGTCAGGTTACGCATGCAGTCAGCGAGGGCCAACCCTATCGGGAAATTCTGAACTACGCGGAAAAAAATGAGATCGACCTGATCTGCCTCGGAGCACACGGCGCCGGTTTCGGCATGAAAGCATTGTTTGGATCAAACGTCGATCGGGTGTTGCGCCAGGCATCTTGCCCGGTGCTGGTAACGCGGCCGCTCAAGCCTGCAGACGCGTTTTTCCAGAAAACTGAAGTCGCAGCGGCAAGACTCACCGCCTGAAGTAAAACTCACGGCGGATGAATTAACTTGGAGGTTAAGAGATGAGAATACTGTTAGCAGTTGATGGCTCGCCATTCAGCGAAGCCGCGGTCAGTGAAGTCGCCTCGCGTCCATGGCCGGCAACCAGCGAAGTAAAAGTCGTGACGGCGTTTCAAGTGCCATTGATTCCAACTCCGGAAGTCTGGGCAATCTCCGATGAATACTTACCCGCACTGGAGCGGATAGCGCGCCAACAATCACAGTCGATCGTGGACACAACCGTCGCCACGCTGGCAAGCGGTTTGGATAAGTCGATGACCGTCAGCGGCGAAGTTCTCCTGGGTCTGCCACGCGAGGCGATTCTTGACGAAGCTGAGCGGTGGCATGCCGATCTGATTGTTTTGGGATCGCATGGCTATGGCGCCTGGAGAGGTCTTCTTCTCGGATCGGTGTCGCGCGCTATTGTGACGCAGGCAAAGTGTTCGGTTGAAGTCGTTCATCGTCGCCAGCCGGACGAAGTAAAGGCGGCGTGATGGCGAAGGTGTTGGTCGTGGGCGGCGGCTTTGCCGGCGTGGTTGCGGCCGAGTCTTTAGCGAAGGAGCTCAAGGGCAAGCACGAAGTCACCCTTATATCGCGTACCCGCCAGTTTCTTTTTTACCCTGCCTTAGTTCGTTTCGCCTTCGGGCAATGTACACCGCATGACCTCGGCTTCGACCTGCGCGAGGCGATGCTCAGTCGAGGTGTAAGTTTCGTCCAGGCGGAAGTGGGGCGCATCGTTCCCGACGAGCGAAAGTTGATTATCGCCGGTGGCGATCTGATTGGCGTGATGCCATACGATTTTCTGGTGCTGGCGTTTGGAAGGCGTCTGGCAACCGAGCGAGTAACCGGCTTCTACGAGAACGCACATCACTTGCTTAGCCTCGAAGCGACCCTAAACTTTTCCGCTGCGTTAGACAATTTCCATCAAGGTCATGCGGTAATCGGAGCTTGCCCGGGCGCGCGTTTACCTGTGCCCGTATTCGAAACGGCTTTTGCATTGTCGCGATTGCTTAAGCTTCGAGGTGAGCGGGGGCGTTGCGCAATCACGGTGGTCAGTAACGAAACGCCGGCTGAAATGTTTGGCGGGGCAGCCATATCTGAAAAGCTGCTCGACTCTCTTAAGGCACACGGGATCGAATTGGTGTCTGACTTTTCTATTAATCAGGTTACTCCTACTTCAATACTTGCGAGCGACGGGCGTGCGATCGACTGTAATCTACGAATGTTGGTGCCACCTTTTTGCGGCCCATCACCGGTGCTCTATACGGGATTAACTGGCGCTGAAGGCTACGTGAGAGTGGCTGCGGATATGAAAGTGGTTGGAGACGAACGAATCTATGCCGCCGGCGACTGTGTCAGCTTCCCAGGCCCGAAGCTGGGACACATGGCGGTGCGGCAAGGCGAAGTGGCAGCTGCCAACCTTCGTGCGGAGATCGAGGGACGCCCGCCGGCGGAGACTTACGCTCACGAACTGATGTTGGTGATCGACACCAGCGATCACGATTCTATCTTTCTTCACCAGGAGTTATGGACTGACGAAGCGGCTGAGGTTCACCAGGGTCGTTTTTGGGCCTGGGCCAAGCGGCAGCAGGAACGGTATTGGCAGACGACGCACGACTGAGTTTGTTGTTAGACACCTCCCTTCGATTTGATGCAGTTGCCCCTTACCCACCCTCACCCAATGAAACAGATCAGCACGCGGTAGTTACTTTTACATTACCCCATACGCTTGTTACTTTGCTGGGCGTTACCTGTCATGTGGGAGTCGAACCCACTCACGCGGCCCCTCGCGTTACCCAAGTGGCGCCTTTTTTGACGCAATCCAACTTTCCCCAGTTGGCGGGTTTGTGCTCGCCTCTGTCCCTTCGGCTACCGTCTGCATCGATGGTTGATCCGAGACCCAGTCCTGGGTCTCAGATCAGTTCGGTTTGCCAGTTGAATTCCTGGATTCGCGCGTCAAGCTCGCGGTAGTCCTTTGCGAGTTCATCAGCACGCTTCTGGATGTCAACCACGTCGATCGTCCGCACATACTTCACTTCCGAACGTGTGTAGCGGTCCTGGGTAAGCGCACCTGTCAGCGCCAGATCCGCGTAAACAGCCCGACGTAGTGCCAGGACATCCCGGTCCGTCAGCGCATCCGAGATCGTTCCAAAACCCGCGAAGGCAATCGTCGAGTTGGTCTTGTTAATACGCTTGATTAGATTCGCGAGCTGAGCTGCCACTCCTTCGAGTTCAGCACTCAGCGCCTTTGGCTCTTCCGCTGCCTGGTCACCTTCCTGGACCTTGGCGTTGGCAAGTAGCCGCGACTTCAGTTGTGCAAATCTCTTCTGGCAATCGGCGCGTAGAATTAGTGCTTCTGCTAGCTTCATTTCTTTGTTACCTCCATTCCGACTCTTCAGAATCGAAGTACCTATTTGCGATTTGATATTTTTGGCTGCGGGAGAAGGAGTCGAACCTTCATCTTCGGAGTCAAAGTCCGACGTGCTGCCAGTTGCACTATCCCGCAGAATCAAGGGATGAAGGCGGAAGGATGAAGGATGAAGAAAGAAAAGCGTGCTCAGCCAGGTTTGAGTCCTCAAGGCTTTCATCCTTCATCCTTCATCCTTTGATTTGGTCGCGGCGGAAGGAGTTGAACCGTCATCGCTCGATTATCGATCGAGTGCTCTACCCTTGAGCTACACCGCGGAAAAAAGTCCAAAGTCTCAAGTCCAATGTCCAAAGTCTGCCTGGCCGAAAGTAACTTTGGACCTTGGACTTTGGACTCAGTATTGGTTGACCCGACGGGGCTTGAACCCGCACTTTACGGATTAAAAGTCCGCTACTCTGCCACTCGAGCTCCGGGTCAGCAAGAAGTTCCAGGTTCCAAGTTTCAAGGTCGCTCAATAGAACAACTTGAAACTTGAAACGTGAAACTATTATTTGGCTGTGGCGGAAGGATTCGAACCTTCGCGTGGCCGGAGTAACAATCCGGTGCCTTACCGACTTGGCTACGCCACAAGAATTGGTTGCGGGAGCAGGAGTTGAACCTGCCGGTTTTGGCTTATGAGACCAGCGAGCCGCCGTTGCTCTATTCCCGCGTCAAGGTTGGAGGCGATGAAGGGAGTCGAACCCTTATCGACCGGTTTACAAGACCGACGCTCTGTTATCCAGTTGAGCTACATCGCCAATCATTAGTTCCGAGTTCGGAGTTCCGAGTTCCTAGTAAAAGAGTCTGGTATCGTCACTACGGAGAGGCTGACTTCTGACTCCTGAATTCTGACTCCTGAATTCTGCTTTTCTGGTGGAGCTAAGAGGAGTCGAACCTCTACGTCCTGCTTGCAAGGCAGGCATCATGCCGTTAGATCATAGCCCCAACTAAAACTGTTTCGAGTTTCTTGTTTCTAGTTTCTAGTTCATAAAAAATCCGCCTTGAGTTCAGTTCAAAACTCGGAACTCGAAATTAGAAACTTGAAACTTCTTGAGCTTGGTCGCGGAGGCGGGATTCGAACCCGCACCCTCTCGTTTATGAGACGAACGCTCTTTCCAGCTTGAGCTACTCCGCATTGAAATGGTGGGCCTGGCAGGATTCGAACCTGCGACCGTCTGTTTAGAAGACAGACGCTCTTTTTCCGCTGAGCTACAGGCCCGACGTCGAAGGATGAAGGCGGAGGGATGAAGGATGAATTTGAAAGGCAGACTTGCCCTTCAGCCTTCATCCTTCCGCCTTCAGCCTTCGCTTTTTGGTCGGGGCGTGAGGCCGGCGCGCCTCTGCGAACTCCACGCTCCCGCGCAGTCACCGTTCTGCCGGGATGAGTCACGCCCCGATAATCAGTAGGCAGAGGAGCAGTAGTCAGCTGACAGGTAAGACCTACTATTGCTTCCTGCCTCCTGTTTCTTGGTGCCCAAGGAAGGACTCAAACCTTCAACCTCTGGTTTGTAGGACCAGCGCTCCGTCAATTGAGCTACTCGGGCGAATCAAAGGATGAGGGTTGAAGGCTGAAGGCTGATGAAAACCAGGTACGTTCCCTACTGAATTTCATCCTTCATCCTTCCGCCTTCATCCTTGCTTTTGGCGGTCGGAGTTGGAATCGAACCAACCTCTCGGGTTTTTCAAACCCACGCTAATCCGTCTCAGCTATCCGACCCAATCGATTGGCGTTTGCCGATTTCCGATTGCCGAATGAGGTTGTACTTTGTACTTGGTTCTTTGTACTTTGACCTGTCCTCCGCGAAGAGAGATCAAAGCTCAAAGTACCAAGTTCAAAGTACAAAACGACACGAGCGATTAGCTCAGGAGTCGTTTCCGTTCGCGTTGTACCTTTTCCATAACGTCACGATCATCGTGTACGTCCATGAACAGGTACTTACGCCACTCAGCGCGCGCCTCAGCGTAGTGACAAAGCACGACGCGTTCGAGCTTCACGCGCAAGGCTGACTGCGAAGTCAAAAGCGGCATGCGTGCTTCGCCGGGAGTGCGGTTCGCTTTGCGGTTGTTACACGGTACACAAGCCGTGACTACGTTCACCGGCGAATTATCACCACCACGCGAGCGCGGCATGATGTGATCGAGTGTTAGCTCAGCCAGACCTTTCTTCTCCGCGCAGTACTGGCAGCGAAATTTGTCGCGCATGTAAATTCGCAAACGCTTCATGCCCGATTGTTCGCGACGTCGGCGAACATTGATGTAAGTGCGCCGGCGAATTACCGACGGCACCGGAAATTCATCATGCGCCGAGCGCAGGACGCGATCGCCGTCCCACTCTTCGACGAAGACAGTGTTTTTGAAAGTCATGATGATCGCTCGCGCGACACTGACGGTGCCGAGCGGTTCGTAAGTTTGATTCAGTAGCAAGACTCTGCCGTTCAGTGCCATCACTCGGCACCTCCTTTCATAAGTTTGAACTTTGAGCTTTGTGGTTTGTTCTTTGTAGTTTTCTCGTCATGAGTTGATGCCTGAACTGAAAAGCCAGGTTCAAAGCACAAAGTTCAAAGTACAGTTCAGCTTTGGGGAAATGGAGTTCAAGGACGGAGGTGAGGAGTTGATTCACGAGGTGCGAATCACCGCCCTTGAAGGTTAAGAATTGGAGCGCGCGGTGAGACTCGAACTCACGATACTGGAGTTGCAGTCCAGTGCCTTGGCCGCTTGGCGACGCGCGCGTGACCTGTCCGACATGCTTCAGCTTGTCAATGACGTTTTTAGGGATTTTTTTGCTGAGGCCACGACAAACTGAAGTTTGGCGGACAAGTTTTGGAACGGAAGGAGAGATTCGAACTCTCGAAGCGAGTTTGGAAGACTCGCATGTTTCCAGCTACATCACTTCCGCGAAGCTTGGAACTCCTGGCAGGATTCGAACCCGCAGCCTCGACGTTCGAAGCGTCGCACTCTTCCAGTTGAGCTACAGGAGCAAGGAGGAATTTCGGATTGCGGATTGCGGAATTCGGATTTGAGCACGCGAGCAACCAGTCGTGAGTGAATTTAGAGTTCCGTTGTAGCCAATCAAATCCGAAATTTGGCTTTGGAGCATCGTACCGGATTCGAACCGGTGTCTCAGCGCTGGCAACGCCGTGTCTTGAACCCACTAGACCAACGATGCAGAAGAAATTTCGGATTGCGGAATTCGGATTGCGGATTTGCTATCGATGCGACCTGCTTAGGTTTTCAAATCCGAATTCCGAAATCCGCAATGGCTTGGTCGGGGAGGACAGAATTGAACTGTCGCCACGAGTTCCCAGGACTCGGATGCTCGCGTTACACCACACCCCGATAGAAGGTCCAAAGTCTCAAGTCCAATGTCCAAAGTCTGTTTCGGATTCCTGACTTGG
>Ga0068869_100002892_pt1 | contig 10434 bp, 9 predicted proteins | sample KBSMisM52_FD_64676 | JGI IMG/M metagenome (GOLD analysis project Ga0068869, IMG submission 64676) | Miscanthus rhizosphere microbial communities from Kellogg Biological Station, Michigan, USA - KBS Miscanthus M5-2 | ecosystem: Host-associated > Plants > Roots > Rhizosphere > Soil ... | reverse complement strand
GGTGCTCGTAGTGCGCGTAGCCCACCATGCCCCCGCCCAGCGAGAACAGGATGAGCCCCGAGGCCACCGCGAAGTGCCCGGCCATCCGCAGGAAGAACGTCCGCCGGGGCAGGGGCGGACTGCAGCGGTCCTCATACATCGCCACCCTCCTCGAGGCGCTGGAGGGCCAGGCGCGCCGCGATCTGTTGCGCTTCCTTCTTCGACGCCCCCTCGCCCTCGGCCAGGGGACGGCCGTCGAGCAAGCATTGCACGCGGAAGCGCCGCTTGTGGCTCGGGCCTTCCTCGGCCAGCACCACGTACTCGGGCAGGGAGCGTCCGTCGGCCTGCAGCGCCTCCTGCAGCGCGCTCTTGGCGTCGACCATGGGCAGGTCGCGCACCCGCTGCAGGTCGGGCGCGAACTCGGCGCTCACGAAGCGGAAGGCGGCGTCGAAGCCGCCGTCCAGGTAGAGGGCGGCGATGACGGCCTCGTAGGTGTTGGCCCACAGGCTCGACTTCTCGCGCCCGCCCGTCTTCTCCTCGCCCCGGCCCAGGCGCAGCAGCGGCGGCAGGCCCAGCTCGGCCGAGCGGCGGGCCAGGCTGGGCGTGGCCACCAGCAGGGCCCGGGCCCGGCTCTTGACGCCCTCCGGCCCCTCGGGGTCGCGGCGGTGCAGGAGGTCGGCGATGAGGAAGCCCAGGATGGAGTCGCCCAGGAACTCGAGGGCCTCGTTGTGGGGCACGCCCTCGCCCGCGCTCTCGTTGGCGAAGCTCGTGTGGGTGAGGGCGCGGTCGAGGTGCGAGGGGTCGCCGAAGTGGTAGCCCAGGCGCTCCTCGAGCTTGCGCAGCTCGGCCCGGCGTGCCTCGTCGAGGGGCGCGTTCATCGCTCGAACACCACGCGCCCGCCTACCACGGTGAGGTCCACCGGCGCGTGCAGCGCCGCGCGGGGGTCGCGCAGGAGGTCCTCGCCCAGCACCACCAGGTCGGCCAGCCGGCCCGGGAGGAGCGTGCCCTTCACGCGCTCCGTGCCCTCGGCGAAGGCGGAGCCGCGCGTGTAGAGGTCGAGCGCGTCCTCCATGGTGATGCGTTCCTCCGGCCGCCAGCCGCCCTCGGGTCCGCCCTCCACGGCCTCGCGCAGCACGGCCGCGTGCAGGGCCGTGCGCGGGTCGAGCGGCTCCACGTACCAGTCGGTGCCGAAGGCCACCGCCACCCCCGCCTCCAGGAAGGAGCGCAGCCGATAGGCCTCCCCCTCGCGCTCCCGGCCCACGCGGCGGGCGGCGAAGCGCATGTCGTCCACGGCATGGAAGGGCTGGAGGGAGGCGATCACGCCCAGGTCGCGGAAGCGCTGGACGTCGCCGGCCCGCACGTGCTGGGCGTGCTCGATGCGAAAGCGGCGGGCCCCTTCCGGGCGCGCCCGCCGCGCCTTCTCGAAGCAGTCGAGCACGAGCGCGTTGGCGCGGTCGCCGATCGCGTGCACGGCCAGGGAGAAGCCGTGGGCGTCGGCCTCCAGGATCAGGCGCTCCGTCTCCGCCTCCTCCTTGAGGAGCAGGCCGCGGTTGCCGGGCTCGTCCGCGTAGCCCTCGAAGAAGGCGGCGGTGCCCGCGCCCAGCGACCCGTCGGCGATGAGCTTGAGCGGGCCCAGGTAGACCCAGTCGTCGCCCAGGCCCGGGCGCACGCCGCTGCCGAGCAGGGCGGGCAGCGACTCGATGGGCCGCCACACGCAGAGGCGCACGGTGAGCGCGCCCTCGCCGTGCAGCTCCTGGTAGACGGGCAGCGACTCCACCGGCGAGTTGTCCTGGATGGTGGTGACGCCCAGGCGCGCGGCCTCGGCCAGGGCCGCCTGCACGGAGAGGCGCATGCGCCCGGGCGTGCGGGCCGGCATGGCCCTCCGCACCAGGTCCAGGGCCGTGTCCTTGAGCACGCCCGTGGCCTCCCCCTGGGCGTCGCGCTCGATGGTGCCGCCCGGCGGGTCGGGAGTGGAGGCGGTGATGCCGGCCGCGCGCAGCGCGGGCGCGTTGGCCAGGGCCATGTGCCCGTCCAGCCGCCGCACGAACACGGGATGGTCGGGCACGGCGGCGTCGAGGGCGGCGCGGGTGGGCAGCCGCGCCCCGGGCCAGCCCTCGTGGTCCCACTGGCCGCCGGTGATCCACTCGCCCCGGGGCAGGGTGGCCGCGCGGGCGGCCACGCGCGCGGCCAGGTCGTCCTCGCCGCGGGCGGAGCGCAGGTCCACCGAGAGCAGCGCCGCTCCGCCCTCCAGGAAGTGCACGTGCGCGTCGTTGAAGCCGGGCACGCAGAGGCGCCCGCCCAGGTCGACCACCCGCGTGCCCGGTCCGGCCGCCGCCTCCGCCTCGCCGTCGAGGGCCAGCACCCGCCCCCCGCCCGCGGCCAGCGAGCGGGCCCGGGGCAGGCCCCGGCCGGTCCAGATGGCGCCGCCGCGCAGCAGCAGCTCGGCGGCCACGCTCACTCCACGCGCAGCACGACCATCGTCATGTCGTCGTGCTGCGGGGCCGAGCCCTGGAAGGCCCGCACCTCGGCCAGCACGCGCTCGCGCACGTGATCGGCGCTGGCCGTGGGGTCGCGCTCCAGCAGCGCGCGCAGGCGGTCCTCGCCGAAGAGCTCGCCCCGCGGGTTCATGGCCTCCGAGATGCCGTCGGTGAAGAAGAGGAACACGTCGCCGGGCAAGAGCGGCAGCTCCTCCTCCTTCAGCACCTCCTCGAAGCGCGTCCCCCGGTCGAGGCCCAGGCCCAGGCCGGGCGGAGCCAGCAGCCGGGTCATGCCGGCCGCCTGCTGGTACTGGATGAGCGGGCTGTGGCCGGCCCGCGCGTAGCGCATGCGCCGGTTGCGCGGCTCCAGCACCGCGTAGCACATGGTGATGAAGGAGCGGGCGTCGATGTCGCCGGCCAGGATGCGGTTGGCCTCGGCCAGCAGCGCGGCCGGCGAGTCGTGCACGCGCGAGAGCGAGAGCATGAGCCCCTTGAGCTCGGCCATGTAGAGCGCGGCCGAGGTGCCCTTGCCCGACACGTCGGCCACCAGCACGGCCAGGCGGTCGTCGGAGAGGGGCAGGAGGTCGTAGTAGTCCCCTCCCACCTCGGTGGCCGGGATGCAGGTGGCGGCGATGTCCAGGTGCGGCACCTCGACCATGACCTGGGGCAGGAGGCTCATCTGGATGCGGCGGGCGATGCGCAGCTCCTCCTCCAGCCGCTCCTTCTCGGCCGACTCGCGCATGAGCTGCTGGATGTCGCGCGACATGAGGTTGAAGGACTCGGCCAGCTCGCCCAGCTGGTCGCGGCTGCGCACCGGGATCGGCGTGTCGAACTGCCCCTGGCGCAGACGCGCGGTGCCCTGGGAGAGGGCGTGGACGCTGCGCGTCACCGTGCGGGCCAGCAACACGCCCACCAGGAGGGCGATCGCGTACATCACGAAGAAGACGCCCCCCACCCAGGTCAGGGCCGGCACCACCCACTCCGTCACGTTGAAGCTGCCCGGCGAGAGGCGGCGCGCCACCACGCTCGGGTGGTACTGGAAGGCGATGGCCACGCCCTCCTTGGCGCCCGTGGCCCAGATCGTCTGGTCCGGCGTGGCCAGGAACACGAGCCCGTTCACCGTCGTCGGATGATCACGCTCGGGGCGCAGGCCGCCGCCCTTGGCCTCGCGGTTCTTGGGGTGATCGTCCTTGAAATCGAAGTTCGTGCCCCCGCCGGCGCCCGCCCGCACCGTGCCGCCGGCGGCCAGCAGGCGGATGTCCGCCCTCTTCTCGAGATCGGCGAAGACGTGCTGGTCGAGCGGCACGTCGATCATCAGCCAGGAGCCGCCCCGCCGGGCCACCGCGCGCAACGTGCTCTCGGTGGACAGGCGCGCCAGGCCGGCGAAGGCCTGGTCCCCGAGCCAGCCCGGCAGCTCGGCCGGCAGCGGCGGCGTGCGCGCCACCACCGTGCCGTTGCGCACGTAGGCGTAGAGCAGCTCCGGGTAGGCCGCGCGCAGCGGGCCCACCGCCTGCTCCACCGCGGCCGGCGTGGCCAGAGGCGCGGCGGAAAGGGTGGAGAGCGTGGTGTCCGCCAGGTGTCCGAGCTCGTTCGCCTTCCTCTCCGCCTCGGTGCTGACCATGAAGGCGGCGACGAGCCCGGAGGAGATGAGCGCCACCAGAGCGAAGAACACGGTGAGCAGCACGAGCGGGACCATGGCCACGAAGAGGTACGACACGATGAGCTTGGTGCGGATCCGCCACAGCCAACGCCGCACCAGCCAGCGGAAGACCTTCCAGGCCGCCCAGCAGAAGAACGTCTGCGTGATGATCCAGGCCAGGCCGCTGAGGGGCTGGGGCACCTTCACGTCGTTGAGACCCAGCACCCACAGCACCAGGGCCACGAGCACGACGCGGCCGATCCAGCGGCGCAGGAACCAGTGCGCGACCTGGCGCAGCGCGCCCGGCTCCTTGCCGCCCGCCGGGGCCGGCAGCAGCAGGGACGGGCGAGAGGTCATTGATTTGAAGGGGTTGGCGAGGCAGGGCGACTATAGCACACGCCTTCGGCGGCCCACCGATTGACAGGGGGCGAAGGGAGCCGTACGGTCGTCTGAGATGCTGACCGCGCTGCTCCTCGCCCTCGTCGCCGCACCGCCCGCCGACCTGTCCGCGGTGGGCGTGGTGCTGGCCCGCAACCCGCAAGCCTCGGTGGCCATCGTGCGCTCGGGCGGCCGCTCGCGCGCGGTGGCCGTGGGCGAGGACGCCTTCGGCGGCACGGTCGTGTCCGTGAGCGGCAGCGGAGCGGTGCTCGACTTCGGCGGCACGCGGGTCGAGGCCCGCCTGACCGCCGCCGCCGCCGCCTTCGCCCAGGTCCCGGCCCCGCCGCCCGCGGCGGTGGCGGCCGCGGACGCCGGCCGCTCCATGGAGCGGCGCGAGGTGGAGCGCCGCCTGGCCGCGGAGACCTCGCGCATCCTGGCCGAGACCGCGCTCACGCCGGTGCAGGAGGGCTCGCACGTGTCGGGCTTCGCCATCACCCGCATGCCGGAGGGCACGCTGCTGAGCGACGCCGGCCTGCGCACCGGTGACATCCTGACCGAGGTGAACGGCACGCCCGTGGACAGCCTGGCCACCCTCATCAGCCTCTGGCCCAAGCTGCAGAACGAGACGTCACTGCGCGCGGTGGTGCTGCGCGGCGGCCAGCCCCTGACGCTCAGCGTCAGCTTGCGGTAAGCTCCCGGCTCTTGCCCGGGAGACCCGCATGAGCCTGCGCCGCGCCCTGCTGGGGACGATCCTCGCCCTGGCCCTGGGTCCGGCCCCGCCGGCGCGGGCCTGGGGCTTCCTGGCCCACAAGGCGGTGAACCGCAAGGCGGTGGACGTGCTGCCGCCCGGCCTCAGGCCGCTCTTCGCGGCCAACGTGGATTACGTGTCCGAGCACGCCATCGACCCCGACCTCTGGCGGGCGGCGGGCGAGGAGACCGAGGGTCCCAACCACTTCCTGGACATGGACGCCTTCGGCAGCGCGCCGCCCTTCGCCGGCATCCCGCGCGACGAGGCGGAGCACCTGCGCGTGCACGGCGCGGACGCCGTGCAGAAGGGGCGCGTGCCCTGGCGGGTGGCCGAGATGTACCGCGAGCTGGTGCAGGCCTTCCGCGACCGCGACTCGCGCCGGGCGCTGGAGAAGGCCACCATCCTCGGCCACTACCTGGCCGATGCGCACGTGCCCCTGCACGCGGTGTTGAACTACGACGGCCAGCTCACCCAGCAGCAGGGCGTGCACTTCCGCTGGGAGGCGGGCGCGGTGGAGCGCTTCGAGCGCCAGCTCCTGCCCCGGCTGCGCGTGGCCCCGCGCACCGGCCCGGCGGCGGACCCGGTGGCCCTCACCTTCGACGCGCTCAACGAGTCGTTCCGCGAGGCGCAGCAGGTGCTGGCCTCGGACAAGGCCTGCGCCGGTCCCCGCGACCTGGCCGGCACGCCCGTCGACGAGCGCTACGACGACGGCTACTACTCGCGCTTCTTCGAGCGCGAGGAGGGGCGCCTGCTGGCCCGCCTGGCCCGCTCCGCCCAGCAGGTGGGCGGGCTCTGGGCCCAGGCCTGGGCCGAGGCCGGGCGGCCGGCCATGCCCGCCTTCCGCTTCGCCCACGTGCGCAAGGGCACGCGCGCGGTGCTGCTCAGCATCGACGGGGCCGCGGCCTGGGTGCTCGACGACGCGGTGAAGCGCGGGCTCATGCCCCACCTGGCCGCGCTGCGGGCGCGCGGCGCCAGCGGGCGCGCGCTGAGCACGTTCCCGCCCAAGACGGCGGCCGCCCACGCCTCGCTCTACACCGGCGCCTGGAGCGCGGCCCACGGCATCGTGGGCAACGAGGTGCCCCTGCCCGGCGGCTCGGTGCTGGACTGGAACAACGGCTACACCTCGACCCACCTGCGCGCGGAGCCCATCTGGGTGACGGCGGCCCGCCAGGGCCTCACGGCCTCGGTGGCCAGCGCCACCCAGGTCTACCCCTTCGCCCCCTACTTCGAGGAGCGCCGCTTCGGCGGCAACTACGGCTTCTCGCTCACGCTGCTCGACGGCTATCACGGCGTGGAGGCCAGGGACCAGGTCTACCGCCGCGCCGACGTGGACCCGCGGCCGGTGGGCACCTGGCTGGGCCCGCTGCCCGCGCACGAGGGCGAGGCGCGCGAGCTGCAGCTCTCGGTGGACGGCATCCGCGTGGACGGCCTCCTCTACGACGACCCGGCCGATCCCGCCGCCGGCTTCGACACGCTCTACCTCGGCCTCGACCGCGACCCGGCCTCGGGCATCACGCTCAAGCCGGTGCCGCTGCGCTCCGACGCGGAGGCCTTCAAGAGCCTGCGCCTCAGGGTGGGCGGCTCCGACTCCCCCGTCTTCTTCCGCCTCTTCGCGCTCTCCGCCGACGGCTCCGACCTGATGCTCTACCGCACGCCGCTGCAGGTGATCCGCACGCAGCCGGCGCGGCTGGAGGACCCGGCCCTGCAGGCCAGCGGCGGCTTCGTGGGCAACGCCGCCACCGGGCCCTACGGCGACGGCCAGCTGGGCCCCACCCTCCTCTCCGGCGGCGACGGCACGGCCGAGCGCCGCTTCCTGGAGACGGTGGCCCTGGTGCGCCGCCAGTTCCAGCGCGTCACCGACTTCAGCTTCGACAAGACGGCCTGGGACCTGCTGGTCGCCTACCTGCCCTATCCCGACAGCGCGCTGCACGCCTGGCTGGGCGTCACCGATCCCGTGACCCCCGGCCACGATCCGGCCCTGGCCGCGCGCGTGCAGCCCTTCCTCGACGAGGCCCTGCGCGGCGTGGACGACTTCGTGGGCCACCTGGCCGACAAGGCGGGAAGGGACGTGGTCATCGCGGTGGGCACCGACCACGGCATGCAGGGCACCAGCCGCGAGCTGCGCCCCAACGTGGCCCTGGCCGCGGCCGGCCTGCTCTTCACCGGCCCCGAGGGCGAGGTCGACCTCACGCGCACGCAGGCCGTGTACTTCCACGGAAACGCGGGCTCAATCCTGCTCAACACGGCCAACCGGCCGGGCGGCATCGTCACGCCCGCCCAGGAGGCGGAGGTGCGGCAGAAGGTGAAGGACGCGCTCAAGGCCGTGCGCGATCCGCTGAGCGGCGCCGCCATCGTGCTCGACGTGCTGGAGCCGGCGCCGGGACAGGAGCCGCCGCTGCCCCCGGGCGCGCTCTACCTCTCGCTGGCGCCCGGCTACGAGCTCTCGGCCTCCGGCAGCGGAGACGTGGTGGCGGCCATCAAGCCGCTGGGCAGCCACCGCATCGATCCCCAGCGCGACGCCATGCTGGGCGCCTTCGCCATCGCCGGCCCGGGCGTGGCCGCGGGCGTGGACCTCGGCCGCATCCGCCAGATCGACGTGGCGCCCACGCTGTGCGCGCTGCTCGGCATCGACCCGCCCGCGCAGGCCCAGGGGGTGGTGCTGGAGAAGGCGCTGGCCGCGGCCCCGGTGGCCGAGGCGCCTCCGGTGCGCAAGGCCGCGTCACCGGCCCAGGCGGCCACGCCGGCGGGCGTACACTAGCCGCGCATGACTGCGGCCGCCGCCCTGCTCGCGCTCCTGGCCCTCGTGGAGGCGCCTTCACCCGCGCAGCGCGCGGCCGCGGAGCTCAAGGGCCTGCCCCGCTGCGCGGAGGCGCCCGCCTCCGCGCCGAAGGACTGGAAGCGCGTGCACGTGCGCGACGGCTTCTCGATCGCCCTGCCCGCCTGCTTCGCCCCCGCCGCGGAGCAGCCGCGCTTCATGCACGGCGGCATGGTCTGGCTCTGCAAGGCGCCCGACGTCACCGTCTCGAACGTCACCGTGTCCTGGGGCATGTGGAGCCAGTCCTCGTTCACGGACCCGGACAAGAGGTGTGCGGCCACCATCGGCGGCCTGCCCGCCCTGGTGATGACGTCCCCGGACGAGACACGCATCTGGTACCTCACCGGCACCGTGCACGAGCCGGTGGTGAGCGTCTGGAACAAGACGCCCGCGGAGTTGGAGGAGCTGCAGCCGATCGCCTGGTCGGGCCAGGTCGAGGCCGCGCCCGCGAAGTAGCGCTCAGGTCGTGGTGGGCCAGATCAGGTAGTCGCGCAGGCGGCCGGCCTCGTCGAAGAAGAGGGCGTACGTCATGCCACCCACGCCGAAGAGGTAGAGCCGCGGGTAGCGGGCCCACTTCGCCATGATGGCCGGCTCCTGCTTCGGCGGCATGAAGGCCACCAGCGGGCCCCTCTCGTCGGGCCGCGGGATGTACGACTCCCAGAACCCCGGCTCGACCATGAGCCCCTCGCGCACCTGGGCGATGGTTGGATGCTTCTCGACCATGCGGCGCACGCGGCCCTCGTGCAGCGAGTAGCGCCGGTACTGGTAGGCCCAGGAGCCGAGGCCGAAGGCCAGGCTGGCCAGCAGTCCGGCCACCACCAGGCCGGCCAGGGCGTAGAGGGCGAGACGGGTGGGGCTCGCCTTCTCGCGCGCGGCCAGGAAGTCGAGCATGCGGTCGCTCCGGCTCAGCCGCGCCCGGCCGGCCCTTCCACCACCGAGACGATGGGCAGGCTCTTGCCCCGCGCGCCGGCCCAGTCGGCCATCTCGCGCTCGTTCTTCAGCAGGCTGCTGAGCGTGAGGCGGCCCAGCACCTCGTCGATGGCCTCCTGCACGTGGCGCAGCACGGGCCGGATGGAGCAGTCGCGCAGGTGCAGGCAGGAGATCTCCACGCCCGAGTGGCGCTCGCAGAAGCGGGCGTCGAACATGCGCCCGCCCAGCGCGGCCAGGAGGTCGCCCACCACGACCTGGTCGGCCGGCCGGGCCAGCGCGTAGCCGCCGCCCTGGCCGCGGATGCTGCGCACGAAGCCCGTCCTGCGCAGCACGCGCATGATCTTGCCCACGTTGGCCGCCGACATGCCCTCGCGCCGGGAGAGCTCGGGGATGGTCAGGCTGGCCGTCTCCGTGCGGGCCAGCTGCAACAGGCAGCGCAGCCCGTACTCCTCCTGCGTGCTGAGCTTCACCTTGCGCTCCTCACATCAGGCCCAGCTGCAGCCGGGCGGCCTCGGTCATGCGGCTCTGGTCCCAGGGCGGGTCGAAGGCGATCTGCACGTCCAGCTCTCCCACGCCGGGCAGGCCCTTCACCTTCTGCTCGATGTCGCGCTTGAGCACGTCGCCCATGCCGCAGCCGGGAGCGGTCAGCGAGAAGCGCACCGCCACCTTGTTGCCGCCCTCGGGCAGCGGCTCGGTTTCGCAGGAGTAGACGAGGCCGAGGTCCACGATGTTGACCGGGATCTCGGGATCGTAGCAGGTGCGGAGCTGGTCCCACACGAGGTCGTTGAGCGGCTTGCTGGCCAGCTCCTCCGCGCTCGGACCCTCCTGGACCTGCTCGCCGATGGCGTCGGCGTCCTTGCCCTCCAGGCGCACCATGTAGCCCTGGTCGGACATGGCCGTGTAGGAGCCGCCCAGGGCCTGCATCACGAAGAGCGTGGTGCCGGACTTGAGCGGGACCTTCTCGCCGTAGGGGATGGCGGTGGCCTCGATGTCGCGCGACAGCGTGCGTGACTCGCGCATGGTCAGTGCCTCACTCCGTGCTCACCGTGCCGCCGTTGTCCAGCGCCGCCTTCAGCGTGTGCCAGGCCAGCGTCGCGCACTTCACGCGCAGCGGGAACTCGCTCACGCCCGAGAACACGGCCAGCTTGCCCAGCTCGGGCGCGGCGGCCGCGGCCCCGCCGGGCGGCGCGGTGAGCAGGCCATGGAAGCGCTCGAACATCCGCTCCGCCTCCGCCCGCGTCTTGCCCTTGAGCGACTCCGTCATCATCGAGGCCGAGGCGGTGGAGATGGAGCAGCCCTTGCCGGTGAAGGCCAGGTCGGCGATGCGGTCGCCCTCCAGGGCCACGTAGACGCAGGCCTGGTCGCCGCAGAGGGGGTTGTAGCCCTCCGCGCTCTGCGCCCCCGGCACCTCCCGCTGGTTCCGCGGGTGGCGGCTGTGGTCGAGGATCGTCTCCTGGTACAGCTCGCG
>Ga0068869_100002881_pt1 | contig 10448 bp, 9 predicted proteins | sample KBSMisM52_FD_64676 | JGI IMG/M metagenome (GOLD analysis project Ga0068869, IMG submission 64676) | Miscanthus rhizosphere microbial communities from Kellogg Biological Station, Michigan, USA - KBS Miscanthus M5-2 | ecosystem: Host-associated > Plants > Roots > Rhizosphere > Soil ... | reverse complement strand
GGACGACTCGCCGACCTCGGAGCGCCAGAACCCCCTGATGGGGTCGCCGGCGTCCTGGTAGTCGGAGAAGTCGTATCGATCGGGGAAGCAATGGCTGCGGCGAACGAAAGCCCCGCGGTAGCCGACGAGGTGAGTTATGGCCGTAGCTGACGACTCGAAAACCCTGGGCCGTGCGCGCCTGGATTTTGCGGACGAGCACGATATCGACGAGTTCGTCGAGGTACTGGGTAAGTACGAACGGGGCGAGATCACGCCGGAAGTGTGGCGTCGTTTCCGGCTTGTTCGCGGGACGTACGGGCAGCGTCAGGACAACGTCCAGATGCTGCGCATCAAGATCCCGCAGGGGATCGTCACGGCATCGCAGATGCGGGCCATGGCGGGCGTCGCGTCGCGATACTCACGCGGCTTCTGTCACGTCACGACACGGCAGAACATCCAGTACCACTTCGTGCTGCTCAGCGTGGTCGAAGAGGTGATGCGCGAGCTCGCGAGTGAGGGGTTGACGACCCGCGAGGCGTGCGGCAACTCGGTGCGAAACATCACCGGATGTCCGTACGCGGGAACATCCGAGAGCGAGATCTTCGACGTGACGCCGTACGCGGAAGCGATGACACGCTACTTCCTCCGTCATCCGCTGTCGGGCGTCCTGCCGCGGAAGTTCAAGATCGCGTTCGAAGGGTGCACTGAAGATCACGCGCTCGCGTCGATTCACGACATCGGCTGGCGCGCGCGCATCGTCGATGGCAAGAAGGGATTTCGTGTCACCGTCGCCGGCGGCACGTCGATTCTGCCGGTCTCGGGCTACGTGTTGTACGACTTCCTCCCCGTCGAGGAGATGTTCAACGTCGCAGAGGCGGTCATTCGTGTGTTCCACCGCTTCGGCGACTACAAGCATCCGCAGCGGAACCGGATGAAGTTCGTCGTGAAGGCGCTGACCTGGGACGGCTATCGCGCGCGTTTCGAGGAGTGTCTCGACGAGTTCAAGAAAGAGGGAGGCGCGCGCCTCCCGTTCGATCCGGCGAGCACTCGAGCTGAGACCGCTCCTGACTGGGCTCCTGCTGAAGCGCCGACGTTGCAGGCTGTCGCCGCGGCCGCGGCGACGCCAGTGAATGGGCCGGGCATCATGCCGGGCACCGTTCGACTGCAGCCGCTCCCCGACGCGTTTGTCCGCTGGATGCGCAGCAATGTGAGCAAGCAGCGTCAGATCGGCTACTACCACGTGACCGTTCGTCTGCCACTGGGCGACTTCACCTCGGGTCAAATGCGCGTGCTCGCCGATCTGTCCGAAGCGTACGGCGATGGTTCGATGCGACTGACCGTCGAGCAGAACGTGCTCTTCCGGTGGGTCACGCGCGAATCGATCGAGCCGTTCTATCAGCGTCTTGCAGCGGCCGGACTCGCGGCGCCTGACGCCAATACGCTGAGCGATGTCGTCAGCTGTCCGGGAGCGGAGAGCTGCCGGCTTGCCGTCACGCAGTCGCGCGGACTCGGTCGCGCCTTGACCGAACATCTGAGTGCCCATTCGGAACTGGTCGACCTCGTGCCATCGGGGAACATCAAGATCAGTGGATGCCCGAACGGATGCGGACAGCATCACATCGCGTCGATTGGATTCCAGGGCAGCGTTCGCAAGCTCGGACCGCGCGCCGTGCCGCAGTACTTCGTGCTCGTTGGCGGAGGATGTGCGGACGACGGCACCGCGCACTTCGGCAAGGTCGTCTCGAAGGTGCCGGTCCATCGATTGACCGACGCGCTCGATCGCCTGCTGGGTCTCTATCGCGATCATCGCCAGGGCGATGAAGAGTTGGGAGCGTTCTTCCGTCGCGTGCCGCCGTCGATGGCGACCGACGTGTTGAAGGACCTCGCGATGCTGCTTCCCAACGAAGCGACGGATCAGGACTTCATCGACCTCGCCGAGACGCAGGCGTTCACGCCCGAGGTGATGGACGGGGAGTGCTCCGCTTAGCTGGATGGTGGATCGTGGATGGTGGTAAGAACGTTGAACGTGTTTCCCACCAGCCACTAACCACCAACCACTATCCACTATCCAGAAAAAGGCTGCCACGCCAGGGCGACGAGTCGAACATCGACGTTGCCGCGCTTCGGCTTGATCTCGATCACGTCGAGCGGTATCTCTGAGGCTCCCGTTCCGCCAACCGCAGCGAGCTCCCGTTCCAAATCAGCATTGAGCGCCGCGAGCTCCGCTTCGACTTCCTGGACCTTGACCTGTGCCCGCTCGACGTCCTGAGTCTCTTTCATCGATCGGCTGACGCCGCGCGCGGCAGTCGTGGCACGGCCCAGCGTCGAGAGCGAGACCGCCCGACGTCCCATCAGCGCGCCCAGCATGGTCGCACCGAGCGATACGGCAGTCTGCAGCTTCTGCTGACCAACCTGCTGCTGCTCACGCTGCACTTGCTCTTGTGCCTTGCGGCGTTTCTCCTCGATGCGGGCGAGCTTCGGTGCGAAGCGCGCGCGGAGTGATTCCGTGGCGCCGTCGCGCAGCTCTCGTGTGGCCTGTTGTGTGCGAATCCTGAAGTCGCGTTCGCTCTCGCCCGGTTCCGACATCAGCTTGAGCGCCGGCACAGAGAACAATTTCAACGGGTGTGACTGCACGATCCAGTCTGCGAAGTCCTTGCTCCAGTCGACGTACTGCTTCGGATTGAGCGCCGCTTTGGGCAGCGGGCCGTACGTGCCTGACGGAATCGCTTTCGGCTCGATCAACGAATCAGGTGCTTCCACTGAATCGTCAGCGTTCTGCCAGTCGATCGGGATCACCCCTTCGCTGAAAGGTACCGCCGCCTGGAGACTGCGAACCAGATCGACGCCTCGGCGCGTGTCCGTGTAGTGAATCCGCGCCGCACCGTAGAGCACCGGGCGATACCCGGATGCTGCGGTACCAGACCCCTTCAGAAAATATTCCCGGACGCCAGCCGGCACGGCCGGTTTGGCCGACGCTGCCGCCGTCGGCGGTGCCGCCTGCGGTTGCGCCGTTGCCTGCTGTGGCGATGCGAACCGTTGCAGTTCCTCGCGTCCCATCGGCCCACGCAAGTACGACAAGGCCCAGCGCGTCTCGAGCGCAACGGGTCCCTGTTCGTGCACGTTGTGCATCAGGAACACCCGACCGCGCAACGTTGACAGCGCCTTGTCCATCGTCTGGCGATCGAGTCCGCCGGCGAGGCCTTCGAGTCCGTCGAGCACGCGCGCCTTGTCACGCTCGGTCTGCAGCTTGCCGAGAAACCAGGTGCCGATGTTCGAGAGCGCTTTGTAGTCGAGATCGACCGGGTTCTGGGTTGCGAGCGTGATGCCCACACCGTACGCGCGCGCCTGTTTGAGCAGCGTGAGCAGCGGCGCCTTCGACGGTGGGTTGGCGACCGGAGGAAGGTAGCCGGACACTTCGTCCATGTAGACGAGCGCGCGCAGCGAGCTGGTGCCTGTCTGCCGTCGCGTCCACTGAAGCACCGCATTCAGGACCAGCGAGACGACCAGCATCCGCTGCGGTTCGTCGAGATGGGCGATGGAAACGATCGCGATGCGCGGACGTCCGTCCGGCGTGAAGAGCAGCGATCCGGCCTGAAGCGCTTCGCCGGTGCTCCACAGCTCAAAACCGGGGGCGGCCAGGACGCTGTTGAATTTCAGCGCGAGTTCCTGACGATCGCGCGCCGGGTAGAACGTCTCGAGATCGAGCACGCCGACGCGCTCGAACGATGGTCGCTGAATCTGCTGGATCAGCCATGCGAGGTCTGTCTCGCCGTCGCCCTGGCGCGTCTGCAGGATCGCCGAGACGAGCGCCAGCTCACGGCTGTGGGGCTGCACGTCGGTCAGTCCCACGAGTCCGAGCAGTCCAGCAGCCGTTGCCGCAATGCGCCCCTGGGCGTCCTCCGCCGTCTCGTGGCGCCCCTGTCCACTCTGTCCGAGGATCGCGAGCGGCGTTGCCGCGCGACTGCCTGGCGTATACACTCGAACTTCCGCGGCGGCCTTCAGCCGCGCGATGCGGCTCCCGTCCTGATCCCATTCGGCCAGGCCATCCTTCCAGCGCTTCGCGATCTCGGAGGCGTAGGCCTCGACGGTCATCTGCTTACGCGACGCCTCACCTTCGTCAACCCACGGCGCGAAGTCTGATGGTGCGAGGTCCGGGAACGTCAGAAGCAGATTGGTGAGATCGCCTTTGGGATCGATCGCGAGCACCGGCACGCCGTCGATGGCGGCCTCTTCGAGCAGCGAGATGCCGAGGCCGGTCTTGCCGCTGCCGGTCATGCCAAGGACCACCGCGTGGGTGAGCAGGTCCCTGGAGTCGTAGAGGATCAGATCCTCCTGCCTCGTGTTGGTCGCGAGGTCGTAACGCTTCCCGAGATAGAAGAGGCCGAGTTTTTCGTAGTCAGCCGCCATACCAGAAAATTCTGCTCCCCATTATGCAAGTTGTTCGAGCAGATCGCAGGTTTCTTCGATCGCATTGCGGGATCGAATCCGATCCGACCACTGCCGGCAATTCGCCGCCGTTCGACCATCGTCGAGGAGGCCGCGCAAGGCGCCGGCGACGTTGTCGCCATCGAACTTCGACGGGACGACCCACCTGCCGACGCCCAGACTCTCGAGGCGCGTCGCGTTGTCCGGCTGGTCGAACCCCATCGGCATCGTCAATTGTGGAACGCCCGCAGCCAGTCCCTGTGCCAAGGTGCCAATGCCGCCATGGCTGACGAGAGCCGCGCAACGAGGGAGCACGTCCGACAGGGGCACGAACGGCTCATGGTGGGCCGACGGAGGCAGCTGCGGAAGATGCCCGGTGTAACGCGTCAACAACAGCGCCCGTCGTCCGAGACTCTGGGTCGCATCGATGGCTGCTTTGAAGAATCGAGACGCCGCCTGGTTTGCCGAGCCAGGCGTGAACAGCACAGGCGGCGGTCCGTCGTCGAGGAACCGCCGGAGCGAGGGTGCAAGCTCGGTAGGGCCGTGATCATCGAAGAGCGGGAATCCCGTCAGGCGCAAGGAGGCGGGCCAGTCGGGTTGCGGAACGCCGAACCAATCGGGGAAGAGGCCGATGACCCGCTGTGGCGAGTGAATCCAGTCGCGAAACACACGGGTCACCGGCGGCAGGCCAAGTTGACGTCTCCATTCGTTCAACCCCGGGGCGACGTTGGGGTCGAGCATGAAGCGATCGATCGACCACCAGATGCCTCGCTTGAGCCATCGCGGCCAGTTCGAGCCATCCACGCCAGGCGCGTACGCCTGTTGTGCGAAATCCGACCGGAAGATCGATGGCGCCAGGTGAATCGTGGCGGCTGGAACTCGGTACATTTCTTCGAATACGCGCGTGAAGAAGCTGAGCGAGTGACCAACCAGGACCGTACGGCCCGGATCGTGGAGGCCCTTCAGGCGTTCGAACGCCGGCGGCAGCCTCGACACGACTGAATCGAGCACGAGCTGCAGGCCTCGTCGCGGGTGCCAGATGTCCGGGTGTCTCGAGACTTCGTCGTACTCGCTGGCCGACACGCTCTCCTCGAAGATCAAGCCGGCCTTGCGAACCATGTCGCCAAACGGTCCGGCGGTGAGGACGATGACGTCGTGGCCGCGCGCCTTGAGCGCCCGGCCGATACCGACGAATGGATGAACGTCGCCGCTCGAACCGACGGGGGTCATGACGAAACGCATCGTTGTAAAGTGAACCACATGACGCAGCTCGCCACGATCGGTCAGATTGCCACCGCGGTGAAGGACCTGAATCGCGCCGTCGCGTTTTATCGGGACACGCTTGGAATGCGCTTCCTCTTCCAGGTGCCGCCTGGGCTGGCTTTCTTCGACTGCGGCGGCGTCCGCCTGATGATCGAGGTGCCGCCAGACAAGGAATTCGATCATCCGGGCTCGATCCTCTACTTCAAGGTTGCCGACATTGACTCGGCATACTCGGACCTGAAGGCACGCGGGGTCGACTTTCGCGACGAGCCGCACCTGATCGCCAAGATGCCGGATCACGAGCTGTGGATGGCGTTCTTTCGAGACGGAGAGGGGAACACGCTCGCCCTCATGCATGAAAAGCGGGGATAATTCATAGGTGACGCGATTCGAAGCCTTGGACCCGGAGATCCGCGGGGTCCTTGGCAAGAAGGTCAGTGAGCTCGGGTTACGCGTCGAGGGATCCCCGGTCGAAGGCTACGTTCGGCAGCTGTACAAGGAGCTCGATCGACGAGGGTTCAAGAAGTTCCGCCCGGTCTGCTACCTGACGGACGAGTGGGGATGCCCCGATCAGCAGCCGGTGCTCGGCATCCCGTTTTATCTGGCCGATTCGAAGCTACGGACGATCGAGAAGGCGGCTGATGCGCTCGAGACCGATCGCCAGATCATGATGTACATGCGCCACGAGGCGGGGCACGTCTTCAACTACGCCTATCGTCTGTATACCACCCCTCAGTGGCGCGACCTGTTCGGTCCCTTCTTCCGTTCCTACCGCGACGAATACCGCCCCATCCCGTTCAGCAAACATTTCGTGCGTCACATAGAAGGCTGGTACGCACAGAAGCATCCAGACGAGGACTTCGCGGAGACGTTTGCCGTGTGGCTGACGCCCAGGAGTCCATGGCGCCGGCAGTACAAGGGATGGCCTGCGATCCGAAAGCTGCGGTATGTCGATCGCATGGCCAAGTCGCTTGCCGACACGGAACCGATCGTCAAGACGGGAGAAGTCGATATCACGCCAGACGACATCAGCGTGACCGTCGAGCAGTTCTACGAGCAGGCTGCCCAGGAGCAGCAGGCGCGTATCGACATTGCCCTCGATGGCCACCTCGGGCAGATCTTCCTGGCCCGCCGGCGCAAGGAATCGCGTCCTGCGGCCGATATTGTGAGTAAGCACCGGCCGGAATTGGTTGAAAAGATCACCTACTGGACGGGCGTCCGGCGGCCGATCGTCAGCGGACTGATCGATTCCATCTGCGCGACCTGCACGCGGATGAAACTGTGGGGGGAGGTAGGGGAGGAAGCCCACTACCTCGTCGAAGTGACCGCACTGGCCACGACGCTGGCGATGAATTTCCTGACGCGAGGGCAGTTCGAGCAGCGATGAGCAAACTGAAGATCGTCGTTCTGTACGACAGGGTCCTCGTGGACGAAGCCGAAGAGCAGACGGCGACGACCGACAAGTCGCCCGTTGTGCGTACCCTCGACAAGAAAGAGGTCGAGGAAGAAGTGGCCGACGCCCTGACCAAGCTGGGTCACGAGCCGACGATGCACGAACTCGATGGGACGCCCAAGAGCCTACTGGCTCTGGCGCGCATCGAGTGCGATTTGATCTTCAATCTGACCGAGTCGTTTGCCGACGATGACACCGCGGATTTCAAGATCGCGGGCTTCCTCGAGCTGGTTGGGAAGAAGTACACCGGATCGGGCACGCATGGGTTGATGCTGGCGCAGGACAAGGCGATCGCGAAGAAGATCTTCGCGTTCCATGGCATCCACACGCCGGTCTTTGCGAAGTCGTTCCGCGGCCGGCTCGACTTCTCGCACGACCTTCAGTTCCCGGTCATCGTCAAGCCGGCACGCGAAGACGGTTCCATCGGCATCGAGTTCAGTGCAGTCGTGAGCTCGATCCGTGAGCTGATGGAGCGGATGGACTGGCTACACGCCAACTTCAACTCGCCGGTGCTCATCGAGGAATACATCGAAGGGCGCGAGATGTACGTCGGCGTAATCGGCAACGACAAGCCTGAGGCCCTTCCGGTCGTGGAGCTCGATCTGTCGAAGTTGCCCGATGGAACGCCCCGTATCGCTGCGGCGGAAGTGAAGTGGGGCAAGGGCACGAAAGCGTATCGCGACACCAAGTCCGCGGTCGCCACCGACCTGCCCGAAGAGACCGTGACCGTCCTTCAGCAGACTGCGGTCGCGGCATACCAGGCTCTTGAACTGAGGGACTACGGTCGCGTGGACATGCGGCTGCAGACCGATGGGCGCGTGCACGTCATCGAGGTCAATCCCAATCCGTGGCTTAGCTCGAAAGCTGAATTCGCGATGGCCGCGCGAAAGTCCGGGCGCAACTACTCGCAGCTCGTCGAAGAGATCGTCGAGCTCGCGATGGCGCGCGCCTAGGGCCGCACCTTTCCATCCGTCGTCCACAGATAGAGCGTTCGTGACGTGCCGCTCGCGTCCCTGAACGTGTCGACGACCTCGGGTTCCCAGTCACCCATCGCAAAGCTGTGTGAGACGATCCGGGCGCCGCGGCGAAGCTGTCGCGTAAGGATTGGGCGAAGCTTCACGTTGGACGCCGACAGCAGGTAGAGTGTCACCACGGTCGCATCCGAGACATCCACGGTCATCGCGTCCTGGACCAGAAACTTCACTCGCCGATCGACGCCCGCTGCTTTCGCGTTGGCTTCAGCCTGGTTGATCAAGTTGGCATCGATGTCGACGCCGACGCCGCGCGCGCCGAACTTCTGTGCTGCGGTGATGATGATCCGGCCGTCGCCGCATCCCAGGTCGTAGACCACGTCGCCCGGTCCGATCCTCGCGAGCGTGAGCATGCGGTCGACGACATCGCCGGGTGTTGGAACGTACGGTGCCAGGCTTCGGGTCTGAGCCTCGAGCCCCATTTGGAGCATCAGGGCGATGCCCATAAGCACAGCCGTAGGCACGAGTTCAGGCCTTCCGAGTCGTCGCACGGGCGGATTGTATCCTCCGGGAGACAGCCGGGCACTCGATCGCGCGAACCTGCTCAAGTCCTGAAGCACGAACGGTTTAGCCACGAGTAGTCGTGGGAGCCTGCACGGAAGTCTACCGCTCAACGGGCATTTGCCGGGTCTGAAGTGCCGAAATGGGGTGTTTTTCGGGCATTTTCCGTTGATTCTGTTGGGGCGGGTGGGCTATACTCGTGGGTGCTGTTCCCAGCGTAACACCGCTACTACCAACCTTCCTGCAACGGGGGAAACGTGACATTCCAGCTTGGTGACAAGGTCATCTACCCGAATCATGGGCTCGGCATCGTCGAACGGGTTGAGGAAAAAACGATCCTCGGAACCACTTGCGGTTTCTTTCATCTACGTATCGTCTCTAACGACACGACGGTGCTCGTTCCCGTCGCCAACGTGGACAACGTTGGGTTGCGCAAAGCCATCTCTGATGAAGAAGTCGAGCGACTGTTCACCTTGCTGAGTGACGGGAGGATCGACAACCACCAGAACTGGAAGGGGCGATTCAAGGATAACTCCGACAAGATGCGGACCGGCTCAATCTACGACATGGCCGACGTGCTCAAGAGTCTGACGTTCCTGAGCAAGTCGAAGAGCCTGTCGTTCCGCGAGAAGCGGATGCTCGATCGCGCCAAGGCGCTCATCATCTCGGAAGTCTCCGAAGTGATGCGTGAGAAGGCTCCGGACATCGAGACGCGAGTCGATCGCGCGCTGGAGAAATGCTTCGTCGTGAAGGCGCGCAATGTCGCCAGAGCCACGGCCCGCGCGAAGGTCGTGAAGCAGGTGAAAGCGCCGATGGTCGTAGCCGCCAGCGCCGCGGCCGCGCGACGAGCCCGAGCCTCGTAGTCACCTTCGTCGATTGCTTTCTTCGCACGCCCGGACTCGCCCGTCCGGGCGTTTTTTTGTACAGACGAATCCCAGTTATCGTAGCCGCGTCGATGTTCCCCGTTATCGTAGCCCCGTAAATGCTGAATGCCGTCCGCTCGGTCGTTGCCTACTTCCTGATCACCGTCTACATCCTGATTGCCGGCCCCGTGGCCCTCGTTATCGGAGGACTGCTGCGGTGGGAAGGCGGCATGTATGCACTGGGGCACTGCGGCGTCTGGCTCGCGTTGGCGCTCGCCGGGATCAAGTATCGCGTGATCGGTTTCGACCGCGTGCCGTCGACCTCGGTCGTCTTCTGCTCGAATCACGAAAGCAACGTCGATCCTCCGGTACTCTTCAAGGTGCTCCACAAGCGGCTGCGAGTTCTGTACAAAGCGGAGCTCCGCCGGTTTCCGTTGATGGGCATCATCTTCGACGTTGGGGGATTCGTCCCGGTGGAACGCGGCGATCGTGACAAGAGCCTTGCCGCGATTTCGCGCGGCGCCGCTTCCCTCAAGTCAGGCAACTCGTTCCTGATCTTCCCCGAAGGTACACGCAGCCGTACGGGACAGCTCCTGCCGTTCAAGAAGGGCGGCTTCATCATGGCGATCGAGGCCCAGGTGCCGATCGTCCCCGTTGCGGTACGCGGTGGACGTGACGCGATGCGGAAGGGGAGCGCCTTCGTGCAGCCTGTGACGGTGACTGTTCGTATTGGCACACCGGTCCCGACGGCCGGGCTGACCATGGCCGACCGGGACGCACTCATCGCCCGCGTGAAAGCCGACATCCAGGCCCTGTTGGAGTAGACTTCCACTGCCAGCCTGCCGTCGGGGTATTTGTGTCTCGACTCTGTTTTGCTTCCCTGCTCGCGCTGACGGCGGTCGCCCTGCAGGCGCAGGACCAGCCGACATTCAG
>Ga0068869_100002876_pt1 | contig 10454 bp, 8 predicted proteins | sample KBSMisM52_FD_64676 | JGI IMG/M metagenome (GOLD analysis project Ga0068869, IMG submission 64676) | Miscanthus rhizosphere microbial communities from Kellogg Biological Station, Michigan, USA - KBS Miscanthus M5-2 | ecosystem: Host-associated > Plants > Roots > Rhizosphere > Soil ... | reverse complement strand
CGCAAACAGTTTCCGGTGACGGAAAACTCAACCTACCTTAACGCTGCGGCGGCGGGCCCCTTGTCGCGGGAGACGATGGCGGCAGCCACTGAGTATTACCAGCAGATGATGAACGACGGAGACATTCACTGGGACGAGTGGCTGGAAAAACGCGAAGAGGTAAGACGAAAAGTCGCCAGATTCATTAACGCCGAGCCGGATGAGATTGGGCTCACTACCAACACGTCTTCGGGTATGAACGTCATCATCGACGCACTCGAGACGCACGGTGAAGTCATTTCATGCGATCTCGAGTTTCCCGTTTCAACCTTGCCCTGGATGAATCGCCGCATCCCGGTCCATCTGGTTAAGTCGATCGCCGGCGGGGTGATAATCGCTGACATACGCGCGGGGATGAATGTGCGCACCGGCATTATCTGTATGAGTCATGTTCAGTATTCCAGCGGCTTTCGGATCGACCTTGAGGAGTTGGGAAACGCCAAGCAGGGACACGCCCTGGTGGTAAATGCGGCCCAGTCGGCAGGGGTCTTCGAAATCGATGTTAAGCGAATGAAGATCGACGCACTCTCCGCGACCGGGCACAAATGGATGTTGTCGGGATATGGCAGCGGGTTCGTCTACTTATCGCGGGAATTGCAGGAGCGATCCAAACCGCGTGCTATTGGATGGTTAAGCGTCGAGGATCCTTATGGGGATCGAAACAATGAGATTCACCTGCGACACGATGCCGCGGCGCGTGCTGAGCTTGGCTGTCCCCACTTCGCCGGGATGTTTGCCCTGGGCGCGTCGGTTGATCGGATAGCGACCCTGGGGATGAAGAACATCGAGGAGCGCGCGCTTGAACTCAATCGGGTTCTGACCAGCCGTTTGATCGAATCCGGCTGGAGAGTTCTCTCGCCGATCGTCGACGAACGTATGCGTTCGGCGGAGACCCTCGTGGAGATTGACGATCCTGCAGCAGTAGTTGCGAAGCTCGCCGAGCGCAAGGTGATTGTTACGAAGAAGCCGCAGGGAATTCGTGTTGCGACTCACTTCTTCAACAACGAAACGGATGTTGAGAGATTAGTGGCGGCGCTATCGAGAAATGGTTAGTCTCGCTGATTGAGGTAGCAAACTAGTCCGGAGATGGCAGCATCAATTAGAAGAATGGAACGATTAAGGTCTTACGCTTTCCTGGTGCCTCTCATCCTGATAACGCTTTGCGTCCAGGGTCGAGCGCAGAACCCATCGCAGCCAGCGCAACAACCGGATGATGTCGTTCGCATCAACACCGAACTAGTCCAGACCGACCTGATGGTTTTTGATAAGCAGGGTCATTTCGTTGATGGCTTAAAGCGAGAACAGTTTGAGCTAACTGTAGATGGCAAGCCACAACCAATCTCTTTCTTCGATCAGGTCAAAGCCGGAACTTCCAGGGAGCAAGCCCAACTCGCTGCTGTCAGTAATAATTCTGCTCCAGCTGAAATGAAAACCCCGGTAAGGGAGAGTCAGGGACGCACCATCGTCTTCTTTATTGATGATCTACATCTTGCTTTAGACAGCCTGGGACGAACGCGCAAAATGCTCGCGCGGTTCATCGACGAGGAGATGAACGAGAATGATCGTGTGGCGATCGCTTCCACCAGCGGCGATATAGGTTTCCTGCAGCAATTCACTGACAACAAATCCGTCCTGCGCGCCGCGGCCGGGCGTCTGACTCAGCATCCGTATAACATACGCGACATGACTGATGTGACCACGCCAATGACTGAATTCATGGCGCTCACGATTGAACGTAAGGACGACCCGGGTGTTCTTGATTTTTATATTGATGAGTGTTTGCGCGCGGCCTATCCACTGAAATACAAACGCGCGTCGTGCGAAGTACAAGTGAAAAGCCGCGCGCGCCTGATCTTGCTCCAGGCCTCTTCGGTAACCCTAAACACCTACGCAGGACTTGAAAGCTTAATGCGTTCTTCGGCGCAAATGTCGGGACGCAAACTCGTGTTTTTTATTTCTGACGGGTTCTTATTGGATACAGGTCCACGGAACGCTGACCCACGCGGCAAGCTCACGGAGATTACCGATGCTGCACTGCGGGCCGGAGTGGTCATCTATACGATCGACGCCCGCGGGCTGTTCTCGGGCCTGCCCGGTGTTGCCAACGATGTGCCGTTTGATAAACAGAACCGTCTGGAAAGCGCCAACTTACGGGAAGGACCCGCTTCACAGGACGCGCTGAACGCACTGGCTGAAGATACCGGCGGCCGGGCCTTGCGCAATCAGAACTATTTTGACAAGTGGGTTAACAAGATTCTCGACGAGACTTCAAACTACTATTTGCTGGCGTGGCGTCCTAATAAAGAAGAAGAGACCGCTACGACGTTTAAGAACATTAAGGTGCGGGTTACCGACCATCCTGAATACACGGTGCGGCTACCCCGCGGGTTTCTTAAGGCAAATCCGATCCTGGCTTCGAAGCCAAAGGATACTATTGAGGTTCCGGCACAGCCGCACCAGGAACTACAGCAGGCACTCACGGCGGCTCATCCCAAACATCAGATCCCGCTTGCTCTTTCAGCTGTCTATCTGGATACGCCCGAGCATGGCCCGGTGCTCACCGCATCAGTACGTCTCGCAAATGATGCGCTATCTTACGAAGCCCTTGCGGGCAAACAGGTCGCGACGGTTGACGTGGCCGGCGTGATCGTCAATGACCGAGCCAAATCAGCAGGCTCTTTTCAGACTCGCCTGACAATCAACTCAGTCAACTCAAGTAGCGAGTCCCAGGATGAATCTGCCACGATCTATAACTATCGAGTCCCACTCGCACCCGGCCTCTATCAGGTGCGGATTGCCACCCGCGATCGCAAGAGCGGACAGGTTGGTAGCGCGCAACAATGGATTGAGATTCCAGATCTCGCGTTGCATCGTTTGAGCTTGAGCAGCTTGTTCCTCGGCTTACAGAGTGTGCAGGGGCGAGGAGCAACGAATGGGCCAGCGGGCAATCCGCAGGTGCAATTCAGCACGGACCACCGTTTCGCTCGGAACTCTCACCTTGGTTTATTGATATTTCTTTACAACGCAGCGCGCGGCGAGAGCGGGAAATCAAAACCGAATACGATGATTGAAGCTCGGTTGTTGCGGGGTGGTCAAGTGCTTCAAACGATGCCCCTGCGTAGCGTTACCCTTGAGGCGCAAGACTCGGCCCGCCTGGCGTTTGGTGGAGAAATCCCGCTCAACTCCGTGCCTGCAGGACAATACGTGATAGAGATTATCGCGACTGATCAGATCGCTAAGACGAGCGCTTCGCAAAGGGCCAGGATTACGGTGGAGTGACCAGGCGGTCGGAAAGCAGCGGGCGAGGGCGCCCGCGGTCCCATAAGAAGTTGACCATTCAACTCAAACTAACCCCTACCATTATTTTCGCGTGGGTCTCTTTCGGGTTGCAGTTTTTGGCTTCTTCGTAGCGGTTGGTTTGGGAGAATCGCTAAAGTGGTTTCGTGCCAGCTTGATGAAAGTCTGCACAATTGGCGAATCGTAGCCGCCGGTCAGTCTGGCTACACCCAACTCCCAGTTGATCTGCGCGCCCTCAATCCACCATCTAACCAACCTGCCTTTATCGACTGCATCGCTAACTGTTTGTAGCGGCACAATGCCCACGCCCATGTCTTCTTCAACCATTCGCCGAATTGCGGCCTGCCGGCTTAGTTCCATAGAGACATGCAGCGTCACTCCTGCCTGCGCGAAAAATTGATCGATTAATCTGCGCGTGTTGCCGCCGCGCTCGCCGAGAATGAGCTTTTCACCGGCGAGCGTGTAGGCGCTGATAGTGCGTTGTTTGGCCAGCCGGTGACGTGGCGATGCGACCGCTACAAGTTGATCCTGGCTCAGTCTTTCAGTGTTGATGCCGCGTGCTTCCACCGGTAGCGAAACAAAAGCAACGTCGAGTTCACCGGCAAGAATCTGCTGAACCAAAGCTTCACTGGTTCCGGATGCCACCGTGACCTCGGCGCCGGCGTGCTGTTTACGAAGATCTTTCAATAGCTTCGGCAAAACATCAGTTGTCACCATTGCGGAAGCGCTGCCGACCCGTAACCTGCCGCGTTCAGCACCAGCCAATTCTGCGATCTCGTCGACGGCCGCATCGTGATCGCGGAGGATTTGACGCGCGCGCTGCAGCAATTGCTCGCCGGCTTCAGTGAGCATTACGCGTCGTGGCGCGCGAATGAAGAGTTTGGCGCCCAGCTCATTTTCGAGTTGTCGAATCTGCATACTAATGGCGGCCTGGGTGACGTGAACGCGGTGTGCGCCAGCAGTAAAAGTGCCCAATTCTGCGATAGCGATAAAGGCTCGGAGTTGTCGAATTTCCATAGAGGTCAGGGTTCCAATACGTTGCCGGAGTTAACAAGTCGTTACAGGGTGTTATCAGGGACGGTTATTGTAATAATAAAATCTTTTAGTTTCCATTATAAATTGCGCTTACCTAGAATGGCAGCGAGATGGCCCATGAAAACTAAGCAGCGCCGTCCCCCGACTATGGTCACCACGGACAGAAGACAAGCAGGGTTCGCGAGTACTCGCCGGCCACCTTTACGACGCGCTGTTGTCGGCGTCGACGGAGGCGGAACAAAAACTCGAGCGGTGATTCTCGCCGCAGATTTCCGGGTACTTGGCGAAGGTCTGGCTGGGGCGTCAAATCCATTGCGGGTAGGCATCGCCAGTGCGGCTACCGCGATTCGCGAAGCGATTGATCGGGCTTGCGAGAACGCAGAACTGCGGCGCACGGATCTTATTGCCGCGGAGATCGGACTGGCAGGAGCTCGGCGGCGGGAATTGAATGCGCGCATGCGCGAGGCGCTCCTCAGTCTGGGCATCGGTGAAATAGTTGTCGTTGGCGATGCTGATATTGCGTTATACGGAGCTACCGAAGGCGAACCTGGGTTGATCGTTATCGCGGGTACCGGCTCGATTTGCTGTGGAATAAACGCGCGTGGCAAAACAATTTGCGCCGGCGGCTGGGGACCAATCGCCGGAGACGAAGGCGCCGGCGCCTGGATCGCCCGTCGAGCCCTGCGTGCGGTGGCCCAGGCAACAGACGGGCGTGGCCCGGCAACTTTGCTCACTGGCGCTGCCTGTACTTATTTCCATGTTTCTGACCCGTGTGACCTTTCGACAGCCATTTATGCGCCTACGATGACGAACGAACGACTGGCGGGTTTTGGTAAAGATGTCATCGAAGTTGCTAAGGCGAAGGATCGAGTGGCGCGAGAGATTCTTTGCGAGGGTGGTCGGGAGCTTGGGATTGCGGCGGCTGCCGTGATTCGCAATCTGAAGCTGGAGCGCGAAGCATTTGAGGTTGGATATGTAGGTGGCGTTTTCGACGCAGCCGGTGAACTTGTATTGTCGTCGATGCGTGAAGAAATAAGTCGCATCGCCTCCAAAGCCCATCTCGCGCCGCCCAGATTTTCTCCCGCAGTTGCCGCTGCACGTATGGCGTGGGAACATCTCAACCACATGGCGCTTGCAGTTTAGAGCATCTATTGTTTCTCAGCTCCAAATCGTTCTGCGGATCAACCAAGGCTTGAATGAACCCTGATCTACTCCCCGTCACCGAACAAGAGAATCCGAAGACGAGCAACCTCAGCTCGTCACCCGTTCGCGAAATAATCCGGCTGATGAATGATGAAGACGCGCTTGTTGCTCCGGCGATTAGTCAGGTTCTTCCGCAGATAGAGCGAGCGATCGAGGGCATTGTGGCCCGCATTCGCAGTGGCGGCAGGCTCTTCTACATAGGTACCGGCACGTCGGGGCGACTAGGCGTACTCGATGCCGCGGAATGTCCGCCCACCTTTGGCGTGTCGCCGGATTTGGTTCAGGCAGTTATCGCCGGCGGTTATGAAGCGTGCTATCGTGCGGTCGAAGCTTCAGAAGACGACGCCGATGCGGGTGGAAAAGATTTGCAGGCACGTGGCTTCACTAAAAAAGATGTACTGGTTGGAATTGCCGCGTCAGGTCGCACGCCTTACACCGTTGGTGCGGTAAATCATGCGCAGCGGTCTGGCGCTTTCACGATTGCGATCACCTGTGTTCCGCAATCGCCAATCACCGAAGCTGCCGAAGTCAGCATTGTCCCCGTTGTCGGTCCCGAAGTGGTTGCCGGTTCCACGCGACTCAAGGCCGGCACGGCACAGAAACTAGTTCTCAATATGCTGTCGACAGCGACCCTGGTCAGGCTCGGCTATGTAAGCGGAAATCGTATGACAAACGTGCTGCCGCGCAATTCCAAGCTGCGAGCGCGCGCTATTCGCATCATCATGGCCGAAAGCGGCTCAGATGAAGAAACAGCACGGGCTGCGTTGGATGAGTCGGGCGACGATCCGCGCACAGCTCTGGTCATGATGAAGACCGGGAGTTCAATCGAAGAAGCGAAAGTCGCACTTGAAGCAGCAAACGGTGTCATTGAACGAGCGGTTACGATGTTAAGGAAGTAGTTAACGTTCAGACCTAAGAGCCTTATCTTGTCTCTCATCCTTCATCCGGCACTAAATGGCGCACGCGCATGCATCTTCGACGCGGGCGGGACAATCGTGCACCCCGACTGGACGCGTCTTTCGCGGATCGCGGCGGCAGTTTCTGGTCGTTCTTTCAATTCCGAGGAAATGGCTCGCGCCTTCGGCGAGATGCTGAGAGCCGTAGGAATCGAGATGCAACGCGAAGGGTTTGTTTTGCCGGATGAAATGAACCGGCCCCATTGGACCTTCCAACGCACCTATGCAGCACTGGGCCTTGATGAGAAGGCCTGCGCTGCCGTGATCGAACAGTTGGCCCTTTCGCACGCTCAGCGCCACGTGTGGTGCAGTCCCGACCCGGCAGCGTCGCGTACACTCGATCAACTGAAACAACAAGGTTTGATTCTCGCGGTTATTTCAAACACTGAGGACGGGCGATTGATTGATTCGCTGGAGGCAGCAGGCATATCGGACCGCTTCGATCTACTCATTGACTCGCACCTGGTCGGCCATCGGAAGCCGGATGGGGCGATATTCCGCCTAACTCTGGACCGGCTTGGAATTGAGGCCCACGAAGCCGCCTTCGTCGGAGATTCTTATGTGCACGACGCGCTGGCGGCCCGTGCGATGGGGCTGCGCGGAATTCTGCTTGACCCGCTTGACCTCCATCCTGAAAGCCTTTGCCCGCGGATCAAAACACTGGATGAGTTGTGTTCGAATGGGGCGAGGCTCTAAACGATTGATGTCACGGTTATTAGTAAAAACTCTGTCTGCGCTGCTGCTGCTGATTGCGAGTGTGCCCGGGCTTGCGCAAACGAGTCAGGGAGTAAAGCAGACCGCTTTGGACCAACGAGTGCGGGCGGAAGTATCGCAGTTCAAGGGCAAGGTCAGCCTCTACGCGAAGAACCTTGATACCGGTGCGGTGTACGAACTGGGCGGCGACGAGCGCGTTTCCACCGCCAGTACAATCAAGATCGCTATCATGGTGGAAGCCTTCGCGCGTGTGAATGAAGGCAAAGCGAAATGGACCGATGAACTCGTCCTCACGAAAGAAAAGAAAGTGGGCGGCTCGGGGATCCTCGAAGAATTCGGAGATGGCCTGCACCTTACTTTCCGCGACGCTGTAAACTTGATGATGATAATGAGCGATAACACAGCCACGAATCTGGTCATCGATATTCTGACTGCAGACGCAGTCAATGCTCGTATGGAGTCGCTGGGGTTCAAAGAAACTCGTTTGATGCGACGCGTATTCGGCGGCGGCGAAAGCCTCGAAGGTAAAAAAGAAGAGAGCAAGCGTTTCGGGCTCGGACGCACTACGCCGCATGAAATGGTTGCGTTGCTGGAGAAACTGGAACGAGGAGAAGTTGTAAATGCGACTGCCTCTAAAGATATGCTCGAGTTAATGAAGCGCGAGCAGGGAACGAATGGACTGTGGCGCGAGGACTGGCGCGTGCCCAAAGCTACGAAATCCGGCGCGCTTGACGCGCTGCGGAGCAACATCGGAATTATCTACCATCCGCGCGGGCGTATTGCGATTGCGATCACTTGCAGTGAGATGCCGGAACCGAATTGGACGGTCGATAACCCGGCGCTCTTGTTAATGTCACGACTCTCGGAAGTTCTGGTTGATGGATTAGGGAAGCCATAGATCTAAAGAAATGAAGCCCATCGATCTTGTCATAATCTTCGGCTACCTGATCGGCATCACGTTATTTGGTGTCTGGTTCTCTCGCAAACAGGAGACCACCCGCGACTACTTTCTCGGCGATCGCACTGTTCCCTGGTGGGCCATCGCTGCCTCCATCGTCGCTACAGAAACCTCTACGATCACCTTCATCTCGGTGCCCGGGATCGCGTTTGCGCGTAACGGGAATTTCCAGTTCATCCAACTCGTTTTCGGCTACCTGCTTGGGCGCATAGTTATCTCGCTGCTCTTCATTCCTTCGTATTTCCGCGGCGAGCTGATGACTGTCTATCAATTGCTCGAGCGGCGTTTCGGAAATCGCATCAAGATGCTGGCAGCCTCGTTGTTTGTGGTGATGCGCAACATCGCTGACGGCATTCGCCTTTTGCTTACCGCCTTCGTCCTGGCTGCGGTTTACACTGCTTTCCAACCCCAGGCAAACCCGGAAACGATCGTGATCGCGTCGGTGGTGCTGCTTGGCGTGGTGATGATCATCTTCACTTACTTCGGGGGCATGGAAGCCGTGATCTGGGTTGAAGTAGTGCAATTGGGAATCTATCTCGCGGGTGCGGCGATGGCCGGCATAGTTCTTATTATGGCCATCAAGGGCGGCTGGGGTCAGGCTGTTTCTCTGGGTGAGCAGTATCACAAGTTCGATTTCATCGACTTCGGAATCAGACCGACCGCTTATGTATTTAGCGCTCCTTTTACCAGCCATACGTTTAGTTTCACTTTGCCGATTGACTTCACGAAGACTTACACGCTCTGGGCCGGGTTGCTCGGAGGCTGCTTCCTGACGATGAGCACTCACGGCACTGATCAATATTTGGTGCAACGTTACCTTTGCACAGACAAGCCGCGACGCGCTGCCCTGGCGTTGCTTACCAGTGGCGCAGTTGTCTTCGCGCAGTTTCTTGGCTTCTTGTTCATCGGCGTGCTGTTGTTTGCCTTCTACTCACCGCATACTGATCCTGCCTACGGCACTTTGGCGACCGGTGTTGCGACGCTTCCGGTTGCCGGAACTTTTCAGGCCGTCGGCGGTGACCGTGTATTTCCGGACTTCATTACCAAGTTTATGCCGTCGGGCTTGTCCGGACTGGTTGTAGCTGCCATTTTTGCCGCCGCTCTCTCGTCCTCGCTGAATTCAATCGCGGCTACCGCTGTAAACGATCTCTATAAGCCATTCCGGCCGAAGCGGGATGATAAGCATTACCTGCGCGTCTCACACTGGTTAACACTGCTTTGGGGCATCATTCAAATCGGCGTTGCATTGGTGGCGATGCGACAGAATCGGTCCGCGCTCGATCAGGCCTTGTCGGTGGCGTCGTTAATAAATGGTCCGGTACTCGGTGTGTTCCTGGTTGGAACCTTCCTGCGACGCGTCAGCGAACCGCCGGCGTTGATTGGGATGGTGGCGAGTATGTTGGTGATGTGCTACATACGCTACTGGACCCCGATTGCGTGGACCTGGTACGTGTTAATCGGCAGTGTAATAACTCTCCTGGTCGCCTGGCTTGCGGGGTTCTTTTTTGCGCCCGCCTCCAGTGAACGTCGCGATGAGCTTTCGCCGACAGGGTGATCGACGAGCCCGCGAAGCGCCGCGATAGCATAGAGCCTGGGGTGAAGTTAAGCGGAACCCCAGGATTGTTAGTAGGCAAAGATGCGAGCCCGCGGAGCGGCCGACAGCCATAGTGAGGTTGTTGCAACAGCATGTGCTTTCGCATGCTTCGCGCGCTCGGATTTCATTGCGTCCTGTCCTGGGGTTCCGCTTCGCTCCACCTCAGGCTTTACGCTTCCACCCGTTTCGCGGGTTGAAAACTTAATCGGCATCATTGTTTTCGTTGCCATTTTCGAGTGAGATTAGCTAATTCATGACTCAACGCATGTTGCTTGCAATCCGTCGTAGTATCGCGCTAACCCTGTTGGCCGCTGGGCTGGTCTCTATACCAGCTCAGCTATTTGGGTCGTCAGTAGCGCGCAAACTGAGAACGAGGGAGAAGTCGCAAGCAGTCAAACCATATTCTTCGAAGCCCTCTCAAGCGGCGCTCGACTGGGCCAACAAAGAATTGAAGCAGATGTCGCTCGACGAAAAGATCGGCCAGTTAATTTCTGTCGGCATCAACGCCACCTTTCTGAATCAGGACAGCGACGCCTTCAAAGCTTTGCGCCACCAGGTCGAAGACAATCACGTGGGCGGCATTATTTTGTTTCGCGGCCCGGTTTATGAATCAGTGGTTCTAAGTAACCGCATGCAGAAGCTGGCGCGTTACCCCTTG
>Ga0068869_100002866_pt1 | contig 10465 bp, 9 predicted proteins | sample KBSMisM52_FD_64676 | JGI IMG/M metagenome (GOLD analysis project Ga0068869, IMG submission 64676) | Miscanthus rhizosphere microbial communities from Kellogg Biological Station, Michigan, USA - KBS Miscanthus M5-2 | ecosystem: Host-associated > Plants > Roots > Rhizosphere > Soil ... | reverse complement strand
ACGTGGCCCAGCGTGATGTTGACAGCCGACAGTCCGGCGCTGCGCGCATCGGCCAGCACGCGCGCATCGATGGCGCGCGTGCCGCTCACGAGGGCGGGCGCGTCCGCGTCGCCCGCGTCCAGCGCCGGCCCGGCATGCAGGTTCGGGTTGTCCAGCACGCCGAGGGCGTTGATGGTCGCGTAGCGGGGCTCGAGTCGAGAGGGAATCACGGCGTCCTCAGGTGCGGTCGGTCGGCGGGGCTGCGTCGCCACGCGCTCGAGCCGCCGGTCAACAAAATCATATTCTAGAACATTATTCTAGAAAAATATTCAAATAGAATGCCGTGATGGCACGCAAGAACCTGTCGGCCGCCCAGGCGGCCGCCGCTGACCGGCTGCTCGAGCACGCCCTGCCCGACGCGCGCCACGCCACCCGGCGCAGCGTGCTGCGCCACGCGTTGACCTTGTTCAACGCCAACGGCGTGGAGGCGACGACGATCGACGACCTGCGCAAGGCCAGCGGCCAGAGCGTGGGCACGATCTACCACCACTTCAAGAACAAGGAAGGCGTCGTCGCGGCGCTGTTCTTCGTGGCGCTCGACGACCAGAGCCGCGCGATCGCCAGCCGCATCGAGGGCCTGGACGACGGCCGCGCGGTCGTCCAGGCGCTGATCGAGGCCACCACCGAATGGATCACCGCGCAGCCCGAGTGCGCGTACTTCGTGTTCCTGGCGCGCGACCCTGTCGCGCAGGGACCGTACGGCGACGACCTGACGGAACGCCTGCACGCGCGCTACCACCCGATCGACGAGATCCTGGCGCGCGACGCCGAGGCCGGCCGCATCCTGCCGCTGCCGGCCGACCTGATCCCCGCGCTGGTGCTGGGCGCCACCGAGTTCTACGCGCGCAGCTGGCTCGCCGGCCGCCGCCAGGCCGCGCCGACGACGCATTCGCAGCGCTTGGCCACGGCCGCCTGGCGCGCACTCACGGCGTAGGGCAGGTCGTCCGACCCGCCGTCTTCCGTCGAGCCCTCGCAGCGGGCGGCGTGCATGCGGCGCCGGCGAACGGCGGGTCGAACGACCCGGCCTACCCGGCCTACCCGGCCTGCGAAGCCGCCGATGGCGCGCCCGCCGCGCGCGGCGCCGCATTCTTCACGTAGCGGTCGAACCAGCGCACCATCTCGTAGATCTGCTGCTCCTGCGACTCCATCGCCGAATACCAGTGCGGCTCGTGCGGCAGCATCACCAGGCGCGCGTTGCCGCCGTTGCCGCGGATCGCCTCGAACAGCTTCTGCGACTGCAGCGGCGTCGTACCCGGGTTGGCGTCGTCCTCGCCGTGCATGATCAGCAGCGGCAGCTTGATCTTGTCGGCCGAGAAGAATGGCGAGACCTTCTCGTAGACCTCGGGCGACTCCCACACCGACCGCCGCTCGTTCTGGAAGCCGAACGGCGTCAGCGTCTTGTTGTACGAGCCGCTGGTGGCCACGCCGGCGCGGAACAGGTCGGAGTGCGCGACCAGGTTCACCGTCATCAGCGCGCCGTGGCTGTGGCCGGTGACGCCGATGCGATCCGGGTCGGCCACGCCCAGCTTCACCGCCTCGTCGACGGCCGCCTTGGCGTCGGCCACCAACTGCGGCAGGTAGTCGTCGTAGGCCTTCTTCGGATCGCCGATCACCGGGAACGACGCGCGGTCGATGATCGCGTAGCCGGCCAGCAGCAGCAACTGGTACTGGCGCAGGCGCGTGAACGTGAACTGCGAGCCGGAGACCTGGCCGGCCTTGGACGCGTCGGCGTAGTCCAGCGGGTACGCATACAGGATCGTCGGCACGCGCGTGCCCTCGACGTAGCCCGGCGGCGTGTACAGCGTGAACGACAGGTCGACGCCGTCGGCGCGCTTGTAGGTTACCAGGCGCTTCCTGATCGACCGCACGGCGGGCGTCGGATCCGGAATGTGGGTGACGGCCACGCGCGACGACGTGAACGCCGCCTCGCCCGCGGGCGCGCTCGCGTCACGCGCGGGCGCGACCGTGCGCAGGTATGCGTTGGGCGGGCTGGTGGTCGACTGGTGCCAGGTCAGGAACGCGCGGTCGTCCTGGCCCGTGAACGCGATGAAGCGCTCGAGCGAATCGCGCTCGCTGCGGAACAGGCGCTCGGTCTTGCGGGTGACCACGTCGAGGCGATCGAGGAACGGCCGGTCGCCGTCCGGCGAGGCGCCGTTGCCCGCCAGCCAGATCGCATCGCCTTGCACGCGGATCAGGTACTGGCCGTCGGGCTGCACGCGGTAGACCGGGTTGCCCGGGTCGGCGTATTTCTCGTCGCTGGACAGGTCCCACAGCAGCCGCCTGTCGGCCTGCGGATGGTCGACGTCCATCAGCCATGTCTTGCGCCAGTGGCGGTTCTCGTCGTACTCCTGCAGCAATGCGATGTCGCGCTTCTCGGTCCACTGGAAGCCGACGAAGCGCTGCTCGGTGCGCGCGATCTCCACCGGCGGCGTGGTGAACGGCGCCTTCTGCAGCATCACCTTGTCGCGCTGCGGCACCTTGACCTTCCAGTCGCCGCCGTCCAGCGCCTCGGGCCACACCAGCGTGGCCGGGTCGTCGGCACGCCATGCGAACTCGCGCGGGCCCGTGGGCACCCCGGCCACCGGCACGCGGTCGGTCAGCGGGATCGACGCGATCGTGTGGCGACTCGCCGCGCCGTTCTTGCCGAGGGTCCAGACCTCGACCTCGCGCGGGAAGCGCTCATGCGTGGTGACGTACGAATACGGCTTGTGGATCACCTCCACCAGCAGGTGCTGGCCGTCCGGCGCGGGGTCGAGTTCAGCGATGTTGCCGGGCTTGCCCACCGGCGTGACGGCCAGCGTCGAGGCGTCGACCAGCGCCACCTGCGACGCGGCGTACCAGTCGAACAGGTCCTCGTCGTGCGGGCTCTTGAGCGTGTCGCGCGTCTCATAGGTGCTGCTCTCGCCCTTGCCCGAGCCGGTCTCCTGGATGCTGGGGCCGGGCGGCACGACGGGCTCCGGCGGCGGCGCGCCCTTGCCGGCCACCATCTTGACCAGCAGCGCCTTGTGGTCAGGCATCCATTGCAGGTCGTTGTCCATCATCGGGTTCAGGCGCACGCCCGGCACCTTGCGCAGCGCGCCGGTGGCGGTGTCGCCGATCCACAGTTCGACCGCTTCCTTGGCGATGTTGGCGAACGCAAAGCGCTTGCCGTCCGGGGACCAGTACGGCCGCCCCGCGCACGCCCCCGCCGGCAGCTGCACGGGCTTGGCCGCGCCGCCCGGCACGGCCACCAGCCCGAACGAACGCGCGCACGGCGTGATGCCGTAGCCGCCGGGGGTGTCGTGCTTGCTGTGGTTGGCGATCTCGATGCGGCTGCCCGCCAGCTTCAGGAACCGCGCAGCCACGCGCGACATCGGCGGGAATTCCTGCCACGAGACCAGCAGCAGCGCCTGGCGCGTCGGGCTGGTGAAGACCGTGGGCGGCGCCGGCGCGTGCAGCACATCGAGGATGGCCTGGGGCGGCTGGTCGTAGCCGTGCGGGGCGGAGGCCGGCTGCGCCGGCGCGGCCGCCAGCGTGGCGCCGGCGATGAAGGTGGCGGCGAGGCCCGGCACCAGGTGGCGGGCGAGGACGTGCGACATGGGCGAAGTTCCTTCGGAGCGATGGTTTCGAAACGGCGGCCCGGGCGCCTCGTGGGCGCCTTGGGCACGACCGATCCAGCGCCGGACTATGGCACGGCTGCGGCACGCATCAGCCCGCGGCTATGCTGCGCGACATGAGCACCGACATCGACTCCCTGCGCGAACGCCTGCGCGCCTTCGCGCTCGAGCGCGACTGGGGCCAGTTCCACTCGCCCAAGAACCTGGCCTGCGCGCTGTCGGTGGAAGCGGCCGAACTGCTGGAGCACTTCCAGTGGATGACCGAGGAGCAGAGCCGCGCGCCCGCCGAAGCGCAGCGCGAGCAGATCGCCCGGGAGGCCGCCGACGTGCTGCTGTACCTGATCCAGTTCGCCGACCAGCTGGGCATCGACCTGCTCGCCGCGGCCGATCGGAAGATGGTGCTCAATGCCGCGAAATACCCCGTCGACACCGCCCGCGGCAGCAGCCGCAAGGACGGCGCGTGAGCGCGGGACCGTCACTTTTCAGCACGGTCGTTCGCTTGCTCCTCGGAGCACCCCACGCTGTCGCCGCGGGTGCCCGCATGGCCACGGCGCGCCCGCGCCCGTGCGCGCCGCCGCGCGTGCATCGCGACGACGCGCCCGGACCTTCCCGAAACCATCCGACGCCCGGGAAACGAGCTGGTTCGGCATCCATGCGACAGAGGGTACTTACCCTTCACCAAAGTTGGGGGGGAAGCGCCCGCCAACGGGCACCGATCGCACCCGGACGGGGCGGACTGCGGGTTCATCCCATGTCGGTGCACGGACCCGCTGTCTAACATTTCATTGAATAAATAGAACGGTCGTTCTATTTTGGCAATGAGATTCGACGGCGCCCTCGCCCGCCGGTTCTCGCAGCGAATCGGAGTACCCCGTGGTCGTCGTTCCCCTGTCCCAGCTCAGCGCATTCAAGGCGATGAAGGACGGCTTTGCGCAGCGCGGTCTCGACTTGCCCGGCATCCTCGCGGAAGCCGGGCTCAATCCCGATCCGAACGAGTCCGTCGACGCCGAGCACCTCGCCGACATCTTCAGCGTCGCCTGGCGCGTGGCCGTCGAGAAGACGGGCGACGCCGCCGTCGGCCTGAGCACCTGCCCGCGCCAGCCGCTGATCGGCCTGGGCTCGCTGTCCAGCCTGATCCTGTCCGCACCCGACCTGCGCAGCGGCCTGCAGCGCATGGCGCGCTACACGAGCCTGATCTCGCCGACCACGTCGATCGGCATGGACATGCCGTCCACCAGCGTCGGCATGCACGTCGACCAGGACGCCTGCCGCATCACGCTGCGCATCTCCGCCGGCAAGATGGCCGTGCCGCAGCAGCGCTACGACTTCATGGCCGCCACGTTCCTCAAGGGCATGTTCTGGCTGATCGGCGAGAAGGTGAACCCGCTGCGCGTGCACCACCCGTACGCCGCGCCGGCCGACGCCACGCCGTGGGAAGACGCCTTCGGCTGCCCGGTGCACTTCGGCGCCGCCGCCTTCGTCATCGAGCTGCCCCTGTCGGCGCTCGACATCCCCTTCCCCACCTCCGACCCGACGGTCGGCGAGATGTGCGAGCGCATGGTGGCGCAACTCGCCGCCGAACAGGGCGGCTGCATCACGGCGCGCGTGCGCCAGGCGCTGATGCAGCTGATCTCCAAGGGCGACCCGCGCCGCGAGCTGGTCGCCGCCACGCTGTGCATGAGCGAGCGCACGCTGCAGCGCCGCCTCACCGAGGAAGGCACCAGCTTCATCGAGCTGGTCGACGACACCCGCCGCGAGCTGGCGCAACGCTACTTCGTCAACGGCGCGTACAGCCCGACCGAGATGAGCTTCGCCCTCGGATTCTCCGATCCGAGCAATTTCTACCGGGCCTGCAAGCGCTGGTTCGGACGCACTCCGAATACCTTGCGCTGCGCCGCTTGATATTCGTTCCATAATTTCCAGGACTCCCTCTCCGAACATATTAAAAAGGGTTTTCAAGATGGAGCCGATCGGCTCCATTTTTTATTTATCCAGGATATTCTTCGCGGATTTTTCGACTGACTCCGCGAGCCACCGCCGGCGACGCGAACGACAAGGGTCCTCGCCCAAGTCCTTGCCCCGACTGGCTTTTCACTGGCGGGGACCATGTTCCGGATCGTGAGATGCTCACCCCGAAGCGCTCGCCATAACTAGGGAAGTTACCCTCCACCCCTGGTTTCGCAAGCCATGGCCTTGGCTCGGCAAGTCAGTGCACGCGACAGCGAATCCGAACATAGTTGCGGCACGCGATCAAGGGAATGGTTTCAGCGGCGGCAGACGGTTCATCAGAACCATCGACGGCACCCCGGGGCAAAACCCCGGGCGCTGCAGACCTGACAAGCTCGCGAGGGGTTTTAAAGGTTTCCATATTTCAATCCATTCTGGAGAGACAAACATGAAGTTCTTCAAGCTTGCCACCGCTGCCGCCCTGGTCGCCGCTTCCCTGTCGGCTTCGGCCATGACCACCATCGCCGACGACGAGCTGAGCGCCGTTGCCGGTCAGGACGGCGTGTCGATCGGCGCCAGCCTGAACATCAACATCGGTTCGTTCCAGTACACGGACACCGACGCGAACGGTGGCTCGGTCAGCTTCAACAACATCAGCATCAAGGGCCTGATGCACATGGACGTGGACATCATCAATGCCGCCACGTTCAACGGCATCCTGACCTCGGTCGGCGCCACGCTGGCTGACTACGACGGCACGTCCGACGTCGTCCAGTTCGCCTTCCCGAACGACACGCTGGCCTCGACGGCCGTCCTGCCCACCATCAAGGTCGGCTCGATCACCCTGGGCCACGCCGGCAACAACGCCGCGGGCACGACGACGTCGTTCGGCTCGATCGCGATCAACCAGCTCGACCTGCGCGGCACGACCGTGTGGATGTGGGCGCACTGATCTGCCTGGATGACATCCGGCCCGCTTGACCGGGGGGCCGGACCGTTCCTCGAAAGGCCCCGTGATCACCGTCACGGGGCCTTTGTTCTCCGACAAGCGCGAACTTCGTCCCATGTCCTGGGGTTTCCTCTCCAGCGCTTCCACGGACAACCCCGCCATGACCATCCGTCCCGCCTTCGCTGCCCATGCCACGATGCTCGCCTGCGCGCTTCTCGTCGGATCGGCGCACGCGCAGGACAAGGACAAGCCCAGGCTGAAGCCGCTGGATGACGCGGAACTGTCCGGCGTCTATGGCCAGGCGCTGATGGATCTCACCAACACGTCGCAAGGCGGCCACGACTTCTCGCGCATCACGCTGAACGCCGACATCACGATGTCGTCGACGCTCACCGGCCTGGCACTCGGCCGGCACGCCGACGGCACGACCGACATCGACATCTCCACCCTGCGCTTCGGTCGCAGCGACCTCGACGACGCGCACCGCACCGTCGCCATCGCCAATCCGTATTTCGAATGGGTCTACTCGGGTAGCGCCGCCACCGGCGACCGCCAGGTGGTGGGCATGCGCGTGGGCTTCGGTGGCATCTCGGGCGACGTCGGCCTGCTGATGAACACCGTCAGCGGCTCGCTGGCCATCACCACGCCCAACAACGGCACGATGACCTCGCTGGGCTCGCAATCGACCATGCTCACCGGCGCGTCCTGTGGCTGCTCGCTGGCGCTGAACCAGATCGGCGGCGTGACCGCTGGCACCGCCGACGGGGCGAGCCGCGACTTCTTCCTGTCGATCCTCAAGTCCGCCCTCGCCTACCCGACCACCAACGGGCTCACGCCGGCGACCTCGCAGGCCGGCTTCTGGATGAATTGGACCGATCGCCTCAACGCGATCAACACCACCGGCACCGTGCCGCCCAACGTGCCCAAGATCGGGCCATGATGCGCCGCGGGCCACTCAGCGCGACCGGACGGGCCATCGCGATGCGATGCCTTGCGTCGCTGCGCGTGCTCGCGCCGCTCGCCGGCCTGTGCGCGCTCGCCCCGCACGCCGCCACGGCGACCCCGCCCCTGCCGGCGGCCCATGCGATGCAGGCGCTGCAGGACGAGGAACTCGCGGCGGTGCGCGGCGCCGACGGCATCGCGTTCAACCTGAACAACTTCTCGCTCACCAGCAGCCTGACGAACCCGCTGACGCTGACCTACGTGTCGCCGAACGGCAGCGCGCTGACGCTGTCGGGCCTCGACCTGTCGCGCACCGACGACACCGACCCGTTCGCCGATCCGTACCAGCTGTCGCTGCGCCCGACCACGAGCGGCCAGGAGATGATCGCCATCGATTTCCCGCTCAACGTGGCGGGCAACCAGCGCTGGTCGCTGACCGCGGACTTCGCCAACTGCGGCGCGTTCGCCGCCGGCGCCTGCGCCGCGGGCGCGCAATTCTTCGGCGGCACCCTGCAGGTGCTGGACCTCACGATGAAGGGCGGCGGCCTGTACGTCGCGCCATCGCAGGTGCCCAACACCGAGGGCATCGCGTTCGGCCTGGGCACGCAGCTCGATATCGGCAGCCTGTCCGTGTATTCCCGCGGACGCGCCGCGGACGGTGCGATCGATCACGGCGACGTGCTCGCGCTCACCGGCATCCACCTGGTGGACGCCAGCACCGGCGGCGTCTACATGCTGGCCGACCTCGACAAGCATCCTGGCCTGATCAACGCGGCCACCGACGCGGCCGGCTCGTACCTGCACCTGCAGGTGGGCTGGCCCACCACGAGCGACCCGGTGCCTGCGGCCACGCTGCGCATCGACAACATCTCGTTCACGACGGCCGGCGTCAACGGCGCCGCGGCGACCACGACCAACCTCGGGTCGGCCAGCATCGCGTCGATGCAGATCAACTACCTCGACATCAAGTTCAGGACGGGTCAATGAGCGCATGCACCCCTGCCTTGTTCCACCGCGTCGCGCTCGCCGGCGTGCTCGCCGCAGCCGCCTCGAGCGCGTTCGCCGAGAAGAAGGCGCTGGACGACGAGGAGCTGCGCGGCGTCTCCGGCAAGGGCATCTCCATCGCGGTGAACCTGCAGCTGAACACGCGCCAGATCGCCGGCAGCGCGCCGCCCAGCAACATCTCGGCGGGCTTCAACGTCGGCGGCGTCACCACCTACGCCATCGTGCAGAACTTCGGCGGCGGGCTGCAGCTGTTCTCGATCACGATCGATCCGTCGGTCAAGCCGGACGGCACCGGCTACCTGTCCATCGGCATGCCGGCCTACGTCAACGCACAGGACTTCGGCATCCACGGCATCGGCGTCCAGACCGACCCGAGTGCCCCGATCACGAGCAGCCTGGGCTCGCTGACGCTCAACGGCAGCGCCTCGATGACGGGCCAGCTCAACCTCTGGCCCAAGAACTAGCCCGACCACCTGAGGCAAGACCACCATGCTGCTGATCCTCCTGGGCGTCGTCGCCGCCGCCATCATCGGCGCGGGCGTCGGCTCGCGCAACGAGCCGCTGAACCGCCCGCCCCTCGACTACGAGATCAACGTCTCGAAGATGAACGGCGGCATCTCGCCGGAGTCGGTGCAGGTCTATCCGAACGAGTACTTCAAGTACAAGCACATCGTCCACCAGGCCTACGACTACAGCTGCGGCTCGGCCGCGTTGACGACGATCCTGAAGTTCCACCTCGGCCTGAACATCAGCGAGCAGGACGCGATGAAGGGCATGCTGGAACACGGCGAGCAGGACAAGATCATCGCGCGCCGCGGCTTCTCGCTGCTGGACATGAAGCGCTACGTCGCGACGCTGGGCAGCGACTCGGGCGGATTCCGCGCCGACATGAACGACCTGGCCAAGCTGGGCGAGCCGGCCATCGTGCCGATCGACTACGCCGGCTTCAAGCACTTCGTGGTCGTCAAGGGCATCCGCGACGGCAAGGTGTTCATCGCCGATCCGTCGGCCGGCAACATCGCGTTCTCGGCGCACGAATTCGCCGGCCTCTGGGACAAGGGCACGCTGTTCGTCATCTACCCGTCCAAGAGCCGCCCGATCGTGCAATCGAGCCTGACGCTGACCGACCAGGAACTCGGCGTCATCTCGCCCGACCTGGTGCGCGAGGACGTGGCGCTGCGGCCGGTCGACACCCGCGACGCGCTGGAGCACGCCGTGCAGTCCGGCCTGGGCACCCTCAATTTCAAGCACCAATGAACATGACAACGGCAAATCGGCACGGCGCGGCCCTGGCGATCGCGTGCGGGCTCCTCACGAGCGTCGCCGCTCAAGCGCAACCGGACACCACGCCGGCCACCACCAGCCCCGCCGCCCCCGAGGCACCAGCGCCCGCCCCCGCGCCCGGCGCGCAGCCGGCCGCGCCGGCGGGCGCCGCGGCCGACGCGCTCAAGAAGCAGGCCGGCGACGTCGACCAGGCGACGCTGCTGAAGGACACCCTGTCCAAGACCGACCGCCAGTACTCGCTGCTGCGCGCCGGGCGCGTCGCGGCCAACTACGACCTCACGTACAGCTACGTCGGCAGCCAGTCGATCGACGTCGGCTTCGCCACGGCCACAGGCGACATCGACCTGCTGCGCATCGAGACGATGCGCGCCCACACGATCACGAACACGCTGTCGGTGGACTACGGCCTGATGGACAACCTGACCATCAACGGCACCTTCCCGTTCGTCAGCAAGTTCACGCAGGGCACGGAATACAGCGGCACGGCCTACGGCATCGGCGACATCAGCCTGGGCGCGCGCTACCAGCCCTTCGTCCAGAACCCGGTCGGCCCGACGTTCACGGTGACCGGCAACCTGTCGCTGCCCACCGGCCGCAGCCCGTTCGGCCAGATCCTCGGCCAGAACACGTCGACGGGCGCCGGCTACGCGCAGGCCAACGTCGGCATCAACGCGTCGCAGGTGTTCGACCCCGTCGTGCTGTT